>Ga0129298_10001136_pt1 | contig 11060 bp, 10 predicted proteins | sample I19B2metaG_FD_94707 | JGI IMG/M metagenome (GOLD analysis project Ga0129298, IMG submission 94707) | Lake sediment bacterial and archeal communities from Gulf of Boni, Indonesia to study Microbial Dark Matter (Phase II) - ​I19B2 metaG | ecosystem: Environmental > Aquatic > Freshwater > Lake >...
ATAATCAATTCCCCTGTTAACAAACTTCTTCGAAATAATCTCTGCAAGATAAAGATACTTATTAACGATTTCATTCCTGTTTTTTATGCTCGAATCGGCATTGAATTTGGAAAACAGGATATCATCGTTATCTGAACCGACGAATAAAACATCTTCTCTATTTTTCTCCATTTCACTCGTCCCCTTCAAGCGCTTTTGTCATAGTCAATAAATAAATGCCTTCGGAGCAAAACTCTACACTGTCCATCAATGCACTTATGATTGATATACCAAGTTCATCCTCCCCGTCATTAAAAATACATTTTAATGATTTATCCTGACATGCAAAAAATATCTCAAGTTTATTGGAATACATATTGAAAATGACATTGTAGTTATCTTCCGACTTGCTTCCTGCTCTGACCAGCTTATTACACACTTCCGCAATTGCAACCTTTATATCCTCGATGGTTTCAATATCGAAGCCCAGTCTGTTGGCAACTCCCGAAGCTGTAAGCCTTGCTATACTCACATATTCTGCTTTAAATGGCATTTTTAATTCAATCGTATCGAATGCAGCACTCATAATGACACTCCTTCACAATGCTTTTAACCATTTTGTAGCTCCTCTTTTTCCAAAAAGGTCATTCAATGGTGAAGACCTTGTCCAAACCTGTTATAATAAATAGTTTTTTAATATTTTCCTTCAGGTTCAGTATGGAAATCGTCTTTCCAAATTGCTTGGACCTCCTAAGAGCTCCGACAAATATGCCCAACCCTGTACTATCAATATAGTTCAGTTCCTTGCAGTCGATTTTAAGATCCTTCTGGAATGTGTCAATGATATTGTAAAGCTTGTCCTTGAGATTCTGGGATGTATATATATCAACTTCACCAGAAATGTAAATCTTTGTACAATCCCCAACCTGCTCATGTCTTAAAGTTAATTCACTGGACATGTATGACCCTCCTTTATTATGATAGTTACATATAAATTAAAGTGTTAATTGTTTATGAGTGAAGCCAGAAGCTTGTTTGCATTGTCCCTGTACTTTACCCTGACGCTCACAGCCGCTATCTTTCCCTTGCTCTCTATGCCTGTACCCTTAAAAACACTGCTGCCGGTCACATCTATTCCATACAAATGCTCTGTTGTGTCCTCATTTGCCTTTAACATATTTGCCTTGTTTTTTGTCCTGTCAATTTTGAGTACATCCACCATATCATCAAGGCTCAAAAAAGCATTCTGCTTTCCAAACCTCTCAAAACTGGTCCTGTCCAAAATGAATACATCCACATCTGCTGCCGCAAAAAGAATCATGGCTTTCTGCTGCATTGCAATATCCTGTTCGCTGTCAGACTTACCTGACAATACTGCTCCATCGACTCCGACCGCTTTCAGTTCGGGAATTGCAGATTTCACATTTTGCGCCAGTATATCCTGATTGCTGATTACAAAATCACCCATATATGCAATATTGAGGTCCGGTTTTACCTGTCCAATGCACCCCTTCAGTGAGTAAGCAATTATTAATACAGCCAGAATCCCAATAATAATATGGTTTTTATGGTAATAAAAGAAATTGTTTACTTTTTTCTCATCAACATTCAATTTCCGGAGAATGGGTCCGGGTATTATCGTCCTTTGAGGTTTTTCCTCCACAGGCTCACCGGTCTCATACCCCATAATGAAATTATAGGCCTCACTTATCTCTTCAAAACTATATGTTCCGTCATGAGAATCAGGGTCACCCTGAAATCCGGCACGGTATTTCTTCAGCAATATATCATATCTTCTTACTATTTCATCTCTACTGGCATTTTCCTTAACGCCCAATATTTCATATGCGTTTTTTGCCTCCAGCATGCTAAAGACCCCCATCTAAATTATGAACTATAAATAAATAATACTTAATATGGTGTTGAGAAATCAAGGGCAAATCTTGTAACTGTAATCTGCTTGAGTATTACTCAACATTGCTGAGTCTTTGTTCATAATTCACAGTGTTTTTTCTTACTCTCTGGGCTTCATGGTAGGGAACAACAGGACATCTCTTATTGAATAGGAATCGGTCAGCAGCATGATAAGCCTGTCAATTCCTATACCCAAGCCCCCGGTAGGTGGCATGCCGTATTCCAGAGCATTGACAAAATCATCGTCCATCATATTTGCTTCTTCGTCCCCTGCTTCCCTCTTTTTAACCTGATTCATGAACCTTTCCTTCTGATCGATGGGATCATTGAGTTCCGAATACGCATTACCCATTTCCCTGCCCGTAATGAAGATTTCAAAGCGTTCTGTCAGCTCCTGCTTGTCAGGCTTTCTCTTTGTAAGAGGTGACACCTCAACCGGATAGTCATATATAAACGTGGGCTGTATCAGATTAGGCTCAACAAACTCCTCAAACATGAGATTAAGCACTTCACCCCATGTAGAATTGGCTTCAGTATGGACCTTTTTCTCCTTTGCAATCCTTCTTGCCTCCTCATCATTGCTTACAGCTTCGAAATCAACGCCGGCAAATTTCCTGACAGCCTCAAGCATGGTTATTCTGCTCCATGGAGGAGTAAGGTCAATTTCTTCTCCCTGGTAAACAACCTTTGTTGTACCGAGGACTTCGCGTGCTACCGAAGAAACAAGGTTTTCAGCCAGTTCCATCATTCCCTTGTAATCGGTGTATGCCTGATATACTTCCATCATTGTAAACTCAGGATTGTGCTTTGTGGACATACCCTCATTCCTGAACATACGTCCCATCTCATATACCCTTTCCATTCCTCCGACTATAAGGCGCTTTAAATAAAGCTCAGGAGCAATTCTCAGGAAAAGATCTATATCAAGTGTGTTGTGATGAGTAACGAAAGGCCTTGCAGTTGCACCCCCTGCAATTGTGTTCAACAGTGGTGTGTCAACCTCAAGGAACCCCTTGTCATCCAGGAATCTCCTTATTTCCTTGATAATCCTGCTTCTTATTATAAAGGTCTTTCTCACTTCAGGGTTGACGATCAGGTCAAGATACCTTTGTCTGTATCTTAAATCCATATCTTTCAAGCCGTGCCATTTTTCCGGCAAAGGCTGTAATGATTTTGAGAGAAGGCTTATTTCCTTGGTCTTAATTGAAATCTCTCCCTTGTGAGTTTTGAACACCTCACCCTTAACACCAACTATGTCCCCAATATCAAATTTTTTAAAATCTTCGTAGTTTTCCGCACCTATCTCATCTATCCTGACATAGAGTTGAATCTTGCCGTCCCTGTCCTGTAAATCGCAGAAACTCGCCTTACCCATGCCTCTTTTCGACATCAGCCTGCCGGCTATTGATACCTGTTTACCTTCCATCTCATCAAAGTTTTCAATAATATAGACAGTTGAATTATTTACATCATACTTGACGCATTTGAAGGGATCCTTATTATTCTCCTGCAGATCCTGCAGTTTTTGTCTTCTTATCCTCAATATCTCATTTAGGTCCTGAAGCTCCTGGTTGTTATCCAAATTGTCTGCCATTATACATCCTCCTGTGTAACACTTTTCATCTTTTCGTAATTGCAAAATAACAGTTTACATTCTATGTAAACTGTTATTTCAATTTATTATATATTAACTTAAAATGATTTTACAACTTTTATTTATTATTTATGAATTTTAAGTATCTTAAACTTAATTATACCATCAGGTACCGAAACTTCCACCACATTCCCCTTTTTTCTGCCCATCAGAGCTCTCCCGACAGGAGACTCGTTGGAAATCTTGAATTTACTCGGATCTGCTTCTGTTGAACCCACAATATGATACTCGACTTCTTCCTTGAATTCCATATCCAAAAGCTTAACCTTTGAACCTAAACTCACTGATTCAGTGCTTACTTCATCTTCATCAATGACCTTAGCGTTTTTAAGCATGGTTTCGAGCTGTGCTATTCTACCTTCTATATGAGCTTGTTCATTTTTAGCTTCGTCATACTCCGAGTTCTCGGATATGTCTCCAAAAGAAAGAGCTTGTTTTATTCTCTCGGCAATTTCTCTTCTCTTTACACCTTTCAAATACTCCAACTCTTCCTCTAACTTCTTTAATCCCTCATAAGTCAATACGACTTCTTTGCTGGTCATTTGGAGCCTCTCCTTTACTTATTGATTTGTGTTGATAATATATGCATTTCCGGTATATTTATTCTTAAAAAGTACCCTCATAAAGCATGCAAAACCTTTTGTAAAAAAATAAATACACGGTTGTAACTACCAAATCACAAACATAAATATAAACAGCACTGAAAATCATATACAGTGCTATAATTTATACGGCATATTATTTTTTATCATTATAGAATACAAAGTATTCATTGTCAAGAAGTGTCGCGAAAAAGATACAAATGGCTTTTGGCATTTCTTAAATAGCATTCTGAATGCTTTCGACCTTTATTAAACTATGTCTGCCACAAAATCCGGTAATTTTGAATCCACATTTTCCAAACTCTGCAGATATGGCCTCACGGGTTTTTAAATCGGCAGGAGTACCCGCGGGTGATTTACCAATATCCAGCTTATGCAGTACCAACGCCTCAGCTACTGTCAATACAGGTACATATTCAAATATTCTTTTGTCCAGTTTTTGCATCAATTTTAAAGGCAGTTTTACCTCAATCGAATTAATTATGAAATTCTCTCCTTTCAGTTTTGAAACTCCATGCTCGCTATAATTGAGAAGTATCGCTTTCGGTTTTAATTTAATTTTCTGGTCTTCCTCGTTCAACACCCCCAGGTTGATTATCAAGTCGGAATTTTTTACTCCGCTGTAACGATCACTCGTTATCATCATTGCAAGTCCGGTCTCTTCATATATTTCATTCAATAGTCTCTCCGCCCTGCTTTTATTTTCTGAAACAACTGTCATGAACTTCACATGCGGTGAAAGTATTTTTACAATTGAGTATAGTGTTTCAAAGCTTTCCCCTTCAATAACCGATATATCCAGGCAGTCCACCCGGATGCCCCTGCTGCTGTATATCTCATCCATAATATTCAATAGTAACGATTCATACAGACACCTTCCCGTGAACTTATCCGGCTTTGAGCTCCCAATTCCGCCGATTTCGAGAAGCTTATCACATACAATGCAACTGTATATGTTATTTTCACGACAGGTTCTGAAAATGAAGTCATTAATGCTTTTAAGCTTAGCTTTACTCATCCCTTTGAGCGTATCGAGATCGTATGGCAGATATATAAGATAAAGTGAGGTGTTGTTATATAATTCAATTTTTTCTACATTTCCTGCCGGGCTTTCCTTCATAAAGATTTCCTTATACCACCCCAGTATACTTTTAACAATGCCGTTCCAAGTATTATCTTCTTTTTTTTTAGAATACAGAACAAGTGCGAAATCAGCCATACCTAACCCCCAAAATAACCGTACTATATAGAATAATATTGCTGCATTGCAGTAAATATGCCATCAGGCAGGAAGATACCCGCATCTGTTGCAGAAATTACAAAAGGCAGGGAATAATCTCTGCCTTTTGTAAAATGGTTGTTTTTATTATGAATTAACACTGTAATTTGGTGCTTCCTTCGTTATATATATGTCATGCGGATGGCTCTCCCTGAGGCCGGCGCCTGTTATCCTGATGAATTTGGATTTAGTCCTCAAATCCTCAATTGTAGGGGTACCGCAATAGCCCATACCATGTTTCAAGCCTTCCACCAGTTGGAATACCGTGTCTGAAAGCGGCCCCTTATATGGCACTCTTCCTTCAACGCCTTCCGGCACTAGCTTGTTGGCATCCTCCTGAAAATACCTATCCCTGCTGCCCTTCTGCATAGCACCCAGCGAACCCATGCCCCTATATACCTTGAACCGTCTTCCCTGGTATATTTCTGATTCTCCGGGGCTTTCTTCAGTGCCGGCAAAGAGATTGCCTATCATTACAATAGCTGCCCCTGCAGCAATAGCTTTCGGTATATCACCTGAATATTTAATACCGCCGTCGGCTATTACTGTGATTCCATATTTATCGGCTACTTCAGAACAGTCATATATGGCGGTAATCTGAGGCACACCTATTCCTGCAACTACTCTTGTAGTACAAATTGAGCCAGGACCTATGCCAACCTTGACAGCATCAACACCAGCCTCTATCAGGTCTCTTGTACCCTCCGGCGTAGCAACATTTCCAGCTATCACCTGAAGTTCGGGATAGGCCGACTTTATCTTTTTTACCCCTTCAATAATATTTCTGGAATGTCCATGAGCAGAATCCAATACAATTACATCTACTTTTGACTTGACCAGAGCGTCAACCCTGTCCATCATATCAGAAGTCACACCAACCGCCGCACCCGCCAGAAGCCTGCCATTGGAATCCTTTGCAGAATTGGGATAGCGTATCGCCTTCTCAATGTCCTTTATGGTAATCAAGCCTTTGAGGTTTCCCCAGCTGTCTACTATGGGAAGTTTCTCTACTTTATGCTTACGCAGGATTTCCTGAGCCTGATCCAGGGTTGTACCTTCAGGCGCAGTTATCAGATGTTCCTTTGTCATTACCTCTTTAATCTTTTTATTGTAGTTTGTCTCAAATCTCAAGTCCCTGTTTGTAATTATACCGACAAGCCTTGTACCTTCAGTTATGGGGACACCCGAAATTTTATATTTTGCCATGAGATCCATAGCCTCATAGACATAACAATCAGGTGCCAGCGAAAAAGGATCTACTATGACTCCGTGCTCGGACCTTTTCACCTTATCTACTTCTATTGCCTGGCTTTCTACGGACATGTTCTTGTGGATTATACCGATACCACCTTCCCTTGCAAGAGCAATAGCGAGCCTTGATTCTGTAACGGTATCCATTGCGGAACTTAATAATGGAATGTTCAGTTTTATGGTTTTTGTAAGATAAGTGGAAGTATCTATGTCTTTCGGAAGCACATCCGATTTTTGCGGTACTAACAGGACGTCGTCAAATGTAAGCCCCTCTTTGGCAAACTTGTCGTTCACTGCATCTACCTCCTCATAAAAATATTAGGATATATTATACTCTACAACAATGAGAGCGTCAAGGAAAATCAAGCATCAAATCAGTTGAAGGCATACTTTTTTTCTTTATTTTCCGCCGCCCAGTCCTGGTAATTTTCGAGCACCTTGAGGTTTTTATTAAGCACACCCCATACGGCCTGCGCTTCGTCGCTCCTTCTCCACGCAGCCGTCCCTGCGAGCTTGTATTTCTGGGCCAGCGCCGACTTGAGGTTTATGGAATTTTCATCTTCAAGCCAGACCTTGTAGGTTGCATTGTCTTTTTTGTACTCTGCATAGAATTGCCCGCTTTTCTCATCCCAGGTCACAGGAGCATTGTTCTCCTTTACCAGCTTTTTTGCGTCCTCCATCGAAAGGACCTTGGGATTTGAAACCTTTATTTTGCCGTCCTTGTCCGGTTCTTCCTTCCAAAGCCTCGTATAGAAAGGCAATCCCAGCAGAAGTTTTTCTCTGGGGACCATCTCCAATACCTTGTTCAAATTACTCTCCACCCATGTAATCTGTGCTACAGAGCCTGCCTTAGGGCTTGTAGCCCAATACTGGTCATAAGTCATCAGCATAATGTAATCCACAATCTGACCCAAAGCCTTTCTGTCATAGCAAAGTGACCAGTTGTCACTACCATCCGGTACAGTGACATCCATGGAAACAACCAGCCCCTGCTCCTTAAAAAACGGTGTTATTTCCCGGATGAACTGAGTAAGGACATTTTTATCCTCTTTATTCACATTCTCAAAATCGATGTTTATTCCATCAAGCTTGTACAAAGCAGCAAAGGCAAGCATTTGTTTTATTACATTATCCCTTGCATCTGTATTGTTTAAAAATTTGGTAGTCATGGAAGTGTTCCCGAAATCGTTACTCATCAACGCCCATACCTTATAGCCGTTTTTATGTGCCCAGTCTACATAAGTAGCATCTGCCCTGTTTATAAGAGTTCCGCCTTCGTTTGCAATCTGGAACCAGGTTGGAGAAACGACATCCAGGCCGTCCATTTTGCCTATTTTAGCCAGTTCCGGCCTTTTAGAGTACATCATCTCCCACACCAGGTTTATTTTCCCTTTTTCAGGTTTCCATGTACTGTTTTTGCTCTCTTCTTCAGGCTCCCGTTTCACCATCATTCTTTTCACAACCACATATTGCTTTTCAATATAACCAATCTCTCCATCTGAAGTGCGCACCTTATACCATTTATCATACTCCTCAAAAATCCTCATGGTGTTTTCCTCAGTTTTTTCACTATTCAAGTCAAACTTTTTGATTATGGGAAAATGTATGGTTTTTCCGGTTCTGATAACAGCTTTGGGACTGATAGGCTCTGCAAGCTGTCTAAGACTGTTTTTATAGTCAATAACGATTACATTATTACCCTTTATATAAGAAATATCAATTCCATAAAAGTCGCTTAAGAACTGTATGGGCACGTAAATAACACCGTTGTCCTGTGTTACAGGTATTTTCAGCGTTATCGGTTTATTATTGACAAGCGCATTCAAGCTGTCGGTTTTCATCCTGATAACCCTGTCCCTGGTGGTCACTGTGACCTTTTTCAAAACATCATCCCAGTAAATGTTGGGATCGAAGTATTGTTTAATCACATTCAACGGCAACAGAATATCTTCATCCACAATCTTAGGCTGTCCTGTTTTTACTACTTCCCCTTCAATAACCAGATTCAGCTTACCCTCTTCAAAGGCTTCAACGACTGTGCTGTTTGGCATGAAATAAAAGCGGTAGATCAAATATCCGGCGCCTCCGGCAATTAACAAGGACAACAAAATAAAGACGGAAAAAACTATGACTTTCCTTTTCAAGATATGACCCCCATTTAATGATATATATAATTTTATCATGAAGCCAATGCTTTTTAACATAACAAATTTCTGGTCTATATATTTTACGATGAACATATTACAATCTTAGTTTTTATATCGTAAAATATTTACATTGATTCATTGAATACGCAAAGAACCTTTTTGATGCATAAACTGCGCATGGTTCAAGAGCAGTTTATTAATTTAAAGTCTTTTGCGTATTCAATATAAACCGATAATTCCGGATATAAAAATTTTTCTGGGGATGTATGTCTTAAATATATCCAGCATCCTGGCGTCAGGTTCAAACACAATTACTGTCTTTTCACCTTTATAATTCAAAGTTGCAAAAAAAGCATCAGGTGAATCTATGGAACTGACCGCTGCGATTTTCTTGGGTATGCTTTGTATGTCCCTGGTATAATGGGAGCTTTTCACCCTGGCCAGAATCTCAAAGTCTTTACAGTTTGCAGAAAACAACCTTTTTCTCTTTCTTTTGGAAACTATCTTGTCTATGTCCAGATCTCCGTTGGTAACGGCGTACTCATACTCGACATTCAGTGATGTAATGAAGTAATAGGCAAAATAGATTATTGCTGCATCAAAAAAAATTCCAAAGCTGTTCACAAGCGGGATAAGCGGAATTATAATAACAGCCAGAATAAACCCTCCTGCTATTATACCAGCGGTAATCAAGCTATCTTCCGTGCTCTTTTTCTTTTTTACAATCTTTTCTATAAAAACGTCCATATACTACCCCCTCTGTTTGGTACATGACTTCACACAATAAATTCTATCACAGGATGAAGAATAATAACAACAACTTTTTACAATACTTCCTTCGGGAAACTCATTGATTGAATCTGCTATAACCTTTAGATTTGTTTCAAATCTCAGGTATTTTCTTAATCGGTTTATTGCCGTCCAGCAGGATATCCATGCTTTCATTGGCAGCAAATAATGCCGGCGCTACAACCCAACTACCGTCATGCGTAAAATTCACCTTTACCAGATTTACATATTGAAGTACATCAGATAGTTCTTTGAAGGTAGTGGCAGTAATCCCCATGCAAAATCTCCTTTGACCGTATTTGGAACAATAGCATTATATCCCATGGACAGCCCCGTGTGAAGTGTCAAAATATGCTCATGAAAAAAGCCCCCATATCTTCTCGATACAGGGGCCAATAAAACATTTTTAGTACATTCCGCCCATTCCACCCGGCATTCCGCCGCCACCCGGCATTGGAGCTTCTTTTTCAGGCTTGTCGGCTACAACGCTTTCAGTTGTAAGAACCATTGATGCCACTGAAGCCGCATTTTGCAGCGCAGATCTTGTAACCTTTGCAGGATCGACTATACCTGCATCAATCATATTTACATACTTTTCAGCAAGTGCGTCAAAACCTACTCCCTTATTGCTGCCCTTAACCTTTTCCACTATTACTGAGCCTTCCAGACCTGCATTGAAAGCTATTTGCCTGATCGGTTCTTCAAGGGCCCTCAGTATAATCTGAACACCTGTTTTCTCGTCTGCTGTTGTTTCGGAAAGTAACTTTTCAACCTTTGGAATAGCATTTATGAATGCAGTTCCTCCACCTGATACAATACCTTCTTCAACTGCTGCTTTGGTTGCTGCAAGAGCATCCTCTATCCTCAATTTCTTTTCCTTCATTTCGGTCTCAGTTGCTGCACCAACCTGTATGACTGCTACTCCTCCAGAGAGCTTTGCAAGTCTTTCCTGGAGTTTTTCCCTGTCAAAATCAGAAGTGGTTTCCTCAATCTGAGCTTTGATTGAAGCTATTCTCTTCTTGATTTCGCCCTGGTTTCCGGCACCATCAACAATAATTGTATTTTCCTTCTGGATCTTAACCTGTCTTGCTCTTCCAAGCTGATTTATCTTGGTTTCTTTAAGGTCAAGTCCGAGTTCTTCCGTGATAACCTCTCCGCCTGTCAATGTGGCGATATCCCCGAGCATTGCTTTTCTTCTGTCGCCGAAACCGGGAGCTTTGACAGCCACACAGGTAAATGTTCCTCTCAGTTTGTTTACAACCAATGTTGCAAGAGCTTCTCCTTCAACATCCTCAGCTATTATAACCAGCTTCTTGCCCTGCTGTACGATTTGTTCCAATATGGGCAGTATATCCTGAATATTGCTTATCTTCTTGTCAGTAATCAAAATATACGGGTCATCAAGAACTGCTTCCATTTTCTCGGTATCAGTAATCATGTAAGGG
>Ga0129298_10001137_pt1 | contig 11053 bp, 11 predicted proteins | sample I19B2metaG_FD_94707 | JGI IMG/M metagenome (GOLD analysis project Ga0129298, IMG submission 94707) | Lake sediment bacterial and archeal communities from Gulf of Boni, Indonesia to study Microbial Dark Matter (Phase II) - ​I19B2 metaG | ecosystem: Environmental > Aquatic > Freshwater > Lake >...
CAGCAAGGGGGCTTATACGGAGTATTAACAGGATGCTGAAAAAGTCACTCTTCGCTGCTCAGAACATTTTTTCGACAATTCTAAAGCTCGCTTCGCTGCAAATGAGCGCTTGGGCGCTACTTCGTCCCAAAACTCGCCCTTCGGGCTCAGACATTGAATTTGCAGTCGTTCCGCTTCGCTAAGAATTGTTACCGAAAAAATCTTAATTCGCGCTCAGAGTGACATTTTTCAGTTTTTCAGCAGCCTGTTAAAATATTCCTGTTTCTCTTTACCATTACAAATTTTCGTAAAAATCATGCCAAAGCAGAGATGTCTGATCATAGCTGATGACCTCACAGGCGGAGCAGATACAGGTGCTCAATTCGCCAAGAGAGGTCTGAGCACCCTTCTGATCTCTCTCACGGGTAGACGCCGTATCGACTTCACGAAATATCTTAAGAGAGATGTCTTAGTAATTAATACCATTTCCAGGGGATTGAGCCCTGATAAGGCCTTTGACGTGGTATCCGGTTCTTTGAAAAAATATGAGGAGAGAGATTTCCCCATCATTTATAAGAAGATCGATTCAACGCTCAGGGGAAACATCGGGTACGAAATCGATGCCATTTTGAAAGAGACGAATATTCCGTTCTGTTTCATGGCTCCCTCCTATCCTGAACAGAAAAGGGCCTTGGTGGGCGACATCATGATGGTTGGGGAAAGACCCTTGTCGTTAACTGAGGTTGCACACGATTCCACCTCTCCTGTCAGGGAATCGCATGTCAGCAAACTCCTACGAAGTCAATCGAGACATAATATAGGGAGGATCGATCTGACCTATGTGGCTTCAGGTCGTGAGAGGTTGCTGAAGGCTGTGAAAGGAGAGCAAAGAAGGGGGGAGAAAATCATCATCCTCGATGCGTTCAGCCGTCAAGATCTGACGCATATTGCTGATGTCGCTTTCTGTATGGACAAAATCCCCCTTTTTGTTGGTTCTGCCGGACTTGCTGAAGAGGTGGCGAAGAAATTATCTCCTGAACTAAAAGAAAGGGCTTCCTCCAAGAAGGAATCGACAAAAACATTCAAACATATCTTGCTTGTCAGCGGGAGTGCCTCCGAGGTGACACATCAACAGCTGGAGCGAGTGGAAAGAAGAAAGATTCCAACGTTTCAACTCAACAAATCCATGTTCACGAGTGACGTCGCAAAAACTCAGACGATCGAGAAGGAGCTTTCCTCCAGGGTTGCCACATCATTGAACAGAAGGCATGTGATCCTTAAGACCTGTTCGGAAAGAATTCAGACCGAAGGGTCGAAAGGCCTCCCCATCCACCTGAAGATTACAAAGACCTTAGCTTCCATTGCCCTTTCAGCACTTAACGAGTCAAGCGTTAGCGCTCGTGATTTGGCTTTAATCCTGACGGGTGGAGATACGGCATTGGGTGTTTTAGATCTGTTCAGGCCAGAAGGGGTGGAGATAGAAGGGGAACTTTTGGAAGGGATGATGAGGGGGCGTTTAATAGGAGGTGCCTGGGATGGGCTCACCATCGTCACTAAAGCGGGCGGTTTTGGAAAAGAAGATGCATTGGAGAAGATCATGGTGATCCTTGAAACAGGAGATTTACCCCGCCGATGAAAAATCGTGGAAAGGAGTCAAGAGATGAAGGCATTAGTAAAGGATAGACCTGTCAGAGGTGCAACATTGAACGATCTTTCCATTCCTCACTTTGGGGATGATGATCTATTGGTGAGGGTTCATGTCGCTGCCATTTGTGGAACCGATATCCATATCTACCAGTGGAGTGAGTTTGCCTCGTCTAGGATCAAGCTTCCCCTCCTCTTCGGTCACGAGTATGCCGCCGAAGTCGTGGAGGTCGGGAAGAATGTGGCCCATTTCAAAAAAGGGGATCGGGTTGCGGCGGAAACCCATGTGCCTTGCGGCCACTGTTTTCAGTGCACCACAGGTCTTCAGCATATCTGTAAAGACATGAAGATTCTCGGGGTTCATATGAATGGGGCTTTTGCTGAGTACTCCGTCCTGCCAGCGGTGTGTGCGTGGAAGCTCGACCCTGGCATCTCCTATGAGATCGGTTCTGCGATGGAGCCTTTTGGAATCGGCGTCCATGCCATGTCCAAAACAAAACCTGCTGGGAAGAAGGTGATTGTGTTCGGTTGCGGACCGATTGGTATCTTTGCCCAGATGGTGGCAAAAGTGAGCGGAGCGGAATATGTGATTGCAGTGGACATCACCAAGGAGAGACTCGATTTGGCTCGAAAAATGGGTGCTGATATTGCTCTCAATGGAAAGGAAGTAGATGTTGTTTCGGAGGTGGACAAGATTACAAAAGGATTGGGTATGGATATCGTCGTTGAGTTGACAGGTAATAGGGCGGTCGTCAATGATGCCGCCAAGACGTTGAGACGGGGTGGCGATATGGTTCTGGTAGGATTATTCTCGGGCCCGGTTGAGGTTGATCTGGTAAATAACGTCATCTATAAAGAAGCCAATGTTTATGGTGTGACTGGAAGGATCATGTGGGATACATGGTGGGCAGCCCAGAGCATGATCCTTTCCGGAAAGATGGATTTGAATCCTGTCGTTACTCATCATTTCAACTTAGCCGATTATGAGAAGGCCTTTCAACTGGCCGAATCGGCAAGAACAGGAAAGATCGTTTTTCAAATTTAGCGAGGTGTTGAAAAGCTGAAAAAGTTGCTCTTTGCTCCTGCCTGCGGTAGGCAGGGCCCAGAACATTTTTTCAGCAGCTTTTTAGGAGAAAAACTATGGGTGCACAGGAAGTTGCCTTAACGATCAAAAAATCCTTTGAGCAGACAGTCGTTCGTTTCTTCAAGGGAGAGCGGATGGAGAATCAAGTCAATCTTGAGGGAAGCCATGAAAGAGAGGCTTAAGATTGCCATAGCCGGAGCCGGGATGGTGACTCGTCACCATCTCATCGCCTGGTCTTGCATTCCCGGGGTAGAAGTAGTTGCTATCTACAATCGGACACCCGAAAAAGCGAGTGCCCGGGCCCGGGAATTTGGCATTCCAAAGGTCTATTCGGGCATCGAAAGCATGCTCGATCAGGAGAAGCCCGATGCCCTTGATATTGCTGTGGCCGTAGAAGCCCATGCTGCCTTTGCCAAGATGGCAGCTGGGCGCGGCATCCACATTCTTTGCCAGAAACCGATGACCACGACCTTGAAAGAGGCTGAGACACTGGTAGCCGAGATCCGTGAGAGAGTCAAGTTCATGGTTCATGAGAACTGGCGTTTCCGGCCTCAATACCGGCAAGCAGCCAAATGGATCGCAGAAGGGAAGACCGGTCCGATCAGAGAGTTTCGGTTATCGACGCGAAGCTCTGGTTTAATTTCGAGGGGTGAGAGCGGAAGACCTTTTGCTATTGAAAGGCAACCTTTCTTTGCCCATATGCCGCGTTTCATCATCCTGGAACTTCTCATTCACCACTTAGATACCATTCGCTTTTTGCTTGGAGAGATGCGAGTCATTGGTGCGCAAACAAGTCATATCAGCCCTGAAGTCATCGGAGAGGATTTAGCCGTTATTCTTCTCAAGACTGAAAAGGGTGCTATTGGGATGGTTTCCGGAAACCTTTCGACTCCAGGAACCTCTCCTCTTCCAAGAGACCGGATGGAGCTCATTGGAGAACGCTCAAGCATCCTTCTCGAAAACGATACTCTGACACTTTCGGGTGAAAGCAACGAGACAGTCCACATTAACCTTGAAGAGGCCTATCAGGCCTCATACGACAATGCGATCTCCCATTTCGTGGAAGGCCTGCGGACCGGAAAACCTTTTGAAACAGATTGCTTCGACAACCTCAAGACCTTGAGGTTGGTGGATGATGCATACCGGTTCGCCGAGAATGAAAACCTTTAAGAGAAGAGGTTCACATGTACAGACCACTCATCGGAATCAGTGTGGGCGATCCTGCAGGGATTGGTCCAGAGATTACAGCAAGGGCACTCGCGTTACCTGAGATCTATGGGCTTTGCAGACCCCTGGTGGTGGCTGAAGCAGAGATGATGAAAGCCGCGATCAAGTTCTCCAAACTCGATCTTAAAATCCGAGTCATTTCCTCTCCCAGAGAAGGCCTTTATCAGTTTGGGACAATCGATCTTCTTGATCTGAAAAATGTCGATGGGAAGTTGGTCCGACATAAAGTGATTTCAGCTGATTACGGGAGAGCGTCTTTTGAATACGTTCAAAAGATCATCGAGTTAGCACTCTCCAAGGAGATCGATGCCACGGTCACAGGGCCCATCAGCAAAGAAGCGATCAACCAAGCTGGGTTTCACTATTCAGGCCATACGGAGATCTATGCCGATTTAACGCATACGAAAGATTATGCCATGATGCTTGTCCACAAAGAGTTTCGGGTGATTCATGTTTCAACACACGTCTCACTGAGAGAGGCTTGTGATCGGGTGAGACAAGATCGCATCTATCAAGTCATTCGGTTGGGGTATGATGCAGTGAAAGGATTGGGGATTGAGGACCCTAAAATCGCTGTTGCCGGACTCAATCCTCATGCTGGAGAGAGCGGAATGTTCGGCCGGGAAGAGACCGAGGAGATTGAGCCTGCCATTAAGCAGGCTCAAAGAGAAGGATTGAGAGTCGAAGGTCCGATCCCTCCAGATACTGTTTTCTCAAAGATGCAGGGAGGCCAATACGATCTGGTGGTGGTGATGTACCACGACCAGGGCCACATTCCCACGAAACTCATCGGTTTTCAGTACGACGATAAGACCAAGACATGGGGCTCCATGTCAGGGGTCAACATCACGTGTGGATTGCCTGTCATCCGAGTCTCTGTAGACCATGGGACGGCTTTTGGAAAGGCAGGGGAGGGAAGGGCAAATCCTGAAAGTATGATCCAAGCCATTCAGATCGCAGCAAAATTAACGCTAAGCTAAATTGAGCGATTTAGTATTTTTGAAGGAGAGTAGGAATGCCTCAAAGTCTTTTAGAACGCGATTTTTTAAGTGAGGTCAATACCTTTTCATTTCACCAAACGGGTGAATGGTTAATCGGCGATAAATAATTCTTCAACATTAAAAGGTTTTCGCTCTAAAAGCCTTTTCAGCATCCCTACTCTCCATAGAAGTTATGAGAATCGCTCAATTTAGGGCTAAGTAACTTTTGATGTGTCATGGATTTATTTAACAAGGGTGCTGAAAAGTCGAAGGGTTGACATTAAGAAAAAAAGGGAGTTTAATAAGCCCTGTAGATTTTGGACGTTCTGTCAATAGGAACGAAATAACAGCGAAAGGAGGTGGGTCGTAAAGAGGAGATTATTCTAAGCGGCTACGGTGAAGTTGATTTAGTGAGGAGAACCTTTGAAGGAGGTGAAGGGTTATGGAAGAGAAGAAGGGTTTAACGAGAAGGGATTTTCTTAAAAGCACAGCAGTCGGAATCGCTGGAGCAGGACTCGCATCGTTTCCATTCGAGTCAGTGGCACAGAAAGGGGTTGAGCCTCTCCCAATAAAACCCGAGAAGGATGCCGTCCTAAGAGTGTTACGATGGGAGGTCTTCGTCCAAGGTGACAAAGATCTCTGGAACAAGAATACGAAGAAATGGGAGGAGACCACCGGCTGCAAGGTGATGCTTGAGTACCTCAGCTGGGAGGATGTGAGGCCTAAGGCTGCCATGGCTGCTTCAGTCGGAGCAGGACATGACATCGTCCTCGGATGGCATGATGATCCCCATCTCTATCCGGATAAGCTCGTCGATGTGACGGACATCGCCACTTATCTGGGGAAGAAATATGGAGGATTCGAGTCTGTTTGTTACAAATATGCGATCAACCCAAGGACCGGACGCTGGATCGCTCTTCCTCTTGGGGGCCCGGTCAACTGCATCAATTACCGGGAGAGCTGGGTCAAAGAGGTGGGCTATGAAAAACCGCCGAGCAAGATTGAAGAGTTCATCAAGATGTGCAAGAAGCTGAAGGAGAAAGGTCATCCGCCAGGATTTGCCTTAGGACATGCCGTTGGCGATGGAAACAACTGGACGCACCATTGGCTCTGGACCTTTGGCGGAAAGTGCGTGGATAAGGACGCGAACGTGGTGATCAATTCGCCCGAAACGTGGACAGCCTTGGAGGCTGTGAGAGAATTATATGATACCCTCATCCCTGGAACGGCTTCTTGGCTCGATCCCCACAACAACAAAGCATTTCTGGCTGGCGAGATCTCCGTCACTACCAATGGCATCAGCATCTATGCCGCTGCAAAAGGGAAGTGGCCGGAGATTGCCAACGATATGAACCATGTGAACATGCCCATTGGCCCGATAGGAAGACCAACAGAACTTCACCTTTTTAATCAGGCATTCATCTTCAAATACACCAAATTTCCCAATGCCTGCAAACATTATCTCACATTCATGTTAGAGGAGCCCCAGGCTGGCCCATGGGTTGATGCGATGATTGGGTACGTCGGCCCAAGCCTGAAGGGTTACAAAAAGCTGCCGGTATGGACAAGTGATCCCAAAATCACACCCTTTAGGGACTGCATTGCGAACATGCTCTGGAACGGTTACGAAGGCCCTGAAGGACCGGCTTCTGCTGCAGCTATGGCTGAGTATATTGTAGTCGACATCATCGGCGATGTCTGTGTGCGCGGTAAGTCACCGAAAGAGGCGGCACAGATTGCTGAGCAACGCTTGCTCCGATACTATAAGAAGAAAGTTTCTGTGCCGAAGAAGGAGGCACCTGCAGCACCCAAGAAGGAAGCTCCTGCACCGGCGAAGAAAGAGGCTCCTGCAGCACCAAAAAAGTAAGGTACTGAGAGGAGAACGGGTTGAGAGAATTGAAATCGGTGGAGATCACCACGGAGAAGAGAGGATGGCTTCGGGAAGGTTTCTCCAATCTGATGGAGAATCGCACATTTCTTGGCTTTCTCTTAGTCGCTCCCGCTGAAGCCATCCTCCTCATTTTTTTGGCCTATCCCTTCATCTTGGGTCTCTGGTTGGGTTTCACAGATACCCTCGTTGGTCGAAAGGGAGAGTTCATCGGCTTTGAAAATTACGTCAGCCTTCTTAAAGATTCAATTTTTTGGCTGACTACCTATAATACTTTTCTCTATACCATTGTGGCCGTGATTTTTAAAGCCATCCTGGGCTTTGCGTTGGCCATCATCCTCAACCGTGACTTCAAAGCGAAAGGATTCGTCCGAGCAATCATACTCCTTCCGTGGATCATCCCCACAGCACTCTCCGCCATTGCTTTCTGGTGGATCTATGATTCTACCTTCAGCGCCATCAGTTGGTCATTGATCAAGTTAGGCCTCATGAATCATCGAATCGACTTCCTCGGGGATCCAACCAATGCCCGGATTTCCTTGATCGTTGCCAATGTCTGGAGAGGGATCCCCTTCTTTACCATTGGCCTCTTAGCCGGACTGCAGACCATCAACCCCACTCTTTATGAAGCAGCAGAAATCGATGGGGCAGGACCATGGAAAAAGTTCCGTCGTATCACCCTGCCTCTGGTTCTTCCTCTTCTCGCTGTCATCACCACCTTCTCCACCATCTGGACGTTTGGCGATTTTCAGCTGGTCTGGGTGATCACCAAAGGAGGACCGGCTAATGCCACGCATTTATACGGGACCCTTTCCTTCCAAAGAGCGATCCCCGGTGGCCATTTTGGCGAAGGAGCGGCCATCTCCAATTTTATTCTGCCAATACTGGTACTCTGTGTTCTGATCAGCTTTAAGTTTCTGAGGAGAGAGGATTAAAGGATGTACGAATCGTTCTGGAGAAAATTTATTAAGTTTTATCTTCCACTGGTCATCTTTGTCATCTTTCTTCTATTCCCTTTCTATTGGATGTTCAACACAAGCCTTAAGCCGATGAAGGAGCTGTATAATCTGAAGCTGAACCCCTTTTACATACATCAACCTACGCTGGAAAATGTGAAGACCCTGCTCTTTGATACCATTTTCGTGCGATGGATGTACAATACTTTCTTCGTGGCCATCCTTTCCACCGTGATTTCTCTCGGAACCAGCCTGCTCGCCGCCTATGCGATACAGCGGCTCAAGTTCAAGACCTCTGGCCCAACTGGGTTGGCAATCTTCTTTGGATATCTGATTCCACCAACAATACTTTTCATTCCGTTGGCCACGATCATCTTTAAGTTAAAGCTCTGGGACTCTTTATGGTCTTTAGTCCTGGTCTATCCCACCTTTCTGATTCCTTTCTGTACCTGGCTTTTGATGGGCTATTTCAAGTCCATCCCTAAGGAGATGGAGGAGTGCGCGATGATCGATGGAGCCAGCCGGCTCAAAGTATTTTGGCGCATCGTCATTCCGCTCTGCCTTCCCGGGATCTTTTCCGCTGGGATCTTCGCTTTCACGCTTTCCTGGAACGAGTTCTTATATGCTTTGGCCTTTATTTCGACGACGGAGAGTAAAACCGTCCCCATCGGCTTGGTGACCGAACTCGTTCGTGGAGACGTTTATCATTGGGGGCCACTCATGACCGGAGCGCTCTTAGCCTCTGTTCCCGTGGCTTTGGTCTATTCCTTCTTCGTGGAGCACTATGTGGCTGGGTTAACAGGCGCATTAAAGGAGTAAGCATTCTATGGCAAAAGTGACCTTAGAGAATATCTCAAAACATTTCAATGAAGTGGTGGCGGTCCAAGATTTTAACTTGGAGATTGAGGACAAAGAATTCGTTGTCCTGGTGGGACCCAGTGGCTGCGGAAAGACGACCACGTTAAGGATGATCGCAGGCCTGGAAGAGATCACTCAAGGAAATATCTATATCGGGGATCGACTGATCAACCGGGTTCCAGCAAAGGATCGGGATATCGCCATGGTCTTCCAGAACTATGCCCTCTATCCGCATATGACCGTCTATCAAAATCTGGCCTTCAGCTTGGAGATGAGGAAATTATCTAAAAAAGAGATTGATGAGCGAGTGAAAGAGGCTGCAGATCTTCTTGAAATCCCGGAACTCCTGCACCGAAAGCCAAAGCAACTCTCCGGTGGACAACGCCAAAGGGTGGCCGTTGGAAGGACCATCGTGAGAAAACCCCAGGTCTTTCTCTTTGACGAGCCCTTGTCTAATTTGGATGCTAAATTGAGGGTTCAGATGCGAGGGGAGTTGAAGAAACTTCACGAACGCCTTTCTTCGACTATCATCTATGTAACGCATGATCAGGTGGAAGCAATGACTATGGGAGACCGCATCGTAGTGATGAAGGATGGTTTCGTTCAACAGGTGGGAAAACCTCTGGATCTCTACTTTCATCCCATTAATAAGTTTGTTGCAGGCTTTATTGGTAGTCCGACGATGAATTTTATAGAGACCAGGTTAATCGCTTCAGACAATAAATTATGGGTTGAGGCAGACGGATTCAAGTTGAAGATACCAGAAGAGAAAGCTCGAAATCTTCAGAATTATATCAACAAAAAAATTACCTTTGGAATTCGACCGCAAGACCTCTCAAAAGCTTCCGCTCCCATTAAGGGTGAGACAATCGAAGCCTTCGTGGAAATCATCGAACCCATAGGAAACGAGATCTACCTGGACGTGAAATCGGGTCGCGATTCTCTGATCGCCTCCGTCGATCCCAAGACAAAGGTGGTGCCCCGCCAAAACATCTTACTTCAGGCCAACTTGGAGAATATCCACCTCTTCGATATTGAAAATGAGAATGCCCTCCTTTAATATTAAAGTGATTGGTGAGCCTACCACAAATCACATCTTTCATTGGAGGCGAGTTCATTATGGCAAATGAGAATCTCCCGAAGATCTTTAAAATTCGACAGAAGATCGATGCCCCCCGGATTCAGAACATCGAAGAAAGAGTCGCTGGGCTTTTAAACGATTTCGAATTATCAAAGAAGGTCAAAAAGGGGGAACGAATCGCTTTGACCGCAGGAAGTCGAGGGATCAAAGATAAGCCCAAGGTCTTAAAGACGATCATTGGACGTTTGAAGGATTTGGGATCCTCCCCATTCGTTGTGCCTTGCATGGGCAGTCATGGAGGGGCGACGGCCGAAGGTCAAGTCGAGGTATTGGAGAGTCTGGGGATCACTGAGAAGAGTGTGGGAGCTCCTATCGTCTCCTCAATGGAGGTCGAAGAGATTGGCCGGACCAAATTTGGGACTCCTGTCTTAATCAGTAAAGATCTTCTGAAAGCAGATAAGATCGTTGTCATCAATCGGATTAAGCCCCATACCGATTTCAAGGGAGAGATCGAAAGTGGTCTATTGAAGATGATGGTCATCGGTATGGGAAAACATCAGGGATCGCTGATGGTTCATCGGCTCACCATCAAACATGGATTTCCAGCAGTTCTTGCAGAAGTCAGTTCGATCCTTCTCAAAAACCTCCCCATCTTTTTCGGAGTAGGGATCGTCGAAAACCAGTACGATCAGACAGCCCTGATTGAGCTCGTGAGACATGAAGAGTTTGTGGAGAGGGAGAAGGTTCTCCTAAAGAGGGCAAGGGAATTGATGCCCTCTCTTCCCTTCACTGAGATGGATATCCTCATTGTGGACGAGATGGGTAAGGATATCAGCGGCACTGGAATGGATACCAATGTGGTCGGACGGAATCAACTGATTGGGCATCCAAAATTTGAAAATCCGAAAATTACCCGAATCTTTGTCCGAGATCTCACGGAAGGAAGCCATGGAAATGCGACAGGGATTGGTATGGCGGACTACACCACCGAACGCTTGGTGGATAAGGTCGACCATCATTCAACCCACATCAACTGTATTAATGGAATGACTCCTGAAAACGCTCGTATCCCCGTCTTCTTTGAAAAAGATCGAGAGGCGTTACATATCGCCCACTATAACTCTGGAGTCTTCGATCCCCAGGATCTTCGAATCCTCTGGATTAAGAATACATTAGAAATAGAGTATGTCTTTGTCTCCCAAGCCTTCCTTAACCAAGCAAGATCAAATCCTCGGATAGAGATCCTCACCGAACCCTTCGACTTCCCCTTTGATGAAAACGGAAATCTGGTCTCACAGTGGAATTAGAAGGATGAGAGAACGGCTTTCAGCCTTTCGAGGGAGATATTTCCTCCAG
>Ga0129298_10001139_pt1 | contig 11037 bp, 8 predicted proteins | sample I19B2metaG_FD_94707 | JGI IMG/M metagenome (GOLD analysis project Ga0129298, IMG submission 94707) | Lake sediment bacterial and archeal communities from Gulf of Boni, Indonesia to study Microbial Dark Matter (Phase II) - ​I19B2 metaG | ecosystem: Environmental > Aquatic > Freshwater > Lake >...
ATCAGGGACGGGGACATAGTCATCATCAACCCCGACGAGGAGCCTGCCCAGGGGAGGATAGTCCTCATTATCGGCAAGTGGGAGGAGCCGTTCCTGCGAAGACAGAGATCCAAGGGTGGGGAGACTTACTACACGGCGGACAACACCGCCTATGCCCCATTTAAACCAGACGAATCAACGCGAGTGATCGGCGTCGTGGCTTCGGTCTGGCGAAAGATAAACATCTGACACTCCACCCCGTAAGCCAGGGTCGAGCTTGCACTAGCGTCCGCGTATCCTCTCGTATATCAAGCTTTTTCTTGCCCCGACGGCGTGATTAGGCTATATTCCTATAATCTTGTTTTAATTTAGCAGAGGAGGAAGATTCATGCATTTGATGGATGCCATCAAGAAGAAGGCGGCAAAAAATATCCAGACGGTGGTCTTGCCGGAAAGCTACGACGAGAGGATGCTTTACGCCGCTCAGAAGATAGTGGAACAGGGTTTGGCCAAACCCATTCTTCTCGGCGAGACAGAATCCATCCTTGCAACAGCCAAGGAGAAGGGGATAGACATGTCAGGGGTGGAAATCGAGAATCCAGCCACATCCCAACGGCTGTCAGGATACATCGATGCACTGGTCGAACTGCGCAAGAGCAAGGGGCTTACCAGGGAAGACGCGGAGAGGCTGCTTGTCGCCAAGGACAACCTCTATTTTGCCGGGATGATGGTCAGGCAGGGGGACGCGGGTGGAGAAGTAGCCGGCGCCACCAGCACCACCGGCAACGTTCTCAAGGCAGCCTTCCAGACCGTTGGCACAGCACCGGGAATAAAGACGGTCTCCTCCTACTTCTTCATGATCACCCAGAACCCCTCTTTCGGCGAGAACGGCATACTTCTCTTCGCCGACTGCGCCGTCAACCCCAATCCAGACCCACAGGCCCTGGCGGAAATAGCCGTGGCAACGGCCAGAAACTGCAAGGCATTCCTCGATGTGGAGGCAAGGGTCGCCATGCTCTCCTTCTCAACCAAGGGGAGCGCCAGCCATGGTGACGTTGACAAGGTCCTGAGCGCCATAGAGATCGCCAGGAAGATCGATCCATCCATTCAGATCGACGGCGAGTTGCAGGCAGATGCCGCCCTTCTCCCCAAGGTTGGCGAGAAGAAGGCGCCGGGAAGCCAGGTAGCCGGCAAGGCAAATGTTCTCATCTTCCCCGACCTGGACGCAGGCAACATCGGTTACAAGCTGGTGGAGAGGGTCGCCGGCGCAGAGGCCATAGGCCCTGTCATCCAGGGGCTCGCCAAGCCTGTCAACGACCTCTCCCGCGGCTGCTCAGTCGAGGACATTGTCAACGTGGCGGCAATCACCGCAGTTCAGGCGCAAGGATAGGCAACCGTTTATAAATGACCAACAAAAGAAGGCCGCCGGAGATAACTCCGGCGGCCTTCTTTATTGCATCTTCAAGACCCGCTATTTCCTGACGAATTCCGGACGGGAGAAGGTGTACTCGAAATTCATGTGGTCGGTGTAGGTTCCAGAGAGGATCGCTGCCACATCCTCGGTGAACACCAACTCCTCGTCGGTCGGTATTACGTATACCTTGACAGGGGAGTCGTCCGTGGTGATGAGCGACTCGCGCTTGCGCGTCATTGCCCCCTTGTTGCGCTCCCTGTCCAGATGAATGCCGAGATGCTCCAGCCCCTCGATTGCCTTCTCCCGAATCGGCCACCCCATCTCGCCGACACCTGCAGTGAAAACCACCGCATCCAGCTTGCCGATGATTGCCATGTATGCGCCGATGTACTTCTTCAAACGGTAAGCCTCTATATCCAGGGAGAGCTGGCACTTCCTGTCGCCGGCATTGGCGTTTTCAATGACATCCCTCCTATCAGTGAAACGCCCTGTTATGCCGAGGACACCGCTCTTCTTGTTGAGTATGCTGTCGATCTCCTTGGCGGAAAGGTTCTCCTTCTGCATCATGAATGCCGGTATGGCAGGGTCAATATCACCGCAGCGAGTCCCCATCATGGCCCCCTCCAGCGGAGTAAGCCCCATGGTGGTATCGACTGAAACCCCGTCTTTAATGGCGCAGTGGGATACCCCATTGCCGATATGCATGGTTATGATGTTGGTTTCACAGGGCTTTTTGCCGAGAATTGCTGCGGCCCGCTTGGAGACATAAAGATGGGAAGTTCCGTGGAAACCATAGCGACGCACGCCATGATTCTCGTACCACTCATACGGTACGGGATAGAGATACGAGTGTTCGGGCATGGTCTGGTGGAAGGCGGTGTCGAATATGGCTACATGGGGCACAGCCGGCAACACGGCCTTGGCAGCCTCTATACCCGAGATATTGGGTGGATTGTGCAAGGGGGCGAGATGTTGCACCTCCTTCACGGCATCGAGAACGGCATCGTCGATCATCACCGAGCGGGTAAACTTCTCTCCGCCATGCACGACCCTGTGGCCTACGGCAGAGATCTCCCCAATCTCAGAAAGGACACCATGCTCCCCGTCGGTCAGTGTCTTGATGATCAGGTCGATGGCCACCTTGTGGTCGGGACAGTCGGAATCACAGCGATACGCCTCGCGGCCGGGAACTTCGTGCAGAATGAACGAATCACCGATGATGACCCTCTCAACCATCCCCTTGGCAACGACCTCCATCTTCGCCCAGTCAAACAGTTGATATTTTACTGACGAACTACCGCAATTAAGAGCAAGTATCTGCATTCACAAACCCCTTTGTATAAAAATAATGGCTCACCTAACCATCTGATTATTTATGCAATTTTCGATAAGATTAAACATGCGGAGCAACAAATTCAGTAATAATAAAACTGCTTTTTATAATACCGGAGTAATGGTTTCAATTCAAGCCTTTTTCCTTTTTACAGCTGCAATCCCCACCATTACATCGATTGAGAGCCCGCCCCCCCTCTGGCAGGGACAGATAACACTAAGATTTTGCTTTGTGCTGGACATTTACAACGACACATGTTAGATAAAAGCGAATTATAGTGAATACAATAGATCCATAAATCTATATGCAAAGGGGGTGAATCTTTTGGCTTACAAAATTTCCGACGAGTGCATCAACTGCGGCGCATGTGACGACTCCTGCCCAGTAAATGCCATCAGCGAAGATGGGAACAAGCGCGTTATCGACGCTGACACCTGCATCGACTGCGGCGCATGCGTAGACACATGCCCGGTAAGCGCCATCAGCGCTTAATCAATCACGCAGCAAAACAAAAAGGGCCGGTACGCATGTACCGGCCCTTTTTTGTTTTGTCCGCTCAAGAGATCAAGGAGTCATTGTGTTGCAACCGTCGACCCCACTACCAGCAGGGAAAAATCGACTGCCTCCTTTGGTGAACCACTTACAGCAACCAGAAACGGTATGGCAGCACCCGGCTTCACACCCAGATTTGCCAGAGAGTCGCCGAACTGATTCGCCATGGACTCCTCAATCTTCGCCATGGGGAGCGTGGCTAGCTGATCGTTTGAGAGGATATTGCCGCAAAACGCGTTTTTAGTCCTCAACACCGTACCACCACTGGCGAGAAGGCTCAACTTGACCTGGACTGATGCCCTAGGCTTCTTGTAATTATTAACAGCCTCCCCCCTGACCACGAAGAGCTCCCCCCCCTCGGCGTTAGCAACATACTCTGCCTTGATGTTCCTGATGGCAATCCCCCCCTCTTCTCCACCTTTCTGGCCATACCACTCCACCAGAAAACCCAAGCCTACCTTGGAGAAGAGCTGCGGCCCGCCAAAGAAGTAAGCCCCTCCCCCTGCGAGGGCTACTACCAGAAAGATCGCCCCGACGATGACCAGCAGGGGGAAGAGCGAGGTCTGCTTCTTCCTCGAAACAAGGGATGTGGGGGGCAGCTCCTCTTCCTCCGGCATCATCCCGGCGAGACTTTCACCAGTTGCAAGGCTACCCGTTGACGAAGGTAGATGCACCTCCGCCCTCTCCTCCTCTGCAGGCTTCTCGACGAACTGGAATTCAGCCGGCACCGGCGGGGCTCCCCCCTTCTGCACAGCTTCTGCCGACAAGGGTGCCTGGGGAGGCATTTCGAATGAGAACTCGAACCCTTCACTATCTGCAGCAGAGGATGGAGATTCCTGTGGCTTCTCCTCCTCAGGGGTAAAGCTGAACTCGAACGAAGTGGTGGCTGTCTCCGCTGAGGGCCCGGAGGCGAATGACACCTCGCCGAACTCCATTGAGAGTTCGTCCCTTGCAGCAGGCTCCTCTTGCTGCGGCTTTTCCCCTTCCGGTTCGCCAAAGGAGATGTCACCGAAATCGAACTCTCCAGGAGCTGTTGCCGAACTGTCAACAGCAGTTTCAGCTGAAAACCCGGAGAGGTCTAAAGAGGCAGCTTCTCCTGCTTCAGCAGCAGGAGAAGCTGACCCCCAATCGAACTCATTAGTTGAAATGCCGTCACCACTCGCAGCTGCCGCCGCTTCAGCAGGAGGTTCCACCGCGGCATGGGGCTCGGTGCTGAAGCTGAAAGCCCCTTCCTCTGCTGGGAATCCACCCCCATCCTCCCATGGAGAGGGCGCTGCCTGTGGAGCAGGCTCGACAGTTGCTGTTGCCACGCTTGCAGGTGCGGCAGGTGATGGGGGGACTAATTCCTGCGGCAGCTTAAACTCTTCGGCCGGCGCCTCATCCTTCTTGACGACAAACACCCCCTTGCATTTCGCGCAACGAACCTTAACCGGCCCTCCGGCAAGCTTCGAATCGTCCATCCTGAACTTTGCGCTGCAATGGTCACACTGAATAATCATCCCACACCCCATATATCCCAAGGCTTGCGACAACGTCGCGTCCCATGACGAGTACGGCACATAAACATGCTACACCGTTATGTTTTTTTCATTTTCTATAACAGAAAGAGAATTTACTGTCAAACTATTAATCCCGCAAACCGGCCTGTCCGCCAACCACTTTTCAATGGGATTTCAGCTGGTTATAGGCGCGCTCCAGATTAACCTCAACAAAGGTGCTGTAGCCCGGCATATCCTTGTATGCGTCAAGGGAGAACTCCTTTTTAGTCCGGGAGATACTGTTCCCCTTCTCCAGATTTCTCAGCACTTCGGACATAAAGTCGCGGAAAAACTTCTTGAAGCGGGTTATTCCTGAACCGTCAGTCACGGCACCGACCCCAGGAATTACCACTTTAGCTGAGAGCTCTTCAAGCCTCTCCAGGGTTTCTCCCCACTCGAACACAGACGCTTCCCCCATATAACCCATTGCATCGCTGAACAGGAGATCAGATGCAAACAACACACCTTCCCTCGGGAGATAGACGACCATATCACCTTCACTATGCCCCTTCCCCATGTTCAACAATACGATAGATGTCCTTCCCCGATTCAGTGTCAGGGATTCGTCGAAGACCAGAGTCGAATTCCTGAACTCGCGGGACTCACCCCTGACAGACTTGAATATCTGGACAGTGACTATTACCTCTGCCTTTTCCGGAAGATCGAAATCCACATAATTGAAACCGGGGTGATGATGGGTGAGCACAACCCGGGTCACCCCCTTTGCAGCGATCTTGCCGATCTCATCGGCCAACTCCTCTACCCCTTCAGCGACGAAGTGGCTGCCGGCGAGAATCGCTTCCTGGCCGGATATCACTATCATTGCATTGCTCAGGGCCTTGCTGCCTGGCTTGGCAATCGCAGCATAGACCGAATCGGAAACCTTTTTCACCTCGTAGTTGGCAGCAGTGAGCGTGGAAGGTGCCAGCAGAGTAATGACCACAACGAATCTGGCCATATTCACGAAACTGGATGCAGCTCCAAATACCGTCATGCGTAACCTCCGATAAAATCAGTGTTCCGTAACTTCCAGACTAAAATGCTTGAGTTTGCCATGTCAATAGTGTAATAATTGCAAGTTCACGGGCGGTTAGCTCAGATGGATAGAGTACAGGCCTCCGAAGCCTGGGGTCGGGGGTTCGAATCCCCTGCCGCCCGCCATAAAAAAGATGGGTTACGGTTTGCCGTAACCCTTTTTTATTACCGACTGACCATTTGCAACAAATTACGGAAATCAATTTGCTTTTCTAATTACAAAGTATACCATAGCATCAATATCTAAAGCGGATGCGTACCTAAGAGCTGAGTCACTAACAGGGCTGAAATCATGAGAAGAGTCTGTGCGTGGTGCAACAAGTTCATGGGGAGAAACGACGACCCGTACGATGGGGCCGAGCCGATCACCCACACCATCTGCGACGAATGCGCCGACAACCTGGACTTCCAGTTGGGGGTCCCACTGCAGCGATATCTGGACAGCCTCAAGGTGCCGATCCTGCTGGTTGACGATCGGGGGGATTTCCTCATGGCAAACCCGGCTGCCAGGGAGATATCCCCACTCCCGCTTCCCGCCAACCGGGAATGGGAAGGCAAGATCTACGAATGCTCCCATGCCAGGCTGCCGGAGAGGTGCAGTCACTCCATCCACAGCAGCGGTTGCACCATAAGGTTTGCAACCAACGAAACCTACGCCACTGGGAGGGCAATAGTTTCACTCCCGACCCTTGTCAATGGCTGCAGCTCTTCACCTGACCAGAAATGCGATTACCTCGTCTCAACCAGCCTGATTGAGGGCATTGTCCACCTCAAAATAGAGAAGGCGTGAAAGAGACCGCCTAGGCCAGCATCATCTCCATCAGGCGGAACCCATCCTCCACAACCACCCCGGACTCCCCGGCTGAATCCTCGTCATACCCTGCGACCCCCGGATTTTCCGACTCTTCCCCCCTGTAAATGATGAACGGCACCGGATCCGAAGTATGGGTCATGCGCGCCAGGGGGGTGGGGTGATCTGGAGTGCACAGAATCCGGTAATCCCCGAATTGCCTCACACCTTCCAGCACCGGGCCCACCACCTGGGCATCAAAGTCTTCTATGGCCTTCAGCTTATGCTCCAGGTTGCCGCTGTGAGCCGCCTCGTCCGGCGCCTCCACGTGCAGGTAGACGTAATCCGAGGTTTGCAGCGCCTTCAATGCCGCTTCGGCCTTCCCCCTGTAGTTGGTATCTATATAGCCGGTTGCACCAGGGACCTTGATGATCTCCAAGCCGGCATAGACCCCTATGCCGCGCACCAGATCCACCGCGGAGATCACCGCGCCGGTCAGGCCGAATTTCTCCGCGTAGGTCGCCATGCGCGGAGCCCTCCCCTGCCCCCATAGCCAGATGGAGTTGGCCGGCAGCTTCCCCCCCTCCAGCCTGCGTCGGTACTGGGGATGGTTATGAAAAACCATCTGGGACGCGTTCATCAAGGTGATCAACTTCTCCGCCCCGTCTCCGCTGGGGAGGTAATCCAGGATCGACTGGCCGGTTATGTCATGGGGGGGGGTTGCGCAAATTTTTTCGTTGCCGCCGCGCCAGACGAGGAGATGGCGGTAGCTTATGCCCGGGTAAAAGCGAAACTCGTCATCTCCCAGCTCCTTCTGCAGGGCATTGACCAGCTCTGCTCCATCTTCCGTAGATATATGCCCTGCAGAATAATCCTTCATCAACAGGGTGCCGGCCCGGGCCTCGAGATTGACGAGGTTGACGCGCAGGGCCACGTCGTCCGGGCCGAGCTCGATCCCCATGCTGGCTGCCTCCAGGGGGGAGCGGCCGGTGTAGCAGCTGCGCGGGTCATAGCCGAAGACGGAGAGATTGGCAACATCGCTCCCGGGAGGGTACCCCTGGGGAACCGTCTTGGCGAGCCCCAGAGTTCCGCGTCTGGCCATGAAATCCATGTTTGGGGTGTGGGCCGCCTGCAGCGGCGTCCGGTTGCCCAGTGATTCGATTTTTTCGTCGGACATGCCGTCGCCGAGAAGAACAACGTATTTCATAAACATTCCTTTCATTCAACTCGCAGGAGAGTTCCGCAAATGGCCTAGCCGCGCGGATGGAGTTCCTGGTGAAGCCTTTTCAGCCGTTCCCGCGAGATATGGGTGTATATCTGGGTTGTGGAGAGATCCGCATGACCGAGCATCAGCTGCACGCTGCGCAGATCGGCTCCGTTTTCAAGGAGATGGGTGGCGAATGAGTGCCTCAGGGTATGGGGTGAAATGTCTCTCCTTATCCCGGCCTGCAGAGCCCTCTTCTTGATGATGTTCCAGAAGGACTGGCGGCTCATCTTCCCCCCCAAGCGGCTAAGGAAGAGAAAGCGGCTCTCCCCCCCCCTGTCCAGCGACTTTCTAGCATGGAGGAGATAATCGGCCAGCACTTTGGCCGCCGACTCCCCCACCGGCACCAGGCGTTCCTTCTCACCTTTTCCCGAAGTCATCAGGTAGCCCGCCACCAGGTTGAGATCGCTCAGCCGCAGGGACACCAGCTCGGAAACCCTCAGCCCTGTGGCGTAGAGGAGCTCCAGCATGGCCCGATCCCTCAGATCGATGCACTCGTCACCCGAAGGGGCAAGGAGCAGAGCCTCCACCTCAACCGGGCTCAGCACATGGGGGAGCTTCCCCGGCATCCTGGGGGACTCGATGATGGCGGTTGGATTGTCCGCCGCATACCCCTCCCTGAGGAGGAAGCGATGGAACATCCTGATGGAGGAGAGGGCTCTTGCCCTGCTGCGCGGGGCAAGCCCGGAATCCTTCAGGGAGCCGAGGTAAGAAGATACATGGGTTGACCGAACCTGCGAAGGTTCGCGGCATCCGCCACCCTCAAGGAAGCTCACATACCCCCCAACATCCCGACTGTATGCCTCCAGGGTGTTCCTTGTCAATCCCTTCTCCACGACCAGGTAGGAGAGGAACAGATCGAGATAGTGGTTCATGACTCGATCGCTGCCAGCAGGCGGCTCTTGATCTCGGCCAGCTTCTCCTCGCCTGTTATCTTGTGTCCGAATATGTCCCGCACGTAAAAGACGTCCGCGACCTGATCCACCTTGGTGGAGATCTTGGCCACGCCGATGTAGAGCCCCATATCGCTAAGGGCGGCGGTAATGCCGTAGAGGAGCCCGACCTTGTCGTGGGTGTAGATATCCAGTACCGTGTAATCCACCGAGACCTCATTGTCGATCTCGACCCTTGTGGGAAACCTGGGTTTCTGCTTCTCAATTGCCGGCTGGGACCTGCGCCGTTTCTCCACCAGTGACTGCACCGCGACCTTCCCCTCCAGAACGTTGCACATGTCCTCCTTCAGCCTGTTCCACCGGTTTTCATCTGTTATTACAAACCCCTGGGGGGAGTTCACCTGCAGGGTATCCAGCGCCTTGCCGTTCTTGCTGGTATGGATCTGGGCACCGAGGATATTGATCCCGTTGGCAGCCATCACCCCGGTAATTTTGGAGAAGAGCGCCGGCAGATCCCGGGTGGCAATGGTAAAGAAGGTGAATCCAAGATCTTGGCAATGCCTGAGTTCGATGATTATCTGCTCATCGTCAAGCCGGAGCAGCAGGCGGACATGCTCTGCCAGCTCCTCCGGCCTGTGGGAGAGCGTATGCCTGGTGGTGAGGGCTTTCAGCTCCTCCATGACCGCCTGCTGGGGGAGGTCCCCCTCCAGAAGGGCCATGACCCTGCGCCTCACACCCTTGACCCTCTCCCCGCTTGCTTCGAGGCGGAAATCCCCCCTCTCCAGGACTTGATAGGTCTTTTCGAACAGTTCGCGGAAGAGCATCTTCTTCCAGTCATTCCACACATCCGGCCCCACACCCTTAACATCCGCATAGGTCAGGAGATAGAGCATCTTCAGGTTCTCGCTGCTCCCCATCTGCTTGGCGAAATCGATGATCATCCTCTCGTCATGCAGATCGCGTCTCTGGGCGATATGGGCGAAGAGCAGGTGTTGGCGGACGAGAAACTCAAGCCGCTCGCTGTCTTCCCGTGAGAGCCCCATCCTGCGGGCAATGGTCCTGCTGAGGAGCGCCCCCTTTTCCGCATGGCCTCCCCCCTCCCCCTTGCCGATGTCATGGAAAAGAACCGCCAGGAGAAGCAGCTCCCGCTTCTCAATCTCCAAGGCAAGGGTGGTAAGATCCGGCAGATCCTCTCTGTGGTTACCCTGCCAGAGGCTTACTATCTCCTCCACGCAGAAGAGGGTGTGGGTATCCACGGTGAAAACATGGTAGAGATCGTGCTGCACCTTGCAGTAGATCCGCTCGAACTCCGGGATGTAATGGTTGAGGAACTCCAGGTGGTGCATCAGCTTCAGTGTCTCAACCACCCCCTTGTCTGAACGGAGGATGGCAAAGAAGGAGGCGTTCACCTCGCGGCTTCTGCGGAACTTGTCGTTGATCAGCTGCAGCTTGCGCCTTATGAGGGACTTGGTCTCCACAGCAAGCCTTACCCCCTGGTGCTGGGCAGCCTCGAAGATCTTCATGAGAAGCGCCGGCGTGGCATCAACCACCGTCTCGTCAGGCACCACCAGCTCCCCCCTGACAACATAGAGCCCCTCCCCCAGGTGCCTTCGGATGAAGTAGCCGAGAATTTTTCCCGGGCCGTCATCCCTGCGTCTGCACCTGGTGATAAGGGAGGCGCAGAGGTGCTCGGTCCGGGTTGCCTGGAGATAATACTCGCGCATGAACTCCTCGACGGCGAGGGTTTTCCCGTGATCTTTGAAACCGCGGGATGCCGCAAGCCCTATCTGGGCTTCGAAGGTTATCTGATCGTTCTTCCTCCCCGCAAGGTAGTGCAGTTCGTTACGCAGCCTCCAGAGGTATGACTTCGCCGCTTCAAACCCCTCCAACTCCTCTTCGGACAGAACCCCCTTGATGACCAGCTCGCGCATGCTCCCTACCTTGAACTTGAGCTTGGCCACCCACAGGGCGGTCTGCAGGTCGCGCAGCCCACCCTCGCTCTCCTTGATGTTCGGCTCAAGGATATAGACCGAGGAGCCGTACTTACCCCGCCTCGTCTCCAACTCGTGGAGCTTGTCGTTTATGAATGAATCGCTCCCCTTGGAGATCAGCTGCCTCTGGAAGGCCTTCCAGAACTCCCCGTAGAGACTCTTGCTGCCGACAAGGAAGCGGCTGTCCAGCATGGCCGTCCTGACAGTCGAATCACCCATCCCCATCTCCATGCAGTCTCCGATGGTTC
>Ga0129298_10001141_pt1 | contig 11026 bp, 10 predicted proteins | sample I19B2metaG_FD_94707 | JGI IMG/M metagenome (GOLD analysis project Ga0129298, IMG submission 94707) | Lake sediment bacterial and archeal communities from Gulf of Boni, Indonesia to study Microbial Dark Matter (Phase II) - ​I19B2 metaG | ecosystem: Environmental > Aquatic > Freshwater > Lake >...
ATACAATTTCTCCCGACCGCCGATGCTTGTGGAAGCGAAGAGAATTAAGTGGCTCGTTTGCCATTTATGGTTTACTAGAAGCAAAGCTCGGAATCTTTGACAGTATCCTCGGTGAAAATCTGGGAGATCCAAAACATAAATCTAATTTATCAAATGGGCTAGAGGAATCTTTTGAGGCTAGAACATGCAAGGAGAAATGAAAGCGGTTGTCTTTCGGGGCCCTTTCCAAGCGCAGATCGAAAATGTCGAAGTTCCAAAGGTTTCTCCAGACGGCGTACTAGTCAGAGTCAAGGCCGTGGGAATCTGTCGAACTCTCAGTGAAACCTAGAAGATCCGAGCGAACCCTGTAGGATAAGAAGTCGGATTGTCCTAGCAACAGGGTTATCCTTTTACCGCTCCGAACGTCATACCCCTGATAATATACTTCCGGAATACCATCGCCACTGTGAACGGCGGAATTAAATAGACTGAACCTGCTGCCGCGAGCAGTGTCCAGCGCAAGTCTATGCTTGACCAGAAGCCTGCTATGCCAACCATGACAGTCTTGGATTTGTATCCAGTGAGTATGAGAGCAAAAATGAAATCGTTCCAAGCAAATATAAAGCTGAAGGTTGCAGTCGCGGCGAGCCCTGCTATTGCGATGGGAACGACAACTCTGATGAATGCTTGCCAGCGACTACAGCCGTCAACCAGTGCAGCCTCTTCTAGTTCACTTGGAATCTCCTCGAAAAAACCTTTCATCATCCATACAGAGAAGGGAACGTTTATAATGAGGTATACCAGAATCAGTGCCGCCCATGTGTCGAGGATCTTAAGGCTTGACATCATGAGGTATAAAGGAAGAAGTGCTGTAATGGGCGGTACCATTCTATTCGTAAGGAGCCAGAATAGCAAGTCTCTCCTACCACGAAACCGAAACCTTGCGAAACTATATGCTGCGGGTACAGCGATAGCCATGGACAATACAGTGGTTGTCAGACAAATAGATATGCTATTTGTGTACCAAAGCTGAAAGTTGCCCGCCTCCGATGCGTACCCTGTAAAGGCCGTGACATACGATGAAAAATCAGGTGTAAAGTCCCATTTTGGAGGAAGGACAAACCCCGTCGGAAACGGCTTAATTGAAAGAAGGAAAAACCAGAATATCGGGAACATATATATTGCCGCGATGAACACTAGGAACCAGAATATAAGCGCTCTCTTCATCTTGCTCCGTTTCAAATCTCTTTACCCCTATAAATCACTCTGATATAGGTGAGACTCACAAAAATGACTATATAGGAAATTATCATGACGAGGGATGCTGCGTACCCTATGTTAAAGAATTTCAGTCCTTCATTGTACGCATAGAAGCCCATTACCATCGTCGCAGTTCCAGGTCCACCCTTGGTGAGAACATAGACCAAGTCGAAAATCTTGAACGCGTCCATAGTTCTCATTAGGAGCGCAACGAGAATAAATGGTCTCATTAGAGGCAGCGTTATGTATTTAAACGTTTGATATGTGCTGGCTCCATCCACAACCGCAGATTCAAAAGGGTCTATTGGGAGACTCTCCAGGCCGGCCAGTAGGATTAACATCACAAGTGGCGTCCATTCCCATGCATCAGCTATGACAATAGAAATCAACGCAAGCACTTTATCCCCAATTAATCCGCCGGCTGGCAGTTGGATTCCTAGGATCCAAGTGATTATGTATGGTAGGATGCCGTACTCTCCAAAGTACATATATCGCCACATTAGAGCGACCAGTATGGGGGCAATCATCATTGGAAGAAGAAGAATCGACCTTATTACGGAGACGCCCCTTAACTCTCTGTGCAGCAGCAGACTCAATCCGAATCCAAGAAAGAATTCAGTTGTCACACTAAGAATGACAAAGTAAAAGGTAGTCTTGACAGATTCAATAAACAACGGGTCATCTAAGAGAGCTTTTGCATAGTTGTCTAGACCCACGAATTTGAAGCCCAAGCGCGGTTGGGCCAGGTTCCAACTGAAAAAGCTTACATATAAAGCGTAGACCGTCGGATACGCCACTACAAATAGCATAATAGCGATGCATGGCGCGATAAGAACGTAAGAGAATAGTGATTTTCCCAAATTTGAGAATCCAGCCAGAAAAAAGAAAGATTTTGGGGGTTATAGTTTGCCAGTACTCTTTAGCAGTTTGGCTATCTCGTTGTTAGCGGTATCCAACGCTTCCTTGATCCCGAGTTCGCCGATCATTGCCTGATTAAGCCTCAGCCCCAAGATCTCCTCCATCTTTGGATACTCCGGAATTCTGGGTCTGTATTCGGTGTCACTGTACGGAAGATTATCGATAATCGGTTTGAACTGTCTATTTTTGGCTGCATACTTGGCATAGGTCGAATTGGTCACAGGCGTGAAGAATTTTCCTGTACTTACCATGAAGTCTTGGGTGTCTGGGTGGATGAGCCACTTCAAGAAACTCCACGCGGCTTCGACATTTGGGGAATTCTTGCCTACTCCCCAGGACCATCCTCCAAATGCAGGGCGAGACTTGCCATACTCCTTCGAGTAAGGTACGTGCCCGTACCCAGCCTTACCTACAATCACTGACGTTTCTGGATTCTCCGCTTCCCCCGTGAGCCAATGGCACATCATCGCCACCTTGTCTTGGCATAAAGCGCCGATCGTATCGAACCAGTCGTATGTTAAATCACCTGGGGGCGCGACATTCAACTGTTTCTTATAATATGTTAGAGCTGCAACGCCTTCTGGGCTGTTCACTTGTGGAGTGAAATCGAACGGCTGTTCAGGGAAGCTCTTGAAGAATTTGCCGCCGAAACTAATGAAACATTGGTTCCAATGGTGTACGATAGGGGCGCCTCTCTTACAGTTAAAAGCGCATCCCCATAGGTCAGCCTTCCCATCCTTGTTCCTATCGACGTTTTGAAACTTGCTTGCCAAATCGTAGTAGTCATCCCAAGTCTCTGCCTGCCATTTCTCCTTTGGAATGCCATATTCCTCGTATAGATCCTGTCGATACTGGTACGCGAATACGTACGGGGCGATCGGCATCATCCAATGTTTTCCTTTCCAATCACCGAGACCTATCCACACAGGGTCCGGGATGTCGTATCTTGCGATTTCTGCCTTATCTCTCTCTATAAGAGGATCTAGATCTACCAAATAGCCTGACTCAGCGAATTCTCCCGTCCACACGATGTCACATACGTCTATGTCATATGCGGCTTCGCCAGATGCGAGGTCCATCATTATTTTTTCATGTAAGCCCTCATAAGAAACTGCGTCCATTACGACCTTAGCGCCGGTTAACTCCTCAAACTTTGGTACCGCTTCCAGTATACCGTAGTGAAATGGGTCCTTGATGTTAAGAACACGAAGTTCAACTCCCTCAAGCTTTGGTAATTTCAGCTCCGGCTTTGTTGGTGTTGGCGTAGCTGTTGGTGTTGGCGTAGCTGTTGGTGTAGGCGTAGGTGTAGGCGTAGGCGTAGGTGTAGGTGTAGGTGTAGGCGTAGGCTTTGTCGCCTCGTAAATTCCGTAGCCAGCTGCCGCTACCACTGCGACAACGACGACTCCACCGACATACTTGACGTAACCGCGTCTCGAGACCTTCTTTTCTTCACTCAACTTATTTTCCCCGTTAGAAAGTTCACCGGCAACATATTTAACAGTTTTCATTTATATGATATGATATTTTCGAAAGTTCTATGATTTCACCGAAAGCCGAGAATTTCCAAACATCGTTTTTCACAGAAATCCTTTTTCTGCTCCTGCGATGCTCTCCCTCAATATATGGACTCCCTCTTCAATCAGTTCCTGCTCTATTGTCAAAGGCGGTGCAAGATTTATCCTATTTCCATAGATTCCATCGCAAGGCAGAATAATGAGCCCTTTCTCCAGAGCTATATCAGCAATCCTCTTGACAAACTCTCTCCTCGCAGGCTTCTTGGTTCTTCGATCCTCAACTATCTCGACGCCAGAAAACAGTCCCTTCGCAGAAAAGTCGCCAACAGACCTCAACTTCGAAAGATTGTCAACCAACGTCTTCCTAAACACTGGTTCCATTTTTCTAACTCTTTCCGGAAGTTTCAAATCTTGCACCACCTCCAATTGTGTCAAAGCAACCGCGCACATAAGAGGATTTCCAGTATAGGTCGCCGAGTGGACAGCCGTCCATGAAGAGGAAATTTCATCGGTCGTAACCGTCGCTGAAAGCGGAAATCCTCCCGTCAAACCTTTACCAAGGGTTATGATATCCGGTATAATGTTTAGCGCTTCGCTTGCAGTAATAGCCCCCCCGTATCTCCCAAAGGCTGTTTGAATTTCGTCCACTATCAATAGCAAATCATGATTCTTCGTTATCTTCCTAAGCTCTGGTAGAAATCCATCAGGAGGAACTACGTATCCTCCAGCTCCTTGCACTGGTTCAACGATTACCGCTCCAGGCTCTGAAATACCAGTCATATCTGCATCGAGCAAGAACTCAAGATATTTCGCACACCACAAATCGCATTCTGGATACGACTTCCCATAGGCGCATCTATAACAGTATGCATATGGAATATGATAGAATCCTGGAACTATTGGGTGCAACCCTTTTTTCGATTCCTTGACAGACGTCGCCGAAAGGCAACCGAACGTGCCTCGACCATGAAAGCCACCAATGAATCCGATAATCTCACTCAGCTTCTTGTGAGTTCTAACTAGTTTTATCGCAATTTCAACGGCATCCCCGCCACCAAGTCCAAACATGCTCTTTCTCAGACCTTTAGGCATCACCTCGCTCAGCCGCTTAGCTAGGAGAGCTCTAGGGAGCGTCGGGGAGTCAGGAGCGTGGGTTATCTTCTTAGCCTGATCGACTAAGGTTTGAACTACCTTCAACTGTGTATGGCCTGCGATTGCTGTTGCGAATGCTGATGTGAAATCAAGGTACTTTTTTCCGTCGACGTCCTTGACAAAGCATCCTTCCGCCGAATCGTAAACGACGGGCCGCATATAGTGTAGGAAAGCCCACTCAGAGAAAACCTCGTAATTGAGAAGAAGTTCGATCACTTCCTTGGACTTCGGTCCAAGGCTCTCAATTTTCCTCTCGGCCAAGTTCTTTCACTCTCTTGGAACAAATCTTTCGGAGGTTTTTGCGCTTGCTACCTATTTATGCTTTTGCTCTGTGAGCATTAATTCTCTCCCCGGTAGCGTTCGTTTCGCGCGATGTTTCTAAGAAATAAACATCTTGGATGTCTAGTAATGAAGTCTAGCCGTAGTTGCCACTGGATTAACTTGCTCCTTATTCACATCTATGAGAAAACTCTTATGATGGAGGGTCTTGCAAGCCTAAGAGACAATCCTTCTTTCTCTGCCTAGTCAAGACGACCATCAAGCAGAGGAAACAGAAACCTTCCACGAAGCATAGAACCGTAGTCTAGAAATTCAAAGACTCTAAGCCTTGTTGGTGTGCAGAGCATTAGGTTTCACGTATAGAAACTCTTAAGTCATCACGAACAGTTGCTATGGTTGGTGTTTCCACATGAAGTATGATTTGATAATAAAGAGCGGAGTTGTTGTAGACGGAACAAGCAATCCTTGGTTTAAGGCTGACATTGCGATCGAGAGCGGGAAAATTGCGAAGATCGGGCACTTTCTGTCTGGTGAGAAGTTTTTGGACGCAACCAATATGATCGTGTGCCCGGGGTTTATAGACCCGCATTCGCATACAGACATCTTGTTGCTTTGTTCTGAACCTACTAGAACTGAACTTCTTAAGGGCAGAATAAGACAGGGCATAACTACGGAAGTGATTGGCAATTGTGGTTTCTCCGCGGCGCCGCTGAAGGCGGAAAAAAAGGAATTGCTCCGAAAACAGTTTGATTCCTTTTCTCCTGCAGAAGAATTGTCTTGGGACTGGCTCACTTTCGGGGACTATCTTAATCGACTCGATGAGAAGAAGGTTCCAGTCAACGTTGTTCCGCTCGTAGGCCAGGGAACCGTTCGAGTTGCCGTCATGGGCTACGAGAACCGAACTCCGTCAAAGGATGAGCTGAAAGAAATGACGACACTGGTCGCTGAAGCTATGAAAGACGGAGCATTTGGATTATCTACGGGTCTAATGTATAATCCCGGTATGATAACGTCGACACAAGAAGTGGTTGAGCTTTGCAGAGTGGTGGCAAACTATAATGGCGTATATGCCAGCCACATACGAGGATCCGACTACAATCTTCTAAATTCTACACAGGAGGCAATAACTATAGGGAGAGATTCAGGCATCCCCGTGAACATATCACATTTCGAAGTCGTCGGAACGCAGTTCTGGGGTATGGCAAACGAGGCGCTACGCATTATCGATGAAGCGAGAGAGATGGCTGTGGACGCCGCGTTTGATGAGATTCCTTACACGACAGGCTTCACGTTGATAGTTGCACTTTTTCCTACATGGGCCCAAGAAGGAGGAGTTGAGAAGTTACTGAATAGATTGAGAGACCCCGCAATTCGTGAAAGAATAGAGAGGGAGATGGATACCGTTGCGGCCGGTTGGCCACCGGTCTGGCCTGTGAATTTGGTGAAGCTAATCGGCTGGGAGAGAATCATACTGGCTATGTGCACTACTCATGGAAACAAGCAGCTCGAAGGAAGGAACTTCACCGAGATAGGCATGATTAAAGGAAAGACTCCGTTTGACGCCTTATGCGACGTGGTAACAGAAGAACGGGGAAACGCATGGATACTTGTATATGTTCGACGTGAGGACGATGTTCGGGCTGCGCTTAGGCATATGTCATGTTCTATATGTACTGACGCTCTTGACATAGGGAGGGGCAAGCCTCATCCGGCTGCATACCAGACCTACCCTAGAGTTCTGGACTATTATGTCAATAAGGAAAAAGTGCTGACGCTTGAGGAAGCGATACGAAAAATGACTTCTCTGCCTGCTCAGAGATATCGACTAAGAGACAGAGGTCTTATAGCGGAGGGGTTCTGTGCCGACATAGTCGTCTTCGACCCGAAGGCCATAGTTGATGAGTCAAGTTATGTCGAGCCTCGAAAGTATGCTCGAGGCATAGAATACGTGCTGCTAAACGGAGAAATAGTAGTCAGGAAAGGAGAGGTTGAGAAAGAGGTTCTCTACGGCAAGGTCCTTCGAAAAATATGAACTGGTATACGGTAACTGATAGCACGCGATCCAAATCCAGCGTAGTTACGTTTGGATGTATCATAGGTGGTATTCTGTAGATAGTCTGAGGACGATTTGTGCAACAACGTACCATACGGCACATAAATAGCCGAAACCCGCTCATTGAAAATGTGTTAGAACGGTCCAAACAAGAAGTATGTACGAGATCTAAGTTAAAGGTTCGAGATGTCATGTTCGACCGAGCATTCCTCAGAGTCCCAAACCGAGAGCTATACCGCAAGCGACTGGCAAACCTATTGTAGCACGTTTTCATGCATTGTCTTACGAAGAAAGGCAGCAATGTAGCCAAATGAGGATACTTCACTAAGCTCCTCGTAGCTATTCGTTTCATACGAGGAATTCGATTAGGCAAGTTTTATTAATCTGTCCGGACAAACCTCACCCGAGGTTTCTAAGATGTTGCTGCAAAAGATGAAGTCCTCAGAAGTTGGAGAGGAGATTATGAAAGAAACCATAGTAGTGATTCCGATCGGGTCGACGGAACAACATGGACCACATCTTCCGGTCGATTGTGATATGCAGAGCGCATATTATGTCGCCGTTAAAGCCGCTGAGAAAACTGGCTCGATTGTTGCTCCACCGATAAACTATGGGTATAATGAGAAGGAATTGACTTTCCCCGGCACCGTCTCAGTTAAGTCGGAATCGTTTCTTCGATATGTCTATGATGTCTGTGATAGTTTAATCAGAACCGGCTTCAAGAAGATTGTACTGTTAAACGGACACGGATGGAACGTCCATCTGGTCGGTCAGCTGGCACACATGATCAATGAGAGAAAAGGAAATCTTTGCGCGGCAGTGAATTACTGGCAACTGATCATTGATGTGGCGAGGAAGCTTCGGGAATCAGAATTTCCGGGAGGAGTGGCCCATGCCTGTGAGTTTGAAACCTCAGTACTCCTGTTCCTAGATCCAGACCATGTGGACATGAGCAAAGCAAGGAAGGAGATAAGTTTCAAGAAGACTAAATACACGTGGTACGACGCCCTAGAGGGAGACGGTCTAGTCTGCATGCCTGAACGGTTTGAGGAAATAACCAAGTCAGGTATAATCGGAGATCCGACACTAGCCAACAGAGAAAAAGGAGAAAAGCTTGTGAACGCAGCTATCGAGAGACTCGCCGATTTTCTAATCCAATTCAAACAGACGTATTGATCAGATGCATTCTAATCTCCATCAAGTGGCTGAACCATGTCCATATATGTCGAAGGGCAGTTGATTGCGGTCTCTGGTCTTGCTGTACCTTACAGTTTGGGAAGCCTGTGACTGGAAAGCAGGTCCGAATGCAGTGGCGTGACGTTTTGAAAAAGGCAAGTCTAGGACTTTAGGAATTCGCAGTAGCTGAAGGAGAAGGAGACAGGCTTTACGTTCGAAGTCGATATTAGGAAGAGCGAGTTTGAGAATTATGAACAGCTGTACAGTAGCTTCCAATGGAATATACCTGATGAGTTCAATATCGGTGAAGCGATATGCGATAGACACATCAAAGGTAAGGGAAGTAGTGTAGCAGTATTCTACGAGGATGAAGAAGGTAATGAGGCGAAATGGACTTTTGAAGACATTAAGAACAAGTCAAATGAACTCGCTAATCTTCTGAAGGATCTAGGCGTCAAGAGGGGCGACAGAGTAGGGGTTTATCTTCCTTTAAAGCCGGAAACAGTTGCTGCGCTAGTAGCTATTTACAAGATGGGATGTATCTCTCTTTCAATATCCCCGCTATTCGGCCCCGATGCCGTTCTCTATAGGCTAAAAGACAGCGAAGCAAGGTTCTAATCCTGGAAGCGGAGCGTAAGGACATCAGAGAGACTGCGGGCAAAATAGAATCTTTAAAGCACATCCTTGTTGTAGATGGTGACAGCCTAAGGGTTAAAGAGATAGCTTTTGAAGAAATCGAGAACTCGTCCGCAAGGTTTGAACCGGTGAAAACTCAGAGCGAAGAGCCAGCCCAGTTATTTTACACTTCGGGTACTACTGGGCCTCCTAAGGGAGCCTTGCACGCTCAACGCTTCTTGCTTGGACATTTACCCTGCTTTCAACTGTATTCCGAGCTAGCTCCTAAGAACGAGGATGTTTACTGGACTCCCGCAGATTGGGGATGGATAGGAGCGTTAGGTGATGTGATACTACCAGCCTTATACTTTGGGATGCCTGTCGTGGCGTACAAGAGGTCAGGAAGGTTTGAGCCTCGCATTGCCCTTAGCGTTATGGAAAAGTATGGCGTGACCTGCGCCTTCATACCTCCGACTGCTCTAAGACTGCTCAGGAAAACCGTTGAATATTCAACTAAAGAGTATGACCTAAAGCTTCGAGCTGTGTGCAGTGCAGGCGAATCCGTGGATGCCGATGTCGTGAAGTGGGGGGAACAAGAGTTGAAGATCCCTTTCAACGAGTTTTACGGGTGTACCGAGTCGAATTTAGTGGTTGTCACTAGCTCAACGGTAATGAAGGTGAAGCCGGGATCTATGGGCAAGCCATCCCCAGGTCATATTGTTGAAATACTTGACGAGAGCGGCTATGTCCTATCACCGGGCGAAGTAGGAGAGATAGCAGTTAAAGCTCCTGATCCAGTAATGTTTCTAGGCTATTGGAAAAACTACGATGCCACAGAGAAAGTTCAAGGGTGAATGGTTTTTGACCGGCGATCTTGGACTTAAGGATGAAGATGGTTATCTCTGGTTCAAAGGACGAGCTGACGAAATAATAAAGTCAGCGGCTTACAGAATAGGCCCAAACGAGGTCGAGAACATAATCAACCAGCACCCAGCTGTTCTTGAATCAGTCGTGGTGGCCAAGCCCGATTCGCTCAGGGGCAATATCGTAAAGGCTTTTGTCGTTCTCAGAGAAGGCTGCGAGCTATCCGACGAGATAACAGCAGAAATACAAGAGATGGTGAAGAGGCGACTAGCGGCCTACGCATATCCAAGAGAGATCGAGTTCATCGGGGAAATCCCCAAGACTGTGACTGGTAAAGTAAAGAGATATGAGCTAAGGCGTATTGCCTGAGCCACGGTCAATGGAAGCCCTTCTCAAAGTAATGATTGCCTTTCCTTCCATATCTCTTCCAGTCTAAATCTGCGGCTTGACTCCCCTTACCGAGCACATGTTCTTACCTTGCAGGTTCCCAGGGTCCACGAACTCCAACCTCTCGAGCTTCATCGTTTCTGGAATATCCATTTTTGCCTTGGACAATTCAACCTAGAGTTCGGAAATCGCAAGTGCAGAAACGTCAATTCACCAAATTTCGTCAAGCTCTATAGGGAAGCAAGTTCCGCGTATAGTGGCACCATCGACGTGTATAGTTTCCTGAAGTACTTGTAGAATGGCTCATATCTAGCATGCAAGTCAAGGTTCGGATTGATCGTTTCAACGAAGTCCACGAGATGCTCTGCAGCTTCAAAGCTTCTGTAGACCCCGACGCCTACGCCAGCTGCGATCGCTGCGCCGAGAGATGTAGCTTCCTCCAGATAGGCTGGGACTAGAATGGTTTTCCCGTATATGTCAGCCATCATTCGTCTCCATAGCTTAGATCTTGCTCCTCCCCCGATCACTCGAACATCCTTTACTGAGGCGCCTTGCTCCTCAAAGGCGTCGAGGATAACTCTCAAGTTGAAGGTTACGCCTTCCAAGACGGCTCTTATTAAATGTTCTCGTCTATGTCCAAGAGCTATTCCGAAGAACACGCCTCTCGCGTTCGGATTCCACCAAGGCGACCTCTCACCCATAAGATACGGCAGAAACAGAATCCTCTTTGAACCAGGTTCAACTCTTTCGGCCTCTTCATCCATAAGCTTGTAGGCGTCTACTCCCTTTTCTTTCGCTTCAGCCAGTTCCTTCTGACAGACTTCGTCCC
>Ga0129298_10001145_pt1 | contig 10993 bp, 12 predicted proteins | sample I19B2metaG_FD_94707 | JGI IMG/M metagenome (GOLD analysis project Ga0129298, IMG submission 94707) | Lake sediment bacterial and archeal communities from Gulf of Boni, Indonesia to study Microbial Dark Matter (Phase II) - ​I19B2 metaG | ecosystem: Environmental > Aquatic > Freshwater > Lake >...
ATACCGAAGCCGCTGATAAAATCTATATAGAACCTATAACTTTGGATTTTGTAGAAAGGATAATCAGGAAGGAAAAGCCGGATGGTATTCTGGCCTCACTTGGCGGTCAAACAGGCTTGAATATGGCTGTACAACTGGCTTCAGACGGAATCCTCGATGAAATGGGGATAGAACTTTTAGGTACATCGCTTCAGTCCATAAAAAAGGCTGAAGACAGAGAGCTTTTCAAGCGCACAATTCAGGAAATAGGTGAAAAGGTTCCGCACAGTACAATTGTAACAAATTTGGATGACGCCATTGAATTTGCCGGAGAGGTGGGCTTCCCTATCATAATCAGGCCTGCCTATACCCTTGGAGGTACCGGCGGAGGTATCGCCAACGATATGAACGAGTTTAAGTATATATGCGGCAAAGGGTTGAAGCTCAGCATGATAAGCCAGGTATTGCTTGAGCAGAGTGTCGCCGGCTGGAAGGAAATCGAGTATGAGGTTATGCGGGATGGCGCGGATAACTGCATAATCATATGTAATATGGAAAATTTCGACCCTGTAGGCGTCCATACAGGGGACAGCATTGTTGTCGCTCCGAGCCAGACCCTGTCGGATGTGGAATACCAGATGCTTCGTACCGCATCAATCAAGATAATACGTGCTCTCGACATAAAGGGCGGCTGCAACATCCAGTTTGCACTGAATCCCAACAGCTATGAATACGTTGTGATCGAGGTAAATCCCCGCGTAAGCCGTTCAAGCGCGCTGGCTTCAAAGGCTACCGGATATCCAATTGCCAGGGTGGCTGCAAAAATAGCCATAGGGCTTAACCTTGATGAGATCAAGAATTCGGTTACCCAGAACACTTATGCCTGTTTTGAGCCATCTTTGGACTACATTGTAACCAAGGTCCCAAGATGGCCCTTCGATAAATTTACAACAGCCGACAGAAGCCTTGGTACCCAGATGAAAGCTACAGGTGAAGTAATGGCAATCGGAAGGACTTTTGAAGAGTCCCTGCTAAAGGCCATCGATTCTCTTGATATCAAGTTCAATTATCAACTGGGGTTGAGCCTTTTTGAAAATAAAACCCGGGAAGAGCTTCTGGAGTATATGAAGCAGCCTAACGACCAAAGGATTTTCGCCATCTGCAAGGCTCTTCAGAAGGGTTTCACGGCCGGTGAAATAGTAAATATCACGAAGATTGACGACTTCTTCATAAGAAAGCTTAAAAAGATAGTGCGCCTGGCAGAGGAAATTAAGAACGCAGGCATAGCGTGGCTTGATTACGACCTGTATTCCCGTGCAAAAAAGGCAGGCTTCGGAGATTCATATATTGCCAACCTGGTGAATGTACCGGTAGAAAAGATACTTGAAGTAAGAAGCAGGTTCCCTATCAATCCGGTTTACAAGATAGTCGATACTTGTGCGGGCGAATTCGAGGCGGTTACACCATACTATTATTCCACCTACGAGGAGAGGGATGATGTCATTGTCTCGGACAATAAAAAGGTCCTTGTTATCGGCTCCGGGCCAATAAGAATCGGACAGGGAATAGAATTTGACTACTGCAGTGTACATTCTGTGAGGACCTTGAAGGAACTGGGAATAGAATCCATTATAATAAACAACAACCCCGAAACCGTCAGCACCGACTTTGACACCTCCGACAAGCTCTACTTCGAGCCGCTGACAAAGGAATGCGTGCTTGATATAATACAGAAGGAAAAACCCATAGGTGTCATTGTTCAGTTTGGAGGCCAGACGGCAATAAACCTGGCAGGTCCACTGTACAGGGAGGGCGTCAATATACTTGGCACCTCGGTGGAAAATATAGATGTTGCAGAAGACAGGGATAAATTCCTGAAACTTCTGGAGGAACTGAACATCCCTATTCCTGTCGGCAGTACGGTATTTTCATATGAGGATGCCAGGGTGGTAGCCGGCAAAATCGGCTATCCTGTGCTTGTAAGACCTTCGTACGTCCTGGGCGGAAGAGCTATGGAAATTGTATATAACGATGCCACCCTCGAGGAATACATGACATTGGCGGTTGATATATCCACCAAACACCCGATACTTATAGATAAATATATCACGGGAAAAGAAGTGGAAGTTGACGGAATATGTGACGGATCAGAGGTATTAATCCCTGGTATAATGGAACATGTCGAGCGCGCCGGAGTTCATTCCGGAGACAGCATAGCCATATACCCGCCCCACTCCTTAAGCAGGGAAGTCAAGGATACAATAGTTGATTATACGGTGAAACTGGCAAAAGCGCTTAAAATTGTGGGACTGTTCAACATTCAATTTGTGCTGGACCAGAACAACAAGGTTTACGTGATTGAAGTCAATCCGCGTGCCAGCCGTACCGTTCCGGTGTTGAGCAAGATAACCGGCATACCGATGGTGAATGTTGCGACAAAGCTGATTATGGGCAGCAAACTGTCCGAGCTTGGCTACAAGCCCGGACTTGCGAAGGAATCTGATTTTGTAGCCGTCAAGGCCCCGGTATTTTCCTTCTCCAAGCTGATTACCGTCGATCCCTTCCTTGGACCTGAAATGAAGTCAACCGGAGAGGTTATGGGCGTTGATAAAAATTACCACAGTGCGCTTTACAAGGCCCTCGTGGCATCAAATCTTAAAATTCCCTCCGGAGGCAGCGTATTGCTCTCAGTGGCCGACAGGGACAAGGAAGAGTGCATAGAAATTGCAAATAAGCTTCTTGAGCTTGATTTCAGGCTTATGGCAACGGAAGACACTTATTCATACCTGTCAAGAGTGGGCCTGGAGGTAGAATTTGTTTCCAATGACGATATCCTGGATTACATCAAGGATGACAAGGCTACTTTGGTGATAAACACACCCACCAAAGGCAAAATTTCTTCACGGCTGGGCTTTCTTATAAGGCGTACAGCCATGGAATACAACACCCCCTGTATCACCTCGCTGGATACAACAAAGGCTCTGCTTGAGGTGTTGGAACAAATGGTAAATGAAAGGGAATGGGATGTTTACTCCCTTGATGAATATTCAAAATATAATCAGGATTAGTTCCGGCAATATAATTTTTTTGGAGGTGTCTTAAAAATGAAACATTTAATAAGTATTAATGGCCTCACTTTAGATGAAATAGAGGAAATTCTGAAGCTGTCGGAAAAATTGAAAAGGCAGCAGAAGGAAGGTATCCAGCACCACATTCTAAAGGGCAAGACACTTGGGATGATATTCACCAAATCCTCTACCAGGACCAGGGTATCTTTCGAAGTTGGAATGTACCAGCTGGGGGGGTATCCTCTCTTCCTCAGCGCCAATGATATACAGCTTGGCCGCGGTGAAACCATATATGACACAGCTCAAGTGCTTTCCCGGTATATTGACGGTATAATGATCCGGACTTTCAAGCACAGTGATGTTGAAGAGCTTGCAAAATACGGATCAGTTCCCGTAATCAACGGACTGACGGATCTCATGCATCCCTGCCAGATACTGGCAGACCTCTTTACAGTTTATGAACACAAAGGCACTTTAAAGGGCCTCAAGCTTGCTTATGTCGGAGATGGAAACAATGTTGCAAATTCCTTGCTTCACGGCTGTGCCAAGGTGGGCATGGACATTGCAGTGGCTGCTCCCAAGGGCTATGAATGTGATAAAACAATCATAGCCGAAGCAAAGGAAGCTGCTAAAGCATCAGGCTCCCAAGTGATTTTGACGGAAGATCCGGTTGAAGCAATCAGAAATGCGGATGTTGTTTATACCGATACCTGGGTCAGTATGGGTCAGGAAGCCGAGAAGGAGCAAAGGATAAAGACCTTCCTGCCATACCAGGTAAACGGGGAACTCTTCTCGAAAGCAAACGAAGATGCGGTATTCCTGCACTGTCTTCCTGCTTACAGGGGTTACGAAGTTACCGAGGATGTGATTGACGGGCCGCAATCTCTGATATTTGACGAGGCAGAAAACAGGATGCACGTTCAAAAGGCGATTATGGCAATATTGATGAACCAATAAACCCGTTACAGATTTATAAATTCCCCCGAAGACGGGTAGTTTATGCGATGGTGAATTGTTATGAATTATTCATTTATTATAAGAAGAGCAACAATCGATGATGCTCCGGGCATCCAGGGCATCATGAAGGAGGCCTTCAACAAATACATGCAGGATGCAGGCCTTGTAGGCACCATGGATGCCTTATCCGAAAGCCTGGAGGATATAAAAAGGGATATTGAAACCAAGGATGTTTTTGTGGCGTTGATTGACGATGTGCCTGTCGGCACGATAAGAGTAAATATATTGCCTGATAACACCGCTTATATAAGCAGGTTTGGAGTAAGCCTTCAGTACCACAACATTGGTATAGGAAAATCTCTGATGAACCTTGTTGACAAGCTTCTGAAATCCAGGCAGACTAAAAGGGTCAGCCTGCACACCGCTTCAAAATACAGGGATCTTGTGCGCTTTTACTACGGGCGCGGCTTCTATGTGGATTCCACAACCAAGGACCGCGGATACGTAAGAGCGCTGATGGTTAAGGAATATGAATAGGGACGCTTCTGACATGTAGCTGCTTGGTCAAGCATAAATTAATTTAATTTAGAGATTGTAGGGGCGCGCATTGCGCGCCCTTATCGTCTGAATTCTCCCCTTATAATATCTTCTCAAATTCAATTTCGTGAAGTATAGGAATATTGTCAAATCCGTACAAAGGTATCTGAGGCTTTATTTTCCTCGACTCCTGTATCGCATTTATATGAATACCCGCAATGTTAAAACCCCTCTTTTGATAAAACCGGATTGCATGAGTGTTATCATTGGTAGTAATGAGCCATACTCTTTTGCAGTTATGTCCTCTGGCAGTCTCTACAACTTTATCGATCAGGTTCGTACCAAATCCTTGGTTTTGAAAAGTACTTTCAAGGCACACAATCTCACACTCGCCGTTTTCAATATGGCAAGTTATCAGGCCTCCGATTTTGCCATTCACATTGACAATGAATCCCGGCAAATCTCTCGCTGAGTGTATTTTCCCTTTTGTAACAATTATATGAGAGCCCCAATTTTCGATTATTAAATTTACGGCTTCCTCCCTTGTTTCCTCATCAATCGGCTTTAATTCAAACATGGTTGATCCTCCGGTTTGGTTCGTAATGTCAAGTAAATTCAGGGAATAAAAATTATTTTTATTGATTCGCAAAATATAAAGTTAGTGTACTAAATGAAATACATGTCTTCCTGCCACTTGGCGGGATTTTCTGTAATATATTGTCTGATTCTTTGCAATTCGATTTCATTACGTATTATGTGTTCATAGTATCCGCGTTGCCACAGAGTCTGACCGTATTTTTTTGATGTTATCGTTTTAAACGAATTAAGGATTACAGGTATTGTTGTAGGGGTCGCCGCCCACGGCGATCCGGTGTCATTTTGTAATGCAATTATACAATGAATATGGTTTGGCATTATTATGGAACAATCCAATATGACATTTTCATATACCTTACCTATATTTTGTAAATAATGCAAAACCATTTTACCTGTTTGTGTCATTGGTATCTGCGGGTCGCCGTAGGCGGCGCCCCCTACATCACATAAAATATTATGTCTGTCTTTTACACATATCGTTATAAAATATTGCCCTGCCTGCGAATAATCATAATCCCTTAATCTTAATTGCTTTCTTTGTGGTAAATTGCTCATTACTATTGCCTCCTAAAACATACGGGTTTAGAATCCTGTATCGGGCGTGCATGGAAAACCATCACTTCAGCAGTCTGCCATTGTAAATCATCTATACACCTTTACTGATCGAATTTCTGATATTGTACAAAATCCAACAAGCATGCAATACGGGTTTTCTCCGTTTACTTTTATATTGACTGCATTAAATGTATAGAATATGCTCTTGATCAAATCTACTTGAGTTTTCTACCAATATAAAGTGCATGTTCACTGTATCCTAAAATGCTTTTGATCTCACAAATTCTATAGTGAATATTCAACCACCTTTCAAATTCAGCATCATTAAAGGAATTTACCGTATCTTTCATAACAAATTTAGCTCCATCGGTAGCGATATTGTGCATTTGCACTAAACTGAAACTAGACATTAATGACTCAACATCCTCTGGAGTTGTCGCATAAAACAAAAAATTTTCTTTCTCATAACCGATATTGATATACTCTTCAACAAGATCAAAATTATCTTTCATCATGCTGTTATATTTGGCATAATTAGCAAATTTATTTAAATATGCCAAACAATAGATACCATTGGGCTTTATTACACGCATACTTTCTAAAATAGATTTTGTTCTGCCTTCTTCATCTTTCAAATGATAAAAAGCACCAAAATTCAAAACAACATCAAAGCTATTATCCTCAAACATAGACAGGTCTGTGATGCTTCCTGTATAAATTTTTTTAAGAATTGGATTAACTACTTGCTTATTTCTGATCTGTTTCACATTATAATCTACTAAATCACCTGCAGTAACCTTATGTCCCATTTCCGCAAGAGGAAATGCGTAAACTCCCGTACCTGCACAGGCATCTAATATGTCCGATCCTGAATGACAAAGTTTTTTTAGATATCTCATTGTAGTAAGAAATTCTACACTGTTGATCTTTGTAGCATTTAACCTTTTATCTTCGTTGCATTGGCTTTCATAATATTTAAAAATACTATTTTCCTTTCTATCCACTAAATCATCCCCTCTAGAGAGTGATAAATAATATATCGCAGAATAAAACTTATATGACCTTTGGAGCTATACCAGCTTCCTTATTTCACATTCAAAATAATTCCCGATCTTTACGACCTCACCCATGACAACCCGGATCTTTTCGTCATCTTCAAACCAGTTCGTCTTTTCTATCCCTCTTGTATCCGGTACAGACGAAACATAGAAGGTAACGTCTTTCGGGAATATTGTCTGATAAGTCAAAAGCGCCCTCCGGGAGTGAAATACTTTGCAAACTACGAAAATGAAATCAGATATACAATCAAACGGGTATTTCATGTGCAACCTCCTCACTTTTTCAGAAGCGCCTCGTTTATAGACAAATAATTTTGATGGAAAGTTGATCGATTATATTAAGAAGTTGGTAGATGCTATATGATTTATGTGATTAAGCAATTAAGTATAGTTCATTTACAATTTTTATGGTCGCCTGTACTCACTCTATTTGGAATTTACTGTTAACGTTAAGCTTTTTAAATCAATAATTGCACCTGACTTTATTAGTAAATCAATTCCTAAAAGTCCATTGATATTACCTTTAGGATCAATTACTCCAAAATCCAGCTTAACACCCTGAAGTTTTAACGATCCAATCTCTACTTCTTCTATATTCTTTGAAAAAAAATTATGCAAACTTCCTCCAACACCATAGAACGAGTTCACTATATCATTGGGCTCAGCAATTATTCCTATGTCTTCAACTATGTCCGGCGAAATAATTGTTTCTGCAGCACCCGTATCAATAACAATATTATCAATGCACTTAGTAACTCCCTTATATACTACTTTTATAGAAGTAAAAAGAAGTCCGTCTCTTAACTGTATGTCCATTAAATCACACCTCTATAGCCAAAGATTTGCTTTATTTCTACTTCTATTTTTTCTTTTCCAGTATGGTATACCAAAACATCGTCTTTTGCTCTCACTAATTCCCGTGTTGCTTCCTTGTCATCATCAAAAGCCTTTACAACTGCCATATCATCAATATATCGAATGTTTCCTTCGATATGGGATTGTAATATCTGCAGCTTTACAAATTTATCCGGATAAATCTTTCTGACTTCTTCCCATTTCATATCCAGCACCTCCTATGTTTCATACACCTAATAGGTATTATACCACGTTTCCGGTGACACTTCTCAAACACTTATCCGCAAAAGTCTATAATCATTAATAAATAGGCATTTGTTGTAATTGCACTGTCACTTTTTGAGAAAGCGTCCTCGCTTAGAGTTTAGAATTACAAAATCTTTGGATGGGACCTTATAATCCAATTGCTGATTTCAAGCCCTTATAACTGCCTGAATCAGGAAACCCAGCTTTGATAATATTCATAAACTTTTCGGAAAAGCCGTAGTCTTGTAAATCATTGATGTCAACCATTTTCACGTCATGAATAGGGTTTTCGTCAAACTCATTAGTAGGAAGCTTTATTTCTCCGCCTGCTCTTTCAAGCTTAAAAGTAATATGTAATAGCGGCGGGATTGCATCAGGCTTTTCGCAAACATATAAAAGCTTCTCAACTTTAACTTTCAGACCTGTTTCTTCATACAATTCTCTAACTATGCCCTGTTCAATGGTTTCGCCCTGTTCAAGCCTTCCTCCGGGTAAAGACCATGATCTTTCTAGAGATACCTTCTGCTTGACCAGTAGGATTTTTCCATCCTCAATCAGCACACCTGTAAGTCTTATTTGAAATAAATAATTATTGTTCAAATCATTTCCCTCCTTTAAGAAAAGTGAATCCAATTTCTTTGAAAGATTACTCCTTCATCAACACCTTCAGGTTCAAGGATAAATCTTTTCGATAAAATCTACAAATATATATTCACCCTATGTTAAATGACATGTAATTACTCCACGTACTTCCGCATTGTATTGTATATGCCCAGGCATCCTGCTTTTAACCGTAAAGGGATTTTACCAAATTTCTCGAAATATTCATCAACAATTTTGTTTCTTTCTTTATCAGGGTTTCCAAGTGCTATTGTCATATGATATATCGGAAATCCATACTTATTCTTGTCAAAGGCGGGAAATTCCTTATATAATTCCCCAGTCAGCTTTTCAATGGATGTTACAGGAGAAGGGGATAAATATAATACACTGCTTGATGGAAAACTGGAAAGAGGTTTTGCCCAGAATTCAAATTTGGAAGTTTTTCGCGCTATTCGCTTCAACTTTTCTACAACACTATCATCAATTTCTCCCGGCAACAGAAAACTATCCAAAAGTGTAACATGAAAAGGAACATCCTTGCCGGGATTAATAATATATTTGCGTCTGAAATTCTCCAATTCAGAAATCTCATTCTCTGGAAATAAACACAAAACACTTTTTGCAGCATCCTGGCCCATAAATTACTCCTCTCTTATTTCAACCAGTAATAAAACCTTCTCATTTTTTAAGAAGCGTCACCACCCACTCCTTTGTCACTCCTCACTTAATTAAATAAGCCCTTCTTTCAAATCCTTAATAAATTCTTCTGTAAATTTCTGTTGGTCCGCATAGATATTCCGGGCCTCTGGCAGATAGCAGCAACCTTTACCAAGAATACTATTTTCGATGTATGAAATGGTTTGTTCCAAGGTCTGGCCCCTAACCGAGCCAGTTATCAGGGATTTTACAATTAGATAAGTCTTTCCGCCCTCAGTCATATGTGCATCATGGAGTATCTTACCCTCAAGAGTATCTGGAACTTCACTTTTTTGAGATTCCCAAGCTACCTTAGTGATAAAATTTATTTTTTCTTCAGGAATGCCACTATTTTTAAGCCAGACTATTATTTCATTTTCAGCACTATATATAAACCCATGAAAATATGCGGCATAAATTATAGCTTCTGAATCAACACTCTCATTTGTGTTTTTGAGCAATCTTTCAACACATTTCAATACTCTTTCAATGTGAGAAATGTCATGCATAATATCTTTATTTTGATAATAAGGTACAACAAACTTTTCAAGTGCTTCGATATCCACTTGAACAACCTCCAAAACAAAAAATTGCGGATTCCTGCAAAGAATGTGTAATAGCTTTATTGATTAAAATCTAATCATGGATACTTCATTCATATATTATAAGCCTATATTTTTCATTGAACCAACATAGTTACCGCCAGACGGGAAGCTATTTAAGGCTAATTCATAAAAACACTGACTAAAGCCATATTCTCTTAAAGAACATATTGGAACCATTTCTACACCTGTTATCGGATTTGCTCCTGCCTCTGGCTCGTAGCCAACTTGAACTTCGCCAGACAATCTGTTAACTAAAAATGTGATATGAACAGTATGTATTTCTTCTTCTATTCTATCACCTACGTATAGTAACTTTTCAATAGCAATATCTAACCCTGTTTCTTCCTTCAATTCACGTTTAATTCCCTGTTCTATACTCTCTCCTGTTTCTAATGTTCCCCCTGGCAATGACCAGTTACGAGATGATGAAACTTTTTGTTGAACTAACAATATTTTTTCATTCTCTACTAAAACAGCTTCAACTCGCACTTTCTGTATCATTTTCTGTATTCTCCTTGTAATTAATACTAATAGCTTTAATGCACATAATAAAATGTTATGTTACGATATAATATCTATCTTTTCTTTAACAAATTTCACCAAAGAATCCTTTTCACTTTGGGGAATCTGTTCAATCATAATTACTTGTCATTTTGTACTACGATTATGAATCGGTGTGATAGAGTTTCATAATACCCATTCTGCTTTATGATGTCATATATGTATAGCAACTGCTTTTCATACTTTTCTGGAGTGAAGTCTTCAACCATCCATGGAATTGCTTTCAAATAATATACAACAGCCCCTATGTCATAAAACCGCATTGATGATATTTGCTCATTCTGCATTATTATTCTTAACCCATAATCCTTAACTTCGTCAACTGCAGATTGTAAATTCCAGTTCCCATATCTTGTGTTTTTGCCTAACATGTCCTTCAACAAATTGGCACAAGTTAAAAATCCAACCTGCTGGGTTATGAAAATACCCTGTTTCCTCAAAATCCGTTTCAGCTCTTTAGGGTAATATGCTTCATGACGGTTTATGATTACATCAAAAAAGTCGTCATCAAATGGCAGCTTATCATTATAAGGAAGATGGCTGTTTTCAGGTACATAGACTACTTCAACACCAACAGGGTTAAGCTTTCTTTTGGCTATATCGACATTCGGCGGATAGCTTTCAGTAGCATACGTAGAAAGAGGTAAAGGCGATAGTGAAGCAAGCACTTCTCCTC
>Ga0129298_10001147_pt1 | contig 10981 bp, 8 predicted proteins | sample I19B2metaG_FD_94707 | JGI IMG/M metagenome (GOLD analysis project Ga0129298, IMG submission 94707) | Lake sediment bacterial and archeal communities from Gulf of Boni, Indonesia to study Microbial Dark Matter (Phase II) - ​I19B2 metaG | ecosystem: Environmental > Aquatic > Freshwater > Lake >...
CTTTCATGCGACCCGATCAGTGGAGCCTTGAACAGAATCGGTCACCTTTCCGTGCGCGTAACAACGAATGATGTGGCAACACGAGGAGTGAGACCAAGCTGGTTCTTGTCCTGCATAATGCTCCCAGAAGGATCTGGAAAGACGGTTCTTCGCACCATCTGCCGCCAGATGGATGAGGCTGCCAAGAGGATCGGAGTGGCGATAATTGGTGGCCATTCGGAAGTGGCTCCGGGCCTTGATCATCCCTTGGTCATAGGGTTCTCGGCTGGAGTCGTAGGGAAGCGCGGCTACGTGAGCTGTAGCGGCGCAAGGCCTGGAGGAAAGATCATTCTAACCAAGGGCGCAGGTGTTGAAGGCACGGCAATCCTGGCCTCAGACCGATCAGAAGCATTGAGAAAAGCATTTGGAGCGCATCTCATTGAACGAGCGACCAGCTTCTTTGAGATGACAAGCGTTGTGGAGGACGCTATGACTGCCTTCAACCATGGGTCTGTTCAGGCGATGCATGATCCAACAGAGGGAGGAGTAGCTGGAGGCTTGAATGAGTTGGCGAACGCCGCAAAGACCGGATTCCGTGTCTACGAGAACGAGATCGAGGTGGCCACTGAAACAAGGAAGGTCTGTGAATTCTTCAGAATAGATCCGTTGAGACTAGTCAGCTCAGGATCTCTCCTCATCGTTGCTGATGAGAAGGGAGCTGAGGGAATCGTGTCGCGGCTTAAGCGCAGAAACATAGGCGCAGCCGTGATAGGAGAAGTGCTTTCGAATCGAAGAGAGCGAATCTTGGTAAGGAGAAATGGTGGAGAAGAGAATCTTCCTTTGCCATACGCGGATGACCTGTGGACAGCTCTTCGTCGGAAGCCTCACGTGTGAGGTAATATCGAAGCCAACTTTCTTCTTAGAAGCAATGCAGTGGCTGGACCGATTGCAATGCCTGCCATGACCTGAAACAGGCTGAAAGGCAGCTCCTCAAGAGCAGCTCCAAGACCGAACAGCAAAACCTCAATCACGAAATATCCTAAGGCCATTTCTCCTCCTCCAAGAACGCAAGCCATGTAGTCTGATCTGAAGCTTCTTTGCGAGAGCTTTCCAACAAGCCAACCCTCTATCCCCTTTATCACAAGTGTATAAGGCATGAAAAGCGGGTGAACGATGAGGTCTGCAATCGCTGAGCCAAAGCCGCCCGCCAGTCCTCCGACATACGGCCCAAACAGGAGTGCCGCGATGAAGATCACAGCGTCTCCAATATCGAAGTGGCCACTTGTTGCCGGGATAGGCAATCTGACAATCATGGAAGTGGCTGCCACCAGTCCCGCAAATACAGCAGTCAATGAAAGCTGCATGATCCTTGTTCGCTTACTAGGCTTCGTGTCCCATTTCCTCTCCCTGATTCCCAAAGGCTAGTGGTATTTCTCTCTTTTTCATGTAGTGCGATAACTCTTTGAGCGCATACGGCTCATCTTTCCTGTAGGGGTTGGTTCCCCACGAAGATCGGAGCGCATCTCTCCATCGCTGGATCGATCGGCAGAGCAGTTGACAGAGCCATTGAGAAGAGATGCGATACTTTCCAGATCTTCACCCGGAACCCGAGAGGCTGGAAATTCAGATCGCTCGACGACCTGAAGGCGAAGGAGTTCCTCACCAAGCTTGAAGCCTCTGGAATAGAGCCAGCTGTTAGCCATCTGCCCTACCTTCCCAATCTCGCCTCGCCGCATGACAGCATCTACGTGAGATCGGTCGAGACGTTGACAGCTGAACTCGATCGTGCGGGAAGATTGGGGCTTCGCTTCGTGGTGACTCATCTGGGAAGCCACATGGGTGCAGGAAAAGAGGTCGGCTGCACCCAGATCATCAATGCATGTAACAAGGCTCTTTCAGCAGTTCGGAACAATGCGCAGCTGCTCTTGGAGAATACTGCGGGCACAAGGAACAGTATGGGTGGAACATTCGAAGACATGAGAAGAATCATTGATGGAATAGAGCAGCAGGACCGTGTAGGTATATGCTATGACACCTGTCACGGCTTCGCTGCTGGATATGATACGCGCACACCAGATAGACTGAACATGACTCTTAGACGGCTCGATGAGGTCATCGGACTGAACAGGCTTAAGCTTGTCCACCTCAACGATTCTACAGGCAAGCTTGGGGCTCACTTGGATCGACACGAGCACATAGGCCTGGGGTACATCGGAAGTAGAGGGTTCAGAGCAATCCTTCATAATGAAGTGATCAGGAAGCTACCGCTTGTACTTGAGACTCCGATCGATGATCGTCGAGACGATGAACAGAATCTTAGAACAGTCCGCCGACTATCCAAGTAACTAGGACTGCTAGATCTTCACCTGCAATGAGGGCTTCCTAATGAGATCTGTCATCTTCTCATCTTGGTACAGGTAGTAGATCTCGGCAGCAGTAGATGCTCCTCCGGTCTCCCCGATTCTGCTCATTGCGAGTACATTCATGCCGCCGCCGAGGGGGTCATTCAACTGAAGCGTCTTCTTGATCCCGTCAATACAAGCGTCTTGGACGCGTACGCCTTGCCGCATCAAGTCAACTACATGCTTAGCCATGCAAATTCTGATAGACAGTTCACCTCGCCCAGTGCACGCCGCGGCTCCAGCCATGTTATCCGCATAGTTGCCTGCGCCTATGATCGGAGAGTCGCCGGTTCGCCCGGGCATCTTCAGTCCGGTACCGCTGGTCGATACTCCCACAGCAAGATTTCCCGCGGCATCTCTCGCTATCAGGTTCACAGTTCCGTGAGAATCTTTCTTTGACTGAATGTACTTCGTGTACCAGTCAAGGAGCTCCGCTTGGATCTTACGATATGCCTCTGAGTACAACTCAGCCTTACCTGCAATCATCCCATCATACCGCTTCTTTGCCTCCGGGGTCAACAGGTCGATTTCCTGAAAACCCTGCAGTCTGGCGAATCTGTCCGCTCCTTCACCTACCAGTAGGACATGTGGGGTTCTCTCCATGACCCTGCGGGCGATGCTTATCGGATTCTTGAAGCGTTTCACGCCTGCTACAGCTCCGGTGCGTAGCCTAGCTCCTTCCATGATCGATGCGTCCAGCTCCACCTCTCCCAATAGATTAGGAAGACCTCCATATCCTACCGTCTGATCCGCAGGATCGTCTTCAACGAGTTTGACTCCTTCCTCTACGGCATCCAGAACTCCACCGCCGCTCTTCAGAATCCTCATGGCTTCTCTGACTGCCTTCTCACCGTTTCTCGAAGCAATCACGACGATCATAGCTGACACTTCTTGAAAGCCAGAACAATCCATTTTGGAAGATAAGCGTTGCCAATTCCGCATGGCTGCTAGATGAGTCTGAAGATCCGAATCGTGATACAGGCACAGTCCAGAACAGTCATGAATCGCCATGAGATACTAGTCATGATACTTATCTGGAACCTGAGAAGTACGAGAGAACAGGGCTGGGGCATTTGCTATGACGGGGCCTGCATCATTCTGGAACGAAGTACGTAACCGCGTTCGAGAAGCAGTGAACCCCATGATACTTGCCTTCTACGGCTGCATTGCACTTCTCTTCATCTTTACCTCCTTTTTTCTCTCTTACCAGACTCAGGTCTACCTCTCAATAGCAGCGGGGATCGCCATGGCGCTCCTGCTTTCACTGTCGTTGGTCTTGGTTGGTGGATTCAGCGTCTTGGACATAATCTTCATCGGTGGAATCGCTTTTCTTGTCGGAGCTCTAGCGCGCGCTCGACAGGTTCAGGTTTAGCTGTCAGTTTTCAGATTACTCTTGGTTGTGTCGCTTTCCCACTGTCTATAGTTCTTCCCGTGAAGTTGAGTATGAACTCCTTTTCGAACGCGTCCCAAATCATTTCAGTCGCCAAGAACCCTGTGCAATGGCATGGCGAGATGAGCCTTGGCCTGTAGCTCTTCAAGGCATCGACGATAGGCTTGATCTCTTTGTCCCTCTTCAAGACAAGGTGGAACCCCCCAATGACCGCATGAATGGGCAATGACGAAATGTCTTTGACTCTCCCCAGTGTGTTTACTATTCCTGAGTGGGCGCATCCTGAGAACACCCATGCCCCTTGACCACGAACATTGACTATCAGAGATTGATCATCGAGCACATGGTCACGCTGCGGCTGACGGTCAATGACTATGAATCGCCTGCCTGGAATCTTCTCGTAACTTGTTAGTCTCGGTATTTCACCTGTCGTCAGGACGCCAGGAATGATTTCATGAGGCTCTTTCGTCAGTATGAGTCGTGCCCCGACCTGCTCAAGATCCTCTGTCCTTTCTCCTTTCGGCACTCGCGACCATTTCTTTCCTTTCTTCGTGACAAGGTATCTATTTCTGAAGGTGTGGGGATGTCCAACGACTTGCACTCTTCGTCGTGATCTGGTAGCGAGTTCCACGGTCGCAGCTGTGTGATCGGCATGGCCGTGACTTAGAACGATTGCTTCGAGATCTCTGAGGTTGATCTTCAATCGGTCTATGTTGAAGATCAACGCGTCCTTCTGCGCAGCCGTATCAAGAATGATCTTGTGTTCTCTCCCGTGTACGTCATCGATTTGGAGTAGGAACGATAGGCCCCACTGGCCGACAAGACTTGCATGATATGTCAAGTTGTCAGCGAGGGTTGTTATTCTTAGCCTCTTGACAGATTCCAAGAGTTACCACACAACTGACATTACGCGGGATAGATCTTCCGGATGTCATCTTCCCGCAATGAACATCTCTTTGACCCGAACAGAAGGCGAATAGAAGTTACCGTCATTTCTCATGTCACTTGCGACGAGGTCAATGTTCGTTTTGATCATATCAAAGAAGTTTCCGGAAACTATTACGCCCTTAACTGGATCCGATAACTCGCCGTTTCTCACCAGTAGGCCGTTCGTGACGGTTGCGTTCAGCGCTCCGCTCATGGGGTTAGACAACCACTCGCCGATAGTGGTGAGGACGAGGATTCCGTCGCGCGTCTCTTCTATGAGCTCATCGAGTTTGGCTTCACCCGGCTTCAGCAGGAAATTGGTTGGCGCGGGGGAAGGGGTTCTGGCGTAGGGTCTTCCCAGGCCTGATGCGCCTGGCCTTGATCTTCTGGCGTTTCCTGTTGACTTTGCTTTGGCGTTCATTGCCGTGTATGTGTCGTAAAGATAAGATCTCAATATTCCTTTTTCGATTACCGGGGTTCGCTGCTGGGCGGTTCCTTCGTCGTCAAATCCCGAGGTCATCATTCCCCCTTTCATCATCCCATCATCTACAACTGTGAAGTCCTCTTGAGCTATCTGTTGCCCAATCTTCCCTATCCAAGGAGAACGTCCCTTCTGAACCGCCTCTGCGTTCACCGTATTTGTGAACATGACATCAAGTATCCGAGCGAAGACATCGTTTGCAAAGATCACTGAGGCTTTGGTGCTTGGTATTGGTGAGGCGTCAAGTGATTTTATGGCTCGGCGCGAAGCCTCGTCAACGAGTTTGTCGAATTCTATCGATTTCCACTCTCGGGTTTCGCATCCCTCGTCTCCAGTGCCTTTCTTTCCTGTGTCTTCAGCTTTCACTCTGATCGAGAATAGGGCGTATGTGCCCTTCTTTGAGAACTCTCGCCCATGGCTATTTGCCATAGCACACATTAGCTTTGCAGTTGCCATCGCTCCTCTAGCTGGGCTTAGCCGTTTGTCTTTCTCGTGAATGGAATCGATGATCTCCCCGCTCTTCCTTACCAGAGTATCCGTCTCGATCTCAACGATCTTCTTGTCGAATGTTCCACCCGCCTTGCCTTTGCCCGCTTTCCCGGGAAGGGAGTGCCAGTCTGGATCTGGCGGCGAGGCTTTCGCAATGGCGACCGCCATCTTGGCAACATTCTCTATGTCTTTGATTTCTACGGAGGAGGATGATGTGAATCCCATCTTCTTGCCAACAAAGGCCCTCACGCCGACTCCTGTGATCTGCGATGTCTTCGCGTATTCTATCTTGCCGTGAAACGTAAGCCAGTTCTGAACCGCTTGTGACACAAATGCCTCAGTCTCCGTGGCGCCCATCTTCTCCGCGAGTTTCACGGCCCTCTGGGCCAGCGACAAGAGTAGCGCCACCTATGCCCTACCTCCTAGAGTGATTCTTCCGATTCTCACGTGAGGCCCTCCGTCACCCACTCTGACCAGCTGCGCTCCTTTGCCACATCCACCGAAGGCGCTTGTGGAGATCTTGAGATCTTTGCCGACTGCGTTTATGGTCTGTAGAGCTTCAAGAACCATGCCGCTTATAGTAGTACCTCTGACCATTTCTGTGATCTCACCGTTCTCTATCACATATGATGGGCCTACTGAGAAAGTGAAGGTCCCGCCTCCAACATCCACCTGGCCACCTCCAGCTCCTCGCCCTCTGATGTAGTAGCCTTTCCTAATCCCCTCAGCCAATTCTTCAAGCGAATAATCCTGAGGCTTCATGTAGTAATTCGTCTGTCTCACAATGGGGTTGTTTTCAAAATCCATAGTCCTAGCATTGCCAGTCGGATCCATGTCCATCTGCATCGCGCTCTGTCGAGACTGGAGATATCCCTTCAACACCCCGCTGTCCACAACTGTTGTCTGACCCTTGGGAATGCCTTCGTCGTCGTATGGAACAAAGTATCCTCCTTCAATCACTCCCTGATCGTAGATCGTAACATCTCGACTTGCAACTGCGTTTCCCAGCTTTCCCTGCAGCACCGACTCGTTAGTGGCTACGAAGTCTCCTTCAGAGGCATGTCCAAACGCTTCATGCAGAATCAAGCCTATGAGATCTGGGTCAGCAACAACTTCAAACGTTCCAGCGCATGGCGTATCTGCTTCCACCGCCTTTAGGGCCAGCTCAGATATTTCTCTGCAGAAGCTCCTCCAATCCTTCTCACGGATGAACTCGAATCCGGCGCACCGCGACTCATTATCCATCACCCGTTCCATCTTTCCTTCAGAGACTGCGACCGAGAGCTGCATCAGCCCAGTGATCGACGAGTCTACTTCTACTCGACTTCCTTCACTATTCACGAAAAATCTTCTATCCGCAGCAGTCCCCAACCGTGTTGTGGCGTTCTTGATCCTGTCACTTATCATTGCAGCCTTGTTCGCTTCGAGCCCTATCCTGATCCTCTCTTCCGGACTGATCTCCGCCGTGTCCACACTGACCTGCACACCAACCTTGTCCTGGATACCTTTCCCGCCCGCAATGCTGATGTTCGGTTTTCTCTTTCGAGACGATTTGGCTAGCTTAATGGCTTGTCGAACACTCTTCCTGAGCTTGGAAAGATCTACCTCGTTGGAGGATGAGGACCCCCAGGCACCATCGAGGAGAACTCGGACCCCAACTCCCCTCAACCTATCCGTCTCGTAAGCCTTGAGTAAACCGTTCTCAATGGTAAGAACGGTGGAGGATATATCTTGAAACCTCGCTTCAGAATAGGAAGCACCAAGCATCCGGGCCTCATCAACCAGCCTGACCAGAACGTCCTCCATACACGGAACCGCCTCGAACTCACGGCAAAATCGACTGAACAAGATATGAAGCTTGTTAGGAATAGTCAAGAAAGATGCATCTTTACTCACTCTCACCGATGGAAGGATAGCTCGAATTTCGAAATGAAACCTATATTCCCATGCCGGTGTACCGTAGGGGCGTTTGGAGGCCCGCAGTAATGGGAAGATGGATGAGGAACTGGCTAGTCGGGATGACTTTGCTCGGTCTCGCCGTATTCGCCTACATGGCCCTGTCCCCCAAGGATGAGGGGGTTTCGCTGGAGAAGGAGATCGAGGAAACAGACTCCTCTCTAATCAGAGAACGACAGAAACGCTGAGCGAGAGACTGTAGGACAGACAGGCGCCGGGCTCACACAGCATTCTCTATCAAGATCTCATGCCATAGCTGTTCCAGGCAGGTTCCATACGTGAAAATGGGGGTGCACCTGTGGCCACCCCCTTAGGTGTTCTCCCTCGCCCTCAAACCTATTGCTCAACTGCGACTCTTGTCAGGACGGGTAGGAAGGCTGCAGGGCACCGTCGAGAGATTCATATGGCCTCACCTGCGGTAGTGAATGAACCATTAGACTCATCTGGGACCAAGATTGACGCTACAGATCGATGACGCAGGTGTAGGCGATCTTCTTTCAGGCGTGGTGATCGGGGCATATAGGCCTGAAGCCGATCGCTTCGTCTTCAAAACCGTAGATGTACACTTCTTTCAGAGGGCAAGATTCAGAAGGAAAGCTTACCTCAATGAGGCGACGAGCGTAGTGCTCCAACTCGTCGAGGGGCTCAATCTGGGCGGAGAGGAGTCCATTGAGATATGTTCAAGCTTCATCTTGGCTGAAGCTGCAAAAGAGTTGAGGAGTAGATACGGAGACTCAAGAGTGACCGTTGTTAAGATCGTGGGCAAGGCACAGGACGAGACAGAGAAGGCCTACCTGAACGAGCTGCGCAAGCTCGGGTACGAACCTATTCCAGATAGGGAGGAAAGACGAGCGAGAAGCTTCTTTCACATGCTTCGATGGTTGAAAAAGGATCGCTCCAGATTAAGATATGCGAAGACTGGATGGCCTCGCCTGAGGAGATACATTAGACTCTAACCGTGGTTCGCCTCTATGGAATCCGTGAAGAATGCAATTCTCCATGCCGCCGTCGCCTTGCTTCTAGTCGAGATACTCTGGGCCGCTCCGGCACACGGAGAGTCGTTTCTTGTTGCTCGCGCAGCAAGCATACATCATCCTAGACAAGTGGTTTGCAGACAAGATTTCTCAGTCGCAGTTACCTTCGAGTATGCGAGCCGAGTTCTGATCGATATTGGAGTGTTCGAGGAAGAAAGCGGACGAGTTGCTGAAAGCCTCACCTTGATAAGCGGTTTCTTCGGTCCAGGAAACGTCACATTCACTTTCAATTTGACCGCACCAGACTCCCCAGGAACATGGCGGCTTAGAGCTTCCACTCGAGCCTGGTGGGGCGATTCCTGGTACTCGGATCCGAACTTGGGCTCAAAAACGTTCTATGTGGAAGTCGTAAAAGAGAGCAAGTCTTGGTTGAACATCACCTCAATACTTCCCTTCCACCTAGACGGGCGGCGAATCGATCTTCCAGACACACGAGACTACGGAGCCCATTTGAGTCATGGCTCATACACAATACTCGCGGAGCAGACCCAGGTCGTCGGAGAGAAAACCCGCCTGGTTTTTGATCGATGGAGTGACGGAGGTCGATCCAATCCCAGAGTGATCAACCTTTTCCGCGATGTCAGATTGGCTGCCATCTACCGAACTCAACATTATCTGACAGTTCACTCTGATCACGGAAACCCGGTAGGAGAAGCGTGGTACGACGAAAACAGCACCGCATGGTTTGCAGTGTTACCCGAGGTCAAAACCCGAGTATTCGAAATTGCAGATATGACTTATTCTTTCGATAGATGGACCGGAGACACAAGTGAACAACAGCCGATAGCCTCGATTCGAATGACTCGCCCAAAGGAGGTCCATGCCACATGGCGGAAAGAACTCAAGCTCCCCAGCTGGCTACAACTACGCCTCCTATCCGGTTCGCTGATACTTGTCTCAATTCTCTTGCTTGCTCGCAGGCTAAAACGGAAACACACTGGACATCTCCGGAAAGCACATCTTACGACACTGGGAAAGCAAGGAATCACAACAGTCGCTCTCATCATGCTTCTAACTCAATCCTTCCTCACGCCAGCAACAGCTGAAACGAACACGGCTTCAATCAGAATAGGTGAAACCGTTTGGAGGCATTGGCAAAACTCTGAAAGCGACACCTGCGCAATCTGGCTCGGCGGAGGAACCGAGGGGCCACCACTAATAATCAACCCTTACTGGCTAGAATCATACAACACTATGCGATTCGTTCAGGACCTTGCAAGATACTATTCAGTTCTGACACTTGAAATAGGCTCAAGCACGATCTATCAAGCAGCCTTGAAGAGAACGATAAGAGGCGAGTTCTACCCGAGCAGCATAATACACGACGCGAAGACATGGGCGACCAAAGCAGGATACAAGCAAGTCTATCTTGCAGGCTACTCGGTTGGAGGAATCGCTGCGGCAAACGAGGCAACCGTTACTAATCCGGAGGAGTGGGCAAGTCCAAATGGGGTCATTCTCATAACTGTTCCACTTGAACAGTTCTCGCCCTATGCAAACCTTCTGAAAGCCAATCACCTAGTCTTCTACGGAACAGAGATGACCAAATCCTTCATCGACTCCGGACTAAGATACTATCAATCAACTCCTTCTGAAGGACAATACGGCAACCACTGGCTGCACAAGGAATTCCACGTCGTCAACAAGGTCGCCCATGAAGTCTGGACCATCGCCCAAACCGGAACCTATGACTCAGAAGCAATCGAAGTGACAGTCAGCTTCATAGAAAGATCAAGAGCTCTCCAGCTTGAGACACAAAGAACCTCCTCGTTAGGGATTCTAGAGCCCTCCACCAAGAAGCAGGCCACCGATACACGAATCAAAGCGGAACTGATTGATGTAAGCTATCCGAACCAGGTCTCTCCCAGGGAGATCTTTCCTGTCTTCGCGAGGATTCGCGTAGAGAAACCCGCAGGAACACAAGCATGGACTGTTCTTCATTCCCCAAACATGTCTCAGATCCTCTCGGTAAGAGATCTAACGGGCGAAACCGCGAGCCTCAGATTGCTTGCCAGAGCATCGCCATATCGGATTCTTATGCACCTCAACCTTTCAGTGCTCGGCAAGGAAGGAGATTTGCTGAGCTTTGCCACAGGCAACTACTCCATAGCGATAAAGATCCAAGTCGATGACGACGCGGACCTCACCATCAAGACCTCCTTAGCAGGAATCCCCGTGAGCATTGACGGCGTAGCTAACCAGAATAGCGTCGGAACGCTGCAGACGAGGCTGGTTCGCGGTCGTCACGTTCTCGAAGTTCCCTCTATGGTCCAACTGACCGCCAATCAGAGAGCGGTATTCGAAGGATGGAGCGACGGAACGC
>Ga0129298_10001148_pt1 | contig 10980 bp, 15 predicted proteins | sample I19B2metaG_FD_94707 | JGI IMG/M metagenome (GOLD analysis project Ga0129298, IMG submission 94707) | Lake sediment bacterial and archeal communities from Gulf of Boni, Indonesia to study Microbial Dark Matter (Phase II) - ​I19B2 metaG | ecosystem: Environmental > Aquatic > Freshwater > Lake >...
ACTGAATAATGAACTGGCTCAATTTCTCCTTCTGTTGATGATCTTGACCAATTGTTGGCTCGTCGAGAATGACGATTTTTGGGTCCCAAGCTAGAACAGAGGCTAAGGCAACTCTTTTCCTTTCTCCGCCACTTAGCATGAAGGGAGAGGTCTGCTGATACTGAGTTAAGGCTAGAAGGTTAAGCGCCCACGTCACCCGCTTAGAAATAATGTCCTTTTCGAAGCCAAAGTTTCGAAGCGCAAAAGCAACTTCGTCCTCAACGGTTTCGCAGAAAAGCTGATGATCAGGATTTTGAAAGACAAAGCCAACACTTCGGGCAAGCTTTGCTATGCTGACGTCTCGAGTGTTTACTTCATCGATTAGAACATCTCCTTTCGTGGGTTTCAGTAATCCATTGAAATGTTTGACTAGGGTTGTTTTGCCTGCGCCGTTTTGACCCATCACTGCTACAAATTCTCCGTTACTGATGGTAAGTGTGACTCCTTTCAAAGCTTCGACGCCTGTTGGATACTTGAAATACACGTCTTTAACTTCTATCATGTGTCAGAACCTCCCGCAAGAGTTGTGCTGCTTCTTCAGAATTCACAGGGACTCTGCCAAAGCGAATTCCATCGTTGTCTTTCAGAATTTGGTAAAGTCTTGTCGCCTTCGGAATGCCAACACCGATTAATCGTGCTTCTTCAGAATTGAAGACTTTGCGAGGCTCACCATCCAAGACGACTTTGCCCTCATCCATCACTATTACATGGTTGGCGTATTTCGAAGCCAGATCCAACCTATGCTCAACTAGGACAACAGTGATCCCGAGTTTCTTGTTCAGCTCGTTAATTACTTCAAAAATTTTCACTGCGCCTAATGGATCAAGAAAAGACGTGGGTTCGTCAAGCACCATTAATTCTGGCTGCATTGCAAGCACGGAGGCGATGGCAACACGTTGCTGTTGACCACCAGAAAGCTCATGCGGTGCTCTTTCACGAAGGCTTTCTATGCCAGCGGTTTGAAGAGCCCAGTCAACTCTTTTTCGCATGTCGTCTCTTGCCATTCCAAAGTTTTCAAGTCCGAAGGCTACATCTTTCTCAACAGATAAAGCGAATAATTGGTTTTCTGGGTTCTGAAAGACGAAGCCCACATGCTTAGCAAGTTCGTGGATTGTGCAGTCGGCTACTTTGAGGTTTGCGACACTTAAATCGCCTTCAAGTTTTCCGCTGTAGAAATGTGGGATAAGCCCGTTGAAGCAGCGGCAGAGTGTTGTTTTTCCGCAACCACTTGGACCTGTAAGAATGACAAAATCGCCTTTCTCAATTGCTATAGATACGTCTCTGATAGACTGTTTTGTTGCTCCTGGGTAAGTGTATGAGAGATTTTTTGCTTCGATGAGTGCCAAGTTTTATCCTTCTTTTATTGTTTAGTGCATGTTGGTTTGGGAGATAGCGATTTATGAGTAGCTACTCTAAAACGTTACTACCCAAAATTGATTCAGCATCCTTTACTTTCATCATCATTTTTTAGCATGTGGTTTTGGAACTTTTTCATCTGGCTTCGTGATATTTCGTTATGTATTGTGGAAAGTTTTTGGAATCTGTTATATGGCTGTATTTGTCAGCAAAGTTTATTAGTCTGACTTTGACTGATTTCTACTGGTGAAGCCTGTTGCAATCAGTTGGGAAAGTTGGGAAAAGATCAACATTGTATCCTCCAAAAGAGTTAATGAAGCGCATCGGCCTAGAAGAAGGTTATAATGTTGTGTTCCGTGTGGAAGGTGATAGACTCATTGTAGAGAAAGTCAAAGACTTGTGGACGCTAGCTTTGCAAACTCGTAAATGGTGTGTGACTACAGTAGAAGAGTTTGAAAAGGAATCTGAGGAGACGCAGGAGGAGTATACCGCTGAAGAAGACTAGAATCGTAATTGATTCCACATATCTCCTTCCTTCCTTGGGCATATCCGTTCAAAGTCTCGAAGCTGAAGATATTCAACTGATCCGCATGCTGAGAGAAAATGCAGAATATTGCTATCTCGCGCCTATGTTAGCAGAGCTTGTGGCAAAAGCTGCCAGAGAAGCCTCGAAAAGGGGATTAAAGAGCCTTCCTAGAGAAGCCTTAGATGGGTTTAGAGCTATTTTAGCAGGCTTAGATGTTGCCATAGAGATTCCCGAGCCGAATGGTCTAGAGTTAGCCGCAGAGCTTTGGATCAGAGGTCATAGAGACATTATGGACAATATGTCGTATGCCCATGCTTTAAAAACACAAGCATACCTAATGACACTTGACAAAACCTTCAAACGTTTTCTGTCTGAGAAGGGCTACCCACTAGACATTGTCATAACGCACAGAGAGCTGGAAAATATAGCAAAAGCGTCATAAATAAGGTAATTTTGGGTGTCAAAGCTTAGAAGGATACTCTTGTTACTGGTTTTTTTCTTTTTTCGTAAGGCATTCTTCTAAAAGTCTTGCACAACGCTTAAGACTTGCCTCTAAATCGCCTACTCCGTTTACTCCGGCGGAAAGTGAGTGTCCGCCACCCATGCCCTTAAGATATTCACCGAGCGGATTGGCTATATCACGTCCTAAATGAATTTCAGTCTTCTCATAAAAATTTTTACTTGCCCTTAAGCTGACTTGAATTTTTTCTTCTCTCTGCCCAGCAACTACAGCCACGTCAGCGCCTAAACCAATCAGCGCCCGTGCCGCAGAAGCTTGATATGCGCTTACGTGGGAGAAAGCAAGTAACCAATTGTTAACTTTCATCAGTTTCACTCGTTTACAAGCCTTTAACCGTGCTATGCGTTCTGACTGATCCATAGGCAAAGCAAGCAAAGCAATAGTTTCTTCGGCTTTTACTCCTGCGTCTATGAGGTCGGCAACAATCTTTAATGTGTTCGACTTTGCAAGGACAAAGTGCCGAGTGTCAAACGCGATTCCAAGAAAAATTGCTTTAGCCTCAATTTCTGAGAGAGTGAAGCCAGTTTCCTTAAAGAATTTGTAGACAATCTCGCAGGCAGAAGAGGCTTCTTCTTCTGATATGACTAGTGTTGCGAGACGCTCCGTTTCCGGATGGCTTGCATGATGGTCAATAACAACTAGTTTAGCGTTAGAAGCTTTAACACGTTCTCCCCATTCAGCTAACTGCTGAATAGTGTTTGTGTCAAGTAATGCGATGATGTCTGCTTGTTCAATATGTGGTTGGGTTGTCAATGTTAATGGTAAAGAGTTAAGTAGAAATTTTGAAAGTCGACTGGGACCCTGAGCTGCTGCAATCTCAATTTTCAGTTCTGGTCTTATGCTTTGAAGGAACTTGGAGAAAGCAAAAGCAGCGCATATCGCGTCTGGGTCGGCGTTCTGATGGCACAATAAAACTATGCATTTAGCATTTGTTTTATCTAAGAGAGAGACTATCCCTTGGATTTGCATGAAATACCCCTCAGGTATTCTTCAATTGCATTGAACGCCTTTTGTTTAGCTTCATTAACTAGTTTCTTAGCATCATAGTCTTTCATTAGGGGCGATAATAGGATTTCAATTTCAACATTCACTGTAATGGGTTTGGCTCCTTCAATATCTACAGTTATGTCCAGCGTAGAAACTCCATGTTTTGGTATTTTTGATGAAACGTAGTCTCTTGCTGCCTTCTCTCCAATCTCGCAGAGTTTTTCTACTTGCTCAGAAGAGAGTTCTGGTATCCCTATTTCTTCCAAAAACTTTTTCACCCAACGATCTAGGAAGGCGGAGGCGACAATGGTCGCAAGTCTTGTTGCAGTTTAGTCTGCAAATCTTTGACTTGACTGCGTAGGCGTTCTTCTTGTTTTCCAAGCACGTCGATGCGGGTTTTTAGAAGTTCCTTTCTCTCAGTTAGTTCCGTTGTCACGTTTCCTCTCTCAGACTTTACGAGAAGCGAACCAATGGACTTGTAAATTACAGCCGAGTCTGTTAGCTTTTCTAATTCGCTTAATGCTTGCTCCACCTCAGTGAGTTCAAGTTCAAGCTGCTGCTTCTGCGTTAAAACTGTCTGCAATGTTTGTTGAAGCTGCTGAAGCCTAAGCAACCTTTGCTGAACTTGCGGTGGAAGCCGTGAAAGTTCGTCACTCATTTCAAATCCCTTTTTAGCCTAATCATACGGAGAAAGCATCTAATTAAAGTGTTTCCCATAAAAGGATGCAACTTGTTTAAATTGGCACAAGACCTAGGATAATTGAAGTCCTATGAAAAATCAGTTGCACGAGATGCTATTCCGCTTACCAAAGATTGATTTACATCGCCATCTTGAAGGTTCTGTTCGCCCCAAAACTCTCTTGGAAGTCGCCAAGCAAAACAAAATTGCTCTCCCAACATATAACTTGGATGACCTGACTTCCCTTATCACAATTTCGAAACCTAAGTCAAATCTCAAAGAATTCATTAAGCCGCTAGAATTAATGGTTCGTTGCTTCTGCAATGAGGAAGCAATTGAAAGAGTCACGTATGAAGCTATTGAAGATGCATGTAAAGAAAACATAAGATACTTGGAACTTGGGTTCAGCTTCGCTTTTGTAGCATCAGAGCATAACCTTGCGCTTTATACCGTACTCGATAGTCTTTTGAATGGCATTAAGCTTGCTGAAAGAAAATTTCCTGTAAAAGTTGCCTTGATAGTCGGAATTGCCCCATTGTGGGAAGAGCATAAGTGGCCTTCACCAGATGAAATCTTTGATGTTGTGTCAAGCTATAAGGACAAGGCTATTGTTGGAATTGGTTTATGTTCCGAACTAAAGGATGGCACTCCCTTATTTGTTGCCAAGAAAGATGTCTGGCACAATTTCATTGAAATCTCAAAAAGAGCCAAAGATGAAGGGCTGTTTGTCCATGTTCATGCTGGAGAGGTAGGAAAAGCTGAATGTGTGAAAGCTGCGATTGAAAATTTACATGCAGACCGCATTGGACATGGAATAAGCGTCATGCAAGATAGGAAAATTTTGAAGCTGGCCCTTGAAAGGAGAATTCCTCTTGAAATTTGTTTAACAAGCAATGTCTTGAGTGGGGCAGTTTCAAACGTTGCAGAGCATCCTTTTAAGAGATTATTCGATATGGGCGTCATTGTAACTGTCAACACTGATGACCCCACTCTTTGCAATACAACGCTTACCAAGGAGTACATGCTAGTAGCCAAGACTTTCCATCTAGACTTGTTGGACATCAAAAAACTGCTTCAAAACAGTCTTGACTCTACATTCTTAGCTAATGAAGAAAAGGAGAAACTGTCAAAATCGTTTCTTACAGAAAAGGGATGGCTTAAAATGCCAGCAATGTGAACAGTGTGCCGACCGAAGTTCAATAGTGGCCCGGAATAAATGTTTCCAATCTGATGTATTCTGCAAGTCGGAAACATTACTTTATTTTTCTTTCTTCTATCAAAAAAATGGGGAAGATCGCTGGAAAGCGATCTTGCTTATGGCCTATATTCCTTAATGGTGGTTGTTGGCACTGCGTATGTTTCTGTGACCCATGGGATTGAACGTATGTATTTGTGGATAAAATCCATGGCTTGGTCATAGTTGTCTGCTCTAAACCAGACACAGCAGTCCCATGTTCCGAAGACGTTTAGGGAGCAGTAGAGATTTACACCGGGCGCCGGGTTCTCTGGAAGCTTTCTTAGGTTTTGCAACACATCAAAGGTGTGGTTTGGGTCAATTTTCATAAGAACCAAATACCACTGCATTCTTTATTCCTCAAAATGCCTAATTCTTATAAAATTCTAAATATCTTTTATGAAGTCTAAATATGAACTACACCTAAGCATTTTTCTGAGGAAGGTTCAACCCTTCAAAAGGCATTTCTTCTTTTATATACGCAAGGCTGTTTTAGACAAATGCAATCATTTTTTGCTAAGTTCTTCCAGGGCTTGGAATGAATCGTTTATGAGCATAATCCAGCGTAGGTAAGAGTTTATCGCCGCTCTCAGAGCAGTCGTATCTGCTGCCTCAAAATTCAATATCAAACTATTCTGTCTACTAGTGACCTTCACTTTAGAGCGTTGCGCGGAAGGATGCGTTTCAGTTTCAGGTTTCAGAGCCTTTAAAACCATTTCTAAATGCTTCTTAGACGGAAAATGCAGAGCAATCACTGTTGATGCCTTCAATTTGGTTCATCTCAAACAACTTTTGAAACATTGATTCAAGGTTCAAGGTATCGTCTCGTTTTGTCTAAAAAATAGTTTCCTATAATATAATCTATTAGAGTCCGAAGGGTAGCAGTCTAAGGTTTGATATGAAGATTAATGCTATTGAGATTATGAAGAAATATACCGCGAGACGATAAGTTAATTCCTTGTCCCAAAAGCCCACTTTGTTTAGAGTCGCAAACGTCACTGTCAACAGAATGAAGAATAAATTCATGAAGTCAATGTACCACCAAAGATTAAACAGAACGTATGAGCGATATGGGAAGTAGTAGAAAACTCCTTCAAACACGAAGAATAGTATTAGAGAGATTATTAGAATCCATTTAATATCTTGCTCTTTTTCAGCCATTGACAGCACCTTACGTCAATTCATTCTCAGACAGACCAGTTAAAAAGAATTATGACTATATACTCAATATGAATGATAAATAAAAATGGGCTACTCTTTGCCCTCTTCTACCGAAATTTCTGTAGGCGGCACTAGGCCTTTTGCTGCTCTCTTTGCCACAACTCCAAGTTTAGTAACTGGAGCGTATGCTCCGCCCGTGAAGGTGAAGCCACATTTTCTACATTTCCAGACTCCAACACTTTGTCGTCTAACCGATTCCATGCCACATTGAGGACATTTATGCGCTTTCTTCACTTCTGAAATCACTTTAACATAGCGTTTCCGAACACTGGCCCCATAGCGTGCTCCAAACCCTCTTGTCGAGCCCACTTTCTTTGTTCTGTGTCCCATCAGCTTTTCACCAAGATTTTTCGCAGTTCTTCAGATTTCTTCTTAGCTATTTTTGCGGCTTCAAAGATTTGTTCTTTGGAAAAGTAGCCATACCCGCCTTTTTGCACTGCGCACACTTTGTCGTCTTTGTCCATGGTTATTGTGATGCGGGCGTCCATTACTTGTTCTTCTTCTAGCCAAGGGTCGACTACTATCTTGTCATTTATTTTGGCAAATGTAACCGCAACTGGATGATTCACTATCGGAAGCTGAGTGTAACCTGGTTTTATTTGAACTTCGTCATTCTTTAGTTCATAGTTGAACATTTTGGTATTCAATAAAGCCGCCAACGCCGCCATAGCAGAAGCATCTATTAAATTTCCATCATGATTAAGAACGTAAATGTCCACGAAGACAACAAAGACCTTTTTCTGCGGAGTTATACACAACTTTTCCAGTGTAATCGCCTTGGATTCTCTGATTCCTCTGTCCACAATTCTTGCGAGTTCTATTGAATTTTCATCTGGTGGTCCAGCCTCAAATGTAGGTGACGCTAATGGCACCAGTTCCGCGTTTACGGTTAGAACACCTTCGTTTGGGACATCTGGGAAAGGTTCGCCCGTTTCAATTTTGACGCCAACCATGACTTCAGTTTTGCCTAAACGTATACGAGCAGACCCTTCAGCACGTTCAATAACTCCTACCTCAAGCTGAATATCTCTGTATTCATCTAATCCTCTTTCATCTAATCTTTTTCCATGGGAAATTAGCTCTGCAATTCTCTTCTGTTTCACACGTACAACCATAGCTGGGATATTCATTCTTCATTTGCCTCCTTCACAACATATTTTGCTTTCAACGCTTCCTTTTGAAGTGTTGACATTTGCTTGCATCCTTCTACTGCCATGTTGACTGCTTGTTCAAACTCGTCTGGAGTTAGTTTTCCATCCATTTGGAGCAATGTAATGGCGTTGAAATTGGGCATAAAAGCTAAGGGCAAATCTGCTTCACCTGCTTTGTCTTCTGTGTCAGTTAAATCAAGCAGTAAATGCCCCTCAACTTTTCCTGCTGCACAAGCCGAAACTAGGTCTCGCATTGGAATTCCAGCATCAGCTAGAGCAAGTGAGGCAATAGTGATGCCTGCACATCTTGTTCCACCATCTGCCTGCAAGACTTCTATGAATACATCTATGGAAGTCCGCGGATAATATTCAGCAAAGATTGATGGCTCCAAAGATTCTCGAATTACCTTTGAGAGTTCGATTTCTCTTCTTGACGGAGCAGGCGACTTTCTTTCCTGCACTGAAAATGGCGCCATATGATAGCGGCAATGAAGCAGCGCTCTATCAGGTAGCGCTAAATGCTTTGGATGTAGCTCCTTTGGGCCATACACTGCTGCTAGGATTTTGTTTTTTCCTTGCTCAATATATGCGGAGCCGTCGGCGTTTGAAAGAATGCCGACTTCAAGTTTTGTGGGTCTTAACTCGTTTAATTTTCTTCCGTCTATTCTAATGTTATTTTTATTGATCAATTTTTCAGGTTTTTCACCTTTTTCGGGTGACTTTTTTGCCATGTTTTATTTTTCCTCCTTCTTTTTTCTTCTGATCATCTCGGTTATTCGGTCTGTTAGGCCACTTGTGTGGGCTTCTTCTTCTATTTTGCGAATAGCTGTTATTGCGATTCTCTCGTCTTCAGGAGTTTTGCCGTTCACAAGAATCAGTCCGTTTTGGCCGATTGTGATTTGGCATCCTGTTTCATCTTTTATCATGTTTACCATTGAGCCTTTTCTGCCTATAACACGGGGGATTTTTGTGGGTGTGACTTCGATTATCTGTCCTCGTGAGATTTTTCCAAGGCCAGGCTCTCGAACAGTGAGCAGTGGGTCGCATGTTCTGTCATAAGAAACTATTTTGGCTATGATTAACTCATTAACATCAAAGATTGAAGGGAGTTCATCTTTTCTAGGTTTGAACGTTCGGTCGAGAACATCTGATGCCCGAAGTGTTGCGAGATAAGGAGCATTAATGTCTACTGTCCAGCTGCTCAATCCTACTTCAACGACCTTGCCTATAACCGTGTCTCCGACCGATGGAATGTAGAATGACTTTAAGGCGACAACGTAGATTTTTCGTTGTTCATAGTCGACGAGTCCAATGCGGGTGGCATAGATTTTGTCGCCTTCCTTGTACGTGTTGTCACCTGCCATGTAGTCTCCTTCGGCGAGTAAATCGCCTGGTAGTACGAGTTGTCTTTTTTCGTAAAATGTTGACAAATTTATCACTTCCTAACGGTTTATTTATACCATTTTTGCTTCGGCGGCGCCCTTGGTCATTTCTCCGAGTTTTTCGAGGAGAGGTCCGTAAAGTCCGCCAGGTATCTCTATGGTTGCTGCCCATGAGCCGTCTGGTCGCCATTCTTCATGTTTTATTGTGCCGAAGCCTTTGACGGTTCCATAGACTTTGCTTGCATATTCCGGAGGTATTCGCACTGCTACAGAGATTTGCTCAATTTTGAGCGGTAGTATTGGTCGCAGAAGTTTTATGACGTCTTTTGCTTGTTCTTCAACTTCCTTGAATGGGTCTATCGAATAGTGTATCTCTCCCATTGCTTGTTCTATGCGTAGTGGTGGGTGTGGAAGGTTTGTTCTAGGGTCTATGGCTTGTCGCGCTATAAATGCGATGATTTGTTTTCTTTTTTCTTCGACGAGTTGTCTTCGCTGTTCGGTTGTTAGTTGGAGTTCGCCTTTTCTCAGAATGGTCTCGGCTATTTTGAGGGTGTCTGTTGTTCCAAAAGCCTTCTTTAGTTTGTCTTCTGCTGCTCTTGAACCTTTGCTTGCATCTGTGTATATTGTGTCTGCAACTAGGACTTCGGAGATTGATGCTACTCTGCCTAATCTGTAGTTGAATGCTGGTTGGGGCTTAACCAAGATTTCGAAGTGGTCGCTGTCTCTGGTTATGCGGGCTATTGTGAATCGGTCGCTCATCTGTTTTCCCGACCATTTTAAACCCCTTTCTGGTAAGTCTCAATTTCATGGTCAGGTAATATTCTAAGCTTTTTTGTAGCGGATGGGATGACTGCCATTTTAATCCTTGGGGGTTCTCCTCTTGATTCGAAGGATTTGAGGAGGCATTTTATTACGAGTTTTATTGTGTCATCTAGTCTCATGTCTTCTTTGTATTCGTCTTTTAGGATGTTTTCAACTGTTTCGTGTCCTATCCCCACTGATGCAGCCTTAAAGCCTCTATATGAGCCGCTTGGGTGAGTTGCAAATATCTTATTACCTGTTTTGTCTATTCCGCCAAATATGATTGAGACTCCGAAGGGTCTTACTCCTGCATGTTGTGTATATAGCTGTTTTATGTCTCCGACGCGTTTTGTGACCGTTTCCACATCTATTGGTTCATCATACATTAACCGATTGCTTTGCGCATATATTCTTGCTTGGTCCAATAGTATGCGGGCGTCGGATGATAAGCCGACTACGGCTGCTCCAAGATGTTCATCTACTTCAAATAGTTTTAGTGTGAAGTCTGGGTCTTGGAGTTTTGTTTCTAATTTTTCTTCTGCGCCTAATACTACGCCTTCTGAGCATGCAATGCCAATTATTGTTGCCCCCCTATTTACTGTCTCGAGAGCATATTCTACTTGGAATAATCTTCCATCAGGTGAGAACACTGTTATAGCTCGGTCGTAGGCACCTGGCGCAGCAAACACTGACATACTTTTCTTTCACCTCATGTTTCATAGCACAGTTTTGCCTTTTCAAGTGTGAAAACTCAACTAAAAACCTTTTCGTATCCCCAATACACTTTAGATAAGGCGTATCAATTGGAGAATGGTTTAAACTTTTAAGAGCAGAGATATCACTCCAGAAGCCCAAAATCTTTAGCCTAATAATATTCATAAATATGGTTCAGTCAAGGAGCTGCTAAACATATTCGCGTTAGAAATCCCAATCTGCGTGTCCCATGACAATTTTACCATTTTTATCGTCGACAACAGCAGCGAAACGCAATGGTCCCCTTGCAGATGGATTGAAACCCGTCCCTTCGACGTCCCACATGCCATCTTTCCGTTTCTTTGGGGTTTCCCATTGTAAGCTGCTTACA
>Ga0129298_10001149_pt1 | contig 10975 bp, 6 predicted proteins | sample I19B2metaG_FD_94707 | JGI IMG/M metagenome (GOLD analysis project Ga0129298, IMG submission 94707) | Lake sediment bacterial and archeal communities from Gulf of Boni, Indonesia to study Microbial Dark Matter (Phase II) - ​I19B2 metaG | ecosystem: Environmental > Aquatic > Freshwater > Lake >...
CTGTTTCGATCAAAAACTTAAGTCCTCACATGTACCTAATTGGAGTGCAGTTCAGATTAAGCTATGACCCAACCTATTTGGAGGCTCTTGAACCTGTAGAAGAAGGCCCATTCTTACCAGGTTTTGCAGCGTTGCAACCAGGATCCCTCGGCCCCCCATTCTTCCAGAGTTTCGTGCAGAGCAATGGCTTTGGGCCTCACGTTCTTGTTGGAGAGATGATCTTTCCGAACGCGACAGGCTGGTGGCACCCGCCGTGGCCTGAAGGCGAGGGAGTAATCGCTATCATCACCTTCCGCCTCTTAAAGCAAGACTTAGTTCCGCCGCAGGAAACTGTAATTCCTCTGAACATAATTGATCAACTCGCCGTAGGGTTGGATGATCCAGCTACGCAGAACCCGAAGGATGTGAGCCTATACCCGCCTATAAACGGTACAGTTACAATATATAACCGGCTACCTGGAAGAATAATTGACGTCTACGGTGGACTAGGAAGCGGCCCGTTCCCAGCGCCATATGGCGGACAAGGATCACATGAACCCATGGACATGGTCTGGCCACAAAAAGAAGTGAGCATCTACGCTAACGTAACATACAACTTCTGGCCCGTCCAGTATAAAATCGTAGCCTTCGAGGTTGAAGGTCCATTCGACCTTGTTTGTGGCCAAACATTGGTACCAAAGCCAAAGTACGATATCTTGACAAAGACAACGGCGATAACCAACGAATCTGGTGTCGCTAAGATAACATTTAGGATGCCTTGGCAATGCATGGATGCAGAAGATTATTTGGGAGTATGGAAAGTGACAGCCACCGTGGACATAGCATGCGAAGTAATGAACGACACACTCCTGTTCCACTATGACTATCTGGTGCGGATCTGGAAAGTCACCACCGACAAGTACACGTACCGCCATTGCGAATCGGTCAACATGACTATCACGTACGGAACCCACGCCCAACAGCTGTATCCAGCCCTCTTCACATCGGTTATTTATGATGAGCTGAATGTACCAATAGGCATAAACTACATCAGTTTGATCGTGGGAGGAGTACAGAGGAAAGACTGTGGCTGGTGCACATACAAGAACTGCAGCCTAACGCTAGTGATTCACATTCCGAAATTCGCATTTGCCGGAGTCGCCACGATACATGTTAACTGCTTCGACAAAGACCCAACCGTAGGTGGACAAGCTTGGTGTCCAGAATACACACCGCCACCAAAAATCTACATAAAACCAGAATAAACACTCCCCCTTTCTTTTTATAAAAAAGGCCGAGTGCGCAAAAGCAATCTGCAAGATTAAATACTAAAACTGAAATCCATTGCGTTCCTTCGCTTCGCTGGAAAACTAGAAATTAATTCCATAAGACTTATTTCGATAGCGGACACACTGTTAAATAGGAATATTGAATGCGCGTGAAAATTGTTTTTAGCTACTTGCTTATGATCAGTCTTGCCATAATCTCTGCCTTTTCTGAAATGTCACACGGGTCAGCCTTAAATCTCACAGTCGTGACAAGCAAACCAGCCTATAACATTCTAGAAAAGGTTTTAATCACTGGAAACCTCACGCTAGATGGCTCACCTGTTTCAGACGCCTTGGTGGCAGTAGAAATCGACAACCCGAAAAATGAAATTTTCGCCATTAGAACCTTAGGAACAGGCTTTAACATCACGGGGCCTTGGAACGTAGAAATCTTAGAACTCATCCCATGCGACTCCACTGGTAAGCCAAAGTATATCTTTCCACCAGGTGGAAACGCCGGTTTCAAAATTACAGTAAAAAACAACATGGCCAATTCCTACAATGTAATCATCACCCTCTCCCTCTTCTATGCAAATTCTGCACCCTTCGCAACGTTTATACCTTTCACAGCATCCTTGGACCCTGGCCAAACCATCACCATAATAAACTGGCCTGTACCGATACCAAGCAACGCCGTGGTTGGAGAAGCGATGGTATTTGCAAACGCCTACGACAAACTTCCAAAAGAAGGCGGCTTCCCATACTGCCTCGAAAAATCGGCAATTTTCAACATAACATCCGGTGGTTCCGGTTCTTCAATTGATAAGGACCTAGCAGCAGAAGAAAAACCGCCTGAAGGAAGCTACAGCCTAACTATAGCATTTCCCTCCCTAACAACTCCGTTGGGAAACTACACGATCTATGCTCTTACTTATCATTCGCCCCAAGTAGCTTCGAACAAGATCACGTTCGAGTTAGAACTAACAGGCGACTTGTACCCCGACGGGAAGATCGACATGAGGGACATAGCAATAGTGGCAAAGGCCTTCGGGACGGTTCCAGGACAACCCAACTGGAACCCAAAAGCAGACTTAAATTCCGACAACAAAATCGACATGAAAGACATAGCTATTGTGGCAAAACTTTTCGGGATGCACGAATAATAGATCCGCACTTCTATGCAAATTCTAGACGCCACCAACTCATAGTAAAGGAAAAATCGTGAATGACTCCAATGAAAATGAACAAAATTCCACGATCAAATCAGTTGATCCTAATCATGATAATACTCCTTACAAGCACAGTAAATACAGCGAACTCACCGTCAGATTCATGCACATTGATACATGAAGATGTCCATCATTTGACCCTTCTAGGTTCAATCTCGCATCAAAATGAATCTTACGATTTGATCATTAACGCAAGCCAATACACAGGTGAAACAGACGGCGAGCGCTTGCAAAAGGCCTTGGATGACGTTCCCCCCGAAGGTGCTGTTGTTCTCATTTCGAAGGGAGTTTGGTCAGCATGCAACTTAACCGCTAAATCAAAAACCGTCATAATGGGAACAGACGGGACAATAATAAAGCATCCTAACAACATAGAAGCCCCGTTCATTACCTTCCAAAATAGATCAAATTTTGCTATAATCAACGTAACATTTGACGGACAAAGCGTTCCTGAAGCAAGTGGAATCCTAATATTAGGAAGCAAACAATTTCAAATAGTCAACAACACATTTGTAAACTTGAAAAGAAACGCTATTCGAATAAGCGAAAATTGCGAAAACTTTACGATAGAAAACAACATGTTTCTAAACTGCGATAATGCCACAATCTGTATATTTGGGTCCCCCGGAAGTCGCAGCATAAGGTCCTTCACAGTCGCTAATAATGTGTTAATCAACGGAAGCAACAATGGGAAAATAGGTTTGGCTTTCGCTGAAAATGGTACGGTGATCAACAACGTCGTAGTGAGCGGTGAATACGGAATCGGCACACGATGCGTGTCAAATATTCTTATCAAAAGAAACAGTATAGAAAACTGCAGCAGTTACGGGATATATCTTGGCACACAACTCGGCGATCCGGGTTCAAACGAAATCGAAATGGAGGAAAACTACATCGCTAACTGCAAAGTTGGAATTTCCCGCTACTACGGGTCATATTCAATTTACAACGTAAGTCTACGAAACAATTACTTTGTGTTCAATCAATTACTGGATATATACGCCGACTTCCCCGCAACGTTCATCAATAACACCATAACATCTGCCGAAAAACTAAAGATAGTTAATACTGCGGTAAAATTCATAGGCAATAAAGACATAAACGGTCAACTCGTTCTACCAGCAGACGTAAATGACGACCAGAAAATTGACATGTGGGACATTGGCATAGTTGCCCGACTCTATGGAGCCTCAAAGGAGCAGGTAAACTGGGATTCTAGAGCGGATGTAGTTGAAGATGGTGTGATAGACATGAGAGATTTAGCCTTAATCGCAATACATTACGGGGTCTACGCTTGAAAGGAAGCCAAATCACAAGAGAGTACCAAGTCGTAGCAAACTATAAAAAATCGGTAGGAGAATTATTATGTTGGTGGAAAGGATGAGTTTCAAAAAACTTGTGGTTCTTCTAGTCTTTCTAGCAACGTTAATTGAAATAAACTCTTCACCTACTGTCTTTTCAAATCAAAATTCCAAATTGTCTATAACCCCCCTGAATAGCTATCCATTGGCGGGAGAAAGCTTCACAATAAACGTGACGGTTACGAATGTCACAGACCTTTGTGGTTGGCAAATATATGTTAGTTATAATCCCTCAGTAATCAATTGCGTTGAAGTTACTATTCCCGCGGACAACATATTTGCTGGCCACGAAACTATAGGAGGAGCACTTATACATATTTACAATGAACTAGGCTTGTTAACAGCCTCTTATGCGCTCTGGGAATTGCAAGGAGTGAATGGCTCTGGGAAACTCTGCCAAATAAAATTTAACACTTCATTTCCAGGAATTTCAATCTTGACGTTTATAAATGGCACATACCTTCTAGATTCAAAATTTGTCTACATCCCATTTGAAGCCACCGAGGGAATCGTTCGAGTAGTTGGTTCAAATTATCAATTGTACGTATTCAACGTTACACAAAACGAAACAAGCTATAACATAACAATCTATACGAACTCAAACATAACTGACTTCAACTTCAGCCGACTCTCCAAAAAGATGAGCTTCACCGCAGCTAACAGGCTTAACTCCACAGGTTTCTGCACAGTTTGTGTCCCGAAAGCACTGTTGAACGATACATTCGCAGTTCTAGCCAATGGCACGGCTTTACCCTACAACATATCTTCGGGCGCCGTTTATCAATGCTTGCAGTTTAACCTCGGTTTCAACATTCTAGACATTAACGTTCTAACTACAATTATCGGAGATCTAAACGGAGACAGAAAGGTGGAAATGAAAGACATAGCCATAGCTGCTAGAGCCTTCGGGAGTGTGCCAGGCGATTCGAGATGGGATCCAAGGGCAGACCTAAACAGAGATGTAAAAGTGGATATGAAAGACATTACCATAATAGCGAAAAGCTTCGGAAAAGCTTGGCAAAGCTGAAGAACAAAATGTAAGTGCTGACCCCTCAATTCTCTCGAAAACCAGATAGAAGTTAGTTCCAGAAAGTTTAAACAATGCGAAAACATCGTCTTGTAATCGTAAAGAGAAGTGATTACCAATGAAAATTAGTAAAACATATCAAACGATTTTTGTGACAGTAATCTTGATATCAGCATTTACGGCTGCTTACAGTCAAAAGTCCGAAATCGTTCAGACCGCCACAACGCTTTTGGTGAAACCCTCAAGCATCATAGACCCTTCACTCGTCACTGGCAATACTTTTATAATCAACTCTAGCGTGAGCGATGTCAGTGACTTATACACTTGGCAAATCAAGTTGTTGTTCAATCCAATTATCCTGAATTGTACTGGAGCATGGTACCCGCCTGACCATATTTTTGCAGGTAAAACAATTGTGCCAGTACCTCCCCAAATAGACAATGTAGTTGGCTATGTGCTATATGGTTGTTCGCTAATGGGCGCCCTGGGAGGCGTCTCCGGCAGCGGAACTTTATGCCAAATAGAGTTTAAGGTAAAGGACGTTGGCGAAAGCGGCTTAAACTATTCTAAACCATACGGAGCAGATACATATCTCCTAAATTATGATATGAATGAGATATCAACTGAGGTGCAAGACGGTTACTTTAACAATAAGCCGGCACTACCCAAGTATACTCTTGGGATAACCACCACGGCAGGAGGAACAACTATGCCCGCCCCTGGCTCATATCCGTATCCTAAAGGGACTAATGTCTCTGTTTTGGCGGTGCCCCATGCGGGATACAATTTTGACCACTGGGAACTCGACGGAGCTAACTACACCGTAAATCCTATCACCGTAACCATGGACAAAAATCACACGCTTCTTGCCGTATTCACAGCTGGGCCCCCACCGCCTCAGTATACTCTTACAATAACTAGCACTGCTGGAGGGACAACCAACCCTTCGCTTGGCAACCACACATTTTCAGAGGGAACCACTGTTAATGTAGAGGCAATACCTGATACAGGGTACAGTTTTGACCATTGGGAGCTTGACGGAAAAACCCTCACCGTGAATCCTATCAATGTTATTATGGATGCAAATCATACTTTGCATGCGTTTTTTGTAATAGCGGCAGAAACCAAAATCTACGTAGATCCCTCAGAAATCATCGACCCAACTCTGGTGCCTTCATCGACTTTCAGCGTAAACATATCAATCAATTACGTGGAAAACCTTCGCCTATGCCACTTGAACCTCTCATATGATACCGACGTCTTAAGCTGGATGGGCGTGAAAGTTTTCAAGATAGAAAATGTAACACCAACAGCCAACGCAATCATGAGTGACGAGGCAGGATACGTATACTTAAACCTTACCTACCCGACTCCTGTGACAACGCTTACACCAAGAGCGTTATTTATGATTATGTTTCATGTTGACGCATTCGGATCTTCGATCTTGGATCTTCATGATACTGAACTGCTTGATAAGAATGGTAATCCCATACCTCACGAGGCAATCGACGGCTATTTCTGCAGTCTCATTCGGGACGTGTCTATAACATACGTCGCCCCCTCTCGAGACTGGGCATATGTAGGCTGGAAGTTAAACATCACGATCACCGTTAAAAACCTTGGTAACATAACCGAAACATTTGATGTTGAAGCCTATTATAATGACCATCTTATTGGCACAGCCACGGTGACAGATCTCCACCCAGAATCGGAGATAAATGTCACAATCGCATGGGATACATCAGTGGTTCCTGAAGGCAATTATACAATAAAGGCACTTGCAACTGGAGTTCCATACGAGTATGATAAAACGAACAATGTCTTTATCGATGGTACAGTTTGGATAATGGAGCTGATACATGATGTAGCAGTAACAAATGTTAGTTCTCCACATGATTGGGCTTACCCAGGGTGGAAGGTTAATATTACGGTCGCGGTAGAAAATGTGGGAAACTACAGTGAAACGTTCGATGTGAAACTGTTCTATGACTCCCACGTAATACACACCTACACGCTTACAAACCTACCTTCAAGCGAAGAAAAAACCTTCATATACCTTTGGGACACAACGCACCTTGAAGCCTGCAAAAACTACACGATAACTGCAGAGGCAACCGTTGTCCCATACGAATACAACACAACAAACAACATTTTTGCTACCGTATTGAAAATCAGGCTATTAGGCGATCTCAACGATGACTGCGAAGTCGACTTGTTCGACGTGGCTATCGCGCAACAAGCTTTCGGATCATCCATAGGCGATCCACGGTGGAATTCTGCAGCCGACATCAATCAAGATGGGACCGTGGACCTGCATGACATAGCCATAATCGCACGCAACTTCGGAAAAACATGCTAAACCCCCACTTTTTATTTTCACCTGGTTTTAAAGGAAAAATTTAAAAACGTTTAGAAGAATATGTAGCTGTAAGGTGAAGTGTAAATGAAAATAACAATAAAAAATATTGGAAAGGCGTTTCTCGCGCTCTCAGTAATAGTCTCTATTCTCTGCTACCTTAACACGCCGAAAGCTTATGCAGACTTAGCGCCAGCGACGTTATCATTTACTGTTTCTATAGGAACGGACGAGACATCTTACGAACGCGATGTGGGCGAAACCTTCAACGTAACTATAATGGTGAACGAAGTTACTGACCTCTATACGTGGCAGGTGAAGATGTACTACAATGCCGATATAATAAAATGCGTAGATGCTTTTTATCCGCTAGATCACGTGTTTGCCGGTAAACCAACAGTGCAGGTGCCTGCAGAAATCGACAATGTCGGCAACGGCTCCGTTTTGTTCGGCTGCACTCTTCTGGGAGCCGTTCCAAGGTTCAATGGAACAGGTAAGCTCGGCACTTTTACGTTTAACGGCACAGGAATAGGCATTTCCAGTCTTCATTTCTCAGAGCCGTACGGTGAGGACACGTTTCTGTACAACTATGATTTTGAAACTATACCCGCGGAACTAGTGGATGGCACCGTAAACATAATACCAGAGTTTCCAACGGCTGTGCCTCTTGTAATGCTTATGGCTCTGTTTACAGCTGGGATTCTGCTTTCAAAAAGAAGGCGCTGAGCAACTTCGGCAATAAAATGTTAACCACTTTCTTTCTATTGTATTTTTGAGTCAGTGGTTCGTTCTAAATGCATGAGAGGAAGGTTTAAGGTAAACCTGCAGGTTTTTGCTCGTTTAAGTAAAAGTTTTCTTTGAAAACCCAGATTTTAGAGAAATTCTGTCAATAGAACATAATATTCGCACGCGTCAAGTTGGCAGGCACAAGCTTCATTACAATTACGTTCACATGGGGCACCGCTAAGACGCCACGGTGCCGAAACTTCACTCTAAGCGTAGCCACAGCGTCAAGCATATTTACAGGCGGCAAGATAATAATAGTTTATCTGGGAGACGTTAACGCGGATCGTAGAGTGGATATGGAAGATGTAGCAACGATTGCAAGATTTTTGGCGTCAGCTACCCTGACTCTCGCTACGTTGCGAGCTACGACTTTAACGGCGACAAGAAAATTGACATGAGTGATGTTGCTATAGCAGCCAGACCAACGAACTGTACCCTCAACACAAGTTGTTAAGAATAAACTTTGCAGCGTTGCCGAAGCCTCTGCCTCAGCAATTAAGTCGGATATTGTTAGGTTTCCAGCTGATTGAGGGTAATACCTCATCTCGCTCCCGGGAAAAAGCAAGTCTGGAGACGTGTTACGCACAGCCTCACCGATTGTTTTATTCTCTTCCAGTAACATCCTCAGCAATTTAACAGTCTCATTGTCTGTATGACCAATCTCAACCATCTCTGTCCATCCAACATAAGCTTGGCACCCTTTTTGACAAAACGCTTCTGCCATTTGTTCGCATCCCGGTTTTAGGCTCCAGCAACCCATAGCGACAACTACGCTTTTTGGGAATCTGCCTTCCAAGTTCTTAATAAATTCTGAAGTGAGTGCAAAGTATTCTCTCGAACCTTGTGAGTAATTCAAGATGCCCTTCACAAGTAGACCATTATTTTGTTCTGGAACATGGGCAGAGCTTTTGAACTCTTCAGACGTGAACAAGTCCACCGTTGAACCACCTTCCCTTAACGCTGAATGAACCCTTAAAATTATCAGTCCATAGTTACATTTTGCAAGTCCCTTGAAGAAGGAGACGTCCAAGTTTTCACTTCTATAATAGGTCACTTTAAACCCGGCGGTCTCCAAAATGTTCGTGACATCTTCTACAAATTGAGGATTTGGGAAATTTTCTCCAAGTTGGTCGATTATCGTAGCGCTGAGGGAAAACTTACTCGGCGCTTGCAGAAGCATGGAAGAAAGCACAAAGCCCAAAGTGATTATAGAAGCGAGAATTACTGAGAGTATTATAAACTGCTTATTCGATAACCTTCTCTTTTCCCTTGAAGTTCCCTCTTTCTTTCTCTTCATATTAAAAGCTCCGGACAACCGCTAGCCACTAAAAAGAAAGAGAGATAGTTATTTTCTCTTCCGTTTGATTAGACTTATTGTTGCGCCAAAGATTGCGAGGAGTATGGTGTAGCAGATTAACGGAGTCATTGCAACAGGTCTGGTTGATGAGATTGAGTAGCCTCCAACCGGAACTACGCTAACGACAATTCTTGCGGTTTCTGATTGTGCAACATTGCCGTTAGCGTCTGTAACTTTCAAGTATATGTAGTATATCCCGCTCATGGTGGGTTTGAAGGTCCACGTGCTTGATGTTACGCCTAAAACGGGGTTGCCACTAAGGTACCACTGGTAGCTGTAAGGCGGGGTTCCTCCACTGACTGTTGATGTGAAGGTTACTGATTGGCCTACGTAGATTGAGGCTGAGAGTGGGCTTATGGATACTGAAGGTGGAGGCGCAGCGGGAGCGTAGTGGCCTGTGGCTGTGCGCGGTTTATTCATGTGGACTGTGATTGGGTTTACTCCGCTGCCTTGAGAGGTGCCGTCAACATCCCAATAGTTGAATTGGTAGTTCGGAACTGTCGGGGCTGTGAGCGTTACGGAAGCCGATTCGTTATACCAGCCCTCTCCAGGAATTGTTGTAATGCCAGCTGGATTCGTTTTTACTGTTAGGTAGTATTGTGTTTTCCAGTTCCATGCGATGCTTGAGGGTTGGTTTATCGTGAAGGTTACGGCTGTGGCTGTTCCAGAGGCGGACACGCTTCCGGCTCCAGTCCATCCGGTGCAGAAGTAGCGTGTAGCTGCTGGACCAGGCCATGGAGAAGTGACCGACGCTGTAACGCTTACTCCAGCGTCAAACCATCCGCTACTTGGACTGGGTGAGCCGTAGGGAGAGGAGACAGTCAAATAGTATTGAGTCTTATAGTTGCCTGTTATGCTTCCAGAGTCTGTAATCGTTAAAGTTCCACTTTGAAGAGTTGACAACCCTGCTGTGGATATCCAAACACATTGCTTGCTAGCGCTTATGATGAGCGGGGAAGAAACCGAGAAGGTATGAGTAGAATCTTTATCCCACCAGAAGGATGCTGGAAGTGTGCCAACAGTGTATCCCGTTCCATCAATGGTTACGACTGTTCCTGCAAAATCAGGGCCGACACCTGACTGGTTGAACGTTATTCGATATTGAGTCTTATAGTTGCCCGTAACTGTTACAGGGCTTGTCACTGTTATTGGGGATAATGGACCTGTTACGCCAGTTAGAACGAATCTCTTGCCCGAGATGATGCTGGAAACGTTACTGTAGGAATACGTGATTGCAGTACTGCTGTCAACCCACATACTGAATGGAAGGTCCTCGAAGGACCTAGTCACCTCATTGAGTGTTACTACGGTGCCGGTCGCAGTGTCATCTAATCCTGTCTGGTTAAAGGTGAGTGAGTATTGTGTTTTCCAATTGGCTATGGCTGTCTTGTTTTGATTCATAACGATTGCGTTGCTTTTTGAGTAGCTTGTTCCAGACGCATCACCGCTCCAGTCGATGAAGACTCTGCGGGTTCCGTTTCCATGATCGACAACGCCACTGGCTAAAGAAGCAAAAGCTTCTGTACCATTGTAGTACCAGCCTTCGCCGCTTGGAGTATCATAAGGTGAAACCACGTTAAGATAATATTGCAGTTGAAGCGAAAAGACCATA
>Ga0129298_10001152_pt1 | contig 10960 bp, 5 predicted proteins | sample I19B2metaG_FD_94707 | JGI IMG/M metagenome (GOLD analysis project Ga0129298, IMG submission 94707) | Lake sediment bacterial and archeal communities from Gulf of Boni, Indonesia to study Microbial Dark Matter (Phase II) - ​I19B2 metaG | ecosystem: Environmental > Aquatic > Freshwater > Lake >...
GCCGTACCCAAAGCCCGTGTTGGCTCCGCCAGCCAATACAAAGCGGACAAAGCCACTGTTAATAAATTTCATCAATAACGGCCTCCGGCCGTTTGTTCAGCTCGTAGAAGATCCTCCAGGTGTATTCGCCGATGATGCCGAGCATGAGCATTTGTATTCCTGATAAAACCAGGAAGAGTATCATAAGGGGAGCCCAGCCCTGTATCTGTACTGTGCCGAGTATTTTGGCAATAAAGATGACAAAGGCATAAACAAAGCCTACTAATGCTATAATGAGGCCAGTTACTGACATAGCTCTCAGCGGGAAGTAGGAATAACTCAACACACCATCGATAAGATATTTTATCTTCTTACTGAACGTCCATCTGGATTTCCCGACTGTGCGTTTCTGCCTCTTGTATGGGATGAATTTGATATCATATCCAGTCCAGAGAACCTGACCCTGAAAGAATGCGTTGGCTTCCATGTTCTTTAAGATGATATTTTTCACGGTATCGCTCAGCAACACAAAATCAAAGCCTTTCAATGGCATATTGCTGAAGCTTAACCGTTTCATCAGATAATAAAACATCTCCGATGTTTTTCTTCTGAAGAGAGATTCTTCACGTGACTCGCGGCTGCACACGACAATATGATATCCCTCGTTAAAGTGATAGGATAGCATATCATTGATCAGTTCCGGTGGATCCTGGAGATCTGCTGAAATAAAGATCACACATTCTCCCTTGGCCAGTTGATATCCTGCCATGACCGCTTGCAGTTGACCAAAATTTCGCACAAGTTTGATGATTTTTACGATCCTTGGGTGTTCGTTCCGGATCTCCATGAGTTCCTGAAATGAATTATCGCCGGAGCCATCGTCAACAAAAATGACTTCGCATGATCTACCAGGATTTTGATTGATCACTCTTTCCTCAAGGGCCTGATAGAGCAGCTTGAGGCTTCCCTCATTGTAGTAAACCGGTATAATGATGGAGAAGTCGACCCTGTTCTCATCGCCGGACTTTTTCTCCCCTGCCGGAGGGATGCCGGAGAAAACGAGGCCTGTGCTATCTCCGGACATTTTTCAGCCTCGCGTTTATGTCCAGAGCATTCTCCAGGATGAAGCGGATCAGGCCGCAGATCCTTTCGATGTCCTCTTTCCCGACAGAGGTGCCGGTGGGGAGGCTCATGACCCGAGAGAGCACTTTCTGCGTATGAGGCAGCAGGAGGCCCGAGTGCGGGAAATAGGACCTGTAGGGCTCCATTCCGTGGCAGCCAGGGAAGAAATACTTCCTTGCCAGGATGTTCTCATGCTGCAGGATGTCCACAAGGCGGTCCCTGGGCATGGCCGTGACGTCTTCGTCAACCTCCAAGATGATGTACTGGTAGTTCGGGTTCTGGCGCTTGTCGTAGGATATCAGTTTCATGCCCGGGAGGTCGCCGAGCAGATCCCGGTACATGCCGTAGTTGTCGCGGTTCACGGTTATGATCCCGTCCATGGCCTCCAGGGAGGTGATCCCCATGGCCGCTGAGACTTCGCTCATTTTGCCGTTGGTGCCTATGTACACAACATTGTCATACCCCGAAAATCCGAAGTTCTTCATGAGACGGATCTTTTTCGCCAGCTCGTCGTCGTTGGTCGTCACCGCCCCGCCTTCGAAGGTGTTGATGAACTTGGTGGCGTGGAAGCTGAATACCTCTGCATCTCCGAAGCACCCGATGCTCCTGCCGTTGTAGCAGCATCCGAAGGCATGAGCCGCGTCGAAGAGGAGCTTCAGACGGTGTTTCCGGGAGATACGGGTGAGGGCCTCGATGTCGCAAGGCTGGCCCCAGAGATGAACCCCGATGATCCCCGATGTACGCGGCGTGATCATCTTCTCCACCATGTCCGGGTCCATGTGGTGGGACTTCTCCTCGATGTCACAGAACACCGGAGTAATCTCCTGCCACTGGAGGGCATGGGCCGTGGCGATGAAAGTCATGGACGGCACGATGACCTCGCCGGTCATGCCCAAGGCGCGGATGGCAATCTCCAGCGCAACGGTGCCGTTGCACATGGCGATACAGTGCTTCACCCCGACGAGGCTGGCGATCTTTGCCTCAAGCTCCTGCACATAGGGCCCGTTGTTGGTGAGCCAGCGATTGTCCAAGATGCTGTTGATGCGGCTCAGGAGAGCCTGTCGGTCCCCGATGTTGGGCCGGCCCACGTGGAGGGTTTCATCATAGAGGGGCAGGCCCCCGAATATACTCAGATCCGCAATCTTCGTCTTTATCGTCAAGATGCCTTACCCTCTCTCACATGAATACCATGCATTTGATATTGCTCATCTATAATGCATTTTTCGACACCCGGAAAGTATTTAATGAGAAAATTCTTACGCCCCATGAAATGGATTTATAAAATATTCAACATCTGATAATGTTTATGAAATGAATGTTAAGGCTCTTACAACAAAAGATGAGATGGTCCTCTTCGGCGCAGGGGTCATTATCTTTCTCACTGCTTCGGTGTTGGGCTGGATAAAGCTCCGCTACGGGTTCAACTTCATCGACGAAGGTTACCACATGACCGAGAGCTGGCGGCTCACGGCTGGAGACCACTTCCTCCGGGACAAGTTCACAGGCGCCCTGCGCCACTACACCCTCATCAACGCACTGATCTTCAATGCCGTGCCTGACATCACCCTTCTGGGGTTCAGGAAGCTCCAGTTCATCCTCACCATTATCATGCTGGCATCGCTGGGCCTTGCCGTTGCCCGACTCTACCGGGAATACTGGCACCTGCCGCTCATCTTTTCCGTGTTCGCCTTTACCGGGCTGGACCCCATCGGCATAATACCCAACCTGTGTTACCAGACCTATCCCCACCTCTTCATGGGCTTCTTCCTCGCCTGCTTCCTCTTCGGCCTGGGGAGTTCATCGAAGGTCCTTCGGAGCATTCTTTTCTTCATCTCCGGCGCTTTCCTTGCGGCATTAAGCCTGAGCGTCTTCCACATGAGCACTGTCATGGCTGCGCCCGTCATCCTCTTCGGCCTCACCTTCTTCATCAGGGATGAAAGATACTCCTTCAGCTTCAAAGAGCTCCTCGTCACCCTGGCGCCGTTTTTCCTCTTCTGGGGGATATTCCTCGGGATCTACGGCAATGAGTATCTCATCAACCTGAAAGAGTCCGTCCTGCTGATGCTATCAAGTCCTACCCATGAGGCGGGGGCCCTCATCAGGTTCGACCGGAACGTCATGGCCATCGCGGGCATCAGCCTGGCCTCCATCCTGGCCGTGTGCCTCATCATTCGGCTCAAGAGCCTGTCCCTGGTGCTGGGGTTGCTCTCCGTCTTCTGCGGGTTCTCCTTTTTCGCCATACAGACCTCCTTCTTTCATGTCATTTCCACTGGCCTTTTCGATGTGCCGCTCTGCTGCGCCATCTACCTGATTGTTTTCCAGACCGTGTTCTGGGCCTGGATCCTGTGGAAGCTGATCAGAAAGGAAGAGCTGAGCAGTGCAGGAAAGGTCTGCATCCTCCTCATGGTACCTGCGACCATTCTCTCCGCCACCACGTCCATATTCTCCGGGCTCGGAGTGATGAGCGTGCTCCACGCAGCCATCCCGGTAGCCACGGCCATGGGGATCTGGGCAGTGGAGAACGCACAGGCCAAGACCTTTCCGAAGCCGGCGATAGCACTCATCCTCGTTCTTGTCATGGGGTCTTTCTATGTGAACCTTTCCTGGTCTGACTGGAACAACACCTTCTTCGACGTGCCTCCGGCACAGATGGATGCCGTCATCGACAAAGGCTTCGCACAAGGCATCAGAACGAATCAGCTCTACAGATCCGTCTATAACTGGATCGACGACATCTCAGGTCGGTATTCGGAAAAAGACGATTACCTGATCTCGTATGTCGTTTCCCCCATGGTCCATATGATCGCAAAGCGCAAACCCGCCCTGGATGAGTCCTACATCGATTTCAGCGAGGTGCCCGGCGATTATTACATGAAGGCCATCGAAGTCATGAAGAAAAAGCACCGCAACCCCAGGCTGGTCTTTCTGTACGACAGGATGTTCTGCCTCTTCCCCGTGGCTGGGGATCCGGGCGCCGTCACCTGGCTTGGACAGCAAGTCACACCCCAGTCGCAGGACCCTGTTTCCCTGTATGTGAAGGACAACATGTACCTGCTGGACCGTTTCCCGGTGGACAAGGACTTGACCATCCTCTGCTTCATCGACAACCCTGTGGACCCGGTCATCCTGAACCTTGAGAAGACTGTAAAAGGTAGCCCCGACAGCAGGGAGCTCACCAGACAGCTTGGAGAGCTTTATACCAGGAAGGGTGATTTCTATGTATCCCGGAAGGATTACCGTCCGGCGTTTGCTGCATATAACAAGGCCCAGTCGTACATAGCGGACTCCGTGGACCTGCTGAATAAGCTCGGGAGGCTCGGCGCCCGGACAGGCAGGGAGACTGAGGCAGTGGCAGCGTTTGAAAAAGTAGTCAGAATTCAACCTGATCAAGCAGACGGATTCTACAACCTTGCCTGCATGTACTCGAGGATAAAGAAAGAGAAAGAGGCCCTGCAGGCGTTGAGAAATGCGGTTGCAAGAGGTTTTCACGACTGCGGGCTTTTAAAGGAAGACCAGGATCTTGTAAACATCCGTTTGTCTGCAGGTTTCCGGGAGATCCTGTCGGCCAGGTGCCCTTAGAATAGAAGACCTGCCGTATGACGGAGTCATCATTGTAAAAGTCTTCCTTTGGGGATAGTTTATTAAAGCCAGGTAACCTTATTATTTCATGAGGAGGGCATATGCGATCTATCCTGTTGTCCATTATCGGCATTCTCTTTTACGCCAACCAACTCATGGCTTTGCCGAATGCAGACACCCACTATGTCCCTGATGAGCTCAAAGAATGGGCCCCATGGGTGCTCCATGGGAAAGAGAAATTGCTCTGCCCGACAAAATACAACAATACCGAAAGCAACATATGCGCATGGCCCGGCAAGATATATCTGGACCTCAACGACAAGGGCGGCCAATTCACACAGAGGTGGACCGTCTATGCAAAAACATGGATAGAGCTTCCCGGTTCTGGCGAGGTGTGGCCGGAGAACATCTCGGTGAACGGCAAGAAGACTCCTGTTGTGCTTCATAATGAAGTGCCGGGAGTGGAATTGAATGAAGGTGAGCATGATATAAAAGGCGTCTTTGTATGGTCTGAGCTCCCCGAGATGCTCAGGGTCTCCCCTGAGAATGGCCTTGTGGGGCTCAAATTGTCGGGGAACCCGATAGACTTCCCTGTGATTGATCAGGACGGCCGCATATGGCTCCAGAAACAACGGGGCCTGCAGGGACAGGAAGATCGGACAGAGATCCGCGCATACCGGCATGTCATCGATTCGATCCCCATGAAGATTGAGACCTCCGTGGATCTCGTCATAGCAGGCAAGGCCCGCGAGATCAGCATTCCGAACGTTCTGTTCCCGGGATTCACTCCCATGGAGATCGTCAGTCCGATTCCCGCACGACTTGGGACTGATGGAAGCCTTCTCCTGCAGGCCCGGCCTGGGAGATGGGATATCCGCTTCACCATGCGTTCCAACGGGCCTGTAGACACAATGGGGCCCTTGAGCACGATCAGCAGCCAGGAGATCTGGGCCTTTGAATCACAGAATGATCTCAGGATGGTCACCTTGCTGGGCGTAACAGGGGTCGATCCGGGACAGACAACGCTCCCGGAGGACTGGAGAGGATTTCCTGCATACATAGTGAATAAGGGAAGCACCATATCTTTCAAGGTTCTCCGCAGAGGAGATCCAGACCCGGCGCCGGACCAGCTTAACCTCAAGAGAATATGGTGGCTCGATTTCGACGGGAAGGGTTTTACCGTGCAGGACAACATCACAGGGACAATGAGCAGACAATGGTTCCTCTGCATGAATCCTCCTGCAGATCTCGGTCATGTCTCAGTGGATGGATCAGATGTCCTGATAACAGACCAGGGAAAAGAGAAAAAGGCCGGGGTCGAACTGAGGAAAGGACATATCAATCTGCAGGCTGAATCGAGATATGAGAAAAGCATCCGGAGGATTCCGGCAGCAGGGTGGGATCATGACATGCATTCTCTTGAAGGCATCCTTCATCTCCCCCCCGGATGGCGTATATTGGGGGTCACGGGCGTTGACTCCATGCCCGGCACCTGGATAGAGCGATGGACCCTTCTTGATTTTTTCATGGTGCTCATCATCGCCCTTGCCGTCTACAAGCTCTGGGGAAGATTCTGGGGCATAGCTGCCCTGATAACAATGGTACTGACGTATCATGAGTCAGGCGCACCGCAGTTTGTGTGGCTGCAGATACTGGCCGCAGGGGCATTACTGAGGCTGGCCGGCACGGGCATTGTCAGAAGGCTGATAATGGCCTGGGCTCTCATCTCTGTTGTTACGCTCATCTGCATATCAATACCCTTTGTGGTAGAGCAGATCCGGGTGGGTATTTATCCACAGCTCGAACAGAGAGAGTCGTTCGCCTATGAAGAACATGCTGCAGACGTCATGAAATCCCAGGAGATGTACAATGTGCCTGCCCCTATGTCTTCAATGGCACGGAAATCAAGAGATGAAGGGAAAGCCCTTACTGAACAGTATGCACCCATCCAGGCTGATCTCAACATGACCCAGGATCCGAATGCATTGATACAGACAGGTCCGGGTCTGCCTGACTGGAAATGGAATTCCTACAGGATGAAGTGGAACGGTCCTGTCGACAAATCTCAGGTGGTGAGACTCTGGCTGTTGTCTCCCGGAGTCAATCTCTTCCTGGCTTTTGTGAGGGTCTTGCTCCTTGTTGTCCTGATATACAGGGTTATCCCGTACCAGGTTATCAAAGACCAGATCCTGAAACCCTATGTGGGCGCTGCAGTCTGCTTATTGTTTATCTGCAGGGTATTCACAGGAGAGGCTCATGCTCAGTCCTTCCCTCCGGCAGACATGCTTAAAGAGCTCGAGCAGCGCCTATTGAAAAAAGAGGAGTGCTACCCTTCCTGTGCCGAGATCGAGCAGGTCGATCTCACCATCAGGGGGAATGACATATCACTCCGGATGGTTGTCAATGCCGCCATCAGAACAGCTATCACCCTTCCCTCTTCTGATTATCTGAGATCTGCTTATGTAGTCCTTGATTCGAAGGACGGTCAGCCGGTGGTCCGTGATCAGAATGGTGTCCTCTGGGCCCTTGTGCCACAAGGGGTCCATGAGGTTGTCATGAAGGCCAAAGTCCCACCTGCGGATGTCTATGAGATATCATTCCCCTTGAGACCTCATCGGGGAACATACCAGGCCGAAGGTTGGGATGTTGCCGGGATTGAGAAGACAGGAAAGGTCCAGGGCAGCGTTAAGCTTTCTCGTCTCCAGAAGGGGACAAAGGAACAGAACAGTGGAGGGATCATGACACTGCCTCCCTTCCTCCATTTAACAAAGCGAATACAGCTTGGCCTTGTCTGGCAGGTGGTGAATACCCTTGAACGGGAAAGCCCTCTGGGTTCGCCTGTTGTGGTATCGATGCCGCTCATGGCCGGTGAATCGGTAACTACTCCAGGTATTAAGGTAGAAAGGAACCTTGCCCACATCTACATGGCTGCAGATCAGACAGAAGTCACCTGGAACTCTTCTCTTACGGTATCCGGCAAGCTCTCATTGACTTCCCCGCAAGGTGTGCCGTGGATGGAGGAGTGGGTTCTGGACGTAAGCCCTGTCTGGCACTGTGATGCTACAGGGATCCCCCCGATCCATCACAAGAGCGATGATGGCACCTGGAATCCCACCTGGCTGCCATGGCCGGGTGAAAGCATCCAGGTGTCGATCTCCCGCCCTTCGGCCAGGCCGGGAAAGATCATGACCATCGAGAATGTCAGGCTTAAGGATTCTGCTGGAAGCCGCATGAGCTCCAGTGTCTTCACCATGAAGATCAGGAGCAGCCATGGAAGCCAGCATAAAGTTACCATCCCTGAAAAATCCGTGCTGGACAAGGTACTCATCGATAACAGGGAGCAGCCCATCCGGCAGAAGACTGGAGAGGTTGTGCTTCCGATCAAACCCGGCAGTCAGCAGATAGAGATTCAGTGGCATGAACAGAAGAAGATCGGCTTGTTCACAACGACACCGAGGATTGTTGTAGGTGAAAACGCGGTGAACACCCATATCACGGAGAACCTCCCGCATGACCGGTGGATCCTTTTTGCAGGAGGCCCGCGGTTGGGCCCCGCTGTCCTGGTCTGGAGTTATATCCTCATGGTGATACTCCTGGCAGTAATCCTCGGCAAGACAAGCATCACCCCCCTGCGGACAAGTGATTGGTTCCTGCTGGGTCTCGGCCTGACGCAGATCCCACCGATACTTGCAATCATCGTTGTGGGCTGGCTGTTTGCGCTCGGAATTCGTAAATCTCAAAAGATGCCTGAAAAATGGTCAGGGTTTGATCTGATTCAGGCCTCTCTCGTTATCTTGTCCCTGGTTGCCTTGTCAGGGATCTACCTCGCCATTCAGCAGGGCCTGCTTGGAATTCCGGATATGCAGGTCGCAGGCAACGGGTCTTCGAACTTTGTCCTGAACTGGACACAGGACAGGATCACAGGCGAGCTGCCGCGTCCGTGGGTGGTGACATTGCCGCTCATGGTGTACCGTGGTCTTATGCTCTTATGGGCCTTGTGGATTGCCTATTCTCTCCTGAAATGGCTCAAGTGGGGATGGGAGTGTTTCAGCACGGGCGGTATCTGGAAGAAGGTTCCCAGGCCGGGCAGATGGGCAGAAAAGAGTGTTTCAGAAGGCGGGGAGAGCTGAGGAGACAATGCCGGACTTATCACCCTGATCCGGCATAGAACCGGAGGACCTTCTCCGCGATACTGCTCACATCATCATCACTCATCTCATAGTAGCTCGGCAACCTGAGCAAACGGTTGCTTATGTCATCGGTAATCTCCAGGCTGCCATGCCGACGTCCGAAGACAGTGCCGGCCGGCGAAGAGTGCAGGGGGATATAGTGGAATACCGCATAGATGCCGCTTTTTCTCAGATACTCTATCAGCCTCGTCCGCTCCTCCAAGGATTGTGTTATCATATAGAAAATATGCCCGTTACTCGCACATGCATGGTCATTATACGGCAGCCTTACCGTTCCCAATTCCTCAAGGGGCTTGAGCAGGGAGGAATAGAGATCGAAGATCCTGCATCGCTTCTCAATGATTTTATCGGCATGCTCCATCTGTGCATAGAGGAAGGCACTGACAAGCTCACTGGGTAAATACGATGACCCGATATCCACCCAGGTATATTTGTCTATCTCTCCACGGAAGAATTTGGCCCGGTCAGTGCCCTTCTCGCGAATAACCTCGGCACGATCTATGAAATGATCATCATTCACTAAAAGGGCGCCGCCTTCTCCGCTGATGATATTTTTCGTCTCATGGAAGCTCAGGCACCCCATATGCCCAATGGTACCCAGATACCGGCCTTTATAGGTACTCAGCAAGGCTTGTGCTGCATCTTCTATCACAAACAGCTCTCGCCTCTGAGCCATCTCCATGATGATGTCCATTTCGCATGCGATACCCGCATAATGAACCGGCACGATCACCCTTGTCTTGTCTGTTATTGCCTCTTCAATCCTGGTCTCGTCGATATTGAGGGTATCGGAGCGAATATCAACAAATACCGGTACCCCTCCCCTCAGAACAAAGGCGTTGGCCGTGGAGACAAAGGTGAACGAGGGCATGATCACCTCATCACCCGGCTTGATATTGCACAGCATGGCAGCCATCTCAAGGGCCGCAGTACAGGAATGCGTCAAGAGGGCCTTTTTACAGTTCAGCCTGTCTTCAAGCCAGGTATTGCATTGTTTGGTAAAAATACCGTCTCCGGCGAGATGGCCGCTGATAACTGCCTGGGAGATATTATAGAGCTCTTTCCCAACGATAAAGGGTTTGTTGAACGGAAATCTAATTTTCACTTCATCCATATCAGATCCTTGTCATTAATGATTAAGATAATATATCTGATTTTCTCCACCATGCTGTTTCAGTCCTCATTATACACCTATACAATGTAATGATCCTTAAAAAAGAAAGTGCTTTCTAGTTTTTTTATCATCAATTCCTTATCATAACAACTTGCCCATAAGATTTGTTCATCGCAGTTGATCTCCAACAATTGAAGATCGAAATCTCGTAAGTAATAAATATGTTATGCGAACTCTATAGTAAGATCGAATGTACCGCTTATTCACAAATATGATATCTGGCGTTTAATAAAATTTGAGAATTAATGTTTTTTCCTCCAAGATCAGATAAGAATCTCTATACTTGGGGCTTTACCAACCAGTATTTATGGACTAAAATAATTGGGAACTGCTGCAGTAATGAAGGAATCCAATGACTTTAGATGCTTCTCCCATTATCCTGTCGGTTGTCATACCTGTTTACAGAGCTGAAAACTGCCTGGAAGAATTATATCATCGGTTGACGGTATCCCTCTCTCATATCTGCCCTGATTATGAAATCGTACTGGTGGAAGACGCCGGGGGCGATCGTTCCTGGGCGATCATTTCCGACATTGCACAACACGACGATCGGGTGAAAGGAATAAAACTCAGCCGGAATTTCGGCCAGCACTATGCAATAGCAGCAGGCATTGACAACTGCAAAGGCAGCTGGGTGGTGATCATGGATTGTGATCTGCAAGACAGGCCCGAAGAGATCCCCAGATTGCTTCAGCAGGCAAAACAGGGGTATGATGTGGTCCTGGCCCGCCGGACGGGCAGAAAAGACAGCATCATCAAAAGGTTCTTTTCCTTTTTTTTCTATTTCATCCTGTCTTATCTTACTGAAACGAAAATCGATCCGCAGATTGGCTCCTTCCGTATTCTTTCAAGAAAAGTCGTGGACTCGCTCTCGCTTATGCGTGAGCATACACGGTTCTTTGGCGGCCTTGTAAGC
>Ga0129298_10001156_pt1 | contig 10938 bp, 11 predicted proteins | sample I19B2metaG_FD_94707 | JGI IMG/M metagenome (GOLD analysis project Ga0129298, IMG submission 94707) | Lake sediment bacterial and archeal communities from Gulf of Boni, Indonesia to study Microbial Dark Matter (Phase II) - ​I19B2 metaG | ecosystem: Environmental > Aquatic > Freshwater > Lake >...
CGAGGACGACAATATCCGACCTGCTGCCCCTAGTGCCTATTTGAGCTGTATCCCGGCCGAATCTTAAAAGGTTATGACCCTTCATTACAACAAGGACACTCAAAGCTCACATACGCGTAATCCCGAGAAGAATGCTCTTCTCTTCGATAGTTTCATGCCAACGGAGGATCGTATGGAAAAATGACGTCGCGCTCCTTCTCGTCAAAATAGGCTCCAACAAAGTCCGGCTTGAACTCTGCACCAGTTCGGACATACATGGCCAGAGTCGTAACTCGAGCATTTCTTGGAATCTGGTCGAGAACGAACTTCATCGCTCTTCCTTGAACCAAGGAGTCGTCCACAACAAGCAGTCTTCCGCTCAGAGACTTGATGTTGTCACGCATGATGCCTAAGTCTTGAACCTCAAGCTTTACGACCTGGCCGTCCTGCTTGATGACATGCCTGACGAAGACCGACGTGAAGGTCGGCACTCCCAGCTTTGACGCTAGATACGCAGCCATGATGCAGCCGCCCCTTCCTATTCCCACAATTCCATCAAAACTTGAAGCCCTGAGATCTTCACCCAGTTTCTTCAAGAGTTCAGCATATTCGTTCCAACTGACGAGCTTCAATCTTTCCCACCAAGCCCTTTCGATTAGAAGTGAATTTGCCCCTTGGCGAACTTGAATATTGTGGTATGTCTGAAACATCTAGTTATAACTTTCTATGACTCAAATCAGACTATTACCTGAAAAGGCAAGACAAAGGCCGACATCATAGCTGAGGACACTAGATTCTAAGGCTCGTTAAGTCGTCTCAAATTGGTTAGGCAGGGTACCTCCATAACCGTCTTCTCCCTTCAGACTGTCAGACCAAACATGGAGGGCGCGCCATCAGACCCCAGGGACTAACCTGTACCTGCCCCCTCTTGCATAATCCAAGCAGCCAAGCAACTCTCCTTTGAGGGTCGCGTCCTCAAGACATGTCCTGACAATGAGTAGGACTGCCCCGGCAATCGCTGGAATCAACGCCCAGAATGAGTCGAGAACAAATGGCTTTTGTATCCTTCAGCCCATTAGGCTGAGATCATCGAATGGAAAAGCGCCCTAGGTGTATCGGTCATATGCGCAAAGAGAGCCTGAATCGTGACATTGTGATCCGAACTCTTGTAGGCGCCTTGGAGCCACTTGATTTCGTTTACGCTTGCTACGAAGGCGGAGCCGCAGCTTTCAAAAGGATTGATCAATGGTCAGACATAGACATGTATCTGGTTGTTGACGACCACAAAGTCGACGAGACATTCCGCATCGTCGAAGATGCCTTGAAATCCTTATCCACTATCAAGCAAAAGTATCAGCCCGAACGGCTGCCTTGGCCTGACGTATGGCAGGCCTTCTACAAGCTAGAGGACGCGCCGGAGTTCCTTCTCATCGACCTTGTCATTCTGAAGCTTACCAGCCCTGAGATGTTCCTAGAACCAAAAATGCATGGGGACGTCGTGTTCTATTTCAACAAGTCCGACAGAGTGAAGAAACCTCAGTTGGACAGAAGCGCACTGGCCACGAAGCTACATAAGAGGCTTGAACGACTAAAAGCGAGATTTGACATGTTCAACGTTTTCGTGCAGAAAGAGATCAACCGTGGCAACCATCTCGAAGCTATCGACTTGTATCACACGTTCACAATTGCCGTCCTAGTTGAAGCGTTGCGAATCAAGCATAACCCTGTACATCACGAGTTCAAGATGCACTACATCCGCCACGAATTGCCTTCCAATGCAGCGAAGAGGCTTGAGCAACTCTGCTTTGTCCGGAATGAGAAAGATCTGCAAGTGAAGTATCATGAAGCGACTCAATGGTTCCTCGAACTAATGTCTGAGATAGATCTCAGGAGTATCGAAGCATCGGTTGTCTGATGGAGACGCAGCTTGCTAGAGGGTTGCAGAAAGCCTTATTGGTGAATACCATTGACGAGTCGAAGAAGTGCGCACGAATCAGAGGAAGTCTTCCGCTTGACTGGAATCCTAGGAAGACCGTCACGTAGGTCGGTGTTGCCGCTTGCCTTTTTTTCTCTGGCTAGTGTGAACATGTTCCTTTCTATGATTTCGGTTCTGCGAGTTTCTGGGCTCATATGGTTCGTTCTGGTGTCTCCTGATCTTGATTGGGCAGTTTGGACCATTTCTGGAGGTATGTTTGCTTGGACCTGCCTTTTGGCATCCACAGGAAGATGGATGACATACCTTGGCGCACTTGTATTGGCGGGGTCAGTTCTTCAGATTCTACCTACAGTCTTTCTGAGCAGTGGATTCCTGCTTGGCCTTAGCCGGATTGGAGGAATCTTGATGCCTCTCGCAGTGATTGCGGCGACAATTCAGTGTGTGAGAAATTCAAGAGGGCTCTTCTCGATTTCTCCTGCTGAGTCGTCGAGACTCTTATTGCAGTTCTCTTTTTCTCTCATCGTTCCGTTGCAGATTTGGTCGATAGCAACTATGTTGCGTGTTGCGAGACCAAGACTCTATCCTCAGTTCGATGCAACGGTTGCTTTCGAGAGATCCTTGCTGCTGCTGTATCCGTCAACCGCTATTCTGTTCGTATTGTTGGTCACAGAGTGGTTATGGCATCCTATCGTTTCGAAGATTGTTAAGGGCAGTAGGAGGTACATGACCCTGCCACGCTCCCTACCTCCTGATGTGGACGAGAAGGGAGCTCTTGCATGGAAGCTTCTCGTGAGCTTCTCTGTCCTTGCAGGCGCTGTGGTTTCGAGCTGCCAGTGGCTTTGGGGTTACCCTTTGGGTGATGATGCCAAGTATTACTACTCTGTTCTCCATCGGATGGGCACGGAGGGTTCTCAAGCAGCTTGGTCAACGGAGCGACCTCTCTTGTTTCTCGTGCTTTACTTCTTCGAGAAGACCCTCTGCCAAGATCTTACACAGCTGCTACGGCTGGTTCCAGTCGTCTTGGCGTCAATCCTTGTTATCTTGACATATTACTTCGCACGGTTTCTTGGGCAGTCTGAGAGGATTGGCGCGTTTGCTGCGCTGTTCGTTGCTGTATCTCCTCACATCACGGTGGGAGTAGATTACTTCATCATTGCCAACTGGCTTGGAATATCGCTGATGATCCTCATCTTCTGGGGTTTCTCAAAGTGCATCATGAAGCGATCGACCCGGTGGGCACTCCTGACCGCTGTCCTGTCGGCCGTTACTTTTGGGCTTCACTATTTCACTTGGCTTTTCGTGATAACTACTCTCCTTGTCTATTTCCTACAGAATCTGGTGGAGAGGCGTTCTGTGGGCACGCATGAGAATAGGCTACGCTTCCTTCTGATTCTAGCTTGCGTCATGCCCATCTTACCGGGGGTTCTCATTGCACACGTAGTGGGAGGTGGCTTACTAGCAAGTCTGCGTCTGGCTCAGCACATGATAAGCTCATTTCTATCCGAGGCCACACCAGTGAACTTCGTCACGTTTCTTCTGAACCGTGAGCGCGTCTACGACTATTTCGCGAGGGAGCACTACGCGATTCCTTTGCTGTACGCCTTGGCATCGATTGGTTTTTGCAGGCTTTCGGGCTTGAGGAGTGAGCCCGGTCGACTGGTCCGATCTTGGGTGCTGTCCTCGTCTCTGGGAATTCTAGTGGTTCGGATCAATGAGTTATGGCGATTTCTATATATGGTTCCTTTCGAGATCCTTGCAGCTCTCGGATTGGCTACCCTCTTTGGGCACATCGACCTCAACCGGGAATCTGTGGCCATGAGAAGCGACAGGAGCTATCTGCTCCGCACCGGAATTGAGATCTTCGTGTTCGTCGCCTTCGGCCTGATGTTGACCTTCTCCACTCTTCCGTCATCCATGCTTCTGTTGTCGCTCTTTGTCATCGCCTTGGTTGAGCTCTTCTTTCCGACGATAGAGGAATGGAGTGACGCTACATTTTCGGTGATAATCTTCTTGGCACTGGAACAGGTCGCTAGGGCTGTTTACGTGCTTGCATAGATTCCGGTGAAGGGCCTGCCGATTGTGGCATTATGAATTGAGTGAACTCCTTGCTCGCTACTCTAAGGGATGGTCAGGCCTCATCTCGGTTCCTGTGTTGCATAGCGCTTGGAATGTTGCTTGAGTTCTGGAGAGCGATGTGTTGAGCAATGGTGTTCACCTTCTCGGTTAGTTCAGCAACCCTCTTTCCAAGCAGATATGTCACTGCGAATAGGATGAGGACTGAGAACGTGGTGACGAAGTGTATGGGTGTATACATCCCGAGTGCTTGGGTCGTGAAAAGGAGAGCTGAATAGAACTGGGGAACGGCTCCCACGAAGGTGACCGCGATCCATAGAGCCATCCAGAACGAGTATTGAAGGAAGCCTATCTTTCGCCTCATGAATTCCCAGGTCGTCAGGAAAAGCATGGCTAGTCCGAAGACGGTTGCAGCTATGGCGTACGGCTCCATCTTGTCTCACTACTCTTGTTGCTCATTAGGCTGAGCCTTTAGCTTATGCCTCGCAGCACTGCATGAGCTTCCTAGGAACGTCTAATCGTTGAATATAGGATCTTCAATCCGTCCATGATGTCTGCTCCCTTGCGGCGTTTGCGAGGGTATATTGCCGCTATCGGGACTTCTTTGATTCTAAAGTCTGCTCTGGCAGCGAGAACTAGTATTTCAGATGCCCAGCGATAGTCCCATGCTCTGTGCATGACATATTCTAGAAGCTCTCTCCGGTATGCTCTAAAGCCCGATTGAGAATCTGTGATCCTTGTCCCACAGGCAATTGATGCTGCTGTGGAGAGAACCTTGTTGCCAACTCTCTTAATGAATGGCATGGATCCAGGTTCTCCCAACAACCTAGAGCCTATGACAATGTCTGCTTCATGTCTCTGTATCGGGTCGAGGATTGCAGGTATTTCGTCCGGCGTGTGCTGCCCGTCTCCATCCATGGTCAGAATGATGTCGAAGTCGCTTCTAAGAGCAGCTCTAAAACCTGTTGAAAGGGCGCCTCCTGTGCCGAGACGCAGTACGTGCCTTATTACCGTCGCGCCTGCTTTGCGAGATAACTCAGCTGTGCGATCCTCACTATTGTCGTCTACGACAATGACTGTGCCGCAGTGCTTGAGCGCCTCACCGACGATTCGTCCTATTGTGGCCTCCTCATTGAAGGCGGGGATTACGCACACCACTCCTGTCGTCCGTCCTTTCTCTGAAGCCATCGTCCATCATGCGAATAGCGCTGACGGATCTTCTTCGGCAACTGTCATGTCGGTCCTCACCATCTTGCTAGGACCAATACCTCGTGATCCGCAGCCCGATATATGTACGACGCAAAGAAATAGTTTCCGAAATACGAATAAGCGAAGGTGCATGTTGTTGCATTGGTCGACGAGGAAAATCGCTGTAGCTTGGTTCAGATCTTCGACGCAAATCGCACATCGGCTCGGGCCTCGTTTCGGCCCAAGATCTCAAGATAGACTGCCTGAGTGGTCAGCTGAAGTCCACATTCAGAGACGTGGTTGGCAGATAGAGGATCAATACATATGACTGCTGGGTTGACGGAGGTCTGATTCCAGCAATCTTTTACGTAGATAGGCCGTGAATTATGGCTGCGTTCAATCCGGTGCCTTTCATGCGAATCTGTCTCGTTAACTCATTCTTTCCGCCTTGGAGAGGTGGCGCTGAAACCTACACGTACAATTTGGCGAGGCACTTGGTTGCGCTAGGGCATGACATCAGGGTGTTCTGTGCTGCTCCGCCTCGAAGACCTGGCGAATATTTCGTTGACGGTGTGCACCTGAGTAGACTTCCAGTCGCCACATGGATATATGGGACGCCGATAACGCTCGACCTCCCATTAGCACTTATGAAGGTTGATGCCGATCTGCTGCATGTGGGATTCCCAAGTCCCTACAACGCTTTCCATGTTTCGCTTGTCTCAAAGCTAAGAGGGATTCCTGCAGTGTTGACCTGGCACAATGATCTGCCGGCAGTTACTTCGACGGCTGGCCTCCTTGTGCGACTCCACGACTCGTTTGTTCTACCAGCTTACATAGGTCGATACAGCAGCATAATCTCGACGACTGAGACATACGCAAGGGAGTCGCCAATCCTCGCAAGGTGGAGATCGAAGGTGCGGATTGTGCCAAATGGGGTGGACTCTAGGAGGTTCAGCCCTGAAGTTGACGGTAAACCTGTGAGGACAAAGTTGGCGCTTGAAAATCGCCCAATCATTCTCTTCATAGGAGCGCTGACGAGGTGGCATTCATACAAGGGGCTTGACATCTTGCTCAAGGCATTCTCGCTTCTGGTGAAAACTTTCCCTGATGCAGCACTCGTAGTTATTGGTGATGGCGGGTCGAAACCGACGTATGAGAGGATGGCGATTGACCTAGGTGTGCGACGCAGCGTTCTCTTCTTGGGAGATGTTGAGGATCCACATCTTCCAGCCTTTTGTGCCGCCTCGGATTTTCTGGTCCTTCCAAGCAAGGATCGATCGGAAGGCTTCGGTTTGACAATCCTTGAGGAGAATGCGTGTGGAAGACCTGCGATAGGCTCGAAGGTCGGCGGCATACCGGCCGTCATCTCCCACGGACAGAACGGACTTCTTGTGCCGCCCTGTGACCCGTTGAAGCTATGTGACGCAATGCGGTACTTGCTGGAGAACGTTGAGGAAAGATTCCAGATGGGGCGAAGAGCGAGAAGGTTCGCTGAACAGCACGACTGGTCTGTCGTGGCTAGGGAGACCGAGAGCATATACAAAGATATCTTGACGAAATGAAATGGCTATGTATCAACCTTGAAGAGCACCTTTTTCAACCGGAGTCAGACGCCAAGAAACACTGAAGATTGTTGCGAGCTTATTCACTTAGCTTCAGTTAGGTGCCTAACGCACCCGCATCGTCTAAGCAAGACCTATCTGGTACAAGGACGATGTCCATCGTTAAGGTCGCAGTGGAACCAATGGGTGTGCGCCTAGAGTTTCAGTCTTCTCGCTTGGAATCTCTTGATGTATTTCGCGGGATCGCCATAGTTGGAATGTTGCTAGTCATAAGTCCCGGCAGTGGGGAATATGTTTATGGAGCGTTGAGGCACGCGGAATGGAATGGTTTCACATTTGCTGATCTTGTCTTCCCCCTTTTCGTGTTCACTGTAGGTATCGCTGCTGCGTTATCTCTCTCCAAGAGGATTGAGAGGGGTGAGAAGAAGGGGAAGATCCTGATCAAGATCGCTATTCGCACCGTGATTCTGTTCACTCTTGGATTGATGGTGAATGGTCTATGGTACGGTCTCCCTCTTCGCGTCATGGGCATATTCCAAAGGTTGGCACTCTGCTACTTCTTCACGTCGATCATCTTCATGAATATCGCTAGATTCAGGGCGCTAATGGCTTCCGCCGCCATTCTGCTCCTGTCCTACTGGATATTGATGAGGTTCGTGCCGGTCCCTGGCTATGGTCCAGGTGTCCTGGAGAAGAACGGGAACTTGGCAGCCTACTTGGACGGTTTTTTGTTGCGTGAACATACATATCATCAACAGACATGGGATCCCGAAGGCTTACTGGGCACGATGCCAGCCATTGCTACATGTCTATCTGGGGCGTTTACTGGGCAATGGATTCTTTCACCGAGGAACAGGACTAAGAAAGTTCTGGGAATGGTCTCGATGGGTTGGATGGGCATTTTGCTAGGTTTGGTGTGGAACATCGACTTCCCGATAAACAAGAATCTATGGTCCAGCTCGTACGTCGTCTTCACTGCCGGGATTATGTTGCTCATGTTCGCCTTCTGCTACTGGCTGGTGGACATCAAGGGCTGGGGAATATTGACCAAACCTCTGGCGATCTTGGGTAGAAACGCACTGGCGATATATCTGATGTCAGATGCAACAAAATACGTCTTGATGAAAAGCTCGACATGGACCCGACTTTACCTAGGCCTATGCGGCCTGATCCCTGATCCGGCTGTAGCATCCTTACTTTATACGATCATTTACATACTTGTATGGCTCGATGTCACAGCACTGCTCTACCGAAAAGGAATAACTATCAAGATATGAGAAATGACTCAATAGCGCTTGTCTGGAGAATCTGGCTGTCCCATGTAGTAAAACACCATCCACATGGATGTGCGAGCGTCTCATATCACGGCCGTGTGGTTGACAAGAATCTACGCCGAATTGCATTTATGTCCAAAGCTTGGCCAATTCGGCTTCAGGCAAGCATGTGGTCTCAAGCGATCGTTGCCTGATCGCTTGTCAGAAGGGAAACTGACTGAGATTCGACTCGTCTTATGTATTCCTTGATGACTTCCCTTGTATTCCCGCTAGCCACGATTTCTCCCCTAGATAGAAAAAGTGCATTATCGCAGAACTCCGTGACCAGATTCATGTCGTGGGAGACTAGGACGATTGTTCGGCCTTGTTTCTTGAACTCCTTGAACCTGTCTAGGCACTTCCTCTGGAACTCCATGTCACCCACTGCCAAGGCTTCATCCACGAGAATTATTTCCGCATCAGTCTCCACAGCTACTGAGAATGCAAGTCTCATCTGCATGCCGGATGAGAGAGTATTCAGCGGGGCATCTTCGAATCGTTTCAGCTCCGCGAATTCGACGATCGATTCTATCTGTTTCCTCAGCTTCTCTCTCTTCAGCCCCATGATTGTTCCAAAGACGACCACATTTTCTTTGACCGTCAGTTCTGGGTGGAATCCTAAGCCTAACTCAAGCATTGGCGCAATTCTACCGTTGACGCTTATTCTTCCTTGGTCTGGTCTCATAACGCGCGCTATGATGCGTAGAAGCGTAGTTTTCCCACTTCCATTTTCGCCGATGATACCAATCGATCCTCCCTTAGCAACGTCGAACGTCACGTTCTTGAGCGCCCAGAACTCTTCGAACGTTGATCTTCTTCCGCCGAATAGCGATAGGGTGCTTGCGATAGTGTCGAGTACCGTGTTCTTCCTCTCGTGTGGAATCTTGAATTTCTTCCAGAGATCTTCCACTTCTATGATGTTCAAGACTAGGTTTCCTCTGCGAATCTTGGTTCGAGTCTCCGGAATATGGTGTATCCGACGGCTAGAAGCAAGACGGCGATGAGTAGTGGAGTTGCAAGGTCGAAGGCTGTCGGTAGTGCATTGTAGAGGAGTATTTCTCTTGTCGATTCGATTATTCTGGTCACAGGGTTTAGTGAGTAGTAGAATCTATACCGTTCCGGGATTATGTTCGGATCATAGAAGATTGGAGAGAGAAAGAAGCCTAGCTGAAGAACTATTTCCCATATCTGGTAGAAGTCTCGGTAGAAGACACTGAGTGCAGCCAGGCCGAGCGATATGCCTAGAACCATGAGGAATTCGATGATCATGACCGCGGGAAGCAGGATAATGTGCGGAGTCAAGGTCATTCCGAGAGCCATCATGATCGGAAGGAGAGCTGTGAACTCCATGAGGAAAGAGATGAAGCTTGCCAGGTTGTTTGTTAGGACAAGTACGTATCTTGGTAGGTATATCTTCTTGACGAGGGAGGGGTTAGCCGCTATGCTTCCTGTGGCCTGCATCGTCCCTATTGAGAAGAACCGCCATGGAAGGAGCGCTGTCAGAAGGAAGATTGGGAAGTTCTGAATGCCTGACTTCAGTAGTAAAGAGAAGACCACGGTAAGTATCGTCATCGTTGAGAGCGGATTTAGAAGAGACCATATGAATCCTAGAGCCGAGTGTCTGTATCTTATCTTGAAGTCTTTCTTGACGAGAATCCAGATCACGTCTCGATGCTCAAACATGGAACCTTCACGCAGTTTCGTCAACATGTAAACCATGCGTGCTGATCCGCATTCCGGACAGTTCTTCCAATACGCAAGACGAACTCCAATATAACATCATCAGGTGAAACTCCAAATTCATCTTTGAATATACGTGCGGTACTAGGCTCAAGGATGAGGAAATGTCTGCCATCCATACGTTCTCCCCCTTTTTGCCGAGATACTTACCCCACCATACAACTGGTCAGTGTCACGTTTGGGCTCTGCGTGTTTGATGCCATGCGACGTATGTATGGTGGTTTTTTGGAGCCGGTTGTGATACGCAATATGGTGCCCAATAGCTAGCTGCCGCCTGAACTCACACGCTAGCTTAAGTAGCCAGGGATACGAAACCTTCATAATGGCTACTCGGCCGGCGCGTACTGAGTAAGATAAATGGCAGAGAAGATTGGGCAATCAGATTGCAGGAAAGGGGAGCTAGAGTTGGGCGCCTTAACGGAATTGAACAGGAAATGGCTTGATTCTCGCTTCCGAAGAGACCCTGAAACGAAGTCTTATTTCGCCCATGAACCTATCTACGGCATGTCTAGCAAGCTATCTGAGCCAAATCATCCGACTAGATATGCTCGGCTATGCGCCATACTCTCTACGCTTGAGAAGTTGCCATTCAAGTCACTGCTTGACGTAGGAGGGGCTGAAGGATATCTGAGCTATCTAGTCACCAGACTGCTCAATGCGTGGGGAGTAACATCTGATCTCTCATTCGAAGCGAATTGTCGTGCAGCAGAACTATTTGATGTCCCGGGAGTTGCGTTACAGTCAGCAGACCTCCCGTTTGAGTCGAACTCGTTTGATGTAGTCACGAGTATTGAAACGCTGGAACACGTCGAGTACCCGATAGAGACGCTACTTGAACTCTACAGAGTGGCGAAAGAATGCGTAATCATCACTACCGAAACGCTATCCGAGACAGAAAAAGAGCAATCTGATAGACTTGCGAACCGAAGATATTCTCCTCATTTCGAGAGGAATTGGTTCATGATCGACGATTTCAGAGATCTGTTCCCTAATGTCCTGATTCGAGACTTCTCTTGGATAAAGACGTACTTGTGTGAGAAACTGAAGCTTGGTCCAGACAAAGGCACAAACGTCATAAGGCTACTGATAATCCCTAAGCAGAAGGACGCGAAACCCGCGATAGAAACTACAGCGGAACAAGTAGATC
>Ga0129298_10001157_pt1 | contig 10934 bp, 11 predicted proteins | sample I19B2metaG_FD_94707 | JGI IMG/M metagenome (GOLD analysis project Ga0129298, IMG submission 94707) | Lake sediment bacterial and archeal communities from Gulf of Boni, Indonesia to study Microbial Dark Matter (Phase II) - ​I19B2 metaG | ecosystem: Environmental > Aquatic > Freshwater > Lake >...
AACCTGTTGCATAACATCCCGGCACTGCAACCCTGCTGGAGGAGCTTATCAGTTCGCGCTGCCTTCTGCTCAGCTCGGGAAGCCCGTAAGCCCATTCCGGATTAACCCTGTGGGCGGTGCTGGCATCAATAATGCGGGTCTTTGTATTGCTTACAAGAGCCACCGCCTCTCTGGCAGCATCATCCGGAAGGCAAAGGAAAGCTACATCTGCCTCGTTTAAAAACTTGCGCCTTTCATCAGGATCTTTCCTCTTCTCAGGAGCGATTTTCAGTATATCTATATCCGGACGGCTTTCCAGACGTTCATTGATCTTTAGTCCGGTTGTACCTTCCTGACCATCGACAAATACTTTCCATTTCATTTATATAATACCTCCTTGGGGTTTTTCAATAAAGGTGCTATTCAAATAGAATAACCATATGTAAATTACATGATTTTATAATTATACATTTTTATGCATAAAAATTCAATATTAAATTTAAAATTAAATAATGTGATTTATGCAAAGTTACTAAATAAAAAAAAATAATTTTGTTAAAAAGTGTACTAGTTGCATATCAGGCATCAATGTTATAGTTATATTATCAAATCTTCAGATGTAGGATTATTATTTTAGGAGGGAATTCAATGGCAAGTGTTAAATTAAAAAATGTTTATAAGAGGTATACTGGTGGAGTCACAGCAGTAAATGATTTTAATTTGGACATTGAAGACAAGGAATTTATTATATTGGTAGGGCCTTCAGGCTGTGGTAAGACTACAACCCTGAGAATGGTTGCCGGACTTGAAGAAATATCCGAAGGTGAAGTTTATATCGCAGACAAGCTCGTGAATGATGTAGCTCCCAAGGACAGAGATATAGCAATGGTTTTCCAGAACTACGCCTTGTATCCGCATATGACAGTATTTGACAACATGGCTTTCGGATTGAAATTGAGAAAGACTCCAAAGGAAGAAATAAAGAGAAAAGTTAATGAAGCTGCAAAGATACTTGGTATAGAGCATCTGCTTGACAGAAAGCCAAAGGCTCTCTCCGGAGGTCAGAGGCAGAGGGTTGCATTGGGACGTGCCATAGTCCGTGAGCCTAAGGTATTCTTAATGGACGAACCGCTGTCAAACCTGGATGCAAAATTAAGGGTTCAAATGAGAACAGAAATCACAAAACTGCATCAGAAGCTGCAGACTACAATCATATATGTTACACATGACCAGACAGAAGCTATGACAATGGGTACCAGAATCGTTGTTATGAAGGATGGATTCATCCAGCAGGTTGATACTCCTCAAGCTCTTTACTCAAGGCCGACAAACCTCTTCGTTGCAGGATTTATCGGAAGCCCGCAAATGAACTTTATGAGTGCAAAGGTTGAAAAACGTGGAGAAGAAATACACCTGCTGTTCGGCAAGGATGATGTCAAGCTTCCCGAGGGCAAAGCCAAGAAGCTCGATGGTTCCGATTATGTAGGCAAGGAAGTAATCATGGGAATCAGACCGGAAGATCTCCATGACGAGCAGGTATTCCTCGAATCAATGCCTGACAGTATTGTTGAAGCAAAGATAGAAGTTACGGAAATGCTCGGTGCTGAAACATACCTGTATATGATAGTTGATGACGTAAACTTCACCGCAAGGGTTAACCCAAGGACAAAAGCCAGAGCAGGCGAGACTATCAAGGTTGCTTTGGATGTCAATAAGATTCATATATTTGACAAGGAAACAGAAAGAACTATTATAAACTGATAAAATGACTACACTGCAGGCGGGGATGGATACATACCCGCCTATAATTTTGCCCTTGTATAAGAAAAGTAAGGTATCTATGTTGAATTAAAAACCTTAATTCAACTTAGATATATGTTTAAAGTTTTTTTTTCATAGTGTATAATGTTTATTAAGCATTTCCGTACAAAGAATAGTTGCTCAGGGGGAATCCTTTTGTCAACCAAGTTGTTTCAGAACTTTTTCAGCCAGATAAAGGAATCTATCGAAATGGAATTCGGGGTCATGGACGAAACCGGGGTTATTGTCGCCTGCACTGAAGAAAGCAGGATAGGAGACAAAAAACCTGTTGCGTCTGAAATCCTGCAGTCTAAAGAACAGTACGGAGTTATAGGCGGAATAGCCTTCACCAAGGTATATATAAAAAACAAACTTGAATATATTGCATTTGCCGGTTCTGATAGTGACGAAGCCGTTAAATATCTGACCCTCATTGCAATCAATTTATCCAACCTTAAAATGTACTATGATGAGAAGTTCGACAGGACAAGCTTCATGAAGGACATCATAACGGCAGGAATACTGCCGGGAGAAATCCTTATGAAGGCAAAGGAACTTCATATACCTTATAATCTGAATAGAGTGGCTTTCCTGATACGCACAGGCAGAGTAAGGGATACCCATGCACATGATATAATACAGGGCTTGTTTCCCAATAAAGCGAAAGATTTTGTCATAGTGCTGGATGATGAGAACACCGTGCTCATCAAGGAATTAAAGGCTACTTCTGATTTTTTCAAGGAAATTGAGAAAACTGCAAAAATAATCATTGATACATTGAACACTGAATTGATGATAAAAGCCTTCGTAGGTATAGGCACAATTGTTGAAAACATAACGGATATAGGGCGGTCCTTCAAGGAGGCACAGATGGCTTTGCTTATCGGGGGCATATTCGAAAGGGATAAGGCAATCGTGAACTATAACAGTCTGGGGCTGGGGAGGTTGATATATCAGATTCCCATGAACCTGTGCGATTTGTTTCTGAAGGAAGTTTTTAAAGAGGGTTCAATAGAATCTCTGGATAATGAAACCATGTTCACAATACAGAAATTTTTTGAAAACAACCTCAATGTGAGTGAAACCTCAAGACAACTGTATGTCCACCGTAATACACTCGTTTACAGGCTGGATAAAATCCAGAAGGTAACGGGCCTTGACCTTAGAAATTTTGATGATGCAATTATTTTTAAAGTCGCAATGCTTGTAAAGAGTTATATTGACAATAAAAGCCCGGAAATAGATTAATATTAAATTTATACCAAGACTGCGATTGATCGGGGAGTGTTAAAGTGATTGAGTTCATAAATGTTACAAAGAAATATCCGAATGGTACAATGGCATTAAAGGATATCAATCTTAAAATAGAAAAAGGTGAATTTGTTTTTATTGTCGGCTCAAGCGGTTCCGGGAAATCAACCCTGATGAAGCTTATACTTAAAGAAGAAGAACCTTCCGAAGGAGAAGTAAATGTAAACGGATACAAGGTTACATTCCTGGATAGAAAAGAAATTCCATTTCTAAGAAGGAGTCTGGGTATAGTCTTTCAGGATTTCCGGCTGCTTCCGGATAAAACCGTATACGAAAATGTAGCATTTGCCATGCAGATTACCGAAGCCTTGCCTAAAGAAATAAGAAGGCAGGTACCTATGTCTCTGGCACTGGTGGGTCTAGGCAGAAAGGCAAATGTTTACCCCAATCAGCTTTCAGGCGGTGAGCAGCAAAGAGTTGCCCTGGCAAGAGCACTTGTAAACAATCCTTCTTTACTGATTGCGGATGAACCTACAGGTAACCTTGATCCTGATACATCATGGGAGATAATGAAGCTCTTGAGTGAAGTCAACAACCGGGGTACCACCGTCATTATTGCCACACATGAAAAAGCCATTGTAGATGCCATGAAGAAGAGGGTAGTTGTCATAGACAGAGGGACAATAGTAAGGGATCAGCAGAAAGGAATGTACGGGGATGAAGATAAGGACTACCAAATACATTATTAAGGAAGGTTTATCCAACGCATATAGAAATAAACTTATGTCTCTTGCTTCTGTGAGCATAGTGATTGCCGCCTTGATGATATTCGGAATTTTTTTCCTGATTATTGTGAATATCAACAGTAATATAAAAGGGCTGAAAGAACAGTCTGAGATAATTGTGTTCTGTGATCCCAAGCTCAATGATGCCCAGGTCAAGCAGATAGAGACTACCATCAAAGACTACACCTCCATTGAAAGATACACTATGGTATCCAAGAAGGAGGCATTTGAAAAGGTCCGGAAGATGATGGACAGCAAGGATTCACTGCTGGAAGGCCTTGATGAAGGTTTCCTGCCGGTGTCATTCAATATAAAACTGAAAAATCCCGAGGATAGTACAAGCATAGCCGGACAATTGGAAAAAATAACAGGTATTGAGAAGGTGCAATATCCAAAGCAGGTAATTGATTTTATATCTAAAATCAGTTATTGGGTAAAACTCATCAGTACAGTCCTGATAGTCATACTTCTGATTGTTTCAATATTTATAATATCAAACACAATTAAATTAACGGTATTTACGAGAAGAAGAGAGATAAATATAATGAAGTACATAGGAGCTACCGATTGGTTTATAAGATGGCCCTTCATCATTGAAGGTATAATTATAGGCTTTATTGGTGCCATAGGAGCATTCATTCTTGTAGGTTATGCCTATAACACTTTTGTAATCAAGATTAATCACGATTTGTTTGCAAGCGGTTCTGAGTTCAATATTGATTTTATCCGGCTGCTGAACCTCAAGGACCTTGGGGCTCAGGTGATGGCAATTTATTCAATTATAGGAGCCGGTGTAGGTGCGGCGGGAAGCTTGATCTCAATCAGGAAATATTTACACGTATAGTCTGATGCCGGCCTTATGAGCTGTCCGGGATTGACGCTGTGGTGAGGTCAGGCGACTTTTTGCCAATTTTTATTTTTATTCTTTAAATATGCGATGTATATATGGTATAATTGTGGATGGAAATGTAAATTTACACTTTATTCAAGTGCCTATGAAAAGTAGTACAAGTGTATTTTATGCTCTTTAAAACGAGAGTAGAATACCAACTGTAGGAGGGCGAAACTGATGAAAAAAGCCGGATTATGTGTTTTAACGGCGATTTTGCTGTTGATGCTCAATTTTTCTGTATTATCCAACCAAATAGATGATATTAATAGCGAGAAAAGCAATATACAGAATTATTTGGACAGCCTGAAGAAACAGCAGGCAAACAAGCAGGGTGAGCTGTCGAAGGAAAGCAGCAACAGGAAATATCTTGAAATGGTGCAGGGCAAGGAAGCTGCCCAGTTTGATTCATTGATGAAGGAAGTAAAGCGGTATGACGAAGAAATAAAGAGAATAAATGATGACATAAAATCAACGGAAGATAAATACAACAGCCAGATGAATTTGCTGAAGACGAGGCTGAAGACCATGTATGAGAATTCCAATATATCATACATTCAGGTTTTAATGGAATCAAAGAACCTGGTAGACCTTATTGAGAGGGTTAAACTCATTTCGGTGATTTCCAGGAATGACAAGGAGCTGCTGCAGTCTATCGAGGTCTTGAAAAAGGATGCAGAATACAAAAAGGCATTGAAGGAAGATGACAAACAGGCGACTGTAAACAAGGCTATCGACAAGCAGCTGGCTATAAAGTCCATACAGGTTTCCAGGTCTGATGTCGAAACCAAGATAAACAGGATCAACACCGAAATTAATAAATTGGCTGCTCAGGAGGATGCTCTGCTTAGAAAGTCAAAAGAGCTGGATGCTTTGGTTAAGAGCCTTCAGAGGAGCGGTGGCAAATATGCCGGAGGTAATATGATATGGCCTGCAAATGGGGTTGTTACCTCTCCCTATGGAAACAGGCTGCATCCTGTATTAAGAGTATACAGGATGCACACGGGAGTTGACATCAATGCACCAAATGCATCTGCCATATTCGCGGCTAACAAGGGTGTTGTTATTTTCAGAGGCTGGCAGGATGGATATGGTAATACCATAATTATAGATCATGGAGGCGGAATTTCCACTTTGTATGCTCACTGCAGTTCAATCCTGGTGTCAAACGGTGCAGAGGTGGAAGCGGGAGCCATCATAGGAAGAGTAGGCAGTACGGGGTTGTCCACAGGCCCTCACCTGCATTTTGAAGTAAGGGTCAATGGTGCTACTACCGATCCGCTTGATTATGTGAGTCCGTAACGATACAACCACAGAAGATGCCTTTATACCCGGGATATGCTATTCAATATGCGTTGTCAAAGTTCCAAGCCATAATGCAAATTGAATGTGTTCCGGGTTTATTTGTTGAAACGGAAGCATATGATATAATGGTACATAATTTCAAGTGACTTCAAATTGCAATGTTAGGGGTGCTTTTATTGAACAACAGGCGGTTGATTTTAGGAATAATTTCGTTGGTACTGGTAACATCAATAATTACTTTTGCGATATCATTTGCAGCATTTTTCGGGTGGAATTATTTCCATCCCGGCTATAGTATTTCTTTCGACAGGGATAAGGCAAACCCGCAGAATATCAAGAAATTCGAAGACGTAAAAAGCATATTGAAAAAATCATATTATGAAAATGTAGATGAGAATAACCTTATTGAAGGGGCAATTTCCGGAATGGCGGATTCACTCAAGGATCCTTACACCGTTTATTTTAACAAGGATCAAATGAAGTCGTTCATGGAAAAATCGGAAGGCAGTTATGTGGGTATAGGAGTGTCGATATCACTTGACAGTGATGGTATCCTTTCGGTAATTGAGCCTTTTGATGATTCTCCTGCCAAGAATGCAGGTGTGCAGCAGGGAGACAAGATTATCAAGGTGGATGACAAGGACGTGACCGGCATAAGGGATGAAAACATGATAATCAGTATGATAAAGGGCCAGGAAAACACCAAGGTAAAAGTAACTTTTTACAGGCCTTCTGCAGGAAAGTCAATGGATTTCAACCTTGTGAGGAAGAGGATTAAGATAGAGAATATTAGATCCGAACTGCTTCCGGGGAATATAGGGTATATAAAAATAGTAATGTTTGACAGCGAAATAGCTTCAGCTTTTGAACAAAGACTGAACAAGCTGATTTCACAAGGAATGAAGGGCCTGGTGATAGACCTCAGGGATGACCCCGGGGGGGACTACGAGCAGGTGGTTGCCATCGCTGACAGGCTGCTTCCTGAGGGACTGATAGTATATACTCAGGACAAATACGGCAAAAAAAGTGAAAAACGTTCGGACGCAAAGGAATTAAACCTTTCAATGGCTGTCCTGGTCAACGGGAACAGCGCCAGTGCTTCGGAAATTCTTGCAGGTGCTATTAAAGATCATAAAAAAGGTACGCTGATAGGTACAAAAACCTTTGGGAAAGGCTTGGTTCAAACAGTTGTAAGACTGGATGACGGTTCCGGGCTTAAAGTTACAATTGCAAGATACTATACGCCGTCGGGAGTTTGTATACAGGGTATAGGGATCCAGCCGGATGAAGAAGTCCAGAACAGTGATAAATATAAGAATGTGCCGGTATCACAGATACCGAGGGAAGATGATATACAGTTCAAAAGAGCTGTAGAGGTGGTAAAAAGGTCAATCAAATAAATATATGATTTGGATTATTCCTTTAATGCATAAAAAAAGTGAATTCTCCACAAACTACCTTCTGTAAAATGCAGGATTTGCATAATGGAGGTGTATTGGTTGGAGAACAGAGATGAAAGCATTAAATACGAAATAATTTCTGAACTGGGGCTGATTGATAAAGTCAGGAATTATGGATGGAAAAGCCTGACGGCGAAAGAGACCGGTAGAATAGGCGGTCTCATGACCAAGAGGAAAAAAATGATGATAAATGCTCAAAAAGGTGAACAGCTATAGTTGTTCACCTTTGTTCTTTTTATTCAGCAAAAACCTCGTGAAGATTGTCCGGAAGGCCATATTTTGATATAATGTGCATCAGAGGGGGTGGGATTATCTACACGGGTCTGGCAGCGGTATATGACAAATTGATGCATGACGTGGATTACAGTAATTGGGCTGATTATATGGAAACGATATTCAAAATGCATGAAACCAACCCTTCTTTGATACTTGACTTAGGTTGCGGTACCGGGAATCTTTCCATAGAGTTGGCAAAAAGGGGATATGATATGATTGGCATAGACATATCTGCCGAGATGCTTTCATGCGCAAAAATAAAATCGGTTCAGCAAAGCCTTGATATCCTTTACATTAATCAGGATATGTCAAATTTCGAATTGTATGGAACTGTAGATGTGGTATTGAGCATGATGGACAGTATCAACTACATAACGCATAAAAACGATTTAAAGTCTGTTTTCAAGCTTGTAAACAATTATCTGAACCCCGGGGGGCTGTTCATTTTTGATATAAATACCCCATATAAACTGAAAACCGTTTTAGGGGACAATGTTTTTTATGAAGTAGGGGAAGAAATAACATATATCTGGACAAACAGATACCATAAGACAAGAAAAATCTGTGAGTTCGACCTGACATTCTTTATAAGGAACGGACAGCATTATTTTAAAACAGAGGAAACCCATTATGAAAGAGCATATTCTGTCAAAGAAATCAAGGATGTCATAGCTTCGTCCGGAATGGAGCTTTTGGAGATTTATGATGATCTTAGCTTGAAAGCTCCTTCTCCAAAAAGTGAAAGAATATTTTTCGTATGCAAAAAATGACTTTATAAGATAATAATATCAAACATTATGAAGGTGAAAAAAATGGCATTTTTTGAGGATGTATACGATCTGGTAAAACAGATCCCGAAGGGAAAAGTTACAACATACGGGCATATCGCGAGAATGATAGGGCAGCCGAGAAAATCCAAAATAGTAGGTTGGGCATTGCATTCAAATCCACAACCGGGAATTATACCCTGCCACAGGGTGGTCAATCGAAAAGGCGAACTGAGCGGAAGCTTCGCCTTTGGAGGCATTGAAGTGCAGAAAAAATTGCTTGAAGAAGAAGGAATAATATTCGATGTAAGCGGAATAATAAACTTACAAGAATATTTATGGAAACCTGATAGCCAGTGACGTTGACATAAGACAGGAAATTATTAGTTGACAAGCTATAAAGCTATATGTTACACTGATTAAGGTTTAGTAAAAACGCAACTGTTTGAGCTAACTTAAAGTATTTTTTCAGGAGGATGTAAGCATGGAAAGAGGAAGAGTAAAGTGGTTTAACGCTGAGAAGGGTTTTGGATTTATCGAAAGGGATGGCGGAAATGACGTATTTGTTCATTTCTCAGCTATTAACATGGATGGTTTCAAGACACTTGACGAAGGCATGGAAGTTGAATTTGAAGTTGTTGAGGGAGCAAAAGGACCTCAGGCTGCAAATGTTGTTAAGGCTATGTAATTAAAGTTTATAAAACTTTAACATAAATCTTTATAGCCAGTTCTTAACCCCGGTATAAATAATACCGGGGTTTTCAATTGGTCTGCAACATATGAAGACAAAATTTACGATAATCGAAGCTGAGCAAATTTTAATCAGGGCCCCATCGATAATTGTTCAAAGAGGTAATTTGAGGAAAGGGATGTAAATGCAAGACTATATAATAAGAGCTACAGCAGCGGAAGGTACTGTAAGGGCTTTTGCCGCTGCTACCACAGATATGGCAGGCAAGGCAATGGAGATACATGGATTATCGCCATTGGCGGCTGCCGCACTGGGAAGGACAATGACTGCAGCTGCAATGATGTCACAGACATTGAAAGGGGAAAGGGACACTCTGACAATCCAGATCAAGAGTGATGGTCCTCTTGGCGGTATAGTGGTAGTATCCGGTACAAACGCAAATGTCAGAGGTTATGTACATAATCCGGGTGTTTACCTGCCGCTTAACAGGTCCGGGAAGTTTGATGTGTCGGGTGCCATAGGGAAGAACGGCTATTTGAACGTAATTAAGGATTTCGGACTGAAAGAGCCTTATATTGGGTATGTGGATCTGGTATCAGGTGAAATAGCCGAGGATATTGCATATTATTTCGCCTATTCGGAACAGGTACCCTCTATCGTTGCCCTTGGAGTGCTGGTGGATACCGATGGAACCGTTATGAATTCCGGAGGCTTCATTATACAGCTTATGCCGGGAGCTGAAGACGATATGATCGGGTTTTTGGAAAACAGGGTGAAGGAAATACCGTCTGTTACCGCGCTGCTGGCCGATGGGAAGACACCGGAAGATATCCTTGACATGGTTCTGGGAGAAAAGGGTCTGAATATTTCAGGAAGGACCTCCTGCGGATTTCAATGCAACTGTTCCAGGGAAAGAATGGAACGCAACATTATCAGCCTTGGGAAGGCGGAAATAATGAGCATTATTGAAGATCAGCACAATGCTGAAGTCCAGTGCCATTTCTGCAATAAAAAGTACATGTTCCGGGAGGAGGATTTGTTGTCCCTGCTGGATGAGGCAAAGTGAGCGTTCTGGTGCATAAAAGAGCATCATTGAGCTATCAGGAGGTTAATTTTAATAAATTGAAAATAAAGTTTTTTTGAGTGTTGACTTTGAATTATAATTTTTGTATACTAGTTATTGTCTCTTGGAGAGACGTTATGTGTGGGCGCTTAGCTCAGCTGGGGGAGCACCTGCCTTACAAGCAGGGGGTCATAGGTTCGAGCCCTATAGTGCCCACCAAAAATTAGTTATCAGTTATCAGTTATCAGTTACCAGTTACCAGTTGGGATTAGATCTTCACTGGTCACTGATAACCGAATACTGGTGACTGTTATATGGCCCGGTAGTTCAGTTGGTTAGAATGCCAGCCTGTCACGCTGGAGGTCGAGGGTTCGAGCCCCTTCCGGGTCGCCACTTTCTCTTCTAAAAGAGAGAAGATTGTAAATGTTTGTGGATTAAAGGGTATAAGTTTTCTGCAATTACCGTTAATCAGGTACTTGCCCAGATAGCTCAGTAGGTAGAGCAGAGGACTGAAAATCCTCGTGTCGCTGGTTCGATTCCGGCTCTGGGCACCAATAATCCATGAATGACAGTGAATATTATATGCGGGTTTAACTCAGCGGTAGAGTGTCACCTTGCCAAGGTGAAAGTCGCGAGTTCAAATCTCGTAACCCGCTCCAAACAAACAG
>Ga0129298_10001158_pt1 | contig 10931 bp, 7 predicted proteins | sample I19B2metaG_FD_94707 | JGI IMG/M metagenome (GOLD analysis project Ga0129298, IMG submission 94707) | Lake sediment bacterial and archeal communities from Gulf of Boni, Indonesia to study Microbial Dark Matter (Phase II) - ​I19B2 metaG | ecosystem: Environmental > Aquatic > Freshwater > Lake >...
TCTTTTCACGAGCGCCTTTGCAATATGGGGACGTCCGATCTGACCGTCACCGGCGATGCTCAGGACATCCGAATCGGTGATGTCCAGGCCCAGTGCATTGAGCCGTTCCAGTATCTTGGGAAATCTTACGGTCCTCGCCAGTTGAAGGCGTTCAAGGACCTTCTCAAATTCTGCTGGGTAGTTGGGGAAATATCCAAGAATATGAAGAGTCCCTGGGTCATATGCGATGCTGATCTCTACGCCGGGAATGATGCGGATGCCGTTGCTGCTTAATATCTGTCTCACGCCGGAGAGGGTATCGTGGTCTGTGATTGCGATTGCGTCGAGACCGGAGTAGACGGCCGATGATACGATCCCTTCAGGGCTTATCTCTCCGTCGGATGCCCGTGTATGGATATGCAGATCAGCCCTTACGTGCAAGACAAGCCTCTTATCCCGGCACGGAAGCCTCGAGGACCTGGGCTATCTTGCTTTTCAACTCCTTCAGATCTGAAGATTTCACCACATATGCATCTGCTGCAATGGACTTTACATCGATCTTGTAGCTCCCATATGCACTGCATAAGATTACCGGGAGGTTATAGTACTTGTTCCTGATCTCCTGCAGGACATCAAGCCCGTTTGACGAGACCATCTTAATGTCAAGGATGATGACATCAGGGCGTTCTTTTTCAATTCGTTCCAAGATATCTTTGCCGTCGGCAGCAACGGCAACATCGTATCCTTCTTCTTTCAGCTCTTCAGAATACAGCAGTCTGATATGCTTTTCATCATCAACGATCAGTACCTTGGCCATAGGATACTCCTTTCGATTAACTCCACCTGTCAATGATGTAGGGTTTTGTCTGCTCAAAGACCAAACACATGTCCTCAAGGAATTCCTCTGACTGGACCACGGACATGCCCTCGATTTTGTTGACCACCGACAAGGTCATCCCATAGTACAGCGGCGTGAGCACCTCGATGAGCTTTGATCTGTCGATTGTCTGCTTGTGGTAGCAGATGGCAAAATCAAAGAGGGTTTTTGCCCAGACCGATACGGGCATCTCAAAATGCTCCATGCTCAGGGAGGCCACTTCACGGACCTTCTGGAGGTTTTCGAATGTGAATATGGAGCGGTAGGTTTCCCAGTTGGAATTAAATCCTTCTCTGAACTTGTGATAGAGCTTTTCCCTGTTCACCGTGACAGGAGGCGGCTGTTCAGACTCACCTGCGCCGAACCCGAAGATGGCGGTGGGCTTGCTCCATTTTGTGGTCTTCCACTTTCCGCTGTATGCAGTCATGAGGTTGAATATGGTCGCCATGACCTGCCTGAACATGGGGCCGAGGTCGGACGAAGGGTCCTTGAGCTTGTTCACCTTGGGCCTGCCCATGAAGGCCTGGCAGATGGGGACCCCTTCGTTCATGGCAATGGTGGTCATCCAGATATCGATGCCGAACTGGCTTACTTCTTCGCTCCACATTTCGTTCTTCAGAAACACGTTCGCCATGGCGCTGGAAAACCCGAAGTCGCCCCCTATGGGTTGGCGTACGCGCCTGCCGTACAGGCACCTGGTCAGTGGATACGCGATGTTGTTGGTGATCGTGCCGTCGAACTTCTGTCTAACATAGAGGGGAGAAACAAAGGCAAAATCGTTGAACAGCGGCTCTCCAAGGTTCTTGACCCATCGGGGGGTGATATTCTTCAGGTCGGCATCAAGGACAATGGCCCCGCGCGCCCCGAGTTCGAGAACCTTTCGGAAGAGGTTCTTCAGGTTATTTCCTTTACCTTTCACACCTTTGGGGGTGAAGAGACACATCTTGGGAATATCCATGGTGTCTGTTTTCATGAAGGTGTCGGCTGTGCCGTCTGAACTGGAGTTGTCGCAGTTTATGATGACCGAGTCCATATGACCGAAAAACTCTTTTAATCCCAAAGCCGCCTGGACCGTGGGAAAGTGTATCAGTGAAGCTGCGTTCTGACTCGGTATGCCGATAACGATATCTGCTTTCCTGATACTTGCAGGATTCTCTTCGATGGCCTTCATATAGTGCTCTCCATATCATGGAAATATCGGATTCATTCTCTGACATTCATCCGCGAATGGCAACAGGAATTTTCCTGTTGCCATGAATAATGGTCGAAGAAGGGTATTCGTGATGTATCTCAGGCTCATCATGAAAACCGGAAATGCCCTCTTGCCTTTTCCCGGCAAGTATGGAAGTCTATATATTTCTGATGCCGACACATGATAAACCCATCATAGTACAGAGCGACGGAAGCATTCTTCTGGAGGTGCAGTCTCCTGAATACGAAAATGCCCGGGATGCGATCCTTCCCTTTGCAGAACTGATAAAATCCCCTGAATATGTCCATACATACCGGGTAACCCCTTTGAGCATATGGAATGCAGCAGCCATCGGGGCCACCTATGAGGATGTTTCCTCAAGGCTCGCGGCATATTCACGGTATGACATTCCGCCCGGGGTGCTCTTCAGGATACGGGACTCCTTTGAACGCTGGGATGCAGTCAGAATGATGAGGCATGATGAGAAGAAGCTGAAAATAGAGGTGAAAACTCAAGAGATCTTTGATCTGATTACGGCTAAGCCCGGCATCAGGGATGTTGTGAGCGGCTTTGTGCCTCCGCTTGGCTTTACCATCGACGATCAGATGAGGGGAAGGTTCAAGCATATCCTCATAAAGGCGGGGTTTCCGGTACATGATCTGGTGGGATACGACAAGGGAGACAGGTTCGACATCAAGCCGAGGGACCTCACCCTTTCGGGGAAGCCTTTTACCCTTCGTCAGTATCAGAAGGAAGCGGGCAGAAATTTCTGGGCAGGGGGAAGCGCCCGGGGAGGGCAGGGGATCGTTGTCCTGCCCTGCGGCGCAGGAAAGACCATTGTGGGCATCGATGTCATGACCGTGGCGGAAACCCAGACCCTCATCCTCTGTACCAATGTCTCTGCCGTCAGGCAGTGGATTGCGGAGCTTCTGGACAAAACGAACTTGAGAAAAGAGGATATCGGCGAATACACGGGCAACAAGAAAGAGATCTGCCCCATAACGGTAACCACGTATCAGATGCTGACCTACCGGAAGAGCAAGGATGGTCCGTTCGAGCATATGAAGCTCATGAAGGCGAGAAACTGGGGCCTTCTCATTTATGACGAGGTCCATGTCGTACCTGCCCCGGTTTTCCGTGCCACGACAGAGATCCAGGCGAAAAGAAGGCTCGGTCTCACCGCCACACTCATCCGGGAAGACGGGCTGGAAGAGGATGCTTTCTCTCTGGTGGGCCCGAAATGCTATGATGTTCCCTGGAAGGAGCTAGAGCAGAAAGGCTTCATTGCCGAGGCGCTCTGCCGGGAGATCCGTCTCCCGCTGCCGCCCGACAAGGAGCGGGAGTATGCCATGGCAGGAGACCGTTTGCAGTTCAGGATCGCCTCTGAGAACGTATACAAGGACAGGGTGGTGAAGGGTATCATTAAGAACCATGCGGACGAGCCCGTACTCATCATCGGGCAGTATGTGAGCCAGCTCAAAAGGATCTCCGACAAATTCGGTGCTCCGCTTATCACGGGCTCCACCCCGAACTCCAGGAGGGATTTATTGTACAGCGCCTTCAGGAAGGGGGAGGTCCCTGTCCTGGTCGTGTCCAAGGTGGCCAATTTCGCCATCGACCTTCCTGACGCATCAGTTGCTGTTCAGGTTTCAGGCACGTTCGGTTCCAGGCAGGAGGAGGCCCAGAGGCTGGGCCGTATCCTCAGGCCGAAGGAGAAGATATCCACCTTCTATACCCTGGTGAGCAGGCAGACCTCTGAAGAGGATTTCGCCCATAAGAGACAGATCTTCCTGGCAGAACAGGGGTACAAGTACACTATCGAGGAATGGAGCATAAATGACCTCAACCTATGATCTCATATCACATATCCCCGGTTATATGATCGAGATACTCTCGTCGCGCATTCTCGGGCAGGCCGTCGATACGGTGAAACTCGCGGAAGGCCTGAGCGACGAGATGAGGCTTAAACGCCTTCTGGATGGCCTGAGCGCGAGACAGCGATCACTTCTCATGGATCTCTATGATTTCGGAGGAAACGTGCAGTGGGATGTGCTGACGGCGCTGTACAGAGATTCCTCTGCAGAACTCAGGGAGGATCTCTCCCTTCTGGGCGCCCAGGGTCTCGTCTTTCAGGGGGGGCTGAGCGGAAGGGACCCCCTCATTCTCCTGCCGGCACTTACCCCTTTCCTGGAACAGATCAGGAGTCTTTCTGTGAAAGAAACGGCCTCGTCTACATGGAAAGATCTCTGGCAGGTAAACCTCTGGGGTCATGTGGCGCTGCTCAATACACTGAAATCGTCGAGAATACGCTGCAGGACAGGGATGGAGCCTTTCAAGCGCGGCTGGGAATATCTTGAAGAAAAGCTCTCAGGAATGCTGGATGTCACGAGGATCTACTGGGAGCTCGTCGAACTGGGCTGCATTATCGAGAAAAAGGGTGTGCTCTGTGTTTCCCAGCAGGCAGCGAGCGAGCTTACCATGGAAGGCGACATGAGGTATCCCCTGTGGAGGTTCATCATATCGTGCAGGCCCTATCAGGGGCTGGATCACAAGGTGTTCAGTGTCATTACAGACCATGCGGTCTCCCGTGACCATCTTATACGATCCATGCTTCTCTTCCTTGTGTCAAAGGATCCGGAGGAGCATGTTTCTTATGAGACCATCCACACCCTCATAGACCTCTGGATCAGCCTTGGTATCCTGAAGGAAGACAGCACCTCAGGATGGGTCTGTTTCCCGGAAGCAGTCTATCGAGCCTTGAAGACAGGCATCATTGAAAGCGGCCTGCGTGCGTACAGCGAAGAGGTGGTGATTCAGCCGAACATGGAAATACTCGTTCCCGGCGACTTCGACCCCGTTGACCTGCTCAACCTGGGAGAGATCGCTGATATTGTCCAGATGGATGTGGTGAGCATATACAGGTTGTCCAGAAGGTCTGTTTCCCGGGGCATCAAGGAAGGATGGACCTATGACAAGATGAGGGGTTTCCTGGAAAGGATATCGCGGCACGAGCTTCCCGACAACGTCAGTAAGACAATTGAGGGCTGGGCATCATCCCGTGTGGAAGCGCATATCATAAGGGGAACCTTCCTTGTTCTCACCGGTGAGGAATGCAAGGCCAACCATGGGATGAAGGAAGTGCTTCCCGGGATTTATCGTATCCCGGATAACTGTGAGGAAGAAGTGATAGCATTCCTGGACAAGAAGGATGTGCTTGTCCAGGGTTCAGACATGGAGGCCGACAGTGAGGAGGGGATATCCTGGGGCAAGATAACGCCTTTCCAGAGTGTTCAGAAGGCTTCATGGAAGGAATCCCGGAAGGACGGGGTCTTTCCTTTCGGCATGGTATCTCCGCTGCCCTATGGTCCGAAAGGGGAGGGGTTGTTTGAGCAGGCTCTCCACGAGGGGGGGTCCATAATCATCTTCTATCCCAGGCAGGGCTACGGGGAGATAGAGGTCAAGAAGATCAGCCCCATATATATATACCGTAAAGGGGGTGTGCCTTTTGTGGAGGCCTTCTGTGAAGATACAGGAGAGGGCGAGGTGTTCGACATCACCAAGGTGAGAGCACTGCTGCGGGATGCCTGACCTCTACTTGGCTGCAAGCTTGGCGGCAAGCTCCTTCATCTGTTTCAGTTCATCCTGCGTTGTCTCATCAAGGTCTTTCTTTTCTTCAAGGGCCTTGTCTATGTGAATGATGCACGCCTTGTACTTTGCTGTCTTGAAGAAATACCGGGCAAAGGAGACATGGGCCTGCGTCAACTGGGAGGTCTTTTCCTGGAGGACGCCGAGCTTGTAGTCCACCTGGATGCTCTGCTTCTGGTAGGGGAGAAGGGTCTCGAGGGCCTGCTTGAACTCACCTTTTTCTTCCAAGATCTCAGCCAGTATCAATTGAGCCCTGGCAAAGGTGCCATAATTTTTCAGGAGGGGGTAGGCTTCTTCCTTCTTCCCCAGGTGGTAAAGATCGATTCCCCTGTATGCATGCGCAAGAGGGAGATCGACTTCTTTTAAAATCAACAGGGCCTGTTCATACCTCCCCTTTCTCGTCTCCAGGATGCCCAGGGAGAGGCCCCGATATGGTTCGGGAAGCCCCTGAGCCCTTTGTTTGCCTTCTTCTTCGGAAAGACTCAGGCCGATTACACTTGCACCAAGGCTCCAGAAGAGCGTATCCGGTTTCGGGCTCCCGGTGTCCGGAGACTGGCCCGAAATTCTGTTTACCGCATTGGGATGGGTTTTGAGGTATTCAGGGATATCGTTGCCTGCTGAGATGTTATTGAGCCGCACGAAGAATCTGTTCATGGCAGTAGGATCGAATCCGGAATCCTTCAAGAGCCGGTTGCTGAACTCATCGGCTTCATATTCGTGTTTTCTGGAATAGGAGAGCTTGATGTTCTCCCCGCCGCCCAGGGATGATAAGACAAGGGCTGTGCCTGCCTCGGGACTCCTGCTGGAGACAAGGGCACCGAGGAGCACTCCTAAAAGGCTCACTGCGGTTACTCCCTTCTGCTCATCCATGGTCTGGGGGATATGCCGCAACTGGGCATGTCCAATCTCATGGCCGATGACAGCTGCAATCTCATCCGTATCCTTTGCATACAGGATCGTTCCTATATTGAAGAAGATATGCCCGTCAGGGATGGTGAATGCATTGACCGACTTGTCGTTGATCACATGTATGCTAAACGAATAGATGGGATTTTTTATATGGTCGGTGAGACGTTCGGTAACCATCTTTATGGGCCAGGTGATCTCCTGATCATACAGGAGAGCATCCTGAGCATTCAGGGATGTTATGACCTCCTGGGCGATCTTCCGCTCTTCTTCGAAGGTCATTGCATAAAGAGTTGGTGCAAACAGGAACATGATGAGGAAAACTGTTCGGAGGATGGTCGTTGTCATGGCCATAAGCATGTCACAGATTCCCTTTCATGATCAAGTCCTGTTGCACCCGGACGTGATCGTGGCCCTCGAAGGGGCCTTTGGAACGATCTCGGAGATAGCCATTGCAATCAAGGCAGAGACGCCTGTAATCTCTCTCTCCTGCCCCCAGTACGACATTTTCAAGACCGATCCTCTGTTTTTTCCCGTAGAAACAGTTACAGAAGCAATTCAGGTAATTCAAGAGATTCTCAGGAAAAAAAGATGACGGTTACAAAACAGTAATTTTTCATACGAAACTGTCGGGATAATCTGGTCCTCAGATCACATAACTTTTAATAATCATTAGAGAAAACAAACTGGCTCATTAATTGCCTTGAGTAGTCCAGATGGAACTACTGGAGGTATCCATGAGACAGACTAGACATGTAATTATCTTAATCACAACTTTTTTCATGGTATGCATTCCTGCTATGATTTCCGCCGCATCCCTTTCTGTGAGCTGGAACCCGAACTCTGAAAGCGATCTGGCAGGATATAAAGTATATTATGGGACCCAGCAAGGGACATACGGGGCAGGTGTAGATGTAGGAAACACCACGAGCTACCAGATTAATAATGTGGCAACCGGCACTACTTATTATGTGGCATTGACGGCATATGATACTTCCAATAATGAGTCCGCCAAATCCGAAGAGGTCAGTGTCTATGTCCCTGTGCCGGACACCACACCTCCTACCGGCACTATAAAAATCAATTCAGGTGCTCTCATTACGGCGTCACGGGCAGTCACCCTGACTCTTACCGCTTCTGATGCCGGTGGATCAGTGGTGTCGATGAAGATCAGCAATGACGGAGTCACCTGGTCCGGCGAAGGTGCATTTGCCGCAACCCAGTCCTGGGCACTCACGGAAGGTGACGGGCTCAAGACGGTTTATGTTAATTTCAAGGATGCTGCCGGCAACTGGATGGCTACACCGGTCACTGCCTCGATTACGCTGAGCCTTGACTCTGACGGTGACGGCCTGAAGGATTCCTGGGAAATTACCTATGGGCTGGACCCCTACAACCCCACCGATGCGGCTTTGGATAAAGACGGTGACGGTTTCTCCAATTTTGAAGAGTACTATAACGGGACAAATCCCTCCAGCGCCGCTGACTGTATTGCTGTGGCCGAGGCAGGAGCGAACCAGCAGGTGGCACCTACCCGTGTATACCTTGACGGCTCAGGCTCCCGTGATCCCCGCGGGCTCACCCTCCAGTATGCATGGTCTTTTGTGAGCGGGCCTGCCACAGTAACCATTGATGATGCAAATACAGTACGTGCAAGCTTTGTAGGTACCAAGGCAGGCGTATACAGGATGAGACTGACCTGCAGCAATGGAAGGGTCTCGGTCTCCGATACGGTGGATATCACGATACTGAATGTGAAACCGACAGTGAATGCAGGCAACGACATGACCGTGGATTCAGGCACACAGCTCACCCTCCATGCCACCGGTGCTGATTCCAACGAAGACCTTCTTTCCTATCAGTGGAGCCTCGTACAGGGCACAGGGGTAACTCTCCCCGACATGAGTCAGCAGGATATCACCCTGTCGATCACGAACGCGGGCCAGTACAAGTTCTCAGTGGTCTGCTCCGACGGGTTCCTTTCGAGCGTTGCTGATGAGGTCATCGTAACGGTGAATGCAGCCAACCATGCCCCGACTGCCAACGCAGGCGCAGACCAGAACGTCACAGCCGGTCAGCAGGTTGTCCTCTCAGGTACAGGCTCGGCCGATCCTGACAATGACACCCTGAGCTATTTCTGGAGGCAGGTGTCAGGTACCCAGGTAACTCTTAGCAATGCTGCCACGGCATCTGCTTATTTCACCCCCTCAGCACCAGGCACCTATGTGTTCGAACTGACCGTGTCCGACGGCAAGGTTTCTTCAGTGCCCGACAGTGTCAGCATTACCGCAGTGAAACTGAACACTGCCCCGGTGGCAGATGCAGGTGACGATGCAAGCACCATGGTCGGCAGCCTGGTTACCCTCGATGCATCGGGCTCCTATGATCCGGATGGTGATGCACTGACCTATTCCTGGATTCAGACCTCAGGCGCAAGTGTTACTCTTGCCAACAGCAAGGCGGCACAGCCGACCTTTACTCCTACTACCTCTGGTGTCCTTGGGTTCAAGGTAAGTGTTTCCGACGGGCAGATCACGACTGAGGATGCGGTGTTGATTACCGTTGATGACGTGAACCAGGTACCCGTTGCAGAGGCAGGTCAGGATCAGACTGTCACGACAGGTTCGACCGTTGTCCTGAACGGGAGCTCAAGCAGCGATCCTGACAACGATCCCATCTCCTATATCTGGTCCCAGACCTCGGGCACCCGGGTATCTCTCGCCGGCTCCAATACGGTTTCCCCGTCCTTTGTAGCCACTGAGGCAGGTGTGTATGTGTTCGAGCTCAAGGTTTACGACGGCACCGACACCAGCACCGCGGATACCGTGACGGTAACCGTGCAGGCCTCGGCAGTGGCCATATCGCTCCTGACCCCGCAGGTGGGTGAGGTTGTCAGCAGCAATCCAACTTTAAGCTGGAGTGCGAAGGGTATGATTAAATACAGGGTCTACATCACCCTGGACGGCAAGAAGTACAGCAATGTATACAGCGGTTCGGCCACTTCCTGCAGGATGCATTCAACGCTCTGGAACTGGTTCATTGCCTCCGGCACCACAGTATACTGGTACGTGCAGGGAACAGGCACAGATGGTAAGACATACAAGAGCGCCATGTCGAACTTCAAGAAGCGCTGAGACATGGATTGAAATCAGGGAACAAGGGGGATGGGCCGAAAGCCTGTCTCCCTTTTTTATTGCCGTTCGTTCGAGTAGGTGCGGGGGACCCTGCGGCTCATATTGCAGGTGACCTCATACGGTATGGTATTCCCCCATGCTGCGAGATTCTGGGCAGTGATCTGCTCTTTCCCGAAGATAGTCACTTCCTGGCCAACGGGGAAAAAGTCGTCTCCCAGGTCGATGAGGCTCTGGTCCATGCACACCCTGCCTGCAACAGGGTAGGTTCTGCCGTTGATCAGAACCGAGGCCGTGTTGGACATGCTCCTGGGATACCCGTCCGCATACCCGATGGGGATGGTGGCAATGCAGGTGTCTTTCTGTGCTTTATAGGTCAGCCCATAGGAAAGGCCTGTCCCTTTTTTTACTTTTTTTGTGAACATGATGGCCGTCTTCAGGGTCATGGCAGGTGTTACGGATAACTCCCCAGTTCCCTGCTCGCATGGGGAGAGCCCATAGCAGAGGATGCCGGGACGCACCATGTCCAGGTATGAATCCCGGTGATTCAGTATGGCCCCTGAGTTGGCGCTGTGGCAGAGTTCGGGCTTGATGCCCAGGGTGGTCATGGCATTGAGAAACCTGTTGAATTTTGCTATCTGATCAGCGGTAAAGGGGTGGTCAGGCACATCGGATACCGGAAAATGGGTATATACGCCAGAGAGAGAGAGCTCTTTTATGGCTGCGATCTTTTCCAGCAGGTTTAGTGTTTCGGATGGTTGGAGGCCCAGCCTTCCCATACCTGTGTCGGTCTTTACATGGACACTCAGGGTATGGTCCCATCTCCTTGCGCCATCCACAAGGGTTGCGATATGGCTTTCATCCACAAGGGTAGGGGTGAGGTGATGATGGAAGATCATGTCGCAATCTTCCCTTGAGTTGCTCATGAGCCCGAAGACCAGGATGGGGAGAGATACCCCGGCCTCCCTGAGGGTGATTCCTTCTTCAATGCAGCTTACACCGAGCATGTCCACGAGGTTGTTCTCCTGGACAAATCTCCCGACAACCCTGGCCCCATGACCGTATGCATCGGCCTTGATGGCCATCATGATTCTGGTCTTTGTCCATGTGCGAATAGCCTTGAGGTTGCTTTTGATCGCGCACAGATCTATCTCGACCCGGGTCGGCCGCATCTCTCCTAGTCTGCTTTCTTTCTCAGGAA
>Ga0129298_10001160_pt1 | contig 10925 bp, 9 predicted proteins | sample I19B2metaG_FD_94707 | JGI IMG/M metagenome (GOLD analysis project Ga0129298, IMG submission 94707) | Lake sediment bacterial and archeal communities from Gulf of Boni, Indonesia to study Microbial Dark Matter (Phase II) - ​I19B2 metaG | ecosystem: Environmental > Aquatic > Freshwater > Lake >...
AGGTAGAGCAGCGGGCTAGCCTGAAAGAAGGAAGGCTTGGGGCTAGGCTGAAGCTCTTAACCCTAAGGTCGAGGGTTCAATTCCCTCCGGATCCGCCATATTTCAGCATGATTCTGCGGTTAATGGGCCGCCTATATCGCAGAGCCTTCGAAGGCAGGACGATCGCTTAACAAACTTGATAATCGGAGCAGGGTTGCACCTCAAGAAGGTGACGGTAAAATCGTAGAATGTAGCATGTGGTTTGAAACGGGACCTGGGATTGGTGATTTCAAGGACTGGAAGCGCTATCTATTTGAAGACGGCATGTGAAGAGGACATCGAACCAGACGAGGAGCCTTTTGCTATGGACTATGAATCTAAAGCTACTTAATTTGTATCCCGAGGTATTTTGCTAGGTTGCCCCCGAGGACTAGCTCTCTCTCTTCGGGTTTGTCAAACATGTCATTTACTATGGCGTGGGCTATTGAATAGCTCGCGAATGGCATATCGGAGCCTATAGTGAACTTCTCAGCTCCATATTTTTCGTAGGCTTCCCAAACGACCGATCTCTGAGAACAGGTTGTTAAATCGAGTTTTACGTTCTCAAGCTTTCCAAGGGTATTTGTCACAGTGAACACGCCCCACACGAAACCTGAGTGATAAGCAAGAAAGAGCAGCTCTTGGTACCTCTCAGCCAGGTCCGCCAGAGCGTCGGGCGAATTAAAGATGCTGTCCCCCATGCAGTGGACCCCCACCAAGAGCTTCCGGCCGGTCTTCTTTTGGCACTCAACCAGTTTGTCCATTATTGGATCTATGATGTGAGGGTCGCTGACATGGTAGCCATGCTCAAGAGGGTGCATCTTCAAACCCCACAAGCCCAAGTTGAGAATACAACGCTCTACTTCATCGATCGTCGGACTATCTTTCACGAGGTCGAAAGCTTTTCCTCTCTTGTGGAACGGCAATTGGTACGTCTTCGGGGATTGCCACCAAGGGTTTATATGGGCTAGGCCTATGACGCGGTCGGGGAACCTCCTCTGTATCTTAGCGATATAGTCATTGCCGAGATACGGGTTCCAGCTAGGCGTTTCGTGAGTAAAGCCTTCATTAAGCTGAAATAAGACTTGAATGTCGACGTGCCCTTCATCCATGGCAGGAATCAGATCTTCCTCGGCAGTGAATGTGCTGATCGGGCACACGCCGATGTGCATATGGGTGTCTATGACAGGGTACTTTTTACCAAACTTCTTGCTGAACATAATCGTTTTCCCGCAAAAGTAATATTCAAGTCATATTTTTAAGGCTGTTGGAAAGTGGCTGGCAGATCAAAAAGTTCAAACTTAAAATATTTTTATCGCGGGAGGGCGTAAAAGTTGTGGAGGATTAGAAAAAGGTTTGGGAAGGATCTGCCTAGTGGTACCCCCCGGAAGAGAGGCAGTAACGCCTTCAACAGGAATGGGCTACATCTGCTCGTACCTTCGTTCTAAGGGTCATGATGTAGAGATTGCTGATCTGGACGTAGAGCTTTATTGGCATGAAAGCATGCTCTATGAGAGTCTGAACAGGCTAAACCTTGCGCAGAAGACCGGGAAACTCCTGGAGGAGGGAAGAGAGCGAGAGTTCGAAGAGTTCGTTACAGAGAGTTTTAGGCTTTCATCCCTCTTCTTTCACAACGAAATGGACGGACTTTACGATAAAATCCAGAGTACATGGGTTTCAGAATACACAGAGTTCCGACGCCTCAAAGATCTGGATAGGTTCATCACATCTTGGTCCAGCAGAATAGCATCGGGCCAGTATGGCATAGTCGGAATCTCAACGTTAGTTTCATCCAGAATAGGAGCCTTGCTACTGTGCAGGAGGTTGAAAGAAGCTTCTCCGGGAACACTCGTCGTCGTCGGAGGGCCTGACGCACATCCTGTGTGTTTTGAAAAAATTTACTCGTATGAGAGATCGATAGACGTGGTGGTTAAGGGCGACGGAGAGGAGACATTAGACATGCTATTGAAGAATCCCAAAGAAGCCGTTGCAGGATGCTACATTCGTAGAAACGCCTCTGTGCACAATACTGGAGAACCAGCCCGTTTTGATATTGGCCAAAACCCGCCGCCAGACTATGACGATTTCCCGCTAGAGGGATACCGAATCCCGGGATACCTCACCCTCGTAACTAGCCGTGGATGTCCATTCGCATGCGAATTCTGTCAAGAGAAGTTGATCACAGGCAAATATAGAGAGAAGAGACCTGAAAGTGTTGTTAACGAAATAAGACACCTAGTTGACAGATATTATCCGAAGCTCTTCATCAGGTTTAATGATAGTACGATGAATAGCAATCCAAGAAGGCTTAAAGAGATTTGTGACCTTATTATCAAGAGTGGCGGTCCCACAGTCCCTTGGGAGGCGAACTTTAGGGTTACTGGTCTCTCTGAAGCTCTTTTAGAGAAGCTCTATAAGGCTGGTTGCAGGCGGCTGATCTTTGGCTTGGAATCGTTCTCACCGCGCATACTGAAGCTGATGCGAAAGGGGACCACACCTCGGCTTATTAAAAACGTTCTAGAGACAGCAAAGAAAATCGGGTTCTATGTGCACGGTTATTGGATCGTTGGATACCCTGGGGAAACGAGGGAAGATTTTCACAAAACAAGAGTCTTCATAGCAAACAACGTTTTCCTGATTGATTCCGCATTTTTCCATCCTGCAACAGTAGAATATGGAACAGCTCTACATAGGCGTGTACGTTCAGAGATGCGCATTTCATGCCTTCCAGTTCATGATGAAGTGGATGGGCAGCTGCGAGACTATTACATGCAACACTATTACACAATCGGCCACAATACTCCTCAGGAGAGAATCCGTAGGACGAAGGAGCTGATGCTCCTAAGAAGCGACGCGTGCAGTTAATAGTGGCATCTATTAGCTGGGCATCCACCGTGTGACAAATCTGTAGAAACGCATGAACGCGGCATACAATACAAGTGAGTAGATAATAAGGAGTACCACTACAACGATCATTCTGTCTGTGAAGAGGTGTATCTCGGAGAGTATAACAATCCTTCCGAGCCCTGACAGTGCGTTAAGGTACTCAGCTGCGAGGGTGAGCGCCCATGAGAGTGCCAACGCGAATTTGAGTCCTCCAGCTAGTCCAGGTACGATGGCTGGGAGTACGACTGTTCTGAACACCTGGCCTCGAGATGCTCCCATCGTAAGGGAAAACTGCTTATAAACTGGAGGAACATTATCTATCGCGTTTATCGTGTTTATCACCAAAACGACAGCTACCCCGTAGACTATGTAGAGGAATCTGCCTATCTCCGATATCCCGAACCAATACATGAACAAAGGTATGAGGGTGAGGAGTGGAATGGTCCTTATGAGCTCTATCGGTGGTTCAAGAAACTTCCTTACCTTATCATTCATACCCATCATTATCCCGGTTCCTATTCCAACAATCGCGCCCCAGACAAGCCCTGATATAATTCTCAGAACTGTGATCGCCGAGTTCTGAGCGAGGGCTAGCAACCCAATCAGATACAAGTTCGCGCCGGCTTGACCTTGGAATAATCCTCCTTGCCCTCCCCAGAAAAAAGGGGCCATTCCAGGGATTGCTTCAGTAAGGCATTGTTCAATCGTTGGTAAGATAATATGAGCGTAAGGTGTCATCCCCTTGAGGTAATAGGCCGCGCCCTCCCAGAAAGCTATAATCACAGCTATACCGATAATGGCGCTTTTAACCTGGGACAGTAGCATGCGGAACTGAAACATAAGTTCTAACCTCTAGCGGTATATCCCCATAGCTGCCTTCGTATCTCCTGAAACTCCTTGTCGGTCCTTAAGTCATCAGTCCTCGGTCTTCCAAAAGGAACTTTAAGAGTGTGCCTGATATTGCCGTCAGTGAGAACAAAGATTCTGTCAGATAAGAACACGGCTTCTTCTATATCGTGCGTTACGAATACCGTCGTCTTCTTATCTCTTCCCCACATTTCAAGGAGCTTGTTTTGGAGGTCAACCTTCGTTGGGTAATCGAGTGATCCAAAAGGCTCGTCCATCAAGAGAACGTCGGGTTGATTGGCCCAGACCATCGCTAGGGCCACCCTTTTCTTCATCCCTCCCGATAGCTCCTTTGGCCAGAAGTTGGCAAACTTTTCTAGGTTGACTAACTTCAGATAATTCATCGCAACCTCTCTTCGCTCTTTCTGGCTTACACTTCTTAGCTCCAGACCATACTCCACATTCTCGATGACGGACCTCCATGGGAAGATCGAATCCTGCTGAAAGACCAAGCCTCTATCCCTCCCGGGTTCCGTCACTTCTTTACCGTCAATCAGAACCCTCCCTTCCGTGGTTGGCAGAAGCCCTGCCATGATGAACAGTAAAGTGCTCTTCCCACCTCCTGAAGGCCCTATGACTGAGACAAATTCTTGCTTGAAAATCTCGGCATTGATGTCTTGAAATACGACGAGTTTGGTCTTAGCCACCCCGAAGATCTTGGAGATGTTCTCTAACCTGATTTTGACGGTTTTCTCTTCCCCTAACACACTTTCCTTTTGCTCATCGGATTGCATATTGTCAACTACCTATCTCGGCATCCATCTTGTAATATATCTGGACATACGCAGAAAGATTATATCAATCGCTGTAGCAACAATCGCTATGTATATTAAACCGACGATAACCACGTCCACAGCAGATATGGTGACAAGTGAGACTAGTACCTGCCCCATTCCAATAGGGGAGCCGACTACTTCTGCGATCACTTGGAGACCCCATGCCATCGCCAACACAACCCGAATTCCTCCAGTCAACTCAGGTACGATGGCTGGGAGTACGACTGTTCTGAACACCTGGCCTCGAGATGCCCCCATCGTAAGGGAAAACTGCTTATAAACTGGAGGAACATTATCTATCGCGCTCATCGTGTATATTAAGAGCATAAAAAACACATACATTACTAGTAGAGCCAGTTGAGACGTCAATCCTGCCCCGAACCATAGAACTAGGAAGGGCAAAAGAACGAGAGGAGGTATCACCCCTATTGCCATCAAGCTAGGATACGCCATTGCTTTAACCCGTTCCTTCCATTCGAGCGCTAATCCAGTACCTATGCCTAGGGTCGCGCCCAGAGCCGTACCGATGAGAATACTTCGCGTAGAGTAAGCAAGGTGGGGCAAGATCCCTTCGGCTCCGGCTGAGACGAGCTGAGCGTAAAGCTCCGTTATAAATGTAAGGCTTGGAATCATACGCTTAAACACCGATAGCGGTGCCGGTAGGCGGCCTGGGCCGATCAGGAGAGCGAACAACCACCATATGAGTAGTAGCACCGCTAACCCGGTTATTCCCCATTTTAACCTGTCAAAAAAAGAAAAAAAGAGGGGGATTTTTCGAGCCTTTCCTTCGGCCAATCCTACAGCCTATCCGTACTTCAATGCGTATTCTGCGTGGTCTTTCGCACTCGCAGCGAAGCGCTTGGCGTCAAGATAGTCATAGGCATCGTAGAAGAACTTCGCCCTGTCCACGAGCAGAGTGGCTGCACTCACATCCTTTCCTTGGCTCTTGCCTTGGTCGATGAGGGTACCTGCTTCGGCAAGGAGAGAGCCAGCATCATCCCTTAGCGCTTCCATCTCCTCGTACATTATTCTAGCCAAGGTTACGTCGTCGGGCTTGTACTTCCCTACAGGAAACAGGCCGCTCTCCTCCCACATCTTTATGTAAGACCCCAATATATGCGCATAGTATAATGGCCATGACTTGTCGGTAAACATCTTCTTCTGAAATTCAAAGGTATAGAATGGGTCCAGCTTGTCGTAAATGATCTTCCCCTCCTCCGTCGTCATTTTCATCCCTGTGATGCTATTGGCGAATGGGATATGTATAGCCAGTGCTTCATCCGGTCGCTCCACTATGAACCTGGAGATCCGGTACATAGCGCTTGAAAACCGGAGGCAAGTATCATGGTTAGCGTTCCAGAAGTCTATTGTGGTTACCCATCCGTCGGGGAAGATGCCTCGAAGCTCTACCGAGTCGGGGCTGGCCTTCGCGTACGCAGCTAAGTCGAGGGAGGTGAGTATCTCTGTGAACCCTTCTCTTAGCAAAGCCACGTGATACGGAGCCCCACCTACTTCGATGTCTGCGTGTCCACCTAACATCAATTCAACTCCCTTTGCGTCTGCTGCATCTATGTATTCAAAGTCCCCCATTGTTATTCCTCCCTTCATCAAGGCTAAATCGACGAAACCCTTTAAGGCAGAGTCGGCAGCACTGAAAACAAATCTCTTCCCCTTGATCTGTGCCATAGTTGCTTTAAAGGCCTCGGCAGGTTCAATTCCCTCTGCTACGAATTCCTTAAAGCTCTTAAGCTTGAGTTTGGGGTCGGCCATAATTCCGTAGCCTTGGAACATATCAATATACCCGAGTCCCCTCAAATTAGGGTTCTTGGGTATCGACGGCAGGATAGCTACGTCACTCCCGGTGACAATAGGGTTCGTCCCTGAGACAAGGGCGCGCACAATGTCTTCACAAGTTGTTCCAACGTCTCCGTATGGTTCGGGGACTATCTTGATGCCCACGTCGCTGAACCAACCTTTCTGCATCGCAATTATTGAATAGGTGTGGTCAACATAGGGCAGATTCATATAGCGCACCTCTACCTGTGGGATCGTAGGGATTGGAGGCGCGGGAGGTTTAGTTATAGGTGTGGGTGTAGGTGTAGGGGTCGGCGTTGTGGGAGCAGGCTTCGTCGCCTCGTATATTCCGTATCCTGCAGCAGCCACAACAGCAACAACAACGATGCCGCCAACGTACTTCACATAGCCACGTCTAGTGACCTTCGCCTTCTCTTCGGTTGCACTCAAAACAGAGTTCCTCCTAATTTTCCAACTAAAATAGAACGATCTGCCTTTATTTAAGCCTTGACAGTTGAGCGGCCTACATTTGGCACATCTACTATACCACAATATATGGCGCATTCATAAGTTGAGATGTGCTAAATGTCATGGTATAACACAGTATCCATCGAGAAGACGAAAAACACAAATACCGCTTAATGGGCTAAACAGCTTTGAGTGTACTTTGAGGGTAGGTGCATAATGCGGAGAGTCGCTCAAAGTCTCACCATTCTTCTGTTCCTAGCCCTACTCAGTGTTAACACGACATCGGGCCAGGAAGTATGGGCGGCTGAAAGGAGCGGCACAAAGTTCGCATTGTACAGTGTAAAGTTCGTAAACGCCACAACTGGTTGGGCGGTCGGAGAAAGTGGAACCATAGTATACACAAACAACGCAGGATTGAAATGGGTCACCCAGACCAGTGGAATAGTCGAAATCATTATGCCGGCACTATGTGGAGTAAGCTTCGTAGACACAAACAACGGTTGGGCTGCTGGACAGGCAGGAACAATCCTACATACCGTCAACGGTGGGGAGAAATGGGAGCATCAGGAAAGCGGGACAGATATGAGATTGAATAAGGTTTTTTTCTTAGACTTGAATAATGGATGGGCGGTGGGAGCAAAAGGCCTCATTCTACACACGACGGATGGGGGTATGAAGTGGCGTAGTCAGAATAGCGGTACCGAAATAAGCCTACTAGATCTAGTGTTCTTAGACAAGACCAATGGATGGATTTCAGGAGCAAAAGGCCTCATTCTACACACCTCAGATGGAGGAAAGACTTGGATAAAACAGAATAGCGGGACAGATATGAACCTGCCGAGCATAGTTTTTGTTGACCTAGATAATGGATGGGCTGCGGGAGATGCTGGCACGATCATCCACACATCCGATGGAGGAAAAACCTGGACCACGCAGAGTAGTGGAGCGGAAGAAGCATTACAAGGTATAGATTTCCTAGATAAAGATAACGGATGGGCTGTAGGAGCGCATGGAACGATTTTACATACAACCGATGGAGGAAAGACTTGGCAGCCTAAGGAAAGTGGAACTGTCCGAACCCTGTTCGCGGTCGAATTTATCGACAGCCATACCGGATACGCAGTAGGAGACCTTGGAACAATTTTGGTGTACTCTGAGAAGACTCCTAGCGAGATCTCCTTTAACGTTTTTCCCTCTTACGTGCCAGTAGGTGAAAATGTCACAGTCTCTGGTTCTATTGCTCCGCCACGAAAAGGACTGGTCACAGTGACCTATAAGATGCCAAATGGTACAACCACTATCAGAACCGTGATGTCCGACTCAAATGGCAGGTTCGAAGATTCCTTCAATCCGACAGTTCGCGGCATATGGACGGTCACGACTGCTGTTGTAGAGGACATCAAATATAGGGCAGCCTCAGCACAAACATGGTCGATCTTCACGTATGGAGAGCAGCTAGCTGTGCCTGGCGGACTCGTTTTTCACATAGACTTGGTTCTGATAGTGCCGCTAGCAGTGGTCATAATCGCTTCAGTTTTAATTTTGGTAAGAAAGGGAAGAGAAGGTTTTGACGTGTATCTACGAGGGATAGGCTAGAATTCTCCATATCGGTGAATATTATGTTGCAGTGATTGTCATTATGGCCCCTATTTTGATTCTTGTGATGTCCCTTTTGAATATCTTGTGAAAGGCTCGACGATGGGCGCAGTCAAAGGCAGGAGATTTGATGGCGAAAGCGATTGCCTGAGAAACTTTAATATATGAGCCAAGAAGGCTCTGTAGCTGTATGAGTCAATACGAGAAGCTGAGAAAGGCCATCGATGATATACCTGTCTTAGATACGCATGAGGAAATCTACTGTCTGAAAACAAAACGTTTTGAAGAATGGCTCAGCAAGGGCGTAGATCTGGTAGACGCCCTTAAAGGCGTATGGCTCTTTACAGCGTTTGACTTCCCCGAAGGCAAGTCAGACTTCGCAACACTCTCAGCAAACCTCAAGAGAATCAGGGGTCATGGCCACCTACGTGTCCTGGTAAGGGCTATTAAAGACATCTACGACGTGGACATAAGTTCGTTTGACGAAGTCGCCTTGAAAAAAGCTTCAAAGGTTATTTCAGAATCATATTGCCAGAGGGATTGGACTAAGAAAATGCTAAAGGACCAGGGTATGGATTTCGTTATTCTTGAATTGACGCCAACATATGATCTTTGGGGAGGGACCTTCGATAGAGAAATTTTTGCCGCTTCGTTAAAGGTGGATATGTTCATGTACGGCTACAATAGAGAAGCTACTACGTGGATGGGTGAATCACCATATAGATTTGCAGATATGCTCGGTGTTCAGATAGCGTCGTTTGATGATTATCTGAGCTTTATCGATTTGATCTTTAGGAAGGCCAGGGAGGACGGTTTTGTCGCTGTTAAGAGCAAGATAGCCTATGAACGAGGATTAAGATTTGATGAAGTTGAAGAGCAGGAAGCAAAGAACGTGTTCAACCGGCCTAGCAACGAATTATCGAAAGCAGAAATAAAGAAGTTTGGAGATTTCATTATGCATTATGTCATACAGAGAGCAAGCGAAGTAGGCTTCCCAATTCAAATACATACTGGAATGTCCTATGAAAAAGCGTATGAAGATTCAAATCCGCTAAGACTTGCAAACCTCTTGATAAAGTATCCCGAAACCAAGTTTGCCCTCTTTCATGGCGGATATCCGTGGACGAGTGAAATCGCTTCTCTAGTCTTCTGCCATAGAAACGTCTGTGCAGATCTCTGTTGGCTGCCGATGATTTCACAGACTTCTGCGGAAAGGCTCGTCGCTGAACTCATAGAGACGACTGGTGGGGTAAGAATAACTTGGGGAGGAGACGCGGGAATCGGAGAGGGTGCCTGCGGAGCACTAGCTATAGCCAAAGACGTGGTTGCGAGAGTGCTCACCAGATATGTTGAGCGTGGATACTTGAGTTATGAAGATGCGATGAATATAGCAAACAACATATTTTCGGAGAACGCGAGGGAAATATACAGTATACAAACACTATGAAAAATAGTTAGTTTCTCCCTTAGGGTATCTAGGCAGTATTTTAGTGAACCGATCGATCGATTTAACCTCCACTTTGGCTGTATTTTAGGCCTTTGGAAAACTTCTGGCGCTCTGACATCATCAAATGCCATACCTTACTTTACATAGCTCATACTTCTGAACTTGTCAAGTTAAGCCTAGCAGAAGGTTGTATGTTGCGGTGTGGATTGCGAGGTATGTTTGGACGCTTTTGAGGCTTGAGTCGTGTGGGAGGGTATTGTAGAAGTGTTTGGCTCTGGCTTCAAGATGGCTGAACCATTGCTCGACGTGTTGCGCAGTCCAAATGTCATATATGTGAACCTTAAACCCAGTTGTATGAAGGCCAAGGGATACCACGGCCCTTTATCAACGAGGATGAGAGGCTTGTTGCTGCATAGCTTCAAGACCTCTTCCATGAAGAGTAGAGCGTCTGGGCTGCTCTGTTGTCAAGAAGCGGAGATTCCAGGGACCATTGCACCGTAAATCTTGATCTGTCCGCCAAGAACTATGGATGAGGAATCCGTCATGCAAGTTATTTTGCTCGTTCCTTTTGGTAATCCAACAACGGTGAAAGATTGAGGCGAGCTTGTTGCGCCTTCATACTTATCGTTTCCAACCCAAGATGCAGCCACACTCCATGAATCGATTGCGTCAGGATTGTAGAAGTCCATGTAGCTTGATGACATTGAAGTCACCGTTTTCCTGCCCGCTCGAGGTTAAACCTCTCACACAGGCCTATCACCAACATGCAAGATTTTCACTAGGTTGATTCGAGGATAAGAAAATGAGGGAGTTGAAGGTTCCGGTTTGCCCGATCGGCTATTTGACTTTTTCGCCGTAGATCGCAATTAAGGTGGATTCATCGCCGTACTTTGCCCATTCCGTGACCACTCTCTTCATAGCTTCGCTCTTCACGACGTTCTGCCAGACTTCGAAGCTCTCTACCTCAATGTCCTCGACGATCTGGTATGGTGACTCGCCTTTTTCCGCCCCCTTGATTTCATAAGGCTCGAAAC
>Ga0129298_10001161_pt1 | contig 10922 bp, 9 predicted proteins | sample I19B2metaG_FD_94707 | JGI IMG/M metagenome (GOLD analysis project Ga0129298, IMG submission 94707) | Lake sediment bacterial and archeal communities from Gulf of Boni, Indonesia to study Microbial Dark Matter (Phase II) - ​I19B2 metaG | ecosystem: Environmental > Aquatic > Freshwater > Lake >...
AGTACTCCGTTCCAATATTTGTCTCTCTTGTTTTCATACAAATAGTCTCTATATTCTTTTTTAAGAGACTTGAATCTTAGAAAAACGTTCTTAGTTATGCTTGTTTTCCACTTAAGTATCAAAAATTCGTAGAAACCGTCGTCTATTTCTGATACTTCGAGGTCAGAAATTTTCTTGTCTTTGAATTTTTCTAATGGAATTTCTTGAAGATCACCTCTGATTGCTATAGCTGTCAATGCTCCCAATTCGGCGAAAAAACCAAAATTCATTAGGCAATACAATCCTGAAATCCATATAAGCCATGATAGAATAAGCAAGAGCCATTTTTGAGGATTTTCAACGCTATCCACTATCCCAAAAATTGTGAACAAGCCGAAGATAAAGGCCACAAAATAACTTGCATGTGCTGTGGCTCTGTCAGAATAAAAATCAAGGAGAGCTGATAGGCGAGAATACTTTTCATTGGACAATGTTATATCACACTAGAGGGGTTCTGTGGTACTTATAAGATTTAAGATGCTAAAAATAAGAAATCCCTGCCTCCGAAATCTCAAAAAATAATGAAGGGTCTTTTAATTTGCGTGTCCTCTATGTATGTTCTTAATGGTTCTGCTACACTCCAAGCCTACAAAACACATCCTATAATCTAATCATATTAACCTATTTAGCGAGTTTCTTCAGAATCACATTCACATCTTTCCGCGTGCTTTCTATCTGTTTCTTCACATCTGCAGTCAAAGTAAAAACACCCTTCAAAGAATCCACTAAATTCGGATCATCAAGAGCCTCAACAATCCTCTCAACTTGTTCCTTCAATGCCTCCTCTCTTCCCCTAATGAGATGCTTCAAAACCTTCTCAAGACTTGCATCTTCCCTCAACATAACTATGTCACGTATATCCGCTTTTCTGGCTGAATGAACTTTGAAAGCTATTAGCAATTCTTTTTCAGGAATCCTACACACGACTGAAGATTCGATGCCAGTGATGTTAGCCTCAACCGAATTTTTCTTAACATAATCAAAACTCCATGCTGCTTCTGTGGCTCTGCAAACTAGGCTACCTACAAGAAGATCAATCGAAACTGAAAGCCCACTAACATCCTTCCTATAACTAACAAACTCTCCAGAATAGACTACATCGAACCCAGTTTTCACAATATGTTTTTCGAATCCCTCTTCTCTTAGGACATCCTCAAACTTCTCGAAACCTCTTTTTGGCACAACCATATCACAATCCACAGAAAACCTATGTCTCGCTAAACCGCTAACCGCATACCCTCCAACCACTACAAAATCCAGCTTTCGCTCTGTCAATTTCTTAAGAACACTGAATATCTCATTTTCTCTTCTCACAAATTCCATGCTGAACACTAGAAGTTAGTCTTCGCTTCCTTATACATTACCTTTAAGCCTAAACCATACATCTCATCCAACATCTCCAAAGCAGGCTCAAAAGAATAGATGTTCCTCTGACAAAAGTTCACAGTCTCTTTCAACGGAATGACACAGAAACCATCTATCTTTTCAGCATCAAACTCTACTTCAGGATACAACATATAAAACAAGCCAAACAAAGTCTCCCTAACCCGCTGACCCACAACCTGAAACCTCTGCTTCCTCACCCTAAAGAAACTCTTCCATTCTTCCAATTCCTTTTTTCTGACTTTCAAGTGAATAGGATAAAAACCAAAGAATCTGCCCACTTGATATCCACCCTTTGTCCACAAAAAGACAGCGTCAGGACCTGTCAAAGCATAGTTCATAGCAGATTCTTTCAACAAATCATACGATTTAGAAATGTTAACCTTTCTAGCCAAATATTCTTCTGGAGAATTAACTCGATACTTGCCCCATCCAGACCTTTCCAAAAACCCCTTCTTAACCATGTCATGTAAGACTTTGTTAGGGTCAGGACTAGCAAAAACAGAGGAGAACTCTCTCACAGTGAACTCTCTTCTCCAACTCCACAACACATTCCACAATTCATGGTATGACATAAATATTACTGTAACGGTAATAATTTAAATACTTAACGGTCTCTTCAACAGAACATCTTCCACAAACGCCCTCAAAGGCTCTGCTACACTCCAAGCCTGCGAGATGCATCCTCTTGGCAAATGAGGTTCGTCGCCATCAAAAATCTCACTTATCGTGCCTAACCCAGCTCTATACACTTCTTCCATAAAAAGCGGCTTTAAGAAATTATCGTAAGCATAGTCTCGCTTCTCTTTGCTATGGCCATACACTTTAAGAAAACTTGTCACAAAGGGTCCTGTAAGCCAAGCCCACACAGTTCCATTATGATAAGCTCTATTCCGCCTTGCCCAATCACCCTCATAACGACCTATATACAAGGGGGCTAGGCTATCAACAGTACGACACCCGTATTTACTCCAAAGATTCTTCCGAACAACATCAACAATCAACTTACTCTTAGATTTATCAAGCATACAAAAATCCAAACTAACCGCCATAATCTGGTTCGGTCGCAAAGACCAATCCTTACCGCCCTCATTAACAACATCAGCCAAATACCCTCTCTGACCATTCCAAAACAATTCAATATAGCTCTTCTTCGCCTTCTCAGCCATAAACGCATATTCTTCAGCCTTTGCATTATCATTAAAATGGTTGGCAAGAAACTCCATGGTCTTCAAGGCATTATACCACAAAGCCTGAATCTCCACAGCTTTGCCATCTCGAGGCGTTATGGGTTGATTATCCACCATAGCGTCCATCCAAGTTAACTGTGGACCATGAGCAAGTAAGCCATCGCTGTCTACATGAATATTATACATAGTGCCTTTAACATGCCAGTCAATTATAGACTGCAAAGTATCCCACAACTCACGCCGAACAAACTCAAAATCACCCGCATACTTAACAAACTGCAAAACAGCATTAAAATACCATAAACTTGCATCAACCGTATTATATTCAGACTTGTCTTCTGCAGAGTCTGGAAACCGATTAGGAACAATGCCTCTAGCACAATATTGTTTAAAAGTCAAAAGAATCTCTTTTGCATCTTCAAATCTGCCAGTTACAAGCGTCAAGCCAGGCAAAGAAATCAATGCATCTCTACCCCAATCCTCAAACCAATGATAACCAGCAATCACAGATTTCTTTTGAACTGACTTCCGATTGACTATGAAAGAGTCAGCGGCTAAAAGTAGCCATTTCAACCAATCTTCCATTTTCACATCAGCATATCTTTCCTTAAACCGTGCGAGTAAGCCTTTAAGTCGCCTCAACTCCTTAGCATACAAGACATCAATGTCTTCTGATTCCTTAAGAATCGCTGAAAAGTTTTTTTCTGCTTCTTCTTCATCTTCTTCACCGACTGCTAAAACATGAAACTGCTTACTCTCTTTAGAAGCCACTTTAAACTCAAATTTCCCAGGTAAGAAAGCATCATCAAGGCAACTGTACCCTAACGAGTCATCTACTCGAAAATACATGCCCCTAACCCATTCTCCCTTATCTGGAAAATATTGTCCGCCGATTGTAGAAAGGAGCAGAGTTGAAAGAGGCTTAGACGTTTGAATTCTTACCTTCCCTTCAGCATGCTCTTGAACAAAACTCCAATCTAACTCATCACTATTCGTTAATGAGTGAAAATGCCTAGAGTTGACTAAAGGAAAAACGTGAACAAATATTTCGTTCTCATGTGGGTTAAACAGATCATAAGCAACCACAATAGCATTTTTTCCATAAGGCATGAACAATGTTTTTTCAATTTGAACACCATCCACAACGTATTTGTATACTGGAAAAGGATTCAGAGAAAAACTAGAAAGAAACTTGTATCCTTTGGGAGAAATGTCGTTTTTGAATTCGTTTGACCCAAGCAAGTATGTCTTATTGCCGATTCTAATCTCTTCGTCAAGTTTTGCAAGAAGAACTCTACGGTCAGTTGGCGGATTAAAGGCGGCAACCAAAATTCCATGATATTTTCGAGTGTTGATTCCCAAAACTGTAGAAGAAGAGTAACCACCTAGACCATTTGTTATTATCCACTCTGTTTGAATTGCTCTGTCAAAATTTAGAAGAACGTTTTGGTCCAGATGAATTTTGGGGAGACCTATTTCCAACAGACATCCAACGCCTAATAGCTTGGGTCAATTCAAGGCATTATCTTAGCAACGTTTTTATCTCTGCCCACATGGAAAAAGTTGGCAACTGGATTACATTTCGTTCGTAGAAGCAAAACGTGTGGAGAGCCTAGTTTAAACTCAGTTAATGTCTCCGCATACGCCATGCCCTTTGCTACTACCAAGTCAGCCGAATTGTAAATTTTCAGAAATTCTTTAGAACATTCTTTAGGGATTAACCCTACCGCATCTGCCCCTATAGTGACTAAATTGTCTGCAACTTTGTCCATCTCCACATACTTGGCATCTTTCATGGTTGCATCATTCAACGCTGGACCTTCCTTCACTGCAACAGTGACGTGGGCTCCAAGTTTCTTCAACTCATGAACTAACAATTTATCGAATGCTATTTCTCCTGCATTATCAGCTAAGTAAATCACTTTCTTTCGCTTCTTAGCCAAGTCAAAGAAATGGGGGATTTCATCAATTGCTAGTTCGTTTTCTGCGACTTTGGCGAGCCCGCGAATATCCTCATATTCAAAGTTATGCCCTGGAATGTCAAATTCTATCACATTGCCAACTATAGCGCAAATACAAGCTTTGCGAAATCTTGACTGAACAGAATTTTCTTTTTTAACCAAGTCTTCTATGAAAGGGAGAGTCTCCATAGCCTTTTCATTGCTCAGATGCTTTATCCTCGCATATGGATCTGGATTCCCTGTTACTTTTTTTACCAGTCTATCTCTTTGGGTGCCAAGAACTGCAGGGTTTGCGTTTTGTGTAAACTCTTCATTCAGTAGGTTTAGGAGGGTAGACATCGCTTTAAATTGAATTGATGGGTTCTTTGTTGCCTCTTTGATTTGCAGATACCCACGGTGTAGCAAGCATGAGGCACATTCAACTTCAACTTTCAATCATCTATGCCCTCTCTCAGACTTTGTTACAGCCTTTGCAAACTCTAGCAACACTTTATCAGGATATTTTGCTTTCACAACACCGCTGGCCACTAAAACTCCCTCAGTGCCAAGCCTCAAAGCAGCACCCACGTCTTCGCCTACGGTTATGCCTGCACCGCAAAGGATCGTTACTTTCTTGTTCACATTTCTAACGAGCTTTACAGTGTCTGTCACAACTTCTGGTTTAGCTTTCGACACAGAAATTCCTGTTCCAATTAGTTCTGGCGGCTCTATAGCAAGCATATCAGGGTTCAGTGCGGTTGCTGATACGCTTACTGAAGGATTATTTGTGCAAACTACAGAAATTAAACCTACTTCTTTTGCCCTAGTAACTGCTGCATCTATATCTGCAAGTTTTAACCTTCTTTCCGAATGGTTGATTAACGTGCCCTTGGCGCCATTTTCCCGAATTGATTCTGCAAGAACGTGGCCTGTAGAATTGCCTGGTATGATTGGGTCAATGTGTTGCGAGAAGACAGGTATGGAGACGCTGCCAACAACAGGTGCTATATCAGCGAACTGTGGAGCAACACCTATGCATACGCCTGTTTCCAGACTTACTTTTTCCACAGTTTTTGCGATCCTTACAGCTTTTTTCCCAGTTGCTTCTGCATATGTTTTGAAGTTTATGAGAACAAACGGAAGGCTAATTTTAATCAATGCTTTTCACGGTTATAGCATGTGCTCTTATGGTTTAAATTCTTTCTGAAGATTAGCGGAAAGTCTCGTGGAAAACCTTTTCAACTCATCAAGTCTTCAATAGTTTGCGGTTAAAATGAGAGGCAAGATCTGTAGTATCCCGTATATTAATAAGGTTAGAGACAATGTCCTTGGAATAAAACCTGAACAGCTAAAATGGTTATTCAAAAATCTGAAAAGTCATTCTATAATTATTCCAGTGGCGTCTGGCAGATCCAAACATGCGATGAACATTCCTTTAAGTCAGGCTACTTTGATGAAAAACCCAAAAACCGTGCTTAGTCTTGAGGGACCCGAATTTCCTTGGGGCAGCATATATGAAGCTGCACCAGTTTTAGAACAGCGCTATAAGAATCAGAAGATTCTTGTCTTGTTTAACAGTGGCAGCGGAGAAACAGAAGACACACTTAACGTTGCCTATGATATTATAAGATACATTGCAGAAACAAAATCTAGGAAATTCACGATTTTCGCCATCACTTCTAACAGAAATTCTTCCTTGGGCAAATTGGCGAGGGAAGTGGGGCATATACTTGAGTTAAAAAGTATAGGAAAGAGAGTGGTTCATAAGAAAAAGAATAATAGTTATGTTGAAACTGGCATAATGCGAGATGTTTTTGAACTTGGGAGCTGTTTTCTTCTCCAAACCATTGTGGACGCCATATATGCAGGCGCACAGGCTAATGGCGTTTATGATTTGGCAGAGAAAGAATTTCAAACAATAGGTAATATGATTGACAATAGCCTAGATTCCGAATTCTACAAGTTTGCAATTAATCTGCTGGAAACTCGCTGCCACGTGTTCAGAAATTCTAAGGGAGCAGGCGATGAAGTAGCAAAAATGACACTTATAAGACTTGAACACATAAAGGGAGCACTCGGTGACGATGTTTACATTATAAATCCGCCGAGACCAAGAGCAGGCGACTTTCAACTATCCATATCCTACTCAGGCGAAACGAAAACAGTTGTCAACATAGGCAGAATATTTCGACGGTTAGGTGGGCATCAATTTTCAATAATCGGACGGAAGAGTTCTCATCTTGAACAACATTCAGACTCATCCCTAATCCTAGAAGAAGAAGCAAGATTAGGGCAACCGAGAAAATTTTACACTAGAACAGCATTTGTGGCCAGCCCGATACCGATAAAACTGATAGAGAAACTGGGAGAAAGAGGAATTTCCCTTCCAGAAGCGATATTGAAATACTATCATGCAGTAACAGAGTAAGCTCCTTCAGCAAGTGTAAGGGGGCTTACGAAGAATTCGTGGAAAGTTCCGAAGTCTAATAGACGAGGGTTAACTTTATGTGCGAGCTGTCCTACATTGCTTGTACAGGGATAAAAAATGAGGAAGACTTTGTTTGTAGTGCTCATGGCTATCTTCTTGGTATCTATGCTTGCTCCAGTTGCAGCTGCATCGTGGAAATTGAACTTAAGCCATATGAATCCTATGAAATTTACTGAAACCAATGTTTACACAGAACAGGAATCACCTACAGAGCCATTGGCAGGGAACAAGTGGGCTGTTGTTATTGGCATTGCAGATTATCAAGGCAGAGATTCTGATCTGTGGCATCCGGACGAAGACGCAAAAGAGATGTATAATGAGTTAGTGAGACAGCAGGGCTATCCGAAGTCAAACATGAAATTGTTAACAAACAGAGGAGCAACTGCATCTGCCATTTCAAGCGCAATCACATGGCTCGTAACAAACGAAAAAGCAGGCGACGAAGTTGTATTCTTCTATAGTGGTCATGGTTATAGAGCACCAGACAGCGAGGGCTGGGATACTGACATAGAAGCAGACGGATACGATGAAATGCTAGTCACCTACGACTTCTACGGTTTACCTGACGGCTGGCTGAAGAACAAGTTTGCAGCGATGGAAAGCACAAAATTCGCTTTAATGTTTGGTTCATGCCATTCTGGAGGCATGTTTGATGACAACGGCGACCTACAAGGCACTGGCAGAATTATCGCGTCAGCGTGCAAAGCTGACCAATTAGGCTGGGATTATTTCTACCTCGGCAACACTTTGTGGGGCTACTACTTCGTGGACGAAGCATTGTTAGATAATCGGGCAAACTCGGTCGAACAGGCTCATGCATATGCTTATCCGCGTGTAGTCGCAGAGCAGCCTGAGTCGCAGCCTCAGCTTTACGACAACTACTCGGGCGACTTCATACTATAAGCACCACAAAATTCCCTCTTTTCTCTCTTCATAACTACTTACATGTTGTTAAGATACGAGTGCGTAGGAGTTACCTTAACCTAGCAGATTGGGATTTTTCCTTGTGCCAAGTCCTTGCAGAATTTGTCAATGTTTTCTAGTTCTGAGTTGACTACTTCTTCGACGTTTTCATGGATTTCGTTCAAGGAATTTCCAGTTTTCATAATAACTTGTGCTGCAGCTATGGCTGGCTGATCAATTGGCTTACCGATCTGGCTTAGCAGCCATATGTAGACCTCTTCTAGACCGTTTACTTTTTGATATATTTGGTGGGCAATGTGGTGGGTTAATAGGTTGTAGATTTTTCCAACATGGCTTACGGGGTTTTTTCCAGCTGCTGCTTCTGAACAGTATGGTCTATTTAAGGGGATTATGCCGTTTACTCTGTTGCCTCTTCCAACTTCGCCTGAGTCTCCGCTTTCTGCACTTGTGCCCAAAACCGTCAAATAGATTCCGTTAATGCCACGACTTACAACATCCAATGTATTTAAATCAACTATAGCCTTCTCAAAGTCTGCATTTTTCTTCACAAACGCGATTATGTTTTCAAGAACTTCATCCTTCTTTTTGAAATAGTCTTTTTCTTTTTCTACGAATCTGTCTACGAAAGGCATAGCAATAGTTAAGCGTAAGTCATTGTTTTTTCTGAATGCCATGACTTTTACGTCTTCGCCGGTTTCTGGAAATTTGCGTTTGAAATCCCTAGAGTTTACATGGCGTTCCGTTTTTAGGACTATTTTTTCTGTTCTACTCATGGGAGCATAGCCAACAGCGGCTGAAGTGTCATTTGCCTCCAAAACCTTGCCTTTTCGCTTGAAAATGTCCACAAGTTCAGGAGAACCAGGCTTCAACTCTACTTGATATCTCACATGCTTTTCTGGGTCCACGAATCTAAGGTTATTTTTGAACCATTCCTTAGCGGTTTGAACGGCTATCTCTTTGACAGGTATTTTTTTGCCATCAGCATCAAAGGTTGCTCTGTCACCTATTACTAAATTCATAGGTTGCTTAAGGGAGCCGCCGCCAAATTTTATTTCAGCTTCTCCAGCGACTAGTAAAGATTTGTCCACGTTGTGGTGCATTATGGCTCCTATTCTGTCCAGATATTCTTTGCTTAATCTTACTGACACTTGGTCCATTATGGCGTCGCATATGGAGTCTGGGTGCCCAAGTCCTTTTCTTTCCACAATTTCTAGTTTCTGTTCTTCGATAGGCGTCTGCTTTAAGCTGTCGACGAATATGTTCCTCATGTCCGTCACCATGATGAAGGCTCATAATAAATGACAAGAAATATATATTTTGCGATATCTATATTGCATAAAAAATAATCATTGGTTATCGCCATGATTGTGACAGGTGCAATGTTGAAAAAGCTAAGACTGGAAGCTGAACTCACTCAGAAGCAACTGGGAGAGCTAGTCAACGTTTCGCAGGCACATATTGCTAAAATCGAAAAAGGAAAGGTAGATCCAAGATTGTCGACTGTGAACAAGATTCTTCAAGTATTAACTGAAGGCGAAGGAAAAAAGTGTGGAGAAATTATGACGCAAGAGGTTATTTTTGCAAGACCTAGCGACAAGATTTTGAAAGTGAGCAAACTTATGATGGAGCATGCAATATCTCAGTTGCCGATAGTAGAAAACAATAGGGTAGTTGGCACGGTCACTGAAGAGAGTATTGTGAGGAATTTGAGTTCCAGAATTGCAGATGAAAACGTTGAGAAGATAATGCAGGCTCCTTTGCCTAGTGTTCCGGAGGATACAAACATTAGCATGATTAAACCGTTACTGGAGGATCATCCTGGCGTATTGATAGTGAGAAGAGGCGAAATTGTGGGAATAATAACTCGCTCAGATCTGCTAAAGGTTATCTCTAAAACTTTGTAATTGAAGTATTTCTAAGAAATTGCTACTAATCAAAATTGGTTGATAGTGGCTTCGGGGATTCGGCGGCATCATGGACGATTTTTCTTTGGTCTTCAGATAATCCCTCAAATATTCTTTCGACAAGTTCTTCTTTGCTTGTGAGTCGCCCGACTGCATGATGTGTGCCATTGGTTACGTGGGCAATATACTGAGTTACTGCAAATCCGTAGGTTTCCCGTCCATACATAAACGGGTTAGTATTGACAAGCACAGTGTAGATTCCTTCTCTTTTAATCATTTTTGAAACTGCCATCACATCTTTTACAGCTAAATCCTCAAACTTTCTTAGGGCAATTCCCACAGTGTCGAAGGTACGAGTTTCGCCAGTTTCTAGGCTTCTCGTTAGCGGAACATTGGCGCTTCCATCTGTGATAATTGCCATAACAGGTATCGTTGCCCTATCTCTTCTTTTTGCTTCTTTGAGAACTTCCCAAGCTTTAAGCATTCCTGTGGCTAAGGGTGTGAAACCACTGATTTTGAGTCCTAACAGCTTGTTTGCAACAACTCTCAAATTAGTTATTGGATGCTGCACCACAACTGCCCCTGTCTCTTTAAGCGCTACTATACCGACCTTATCTCGGTATCTATACGCGTCTCCATGCAATTTCAATATAGCCTCTTTCACTTCCTCTATACTAAGCATCATGGAACCACTTAGGTCAATGACAAAAATAATGGTCATAGGAGCCTTGTATAGCCTTAATTTCTCCCTTACATCCTCTAAACATATTCTGAGAGCAACTTCAAACGGTTTCTCTCTATACTTCTGCCTCCTAGCCGCAGTTCTAATCGTCGCTGGCAAATGAATATCCAACGGCTTACCATGTGGAAGCCTCCATCCACGCTCTCTACCACGATGAAGCAAAGTCACAGTCTCCGCTCGCTTTCCCACAGATCTGCTCACCTTTTTAGAAGGCTTCTTCATTCGAAAAAAAAGTTTGAAGGATGAAAGAACACTTCCCTTGATCTTTTCCAGCATTGAAACTCCCTCAGCTACTTGTGGCGGTTTCAGAGC
>Ga0129298_10001162_pt1 | contig 10921 bp, 10 predicted proteins | sample I19B2metaG_FD_94707 | JGI IMG/M metagenome (GOLD analysis project Ga0129298, IMG submission 94707) | Lake sediment bacterial and archeal communities from Gulf of Boni, Indonesia to study Microbial Dark Matter (Phase II) - ​I19B2 metaG | ecosystem: Environmental > Aquatic > Freshwater > Lake >...
CCTCTACGGAGTGGAGGGAATCGGAGAGGACACCTACGTAGAGCTGTCCAAGAGGATGAAGGAAGCGAACAAGAAGGGGCTCTACAGATGGATACTCAAAGAAAAGTCAGGCATAGACATCGCCATCACAGATATCGAGCCCTTCGGGCTGAAGGTGACTGAGGTTGATAGAGAGCTCTTCGCGCCGGTCTCAAGATTCGAGGACTTCGTTCTAGTCAAAGAGAGAGCGGCCGTCAATGCTCTAGAGAGGAGGTGCGGCTCAGGGATTCACACGCTAGATGACTTGGTCAAGGCCTTTGAGTCGGAATTCCAGAGACTCAGACCATACCTGGCCGGAGTCAAGATCGCCTTAGCCTATAATCGGATTATCCACTTCGAGAAGACGACCCACTCAGAGGCGGAGAAAGTCTTCAACAGAATCTACTCCCAGCGAGGCTTCAAGACTCTTGAAGTCGAAGGATGGCGCGGACGAATACCCGAAGGCATATCATGGGAGGATGCTAAGCCCTTCCAGGACTTCATGGTCCACAAAATGATTCAGCTCGCAATAAGGCACAACCTCCCCGTCCAAATTCACACCGGCCTCCAAGAGGGCAACGAGAACATAGTCTCAAACTCCAACCCCATCCACCTAGTCAACCTATTCCTCGAATACAGAGAGGCGAAGGTCGACATCTTCCATGGAGGCTATCCTTATCTGAGCGAGCTGGCAACACTGGCCAAGAACTTCCAAAACGTCTACATCGACATGGCTTGGCTCCACGTGCTCTCCCCAGCAGCCTCGAGGCGCGCTCTGAGCGAATGGCTTGATACGGTGCCAGCCAACAAGATCATTGGGTTCGGCGGAGACTACAGAGTGGTTGAAGGCGTCTACGGACACGTGATGATGGCGAGAGAGAACATCGCCCATACCCTTGCGGAGAAAGTTGAGTACGACGGATACACGATAGAAGAAGCATCATTCCTTGCAGAACGCCTCCTGAGAGGCAACGCCCTCGAACTCTTCTTCCCCAAAGGACTACCTAGACGCCGACTCAAGTAGAACTCAGCTCAAAGCGGCTCTTAGACCGGTGGACTGCGCCAAAGAACGCTCCAACAGGAGACTCCTGTTCCCCCGCGGGCGCTCAATCCAAAATCGTCTGCCCACCAAAAGCCTCCTTCAACGAACCCACCACTCTCGCCATGGCCAAGTTTACCTCAGGATGGGCCGCCGCCCACAGCACGCCAAGATGTCCTATGCCGGGCATCTCGTATAGAGAGGTTTTGACGCCTGCAGCCCCGAGCTTACGGTAGTACTGCTCACCCTCGTCTCTGATCTTGTCCTCCTCCGAAGTCACTATGAAAGTGTCAGGCAGCCCACGGTGACCGGGAGCGAGGAGCGGTGAGACGAAGCGGTCGCGACCTTCGATCGCCACACTGTTAAGGTACCAATCCACGAAAGCCCTGTAATTTCTATATGTGCTGCTGCCTCTGCTCAGGTCTAGAGCGGGGTTCACGAGCACCTGCAGCAGAACAGCGTCAGCCCTCCGCTCGTCTTTCAACCTCAAGCAGATAGCTGCCACTAGGTTGCCCCCGGCGCTGTCACCCACAAGTGCCAGCCTTTTCACGTCAAATCTGAGTTGCCAAGCCTGCTGTCGTATCCATTCGAATGCGGCCCAACTGTCATCAAATGCAGCAGGGTACTTGTGTTCTGGCGGACGCCTATAATCGACGGATACGACTGCGCAGTGGGCTTTCTTCGCCAAGTATCGGCAGATGTTGTCGTGGGTCTCGATGCTTCCGGCGATCCAGCCGCCCCCGTGTATGTAGTAGACTACGGGTATGTTGTCTTCAGGTGATGGACGATAAACCCTTACGGAGACTCGCCCGCCTTCGTAGGTGGCGTCCGTATCCTCCACGCTGAATAACTCTTCAGGTTGCACTCCGAGCTTCTTCACGTCGTTAGCAATGGACTCACGTACCTCTTCATACTCTTCCATCGATCACATTCACCTCAGTTTCTTAATCATCCACTTGGCCTCGACATACTTGAGCTGACGTTGATAGACATCGCGTCGGCACAGGATTAAGGGTTGAGGAGGCGCCCCGCGCGCTAACGACTCTCTAATATCCGCAGAAATTTCCCGTCCATGAAGCAAAAAACGCGACGTCAAGGTGAACGCCGTCGAATCTATCATTGCGGGGGGTGAATGTTGCGTGACAGACAACGATTCTCTAAATGAAATCTGCGGCCAGTCGAGCAAATCTCTTATTGTCGTCTCGCGCTAGTGCTTACGTCAGGTTGAGCTTTGATACTCCGTTGAAGAGTCTGGAGGCGCTTATTGGAAGGCTCTCTGGATTGCAGTCGCGTTGAGAACCTCGTTGTCCCGACCCGAACGGAGAACTATATGATATGGAACTCGAAAAACTCTAGGTGGCGAAAGATGGCAGATCTAGCGAGTTTTCGTGTCCTGAAGAAGCAGATGAAGAAGGCTTCGTGGAGGTTGAGCGCCGCTCTCAGAATGGAAGATGCCAAGGAGATCAGAGGGGCGGCGATCGAGTATCTAGACATCCTAGGACAGCACGCGATTTTCATGTCGGAGCTTATCGAAGACATGAAGAGGAAAAGAGGAATGAGTGTTGGATCCAGTGGTCAACCTTGATTGATGTTGGTGACGTTGCGCCCGAATTCAGACTATTTTCGGACGCGGGCAAGGAGGTTTCGCTAAGCAGCTATCGCAGGAAGAAGGTTGTTCTCTACTTCTATCCGAAAGACGGTACGCCAGGATGCATACAGGAGGCTCAAGAGTTCAGAGACCTAGTCAGGGATTTCGACAGACAGAACGCGGTTATCCTAGGCGTGAGCAAGGACAGCGTCGAGTCACACCGCAAGTTCAAGGAAAAGAACAAGCTGCCGTTCACGCTCCTGAGCGACCCAGGGGGAAAGGTTCTCGAATCATACGGGGTCTGGAAGAAGAAGAGTCTCTACGGCCGGACCTTCATGGGCGTCGAGAGGAGCACATTCCTGATCGACGAGGCTGGCAGACTACAGAGCGTCTACAGAAACGTGAAACCGAAAGGACACGCCAAGACCTGCCTCTTGAATCTACCAGCTCAGAAAGCCTGACGCCGATCCGATGCATGAGAGCTTCAAGCCGAAGGCTATGCCAGAGGGCTGTACAAGCTTGCGAGATGGGGAGAGGTAGTCCTCAAATCCGGGTGCATTGCATCGTTCGACTACAGGAAAGATGAGCCGCACAGGAAAGCGGTTCAAGAACGGCCTGAGGCGGCTCGATCGGATAGAAAGCCCACGGATTACGACCTGCGCTCGGGATTCTAGATAGGGACGAACAAGCGACTCGAATTCCATGTCTTGAGCAAAGGCTTATCACAGCACGATTATTGAGTGGGGAAGAGCTGAAAGGAGGAAGCTCATTATCCCTTCAAAGGTCTTTTTTGCCAACATTGACAACTTGAAATTCCGCGGCATAGTATTCCAAATCGATGATCTCTTTGAGCATGCAGGTTTTGGAAGTATCATAGACGAGGGAGACAGTGTAGTCGTCAAGGTGCACACTGGGGACGAGTACAACAACTGGACGATGCGCCCCGCCTTCATACGCAGAGTAGTTGAGAACGTAAAGAAGCTGAAAGGAATTCCTTTCGTCTCAGATGCGACCCAGCTCTACAAACTCGCCAGATTCACATCACACGGACTCATAGAGGCAGCAGCCACGAACGGATTCGCGGAGTCCACACTCGGATGTCCAGTCGTCTGCGCGGACGGCCCTAACGTGACTTGGTCAAACCCAATTAACTGCGAGGACGTTATGCTCCAGATACCGGATGGTAACAGATTAAGAGAGATCGAGATCGCCTCGGCCTTCGTGAACGCAGATGTCATGATTGTATGTGCCCGTGTGTCCCCCGCCCCCGACAGACGCAGCATGCTGAAACACATCGGAATGGGTTGTGCTTCGAAGCGCGGTAAAGCTCGAATACATGAGGCCACGAGGCCAAAGGTCGATCCGGAGAGATGCACAGGGTGCGGAGTCTGCGCTGATTACTGCGCTTGGGACGCGATCCAGATAACTGATGGAAAAGCTAGGATCGATTATAGCAGATGTTATGGGTGTCTGATATGTAACGGCGCCTGTTCCTTGGGCGGTCAAGGTGGCTTGTCCGGCGGGCTCCTACTGCAAAGGGATGGAGGTATACTGAAACAGATGGGCATCGTGGATGCGGCGGCCGCTCTCATAAGGCAGAAGAAAGGGAAGGTTGGATACCTTAGCTTCTTGATCGACTACGTCGACGAATGCGAAAACTGGCACAAGAGACCGCTCTTCCCTGACATCGGGATACTGGCTTCAAAGGATCCAGTAGCCATTGACGCGGCGGCCTACGGTCTCATCGCAGAAGCGCCATTTCTTCCTTGGTCAGAAGCTGACGCATTGCCATCGAACAGTGATAAGATCGATTCCTGGCCGCCGAATGCTCCGGGCAGATACGATTGGAACGCACAACTGCAAGCAGCTGAGAAGTTAGGGCTTGGCACCAGAGAATATGAACTGGTCGAAATCGATGCAATAGGATCAAAGTATGACTATCGCGGGTTGGGCGGCTTCGTCCCATCCAAGAAAACGTGAGCCCGGATGTCTTCTGCCAACAAGTCTAGCGCGTGAAAATTCGAGAATGACAACAACCGTGGTGGCAGCAATATCCAAAATGTCCGAGAAATGAGTGGTCAGAGTTCCAAATACTTCGAAGGAAGGGCCCAGCGTCCGTTGGAAGAGCACAGGATGTCAAAGCAATCGTGAAGCCTTGGAATAAGTGATGCTGGGATGAACAACCTCGCAGATGTTCTTCTAGTGTTTGCCTGCTATACATACATTCTGTCGATGATTCTTGTTTCGAGCAAGATGGATACTTTTCTGCCCGTATCGCGAAAGGTCTCCCGCAAGTTCCTCCACGCGATGATTGGAAATCTCCCCTTTGTGATCCCCTTCTTCTCGTCAGGCGTCTACCCTGTGCTCGTTGCTGCTCCATTCATACTAGTGACCTTCGCCGTGTCCCCTTACTCCCCATATGTCGACTCACTCAGCAGACTGAAAGGTCTTGCAGAAATCACCGAAGAGGGGCACCACTTGGGACTCATCTTATACGCAATCTCATACACAGTACTGGCGCTGTTCTTCGCCTCCAGACCATACGTGATCGCTGCAGGCATCCTGCCTATGGCTTATGGCGACAGCTTGGCGTCGATCGTCGGCGAGAAATGGGGCAGAAGACGATACAAGCTCCTAGCAAACAAGAGTCTGGAAGGCTCGACAGCAATGTTCTTCGGGAGTCTACTTAGCCTTCTCATAGGTATGCTCTTCTTTTCCCAAGTATCTGTTTTTTCATTTGTTGACGGAATCCTCCCAACCCTCGGAGCCGCGGCCGCCGCAACTCTGGTCGAGGTCCTCTCACCCCTAGGCTTTGACAATTTAACCGTGCCCACTTTGGGTGCCCTGGCTTTTCTGATTCTATACGGGAGCGCCTAGATCATTGGTCTTTATAGTCATAGATGGTCTGGACGCATCCGGAAAAAGCGTTCAGGCATCCAACCTCGCCCAATACTTTAGGAGTCGCGGAAAGTCGGTCTACCTACGTTTCCACCCCTCAGAAGACAACTTCTTCGGCGTTAGGGCCAAGCGGTTCTTGTACTTGAGGGGAAAAGGAGCGCACTTCGCAGCTGCCCTTTTCTATATGCTCGATGTAGTCCGCTCGCTATTGATCTATTCTTGGCGAAGATATGACTACGTGATCTTTGTCCGTTACCTTATGGGAACGGCTTACCTGCCGTCGCCACTGCACAGAATCACCTATCACTTTTTCGCAGCCCTCGTACCGACGTCAGACCGCATGTTCTTCCTCGATGTGGAACCGGAGGAGGCCAGCAGAAGAATCTTGGAGGCGCGCGAAAGACTGGAGATGTTCGAGAGCTTGGGAGAGTTGAAGCGAACCAGGATCAAAGCGCTTTCTTTGGCGTCGATCGGCAGATGGAAGATCATAGATGCGAACAGACCTATCGGGGATGTCGCGATAGACCTGATGCGGAGCTTTCATGATGATATGGGCACAGAGGCTCTATCCTAAGTCTCCGTCGGTGGCAATAGCTCCGATACGGGTGTAGTCGCTCTTTATCTCCTTGCCTCGAACCATGATGAGGTTCAGCCGAGTCTCCTTCAAGCCTGAAGTGGCACAGGCATTCATCGCTGGCGGGTTTATGAGCGGGACCTCAAGCTTGACGTGAATGTCTTTGGGAAACGGTTCTATAACGCATGAAAGGAGGCGAAGGTAAAGCCGCTCTTCTGGCTGGGTCGTCAGGATAGGCCCCACCAAGATCTTGTTGCCGACAGTTTTTGCGGCGGCGAAACCGACGTTGTCTCCGCACCTACACTTGACCACATAGGCGCCGTCCAAAACGTTGTGTAGAACTCTCGAGCGGTCATAACCATGCAGCTTCGCATCCAACCCCGTCAGGTCTCCGACCTCACACTTCTCTGCGTTGCCTACTTTCTTCTCGACAAATCCTGCAAATCGCTCCAACTGAACGAATCCCCGAAATCCGGTTCTCTCGTAGAGCGTGACAGCCTCGGGAACGGAGTTGAGGACGATTGACTTTGCCCCCTTCAACTCACACGCCTTCGCTGCCGCAATGGTGAGCGCTGTTCCAATTCCTCTCTTCCTAAGAGGCTCAGCCACAACGAGGTTGCCTAGCCAAGCAACTTCACCAAACATTAGTGAGTTGACACAGCCAACTATCTGATCTTCAATCTCAGCCACAAAACTCGTGCTGGGATCGAGATCGAAATATGGTTGTAGGATGCGTTCGTCCACCACCCAGCCTTGTGACGCTAACATCTGGATGATCTTCGGAACGTCTCGCCTCTCCATGATCCTCATCGACAGATCCAAGAAGGGCATCATCCAGGCGAGACTACATGGCTACAGGATATGGCTATAAGGCTTTTACCTCATCTCTATGGAGAAACTCCACGTATGGGGAGGAAAAAGCCTTAAACCCCAACTTGATGATGAAGAGAGACGCCAGTGCCGAGGTAGCTCAGCTTGACTTCCCGGGCCAAGGAGAGCACCCGATGCCTCTGGGCAGGTGTGGCTGAAGACCGGGTTGTCGCTGGTTCAAGTCCGGCCCTCGGCACCAAACCATGCTTTTGGAATAAGCCCGCGACAGCTCATTTGCGCTTCCGGAACAGCTTCACATCTTCGACGTCGCAGACGTACTCGAAGCCAGCCTCCACCAGCTGCCTTGCCTCACCTATCGTGCTCGGCACCTTTGAAACGTATTCTTCGACTCCATCCTCTTTGATCAGCTGCGTGTAGAGCAACGTGTTCTTTATGTTTCTGTGGCCGAGAAGCCTCATTACGTGCAGAACGTCCTTTGTCCTGTGGTACTCCATCGTGGCCTTCCATTGTCCAAAGGTGTAGAAGGTTATCTCGAGGATCCTTGGGTTTCCGAGCTTGTGAGCTGCTCTCATTCGGTATCTTTCGAAGCTGCGCCTCAGATAGTTCAGATTTCCGTAGTGCTCGAAGATGTGCTCGTCTTTCCTCGGCAGAGCGTTGAGCATCGCTACAAGCCTATATGAAACTTTGAGAATTCTTGCGCGCTAAGAGTGTGCAAGGGAGGCCAGACATCGGCTCTTGCCTAGAGTGTGGTGAGACGAGGGCTTGGAATGCCTTCGCCAATGCGAGCTAGCGTGCGGCTGATTTTCCTCTCCCCATGTTTCCGAAACCTCAATCATCAAAAATGAAAAGTTCATCGATTGTTGTTTTCAATGCCTTGGCCACGGCAGGCGCAAGGTTTAATGATGGATCGTAATCGCCTTTTTCCATGAAAAGAATGGTCTCCCTTCGCATTCGCGTGCACTGCTCCCAGTCGACGTGTTCCATTCTGCACTGTGCGTGTTCGAAAACTCACGCTGGGTTCGTGGGAGCAACTTAAAATGCGAAAGAGTCACTTTTTCCGCTATGAACGAGCATCTCCGGCTTGGCGATTTCTATAAGTTCTCAGAACTTCTTTGCTTCCGAATTTCACGCGATGTGAGCCAGTGTGCTGTGCTGCTATCGCTGCCATGGCGGCTTCGGCCATTTCTCTTCAGCCTCCGAGATGTCCTCGTTTCCCGCCTTTGAAGGACTCGTAATATTCCTTCAACCAAGGCGGTGGCTTCCCTATCTCAGTTAGTATCCTGATCAAATTTGGCGCGCTTTGGAACTGTCTCATGCACAGGTCATATTCCTCTTTGCTCGCAAAGAAATAGACTGGAATCAGAGGCTTCAGCTTCCCACAAGGGAATTCATCGCAGTAGGCACAACTCTTCAATCCCTTCTCCTTGGCGCAGGGTCGCGCCTTACACTGTTTGTCTGCAACTTTGCCATCGCTCGGACAGCCATCGCACTTGACGTTCTCCGCAGTGTAGTTCTCAAAACCATAGAGTTTCCTCCAGCCTTCAACCATCTTCTGTCTGACGGCCAGTTCCTCCGAACGAGCGGCACATAGTTGGCAGTTGTAGCCACAATACCCTACCATCTTTTCGTTTTCGGTCATGACAGACTTCACCGCTTTCTGTTCTGTCTTGCTCAGTTTTCTTTTTCCTAGTTAAAAAAACGTAGATCCTGCCAAGGAGATAATTGCTATGTGCAACACGTGGGCGTCCAGTAGACCTCCATAAGGGTTTCGGATCGGGAACATCCTCTTGGGAGACGGGCCAATCCCCATCGTCAAGGAGATAACTACCTGAAGAGTCATTACCACGCCTAAGACGCGCGCTCAAGACAACGGCGACTCGGAAGCAAGGCACCTCTGCAGAACGAGACGACAGATGCTGATGGCCAGCCTCATAGTCCTGATAATCGTTCTAGGACCGATGATTGCCGATGGAGCCCACATCTTGGCTTCAGCCCTCTACCATCATTGGCATTGTGGTCAATAGGACGATAAGGCACGGACTAACCGACGGGCACTCCGTCATCTAGTATGCGGTCTCTGTCCGATTTGTGACGAACGATTCGGTGAACCAATTCAGCGCGGGAGAAACCCACGCGTACATCGTCGAGAGGGATGCTTACGACAGGGTCAATGCAAGTGATTTAATCAAACGCATACCCCGGAAGGACAACGGGCCTAGGTTGGAGCTGATACAGGTGGCCTGTCGTTTCCTCCCATCGCAGAGAAGCCCGCCCAAGGCTTCAAAACGGATGAACACGCTGAGATAGACGTCTGACAGCGAGAAGATCAAAAGAAAGAGAAGGGATTTGCGGGAGACATCGCCATACGTTGCTGGTTCAAGTCCGGCCCTCGACACCACTTGATAGACCCGCGGCATTTTGCTGAAATCCCCATTCGAAATCACACTTCCAGTCGCAGTCTCCTCGCTACAATTAGGTAGTATCCTGCCAGCCCCTTCCATCTCCCCCATCTCTCAGCAATTTGCCGCGCCTTCTCACTCGTGATCTCTGCATCATGAGAGTAGTAGTGTGAGATACATCTCCTCAGACCCAGGTCGTCTGCCGGTATTGCATCGAGTCTGTTCATTCCTCTGAGCAGGGTAAGCTCCGCCGTCCAAACACCGATTCCACGTACCTTGTCTAACTCATCAACGATCTCACTCGTATCTTGATAACTCTTGAACTTCTCCAGGTCAAGCTCCTTGGACGCGACTGATGCGGATATCTCTCTGATGTATTCCGTTTTCCGTCTGCTCAAACCGCAAGAGAGGAGTTGTTCGGCACTGGCAGCCGACAATCGTCTGGGGGTTGGAAAAGCGTAGTAAACTTGGCGGCCTATGTGCAGAACATCGCCGAAGGATTTGACGACATTCGTTTCCAGTGCATGAGCGACTCTGAGTGAAATCTGCTGCTCAATTATCGAAGAGATCAGTGCTTCGAAGATACTGGCAGTGTTCGGACTCTTTAGACCCCGAAGTTCCTGAGTCAATCTGTGCATTGTTTCATCGGTTTTGACGTGTTCATAGAATGGCTTGAGGTCAAGTCCCAGATTGAGACAGCTATCGACTATCTCTTTGGCCGTTTTCACGTCGCTGTCGGAGATCTCATCGACTGATTCGAGTTCGATTATGAGCTTTGGATTGTCGATGGTTCCCGAAGATTCTATGCTGAGAAATGCGAGCTTGTCTCCCAGCCTTACGACCTGCCAATACCTTTCTTTCTCGAATCTGCGAATCTGTCCGTCGCCCTCAGAATAGATGCTGAGACTTAGATCAAAATCATAAGGCGGGATCGGTCTTACCGTCAGTCGCATGCCAAAAGGATCGTTTGGATGTTTCTTAAAGGCCTTCTTTGAAACCAGATCCTCGACCTTGCGATCTGGAAACAGGAGATAACACTTACATTCCTTCAGCTCACTTTCAGATGAGCCGAACGGACATCAGCGAGGTTATGCAATTTGAAAGCTTTGGTGAAGTATGCTCAGGGCAAGGATAACATGGAGATCCGTGAAGTTACAACCCCGGAGAATAGGGACGACGAAGTATTGATTGAAGTGAAGAGCGCCGGGATATGCGGCACCGATCTCCACATTCAAGAGGGCACTTTTCCGGTCAATGCGCCGGTCACGGTTGGCCACGAATTCTCAGGAATCATCGCACAGAAAGGTAGCGAGGTCGCCGATTGGAACGTAGGAGACAGGGTAACCTCCGAAACCCATGCATATACTTGCGGCAAATGCCACTACTGCCTGAGCGGACACTACAATCAGTGCCCCCACAGAAAGGGTTTCGGCTACGGACTCGACGGAGGATTCGCAACATATGTGGCAACGAAGGCGAGGCTCCTACACAGACTGCCAGATGATGTATCATTCGACGAAGCGGCCTTGTCATCACCCTCTGCAGACATGATTCACGCAGTCATCTGCAATACA
>Ga0129298_10001169_pt1 | contig 10876 bp, 8 predicted proteins | sample I19B2metaG_FD_94707 | JGI IMG/M metagenome (GOLD analysis project Ga0129298, IMG submission 94707) | Lake sediment bacterial and archeal communities from Gulf of Boni, Indonesia to study Microbial Dark Matter (Phase II) - ​I19B2 metaG | ecosystem: Environmental > Aquatic > Freshwater > Lake >...
GCCCATTTGTCACCGAAACCTTCTCGATACAGGTGGAGATGCGGGCACGACAACTCCAGGCCGTCGGGGTTGCGATGGGCCGGTCCGGAGAGTTCCAGCCGGACCAGAATCACTACTTGTCTAGCCCGATTCTGGAACTTGACCTTAGCCAAGTCAATCCGGCCGCGGCTCAGGTCGAGCAAGAAATTCTCGCGGCGGTCTGGAGAGACCAATGGTATACTCACCGCCCCTCCCAGATCCGGGAAGTCGTACTCGTAGGAATCGGCTCGCCGCTTCTCCATGGCGAGCAGCGCGTCCGCTTCACTCTGGGTCAGGTCGATCTCGGGCATCGCACGGCCCCGTAGAACCCTATTCTATCCGGCCTGCCACCGCCCGTTGGAGCCGGTATAGCCCGAGGTGGGCGGCCGTTCTCACGGGCCAGCCGGTCGGTGTTTTCGGGGGAAGTGAGTCCTTGCCCGCTGCACGCGTTGCCTCGGCAGCCCGCTGCCAACCAGCGGTCATAAGCCCATGAACTCGTTGAGGGCACTGGCCATATCCCGGGCGCGGCGCGTTGTGAACGCCTCGTAGGCATCCGGCAGCAGAGCATCCGCGTCTCCAAAAGGAATGAACTGCTCTCGGGCGTCGCGCTTACTCTCGACGCTCAGCCCCTCGTAGGCCACCTTGGGGTCCTCGTCTCCGAGAGACTCATTGTCTTCCCGGGTGAGGATGACGTAATTGGCCATGGTGTTCACGTCGAATTCGCCTTCGATCCGCTCGACGTATTTTCGCGGGAAGACGTGGTGGATCTGGAGGCTTCCCATGCCGTCCCGCTTCATGGCTGCGTCTGCTAGGGGTACGGCACTTGGGAAGCTTCTGGCGCGTCGCGAGACAAGGTAGGTCAAGTAAATCTGCATGAGAGCCCCTGTCATCTTGGACTGGCTCAATATGTCACTTGGCCGCACTCTCGGGCGCCGCGTCTTGGGTATCGCGCGGCTCAGTACCCTCGCCGAGCAGCGAGGGCCTGCCTTCCTTAGACGGCGCAGGTAGTGATCGATGGCCGTTTCGGATGCGCCGCTGAATGCCCCAGCCCAGGCAGCCAGGCACAGGAACCGCGCAACTTCGCGCTCGTCATCACCCGAAATGCGCCCTCCCTTCAACACCGCGAAACGCGCAACCGGTATCAGGGCATTGGCCGAGGGGAGCCAGCGCCGACTGGACCAGCCCATCCGCCGCACAAGGTGAGTGGCAGCCCCAAGGCCTTTTCGAGTGTCCTCCCAGCTCTCCTCAACAGGAGGCGAGCCGGCTGCCCAGTACTTGGGCAGCTTTGAGATCCTGGCCGTCCCGCACCGTATCGCGGCCAGAGCGCGCGTAAGGAAGACGAAGTTGAGCCCCAGATCCGCGCACACCCTGTCTTTCGCAAAGTCACGCATAGGCCCGAGAATCGAGCGAGTGGTCTCCTGCGCGAGCTGCGCGGCTGCCACATCGCCCGCGCTCAAGCTCATCCCGCCGCTGTTCAGCCGCCGGAAGATCTCGATCGCCGCGTCCACTTGGCCCACATCCGTGGGAGCGAACTCCGAGGTTTCGATCTCGGGGCAGAGAACGTCCACCTCGAGCATTCTCGCGACGCGGCGGAGCCTGGCGCTTTTCTGATTCTTCTCGCTGTCCGTGTCCACAATGTCGCCCCTCTCAACTAGGCGCCGCACTGCTTGCCCGACGCTGTTTTCCAACTGATGCCCCTCTGGATCATCCACTAGAATGAGATCGCTGAGGGCGACCAGAGCCGGGTCGTTGTGTTCAATCCGCTTCTGAATGCCCTTCTTGTGTCCTTTCAAGAAGAACTTCTCGTTAATTACGTCGAAGAATCCACGCCAGCTTATTGCCTGGCTCTGCCGGCGACCGGGAGGCGGCAGCAGTATCTCGCTGCTCTCCTCCTTGATGGCTCTGGAAAGGCTGGCCAGCCGCTGCTGGCCATCCAGCAAGTACTTCACCGCCTCACCGGGCACTGCTCTCCTGGTGGGATGCTCCTTCGTGGGTTGCTTCTTGGATGGTCGCCAGACGTAGAAGCTTCCCACGGGATAGCGCTTGTAGAGCGAGTCGAGAAGCAACTCGACCTTCCGCGGTCGCCAGACGTATTCGCGCTGCATGAGTGGCAAAGCGATGTCCCCCGTGTCGAATTGCCGGACTAAATCGATCAACTTCTCCATGTGCGGCCCCCTTTTTCCGTCCCGGGCTCTCTATCGACATCGTCGGAACGCGCACCCGGACGGTGACTTCAACAGTCTACCACCAGGCGGTAAACGTGTAGTTAGGGAGTTGGCTCTTCCTGGGCAAGCTAGGCAAGACCGCCAACTGTCCGAGCTGGCCGCCTGCGCTGACCCTGAGGGAGCTTTCGGGCGGCGGTGCCGCACCGATATTTCCGCGGTCTTCCTGCGCGAGGTCGGGGCGAGCCGCGTGGTTTATTTCCCCTGGGACATCGACCGGGCGTTCTGGGAGGTCCTGTGTGTGGACCACGGCGTGCTGCTGCGTAACGCCATCGAGTGGGCCACCAACGAGGAGAAGCCGGTGACCGTTACCGGGCCGGGCGTGCTGGATGTGACCTTGTGGCGGCAGAAGGACTCGCTGACCGTCCACCTGGTCAATCTCACCAACCCCATGATGATGAAAGGCCCGCTGCGCGAGCCTATCCCGCTGGGCGCGCAGCAGGTGCGCCTGAAGCTGCCCGCAGGCCTCAAGGCCAAGAAGGTCCACTTGCTGGTCAGCGGCCAGACCCCGCGCGTCGGGCAAGCCGCCGGCTACGTCACCCTCACCGTCCCCTCCATCCTCTACCACGAAGTAGTGGCGGTGGAGGTGTGATCACCAGATGGTCTCGACTTGGTACTGCACGACGCGGGGGTCGGCGGTAACGATGGGGAGGTTCTCGAGGCGGCTTTGCGCGGCCAGGAGGCGGTCGAAAGGGTCGCGGTGATGGAGGGGAAGCTCCGCCACGCCCAGCACATGGCGCATCTCGATGGGCAGCGACTGGATGGCATACCAGGACAAGCGACTGGGGATGTACTCCGTCACAGCCTCAGGCAGAGTGAGCTTACCGACGTGGCTCTTGATTACCAGCTCCCACGCGCTGGCGACACTAAACCACAGTTCGTTGGCGCGGTCGCTGAGTACGCTGCGGGCGCGGCGCGACAGGCGGGGGTCGTCGGCAGCCCACCAGATGAGGACGTGCGTGTCCAGCAGAACTCTCACTTGCAGAACTCGTCGATGATCTCGTCCGGCAGGGGGGCGTCGAAATCCGGCGCCATCCAGATCTTGCCTTTGTCGAGGCCCGGCACGCGCCGCTTGGGCTGCTCGGGCACCGGAACTAGGCGCGCCACAGGCTTGCCTGCCTTGGCAATGATGATCTGCTCACCCTGGCTGACGCGGACCAGCAGCCGAGACAGGTGGGTCTTGGCTTCGTGGATGTTGACGACGGAAGACTTCACGTGCCCATTATGAACTAAGTCTTTAGCCTAAGTCCAATCGGCTCCCCCCGCCGGGCGACGGACAGTAGTAGGATTCTTCCGAGGACCTATTCACACCGCAGGAGGGAAGCATGACTCGCAAGGAGTTCCTCGGGATATCGGCGGCGTCGCTAGCCGGAGCGACGCAAGGGGGCAAGCGCCGCGTGGCGCTGGCCGGGACGGGTAGCCGCGGTTCGAGCGCCTGGGGCCGTGAACTGCTCCGTGAACACGGCGAACGCGTGGAGATGGTGGCCCTCTACGACATCAACCCCAAGCGACTGGAGGCCGCGCGCCGGATCATGGGCACTTCGGCGCCCGTCTACACAGACTTGGCCCACATGATTCGCGAGGCCAAGCCCGAGCTGGTCATCGTCGCCACCAAGGATTCCACCCACCATGAGGTCATCATCCGCGCTCTGGAACTGGGCTGCGACGTGCTCACCGAGAAGCCCATGACCATTGACGCCGAGAAGTGCCAGGCCGTCTTGGACGCCGAGAAGCGCACCGGGCGCAAGATCACCGTGGCCTTCAACTACCGCTACTCCCCGACCGCGCAGAAGCTCAAGGAGCTGCTCCTGGGCGGCGCCGTCGGGGAGGTGGTCTCGCTGGACTTCCACTGGTACCTGGACACCAGCCACGGCGCGGATTACTTCCGCCGCTGGCACGCCAAGCGGGAAAACTCCAACACGCTGTTCGTTCACAAGGCCACGCACCACTTCGACCTGGTGAACTGGTACCTGGACGCCGAGCCCGTCGAGGTTCACGCCTACGGGACGCTGCGGCACTACGGGCGGAACGGGGCGTTTCGCGGACCCAACTGCCGCGCCTGCGATCACAAAGCCAAGTGCAGCTTCTTCATGGACATGACCAAGCGGAAGGAGTTCATGGAGCTGTACGCGAACGCCGAGTCGGTGGACGGTTACCTGCGCGACGCCTGCGTGTTCCGCCAGGACATCGACATTTTCGACACCATGACCGCCGAGGTCCGCTACACCTCCGGCGCGCTGATGAGCTACTCGCTGAACGCCTGCATGCCGGTGGAGGGTTATCACCTGGCGTTCAACGGCAAGCTGGCGCGGCTGGAACTGCGCCAGTATGAGCGGCAGCCTTGGGAGGTGCCGGCGGTGGATGAGATCCGGCTGACCAAGAACTTCGGCGGCACGGAGGTCATCCGCGTCGAGCACGGCAAGGGTGGGCACTTCGGCGGGGACCCCGCGCTGCGGCGGATGCTGTTCGTGCCGGGGCATCCGGATCCACTCCGGCAACGTGCGGGCTCGCGCGCGGGAGCGATGTCGCTGCTGACCGGCGCGGCCGCGGTGCGGAGCGTGGACAGCGGACGGCCGGTGCGGATCGCCGATCTGGTGAGGTTTTGAACGGCCTGGGGCCGCTACACAAGGCGGTCCGCAGGGCGGGGCTGGCACGCGAGGTGGGCCTGTCGAACTCGACCAAGCTGGAAGTGACCGGGGACCAGAAGACGCTGTTCGCTGACAACGAGGGACTGGCGGAAGCCACACGCGTGCCGGTCAAAGAAGGTGTTGTCGTCCTACCGTATCCGAATGACGACTTGGTCGCCGCGCGGAAGCTGATCGACTCCGGAGCGGCGGCGGTGATGCCGCTGGCGGCGCCCATCGGCTCGGGCCTCGGTATCCAAAATTCCGCCACGTTGAGGATGCTCCACGGGATGATCACCGAGCTGCGGCTGATTGTGGACGCCGGTCGGCTGCGCTATCTGGCGGGCCGCATGCCCAAACGCCTCGGTGCTTCGGCCTCCAGCCCGCTGGGGCGCGTGGTACGGTGAGCCCGAAGCGGGCTTGCATCCTCTGGGAGCGTGTTCTACCATATCAACGGATAAGCGGGAGGTGTGAGTTTCGCATCTCCCTGGGAGGGATTATGAGGCATGTGCGTCTATGGGCAGCACTGATGGGGTTTTTGCTGCTCACCACTTCTGCCGCCTTAGCGCAATCGGACAACGCGACCGTCAGCGGAGTCGTCACGGACCCGACCGGCGCGGTGATTCCCAACGCCAAGGTGGTCATCAAGAACCAATCCACCGGCCTCACGCGTGAGGCCGTCACCAACGAGTCGGGAGTCTACGTCATCCCGACTGTCCCGCCCGGCTATTACACCGTCTCAGTAGAGGCGACGGGATTCAAGAAGTACGAGTCGAAAGACAACAAGGTCGATCCGGGCATTCCTGCCAACTTCAGCGCCGCCCTACAGGTAGGCGCGCTGACGGAAACGATCGAAGTCACCGCAAGGGTCACAACGCTCCAGACCGAGACTGGCGCGCTTGGCAAGCTCGTCGAGGGCGCTCAGCTCACCGAAATCCCGGTGAACGGACGCAACCCGATCTTCCTGGCGCTGTTGAAGCCGGGGGTGCGTAGCGGCAGTACGCTAGCCGGGTTCAGCTTCGCCATGACCACGGGCGGTCTCAACATCAATGGATCGCGCACGCAGGACAACCTGATCACGTTCGATGGTGCCGTGGCTGTCCGAACACGGGCCAACGGGACCTCGATCGGCGCCGCGGACCTCGATTCCGCGCAGGAAGTGCAGATCTTGACCGCCTCTTACGGCGCGGAATTCGGGCGCTCAGCCGGCGGCCAAGTCCGCATCGTGACCAAGAGTGGCGGTCCGAACTTGCACGGGGCTGTTTACGAGTATCTCCGCAACTACGTTCTGGATGCCAACTCCTGGTCGCGCAACCGCAACGGGCCCTTCAAGGATGGCAAAGGCTACCGGAACCCCTTCAAGTTCAACCAGTTCGGGTTTAACCTCACCGGCCCGATCTTCATCCCGCACAAGTTCAATGCCGACCGCAGCAAGCTCTTCTTCACGTATTCGGAAGAATGGGTCAGGCAGCGTCAGGAGACCACAGGGCTACGCTCCACGCTCAGCCCACTGATGAAGAAGGGCGACTTCAGCGAGCTGCTGACGCGGAGCATCTGGTTCAACGTGCCGAAGATCATCAAGGACCCCAGCACGGGCGCTCCGTTCCCGAACAACATCATCCCGAAGGCCAACCAGAGCCCGAACGGCATGGCCCTGCTTCAGATGTATCCGGACCCGAACATGGCAGTCCCGCAGGGCACCAGCAACTGGATCGGCACGGTGGGTCTGCCGGTCAATCAGCGGAAAGATTCGTTCGGCGTCGATTTCCTGCCCACGGCGAACGATAACATCCGTTGGCGTGGGTTCCTGTACCACTACGTGGACCCCAATCCGTTCCAGACCGGTTTCCTGTACTCCACCCGAACCTATGACCGTCCCAACCAGACGACCTCGTTGAACTGGACCCACACCTTCAGCCCGACGCTCATTTCAGAAACACTGCTCACGGTCAGCCGTGACCAGGTATTCATTCTGATGACGTTCGACAACCCGGGTTTCAATCGCTCGACGTACGGGATCAACTACCCGTTCATGTTCGGCGCGGCCACAAAGGACCGCCCCGACAAGATCCCGACGGTGGCCATTCAAGGGTCACCGTTCCAGGAGATCACCGGCACCCCGTATCCGTCTTCGTCCACCGGCCCAATCTACGTGGCCTCGAACAACCTCACGAAGATCATTAACAACCATACGCTGAAGCTCGGCTTCCTGGTCGAGAAGGCCGGCCAGAACGACTACGACCAGATCAACATCCAGGGGGTGCCGGGCAGCCCGGACAACCAAAACGGGCGGTTTGAATTCAACGATGCCCGGGTGGGCGGTTCGGGCGTGGCCGTGGGCGACGCCGCGCTCGGTCTTTTCCACAACTACGCCGAGATCGGCACCCGCTCTTACACGCCGTACCGCGGCTGGATGTACGAATGGTTCGCGCAGGATGAATGGAAAGCGACGCCGAAGTTGAAGGTGATCTACGGCGTGCGTCACACCATCGTCCAGCCCTACTTCAGCCTCTGGCGGAACATGACCATCTTCGACCCGAAGTACTACGATCCGGCCAAGGCGATCCAGGTCGATCCGAAGACGGGCAACCCGATCGCGGGCACCGGTGACGCCTACAACGGGATCATCATCCCGGGGGACGGCTGGACGGCAGGGGCCAAGGGTCGTGTGCCGATCGCGACCACGGGCGAGTTCGACAAGAGGTTCGTCGGCGAGCCGAAGTACTACTCGAAGATCGATTACGGCAACTTCCAGCCTCGCGTCGGTATCGCCTACCAGCTCAATCCGCAGACTGTCATCCGCGCGGGCGCCGGCAAGTTCACAACGCGCGTGGGGGTGAGTGACTCTGTCTTCCTCGGCGGCAATCCGCCGTTGCAGCCCATGGCTTCCGTTGCGACGGGCCTGGTGGACAATCCGGGCGGCGGCGCCAAGGCCACGTTCCCGCTGAGCGTGAACACGCAGGCCAAGGTATTCCACATGCCGCAGTCCTACACTTGGAACCTGACCCTGGAGCGAGACATCGGCTTCAGCACGGTGGTGGACGTATCCTACGTCGGCCGTCGCGGCCTGTTCAATCAGCGCGAGAAGAACATCAACCAGCCTCCGCTTGGCACCGTCCAGGCCAATCCGGGGGTTAACATCAACGCGCTCCGGCCTTACAAGGGCTACGGCGCGATCCGCATGACCTTCAACGATGCGAACTCGCTGTACAACGGGCTCCAGGTTGGCGTGACCCGCCGGTACACTGGCGGGCTCAGTTACGGGCTGGCTTATACGCTTTCCAAGTGTGAGGATAACGGGTCCGGCCCGCGCGACGTCATCCCGAACCTCTACGATGCCAGCCAGATCTGGGGGCCGTGCGGCCACGACACCCGACACGTAGCCGTCTTCAACTCGATCTACGAGCTCCCGTTCTTCCGCAAGGCGGAGGCGCGGCTGCTCCGCGGGGCGCTCAGCGGCTGGCGCATCAGCGGCGTGGCCCAGTTCCAGACGGGCACTCCGTTCACGGTCGGCACCATGACCGACTATGCCGGAATCGGGGCGGGGAGCGGCAACCAGTACGGCTACTTCTGGAAGTACGCCAACTACGGTCAAAGCCCCACGTACCCGAGGCAGTTTGCGGTCGGCGGCGCCAGCGACCCGGCGCAGTGGCTGCAAGTGAGGGATTCGAGCGGCAATCTGCTGTTCACTCAACCCGCGGCAGGCACCATTGTCAACGATCGTCTGCGGAACTACTTCAACAATCCGGGATTCCAGATCTGGAACCTGGGCTTGTTCAAGGAGTTCTCGATCACCGAGCAGCAGAAGCTGCTTTTCCGGGTCGAGGTGTTCAACTTCCCCAACCACCCCAACTGGGGCGGCGCGACCAGCGATCCTACGAGCGGAAGTTTCGGCAAGGTGACCAGCAAGTCCAGCGAGCGCAACGTGCAGTTCAGCATGCGCTACCGCTTCTAGCCCTTTCAGCGAGCACAATTACTTTGGCCCACCCGGCTCCGGCCGGGTGGGCTTTTTCTAGCGATACCCGCCCGGATAGTCCGTCTCCGCCAGTAGTTTCTTGAGCAGGTTCCGCATGTGCGCCAGCAGGCTCGCGGCGGGCGCCATCGTCCTCGTTTAGGCACGCCATCGCCGGAGTCCAGGGCCACGATTTTCCCGCTGGGCCGGCTGCCAAGCACCCAAACCAGAGGCCGGCGAAAGGGTGGTGCGCATGGGTCTCACTGTAGCGCTAGCGGCCATATAATGAGGGGCGGATGGGAGGACTTCCGTGAGCCGAGAACCCAGATCCAGACGAGAAGTGTTGAAGGCCGCGGTGCTGGCCGGGGCGCCCCAGATAGTACGCAGTGCGGCGCTGGGCCGTGGCGGGGCCGTGGCGCCGAGCGACCGAATCGTGTTGGGCGGCCTCGGGCTCGGCGGGCGCGGCGCTGCGGTGTTGTCCGCGTTTCTGGCCGCGCCCGAGGTGCAGTTCGTGGCGGTCTGCGATGTGAAGGCGGACCGGCGCGAGGCCATCCAGAAGCTGGCCGCGGAGAAGTACGGGATCAAGGACTGCGTGAGCTACCGCGACATGCACGAGCTGCTGGCGCGCGAGGACCTTGACGCGGTGCTGATCGCCACCGGCGATCGCTGGCACACACTGGCCTCGATCCTGGCGGCCCAGGCGGGCAAGGACATCTACTGCGAGAAACCTTGCTCTATGACCATCGCGGAGAGCAGGGCGCTGGCCGACACCATCCGGAGGTACGGCCGCGTTTACCAGGCCGGCACGCAGCGGCGCAACATCTCCAACTTCGTCCACGCCGTGGAACTGGCGCACAGCGGCAAGCTGGGCAAGCTTCAAACCCTGCACGCCAACACGCTGGATCCGAAGACCACCCACGATTGGCTGCCGGCCGAACCAGAGCCGCCCAAGGAGGTGGTCGATTGGGACCGGTGGCTGGGCCCCTGCCCGTGGCGGCCCTATAACTCCCTTTACGTGATGAAGGGCCGCTGGCGCGGCTACTTCGATTTTCACGGCGGCGGCATCTTGGAGTGGGGCTCGCACACCGTCGATTTGTGCCAGTGGGCCAACCGGGCCGACCACACCGCTCCGGTGGAGTATGAGCCGCAGGGCAACCACGTGATCTGCCGTTACGCCAACGGGGTCAAGCTGGTGATGCGCGACACGGGCTGGATGGGTCTGGGTACGTGCAGCGTCCGCTTTGAGGGCGACGGCGGGTGGATCGAGACCGGCGATACCGGCAAAATGGCGCTGTCGGAGAACCTGAAGGGGGAACACCGCACCATCACTGAGCGTGGGACGGACCCGGCCCCGCACGTGCGTGACTTCCTCAACTGCGTGAGGTCGCGGGCGCTGCCGCGGGCCAATGCCGAAGCGACCTGCCAGGCCCATATCGCCTGCCACGCGGCCTACATCGCCTGGCAGCTTGGCCACAAGCTGCGTTGGGACCCTGCGAAGGAGGAGTTCGTGGGGGACGCGGAGGCCAACCGGATGCGCTCGCGAGCGCTGCGGGAGCCATGGCGGATCTGAGCGTGGGGCATGCTCGGGCCACAACTCGAGGAGACAGGCAAAACTGCCCGTCCCACGCGGCACACAGAACAGTCAGCCCACCGTGGGACAGGCCGGGTACCCTCTGGATGCGCCTGTCCGCCGATTTTTTCACGGCCGCCTGAGCGAGGGCCCTACCAGAACGCCACGTTCAGGACCACGAACACCGCGGCCACGGCGGCGGCCCAGAAGATGGGGCGCTTCCACAGCGGCAGGTGGGCTTCGCTGGGCAGCTTCGTCAAACCGTAGACCAGGCCCTCCATCTCGGCCGCCGGCTTGGGCCGCGTCGCCAGGCTCACCACCACTGTCACCACCACGCAAATGATCCAGCTCCACAGCGCGCGGTACATGTTCTCCGCCATATCGCGGGCCTTCGCCGAGAGGGCGATAACGGCCAGCGCGCTCGGGTCCAGCTTCACCCACAGCCACATGCCGATCGAGGAGGCCGTCCCGGCCAGCAGCCCCCAGAAGC
>Ga0129298_10001170_pt1 | contig 10876 bp, 8 predicted proteins | sample I19B2metaG_FD_94707 | JGI IMG/M metagenome (GOLD analysis project Ga0129298, IMG submission 94707) | Lake sediment bacterial and archeal communities from Gulf of Boni, Indonesia to study Microbial Dark Matter (Phase II) - ​I19B2 metaG | ecosystem: Environmental > Aquatic > Freshwater > Lake >...
GCGTCAGGTCCAGGAGGGACTCTGTCATTGTTTCCTTGGGGAATCTCAGGAGCCGGTATGGCCGTGCCTTCTGAATATTGGTGGGGCTATACAGCTATGGTTTTCATTGGTCTTGCTGGGGTTTTAGGACTAGTAGGTAGTGTTATTGGAAAACCAGGGAAGGGCCTTCTCGCTGTTGCTGGGCTACTTGGCCTTCTCTCGGTCATCGTCTTTGTAGCAGGGTTCATAAATGCTATGGGCGGAACTCAATTGCTGTTCTACAGTAGTGGTGGTGTCTCCGCCTACCTGTATGGTGGCTTCTGGCTAGCGTTGATTGCCGCCATCCTATTGTTCGTTGCATCGGCAAGGCATCCTAAGGCTCCATCAGCAGCGCCGGCTCCGCCAACAGCCTAAGTCCAACAACTTCCCATTTTTCTATTTTTGACATCGCACAGAACTATTTACTCCCAAAAATTGAAGGCTCCTATAATTAATTCGGAAGGTGCTAAGTATGCAGAACTCATCGTACATCAACTAAAATATAAAGAAAATAGTCTTATAATTGTTAATTCCTCTCGTAAGAAAAAACATACGTTGGGCACTAGTGTATGTGTTTTCAGTTTAAGGCGTATGTCCTCTATATTCTCCAATGAACACGCCCACACCTACTAAAGATATGAGCGAAGCAACCAGCGCTATTAGGATGATCATCTTTACGTTGTCCATTGTGTATGCAAAAACATCGGGTGCGTATAACATTATTACATTCATGATCGTAGCAAGGAAGCCGATGATTGCACCGACTAAGAGAATTACTAGCCCAGCACTCGACTTCTTAGGGGGACCTGCCATGCTTCATTTCACCTCCCTCATCATTTTGTCTCAATATTTGGTTTGCAACTAAATAAAAAAGTTTCCACAGTTTATCCACTTCTATTACTCGCACAGTCGCGCTACACCTTCAGAAATGCCTCTGTATTCGGCTACTCTCTCACTTCTTCTGGAAATGCAGAAGCTATCTTTTTGCTAAGTCCCACTGCTTCGCTTAAGAAGCCTCCAAGAAATACACATATGAAAATGAGCACGATATTTAAGGGAAACATAAGTTCAAACACCCTGAGTATGGCAAAATATATGGAGTATTCCCAGCCAAAAGGGTCTTGGGAAAAGACCTTGTACATTTCCTCAATAAACCAGAAATGAAATGACAAATAGATTACTGTTATCAAAGAGGATAAGGTGACTGCTTTAATCCAGCCAAAAAAGACCGTTTCAAGGTCAACTAACATTAAACCAGCCACAATACTTCCAACTATGAAGAGCAGATAGTCCCATTCATCGAAAGAAGGAACCCAATAGAGCGGTCGTTGCCCAGGAATAGGATAGGGTTTCCACACGGTTCTAATCGTAACAAGCGATATCAGAACAGTCCATGCGATCACCGTTATTCGATTCTTCATCTTCTTGTTCATCCGACCACCAGCAACTACGTCCATGTCATTCAATAATTATTTTTCTAAGTAAAAACTAATAAAGTGTTGCGTCATGATGCTCATCCTCGAATTGGCGGCACTTAAGTTTTCTTACGGTGAGTAGTTTTCGAAATTTTTAGAGGAAATCCTAGAATTAACTAACTTTTCTCATGGTCATATAGAAAATTGTTTCTGAACAGTTAAATGCTTCGTCGTGAGAAAAATTATATGCAAGCCTCAAGTTGGACAGTGGTAATGTGAAAAGAAAACACTTATTATGGATTCTAGTCGTGTTGCTTTTTGCTGGGATGGCACGGATACCTCCATCCTTAGCAGTTCCGGTTAGCTCGTTTTCTGTGGTGCCGTCAAAAATAGAGTGGATGGAGCCTCCTCACGCTATAGGAGAAAGCTTTACTGTAGATATAGTGGCCAGCGATTGTGTAAATTTGTACACATGGTCAGTCGGTATAAAATGGAATCCAGCAGTCTTAGATTATGTTAGTTTCACGTGGGGAACAGGCTTCGGAATTTTGTCGGGTGGGAGCCTAAAGATTGCTGGACAAGTAAACCATGCTACTGGAGAAACTACATCAGCATGGTCTGAGACATCGACCGCTAACCCAGTAACTAACGCATCGCTAAAGTTGATAACATTCACCTTTACGGTCACAGACTATGGAACTTCCAACATAACCATCATGGAAGATCCAACCTTCACGCTGGTTATGGATAGTGACATGGTAACATACTTCTCGCCGCAGTTCGCCCTAAATCATGGCAGTTTCATGTTTGCTACATTTTCAAGGTTCAGTGTGATTTGGCAAGCAAAAACGTACTATGTCACAGTAGTCAGCAGTTCTGTGGTAACAAACTTCAGCTTTAGTCAACAAGACAAACAAATAAGTTTCAACGTTAATGGAACGGATGGAACCACGGGCTTCTGCAATGTTACCGTTCCAAAAAAGCTCATGTGGTGTGACAGTTTAGCGGATTGGATAGTTAAGATAGACGACGCTCCGATATCATATATCGCAACGGAAAACGCTACCCACACAATGCTATACTTCACCTATACACATAGCATTCACCAAGTCAAAATAATCAGCACCTACGTAATAGTGGAAGTAACTCATGATCTTGTTGCCTCTATAGAAGCACCAGAACTCCTTGAGCCAGGAAACTCAGCAATACTAAACGCAACAGTTCGGAATCAAGGCGACGCAACCGAGCCAAGCGTTGAACTTCGCCTTTTGATCAACGGCAGCCTAATCGAATCTACAGTCTTCGGTCCTTTGTCAGTAAATTCCTCGTTTACCCTTAGCCGTTCATGGACCCCCACGGTAGAAGGGATATACAACGTGACAGCTTACGCCCCGCCACTGGTTGTTGAGAACCTCACCGCCGATAACATTGCTTCAGCATACGTCAAAGCAATCTCAGGAACCCCGGCGGCTAACTTCACCATTTCGCCAGATCCACCATATTTTGCGCCCGCTACATTGACTTTTGACGCTTCTTCTTCAAACCCGAACGGCGGCAGCATCGTCAGTTATACGTGGGATTTCGGCGACGAAAACGTCACCACTGTAGATGTTCCCGTCATAGTTCATGTCTATACTGAAACGGGAACTTTTACGGTAACGTTAAACGTTACTGACAGTGAGGGACTGTGGGATACGCAATCTAAATCGGTCACTGTTAAGAAGCCCCCCACTGCTTCATTCACTTTCTCACCGACAACTCCATTGGTGGGCGAAGCTGTTACGTTTGATGCTTCAGCATCGACACCAGACGGCGGAACAATTGCAAGTTACACATGGGACTTCGGAGATGGGAACGTCACTACCGTGACGACCCCCATCATAGTTCATGTCTATACTTTGTATGGAACTTTTACGGTAACGTTAAACGTTACTGACACAGAAGGCCTATGGGACACAGAGACCAAATCTATTACTGTTAAGAAGACTCCAGTTGCTTCGTTCATCTTTACTCCAGCATCTCCATTGATGGGCGAGGCAATAACCTTTGATGCTTCAGCATCCACACCAGACGGTGGAAACATTGTTAGTTATTCTTGGGATTTCGGCGACGAAAACGTCACCACTGTAGAGGACCCAATTATAGTTCACATTTACGCCACGTTCGGAAACTACTCTGTAACCTTAAACGTAACCGACAGCGAAGGATTATGGGGCACGAAAACTAAGACTGTACACGTTATGATTCATCCAGTAGCCTCATTCACTTACTCGCCGCTAGTTCCAGTTGCAAACCGAACCACGACGTTCAATTGCTCAGCCAGCTACGATCTAGATGGCTGGATCACTAGTTATTGGTTTGATTTTGGCGACGGAACCTCGATTAGAGTGAACGGACCTGGCTTAACCTTTGTGACTCACACCTATACGGCTGTTGGAAATTACACGGTGAACTTCTCAGTCACGGACAACGATGGTCTCACGGACTTTGCCACAGAATCTTTTGAAGTTGTGGAGAGAATAACGGACGCAGGTGTGGTCAATGTCGCAGTCTCAACCACAAAAGCCTACACCATAACTTGGAGATATCTGGTAAACGTCAACGTTACGGTCAAAAATAAGGGGACAAATACTGAAACCTTTAACACAATCGCCTACTATGACGGAAATGCTATTGGAACAGAGGCTGTCACTTTAGCCCCTGAAGAAAGCACAACCTTGACATTCGGTTGGAACGTAACAGTAGTTCCTTGTGGCTACTATACTATATCCGCTGAGACAGAGGTCCTCCCATTCGAAGCCAACACAACTGATAATACCTTAACGGACGGCACGGTGAGAATTATGTTCCCAGGCGACGCAAGCGGTAACAACTTTGTGGATGGAGTTGACTTCGGTATCCTGGGAAAATATTGGTTCACGCAAGACCCTCGCGCTGACTTTAACGGAGATGGCTTTGTAAATGCCATTGACTTCGCCATCCTCGGAAGGTATTGGTTCCAAGGACCATAATAAAATCTGGACATAGCATGAACGTTTGACTCGGTTACGAAACGCTAGGTATGGTAGCAAAATGAACGGAACAGTTTAAATCTCCGTTGCAAACCATTGAACACTAAAGGAGCTTTGTTTTTTCATGTTTTTTCACGTTCTCTTAACAAATAAATGTAATCTACAGTGCAGGTACTGTTTTGGCAAGTCTTGTGAAGACATCGGAACCGATTTTGGAGATTTTGAGATTGATTACTCCCTGCCCTCGAGATTCAGTCATAGCATTGATTTGTTGAGAGACTTTTGCGAAAAAGACCCTGAATGCGTTTTGACCTTTTACGGCGGCGAACCGATGCTTTGCATCGAAGATATTAAACGAATAATGGACAAAGTAAAAGTGAAGCATTTCATGATCCAGACTAATGGCTTGTTTTTGAACAAGCTAGAACCAGAGTACGTGAACAGGGTTCACACAATTTTGGTATCCATCGACGGAGACCAAGAATTAACTGATTATTACAGGGGACAAGGAGTTTATCGAAAGGTAATCGACAATCTTAAACTAATTGAAAGAAACGGCTTTGACGGAGAACTTATCGCCAGAATGACCGTTATGGAAGAAACCGACATTTTCAAACAGGTATTATGGTTGTTAAACAACCAAGACTACTCTTTCTCCTCCGTTCACTGGCAGATAGATGCGGGCTTCTGGAAAAACGACTTCAAGAAGAGACAGTTCGGAAAGTGGGCTGACGAAAGCTACAATCCTGGAATCAGAAGACTAGTCAAGTTTTGGGTTGACCTCATGGAAAAGCACGGAAAGGTTTTGAAGCTGTATCCTCTGCTTGGGGTAATGCAGTCGCTATTGCTGAATGAAAAGAGTTTGTTGCGCTGTGGTTCAGGATGGGTCAACTACAGCATTTTGACAGATGGAAGTATTGCACCCTGCCCAATTATGGGCGGAATGAAAGACTTTTATGTAGGGCACATCGAGACTGCGAATCCCTTAAGCCTAAAGAAGGTTTTTGTTACTAAACCGTGCACCGAATGCAAAATCTTTTCTGAATGTGGTGGACGCTGCCTCTACGCAAACATTACTAAACAATGGAGCCAAGAGGCGTATTCTCTTGTTTGTAATACGGTGAAAAATCTCGTTGACTCGCTGAAGCAGGAGTTACCAAAAGTGAGGCAGTTAATCGCTGAACGAAAAATTCGGTTTTTAGATTTTGATTATGTGAAGTATAATGGGTGTGAAATAATCCCTTAGGCTGACCCCACATTTTTGAATCAAATGTCTAATGGATAGATTTAAAGTCGTAACTGAATAATTTTATCATTATGTCATTAACAGCCGAGATGAAGGCTTTTGCAGAGAAAGTAGGACTCGACGTTGTCAGAGTATCGTCTGCCGAGCCTCTCCCTGAAGCTGCGAAGCGGATTAAAGAACAAATTCAAAGAGGATTACGCCCCAAATGGAAGGTTGAGGACATTGATTCTTTCTGTGACCCGAGAAGCGTTCTATCATCAGCAAAATCTATTGTGGCTGCGGCAGAATGTTACTTGACCTCAGAACCAGTAGACCTAAGCAAACCAGGCGAGCCACATGGAAGAATTGCTCGGTATCTTTGGCGAAACTATTATCATGATGTGAAGGAAAAACTTGAGAAGGTTGCGGCTTTCTTAAAGAAAAGAACGCCAAGAAAAACGAAGTTTCAGTTTAGATGTTATTCTAATGGTCCCTTAGCGCAGAAGCCCATCGCCCAGCGAGCGGGGGTTGGCTGGTACGGCAAAAACGGGATAATCTACACTGAGGAATATGGGTCTTGGGTAGTGCTTGGAGAACTCCTAACCAATGTTGAACTTGAACCCGACGAGCTGCTTGAAGGGTCTTGCGGAGCCTGTGAAGCTTGTATTAAGGCTTGCCCCACAAAGGCGATAATTGAACCCTACGTTTTGGATATGCCGCGCTGTCTTCAATACATGACAACTCGACAGTTCAATATGTCCACCGACCTCCGAGAGATTTGGGGTGACAGATTGTACGGATGCACAACATGCCAAGACGTTTGCCCTCTAAATCGCAATGTGAAGCCAAAAAATAGAAAACCAACATATGGGTACGTGGGTTCAAGCCTTCCACTGATTCCGATTCTTCAAATGAAAGAAAAGGAATACCGTGATCGCTATTGTAAAAACCAGATAGGAGAGTGGTGGGTACGCTTTGGAGCCATTCAAAGAAACGCTGCCGTAGCCTTAGGAAACATCCGAGATCCAGTTGCAGTTCCAGCCTTAACCCAAGCCTTGAAGAAGAGTCGAAGTCTCATGGTTCGAATTCACGCGGCTTGGGCTCTAGGAAAAATTGGAGGAAAAAACACCAAACAAGCCTTAGAGGATGCCCTCAAGAGGGAACGAAACCCTGAAGCTCGAAAAGAAATCAAGGAAGCGTTAGAGAGAAATTAAGAGATTTTACTGTGACTAAAAAGATTTGAACCTGCGACTTTTGCCGTGTCAGGGCGACATTTCAGCGTCTAGTTCAAAGAGGCTTCCTATAAAGTCCTTTTATTTTATCAAAGTGTTCGTCCGTTGATACTATTGCTTCGACCTTGTTCAAAATTGCTGATGCCCCGTGGATAGAATCCCTTGGGTCGAGACCATATTTTTTGATAATGTCTAGCGCTACCGCCAACAAGTCTTCATTTACTGGTATCAATTTTAGATTTGGGAAATTTAGGAAGGTTTCGCCGGCGATTATGGCATTTTCTAGGGTTCTATACTTCTTGACAACCCACATTATTTCATCAAACGTGAGTGCTGATGAAGAGGCTTGTTCTTTCCCTGATTGCACTTGTTTGAGGAGGTTTCTTGCTCTGTTACCGATCTCTTGAGTGTTTAAGGTGGCATAGAGAAAGACGTTAGAGTCAAGGTAGAGCATTCTATATGCTCCTTAGGCTTAGTTCTTCTTCATATGCGTGGGGCCTTATTTTTCTCACGGATGACCCTTTCCTAGCGATGTTTTCGAGCACTTCTACTGCGTCAAATATTGGTTTTTCCAAAATTAGTTTTCCTTCATCAAGCTTGAAAATAATTCTTGAACCCGGGTGTATTTTGAGGGCTTTCCTTATTACCCGTGGAATGACCACTTGACCCTTTGGACCGACTTTCATTTCTTCTTCAAACAATTTCTTACCTCAAGTTATACAAATGTAAGACATTTATTTATACCTTTTAGTCTCGAGGTAAGAAAGGTAGCAAGATTGAAAATCATTTTCAGGCTTCAATTTCGATAACCAATGCGACACCAGGTTTTATTTGCTGTCTTAGCCTTAAGAAGCATTTCCTATAAACACATGCAAAGAAAGAGTTATAGCGTGCGCTATGGTATTTTGCGGATGTGCGCAGGTAATTATGAAAAAAGGCATAATCTTTGATATTGAGAAGTATGCTATTCACGATGGGCCAGGGATTCGCACTACTATATTTTTTAAGGGGTGTCCATTGCGCTGTTGGTGGTGTCACAACCCAGAGGGTCAAGATTCAAAGCCTGAGCTGATTTATAGAAAAAACAGATGTATCGGCTGTGGCGAATGCGTGAAAAACTGTTCAAGAGTGGCACTTTCGCAGGTTGCCCAACATATATCCATAAATAGAGAGAAGTGTGATTTGTGTGTAAAGTGTTCTCAAATATGTTCATCCGATGCTCTTTCGATTGTTGGGAAAGAGATGACTGTGGAGGAAGTCATAAAAGAAATAGAAAAGGACATGATTTTTTATGACGAATCAGATGGAGGAGTAACATTTTCTGGAGGAGAACCACTTCAACAGCCTAGTTTTTTAAGCGCACTACTTGACGAATGTAAGGAAAGAGACATTCACACTGCGGTGGATACCTGCGGATATGCATCGAATGAGATTGTCGATAGAATCCGTGGGAAAGTAGATCTTTTTCTGTATGATATCAAGATAATGGACGATGCAAAACACAGAAAATATACTGGTGTGTCAAACAAACTAATTCTCGAAAACTTCAGGAGATTAGCAAAAAATGGAAGCAACCTTCTAGTTAGTTTCGCGATTATTCCAGGCGTCAATGATGATGAAGATAATATTACCAGAACGGCTAATTTCATTCTTTCTTTGTCCAACGTAAAAAATTTGAGTCTTCTTCCTTACCATAGAGCTGGCCTTGAGAAGTACAAGAACTTGAATAAGTCTTACAGGCTGGATAAGATACGGCCACCCTCAAGTCAAAAGATAAAGTTGATTAAGGAAAAACTGGAGGCTTTTGGATTGACAGTAAAAATAGGAGAAAGATGACATGTATGAAAGAATAGGAAAATTAAGGAAGAAGAGCATTACAAGTAAACCATACATCAATCCAGAACGGGCAATTCTTGTAACCGAATTTTATGAAAGCGATGTCGCTAATAAACTATCTACGCCTGTGAAAAGGGCGCTTGCGTTCAAGTATTTGCTTGAGAATAAAACGATATGCATCAATGATGGCGAGTTAATCGTTGGCGAGAGAGGACCAGCTCCAAAGGCGACCCCAACATATCCGGAAATATGCTGTCATAGCTTGGAAGACCTCGAAACTCTTAACTCCAGAAAGAAAATCCCATATGCAGTAAATCAAGAGACAAAGAAAATCTACAAAGAAAAGATTATTCCTTTCTGGAAGGGCAAGTCAATAAGAGACATCGTATTTGTCAAAATGTCTGATGAATGGAAAGCCGCTTATGAGGCAGGCGTGTTCACTGAATTTCTGGAGCAGAGAGCCCCTGGGCATACGGTTTTAGACGATAAAATCTACAAAAAAGGTTTGCTTGATTTTAAAGAAGCCATCATGGGGAGCATACAGAACCTTGATTTTTTTAACGACCCAGACGCCTACAAAAAGATGGAAGAACTTAAGGCAATGGAAATTGCTGCAGATGCCTTAATACGTTACGCAGAGCGGCATGCTGAGACGGCGAAAAGATTAGCAAAAAGGGAGAAAAATCTCGATAGGCGAAAAGAACTAGAAAAAATAGCCAGTATATGTACTCATGTTCCAGCTCATGCACCAAGAGACTTTTGGGAAGCTTTACAATGCTATTGGTTCATTCACCTCGGAGTTATAACTGAACTCAATCCATGGGACGCATTCAACCCAGGCAGGTTAGATCAACATCTCTATCCTTTCTATGAAAAAGGTCTGAAGGAGGGAACTTTAACAAGGGAAAAGGCAAGGGAGCTTTTGCAGTCGCTTTGGATAAAATTCAACAATCAACCTGCTCCACCGAAAGTAGGGGTCACTGCAGAAGAGAGCAGTACCTACACTGATTTTGCGCTGATTAACACGGGCGGGGTCAGAGCCGATGGCTCGGATGCAGTAAATGAACTCTCATACCTCATACTTGACGTTGTAGAAGAAATGAGACTTACCCAACCGAGTTCTATGGTCCAAATTAGCAAGAAAACTCCTGATAGATTTTTGAAAAGAGCGCTAGAAATAATAAAAACGGGTTTTGGACAGCCATCAGTATTTAACACAGACGCCATAATTCAAGAACTGCTCAGACAGGGAAAACTCATTGAAGATGCGAGAAACGGAGGAGCAAGTGGATGTGTAGAAACAGGGGCTTTTGGTAAAGAATGCTATATCCTCACAGGATACTTTAACCTAGTTAAAGTACTAGAAATCACTCTGAATAATGGTTTAGACCCGAGAGCATCTAAAAAAATTGGAATTGAGACAGGAGATCCTGCTAAGTTCAGCTCTTTTGATGAACTCTTTGAAGCATTCAAAAAACAGCTTAACCACTTTATAAATATTAAAATTAAAGGGAATAACATCATAGAACGATTGTATGCTGAACATCTTCCAGTACCGTTTTTGTCGCTTCTTATAGATGATTGTATAGCAAAAGGAAAAGATTACCATGATGGCGGAGCACGATATAATACCAACTACATTCAAGGTGTAGGACTTGGAACAACGACAGATTCTTTGGCCTCGATCAAATACAACGTTTTCGATAAAAGATACCTCATGGTGAGGGAGCTACTTGACGCTCTAAAGGCTAACTTTCAGGGCTTTGAACGCCTCCGTCAGAGGTTTTTGAATAAGACGCCAAAATATGGTAATGACAACGACTATACGGATCAAATTATGAAGGCTATTTTTGAAGTCTATTTTGATGCAGTAGATGGGAGACCAAATACTAAAGGGGGACAGTACAGAATTAATCTGTTGCCGACGACAGTCCATGTTTATTTTGGGAAAGTTGTGGGGGCAACTTCTGATGGAAGAAAAGCTGGTGAGCCTCTTTCTGAGGGGGTGTCACCTGTGCAAGGAGCTGATAGAGAAGGCCCCACGGCGGTAATAAAATCCGTTGCTAAGATAGACCATGTTAAAACGGGTGGAACGCTTCTTAATCAGAAATTTGCTCCTCAACTTTTAGCTGATGAGGA
>Ga0129298_10001173_pt1 | contig 10859 bp, 13 predicted proteins | sample I19B2metaG_FD_94707 | JGI IMG/M metagenome (GOLD analysis project Ga0129298, IMG submission 94707) | Lake sediment bacterial and archeal communities from Gulf of Boni, Indonesia to study Microbial Dark Matter (Phase II) - ​I19B2 metaG | ecosystem: Environmental > Aquatic > Freshwater > Lake >...
CCTGTATCTAGACAGTGATCTTGACAGTCTCGCCTCAAGCTACGAAACCTTTGATGTCGTTGTCAAATACGCAACTGTTCCTGCTGGTTCGAGCCGCTCAAGCGGGGAAACTGCATGCACTCTGTCATTGACATCACCAGATTACAGCTCAATTAGTCTCGATGCAGCAGGGGTATGGAGCTTCGACTACGAGATAACCACTACGGCTAAGCGAGTGAGCTCAGATGTGTCTGGGACGGTAACTATCACAGTGTCAGCAGAGAACGCCTAACACTATCGCCTGAAAGGAGAAGGTGGAAGCATTGGATCCCGGAGAGGGTTTGGAAGAGGTCGTTGAAGCTGCCAAGGCATTAGTATCGAAGGTGATTGACTCTCCGGAAACCGAGAGGGATGACGCCGGGATTCAGGCTTTATCCTCAGCTCCCAAAAACCTCACAAAGACCCCAGAAGTTGGCCACAGAACCCGAAGTTCGGCTCTGGGGAAAATCCCCTTTATCCTTTTTCTCGCAGCCTTCAGCGTCTGGATTGTCCTATTACTAGGAATCTATCTGCCCTTAGTAGGATGGTTGCCAAACACCTATCCCCCAGAGTTCGATGAAGGAGTACTTGCGGCCTTCCAGGTGTCGACAGTCTTGGCCTCCATCATCTCGTTCTACATAGGCGTAGGTGGGATATCAAGATGGAGAAAACGGTCAGGGTAACAGCATTCCTCCTCATATTCCTAACAAGCTCTCTTTCCAGTGTGCGAGCTCTTGTATACCACTCAGACTCGCAGAATATGACTCAAACCATAAAAGACACAAAGCTTTGGGTTGACTCCTTTGATGGCACGAGAGACCAGTGGACCAAGAACGGTGTCTCTCCATACTTGGACAACCAGGATCAGACGGGCAACTACGTTTATGGCATAGCCAATGGACTTGGATCTAGGCAGGGAGACAAGATCGGGGATTATGGATTCGAGGACCACGCTCAAACGGGCACCATCATCTCAGTAGAGCTCAAGGTCTACGGTCACGCCAACAGTCAACACCCAAATCAGAACTATTTCTCAGTCTATCTATGGGACGGGAGCAGTTGGCGTTACGTAATGGACTTCAAGGGCGCGAGCGGATACATATGGAAAGAAGCTGACATAACTTCATATCTGGATACGTGGGAAAAAGTAAACCAGGCCAAAATCTACCTCCAGACAGAATCAAAAGGAGACCGAGGAGGCCAATCTTGCGACGCAGCCCTGCTCGTAGTACGATATTGACCTCCGCAGACTATCTCTCCCCAATCTTTCTGCAGACTCTAGGAAACCTCTGCATCACATTCTCTTTCTTCTGAGAAATATGGCAACCGTCACTAATATGCCAATAGTTACTAGGGATTTTGAGCAGACCCTTGCTCTCGCTCGAAGAAGCAATATCCGAATCTCTTAGTCTCCATCAGAAGCAAGTCTTTTCAGGTAGCAAGACCAATTGGTCATGCAGTCAGCCGCTGGAGCTGACGGCCAATTGATCCCAGTGTCACGTGTCGCTGCCTAACCCTCTAGAATGACATTTTCCTTTGTTAAGCAAAATGCCATGTCGAGAAAGGTCTTAAGAAGCAGGATCGTCCATAGAAAACACTGATCTAGGAAGAGCTAGCCCTAGGAGGATCTGTCACGAATCTCAGAGTTGAGGCTGCCCTTGAGAACCTGAAGAACCGCATAGTCTCTTGCGAACGCTGCCCAAGGCTGAGGGCCTACTGCCGAGAAGTAGCGTGCATCAAGAAGAGAGCCTTCAAGGACTGGGGCTATTGGGCGAAGCCCTTGCCCGGCTTTGGCGACCCATACGCTCGGCTCCTCATAATAGGTTTGGCTCCCGCAGCTCACGGGGGCAACAGAACTGGACGGATGTTCACAGGCGACAGCTCAGGAGACTGGCTCTTCAAGGCGCTGTATGAGGCTGGATTCGCCAATCAGCCAACAAGTGTCAACCGAGATGACGGGTTGAGGCTTGACTCCGCCTATATCACTGCAACAGTCCGATGTCCCCCGCCAGCCAATAAGCCCACTCGGGACGAAATCAGGAACTGTTCCTCATACTTGGCTGAGGAGCTAGAGATACTCCCGGATGTGAGGCTTGTCCTTACGCTTGGAAGAGTAGCCTTCAATGCCTATCTGACTCACTTACCAGATGCTCCCCGAATTGCATTCAAGCATGGCGCCCTTTACAACATAGATAGAGAGAGGCCGCTGCTCATGGCATCATACCATCCCAGCAGGCAGAACACTCAGACCCGCAAGCTCATATGGGAAGCATGGAGCAACATCTTTGCCGAGACACGAAAACTCTTGAACAGACCCTCATGATTAATCTACACATTGAAAAATCATATTAGTATCCAAATATAGGGGTCTAGCACAATTGCGCACACACAGACCCCTCAGACGAACCACGGACCGATCGATAGGCTCAACCCTTAAGCCCGCCTGCATTTCACGTTAAGAGCCTTCGCTAACCGCAGTAGGTCCTTATCGGTCATCCATTCAGTCTGGAGATAATCGCAGATCCTCTCATCACTCAGCCCAAGTCTACGCGCCTCGTCAACAGCGTTGCGATACGCCTCAATCTCTGTGGGTCTGTCAACATAGCTCCAGCGACCGCTGAAGAGTTCCTTTCCATCCATGAACTGCTTCACATGAGTCAACTCGTGGATCACATCAAGGTATATGTCTATGATGTCACCTTTGTTCAAGTACTCCGCACTGATTATCAGGTGTCCATCTTCATTGCTTACCCCCATGTAGCCCCGCCATCCGCCCAATTCAACCTTAAGGTTGCTGAGTACACTCTGAGTCTCCTCTCCGAAAATGCGCCTAACAGCCTCAACCTTCTCAAACCCCTTTAAGTGGTCGGTGAACGGATGCATGGACACCTTGGCGTTGCGCACTATCTCAACGTTCAGTTTTACGTCGGTCATTGCCAGTCTTCCCAAGCTTGCCCCAGCTTATGCTTCATGTTGCCTTGTTGCTAAGGCATTACCAAAGCTTTCTATAAAATCTTTCGCCCACCTCGATTGGAGCTAGGGACCTGACGAATCCCCCAAATCATCCTAGCCTCGACTGTCCCACAATGGTCTTTGCCTCAGTCTCATTTCTTGATCCAACACTCAATTCCCAGACATATGCTTCCACTATTGTCGAAGCCAATTGACCCTAGACAAGCAACCTTACCCTATACTGTCCGTTAGGAAACGTTCAATTTATAAAATCGGGATCATATCCTTTCAAGCATAACAGCTGATAAGGAGCATTGCCTATGAAGCATGAATACCTAAGAGAAACAATCAAGTCACTAGATCTGGAAAAGGTACAAACTATCTCAGAGTTACTGACTGCGTTCAACCGAACCTCCTTCCAATCTCGTACTCTAGCCATGTGCGCCAACATATACCTAGACATGCTGGAGGATCCAGAGAGACCGACCATCTTTCTTGGGCTGGCAGGCGCGATGGTTCCAGCTGGCATGAAGGGCGTGGTATCGACTATCGTGAGAAGGAATATGGCTGATGTTATTGTGAGTACAGGAGCAAACATGTACCATGACTTTGTGGAAGCCTTTGGGGAGCATCATTACGTTGGTTCACCAGACAGTGATGACACAATGCTACGCAAGGAGGGAATCGACAGGATCTATGACACCTATACTGACGAGTCGAAGTTCGGAGTGATTGAGAATATGGTGACGCTCCTTGCGGACAGCCTAGCGGATGAAAACTTAGGCAACATCTCATCAAGACAATTTCTGTACAGGCTTGGAAAGTTGATTGACGAAAAAGCAGCAACGGAAGACAAGAAAGACTCCGTAATCTGGAACTGCTGGAAAGAAAGCGTCCCAATCTTCGTCCCAGCTTTGAGCGACAGCTCACTAGGACTGGCAATAACCGAGCATTATATCAAATTCGCAGAGAAAGGACGAAGCCCGCTTGCTATCGATCAGATGAAAGACAACTACGAATTATTGCAGATCAAGAAGGTTGCGCCCAAGACAGGAGTGATATACATCGGGGGAGGCGTACCGAAGAACTACATTCAACAGACCGCTTTCCTCGAAAGACAATTCGGAATACCGGATGCGGAACACGAATATGGCTTCCAGATAACGACGGACAGCCCTCAATGGGGAGGACTATCCGGATGCACATTCAAGGAAGGCCTTAGCTGGGGAAAGGAGAAGCCCGGAGGCAAATATGCAACGTGCTACTGCGACGCAACTATTGCTTTCCCTCTCATTGTCAAGGCGACACTTGAAAGATGCAGAAACCTAGATAAGAGAAGCAAACTAACATTCAGATTCCAGTACATATGACAGCATGAATGCCTTGACCTCTCACGAAACGGTCTCTGCGGAGGGCATGAGGTATCTTTCACATCGAGAAGATGTCAGCCAAAGACTTCGAGTTCGCAGTTCATCTAACCGACACTATGGAATGGAATATGACGAGAGAGGACTTCGAATTCATGATTGAACTGGAGCCAGAGGGGTGTCTTGTGCTGTTCTGGAACTCAGAGAGAGCTGGCATCGCTACAGCGATAAGCTACGATCAGGTAGGCTGGGTCGGAAGCGTCATAGTCACTGAGAACTATCGAAGAAAGGGGGGCGGATCGCTATTAGTCAAATATGCAACAGAGTACTTGACGAGTAGGGGTGTGAAAACCATCGGCCTGTATAGCTATCTTGACCGAATCCCTTTCTATGCGAAGCAATGTTTTCGACCTTACTCAGAGTTCCTAGCATTGAAGGGAAGAGGATTTTCATCATCGACTGAGGCTCCAGTAAAGGAAGCTGATAGAGATGACATTCGACAGATAATCAATCTGGATCGCCTATGTTTTGGAGGATCTCGGAGCAAGGTGCTAGAACCCCTTCTTGTTGATCCAGAAAACCTATGCTTTGTATGCAAGGAAAGCGACCAAATTCTTGGATTTGCGGCGGCAAAAGTAAGTGATGAAACATCTGAGATAGGACCGCTGGTTTGTAGACCTGGACGCGATGACATAGCTGTGGATCTCCTAAAGGCAAACCTTGGCAGACTGAGAACTTGTGAAGTTTTCCTATGTGTCCCTGAAAAGGAGTCCAGGATCCTCGGCCTACTGACGCATCATGGATTCAAACAAGACTTTCGTCTAGCGGGAATGTTTCGCGGAACCCCTGTCATCAGCGATTATATTTATGTGCCCGAGTCTTTGGAGAGAGGTTGAACCCCATGCCCTCAAATCTGTGCAGGATGTTACTTGAAGATTTCCTTGAGAACTCAAGACCATGCATTCAAGCCACTGCGGAAGAATTGCCTCGATTCGAAGCAACCAGAAAGAGTGAAGTCCATCTGCTAGAAGTGGTGGGAGATCAACTGAAAGATGTAGCCTTTGGCGGAGACCATTTCTTTCTCAGATCTTCCGTCGAGTACTCAAACCCGCAGCTGACTCTTGAGGAAGTTCAAGGCATCATCGCCGCAAGGTTGATCGAAGTCTGTGGAAATTACTCTTACCTTCACGAATCTGACCCAAAGAGCAAAGACGACATAACTGAATTATGCAAAATGCTTGGAGAACCCCCCAGAGGAAGGATCATCCCCTTCCTGTTGAACACAGACGATGTGGAGCCTGATAGATACTCAGTGAACCCTTTGAGAGAGTCTTTAGTGGAAAGTGGTCAAAGCGCCTTTCCCTCAGCATCTGTCAACACAGAGGGTCTCAGGTTGGATGAGAAGTTCATGCAGAAGTATGAGGGGTCACTCATCTCGAGATCAGAAGCAGACCTGATAGAGTACCATCTTGCCGAATGCGGAGACAGATACGTGAACATGGTTGATGTTGTCAAACAGAATTACCTAGAGATGCTCTCAGAATCTTTTGGAATTGACCTCTGTCTTCCCATCATGCGAATGCCTTTAGAGATTCTTAAGAAGGAGAAAGCCGATGACCTGCTGCACTACATCATAAGGGAGACGCATAAGGACTATGAGTCAGTCGAGCGCGTCTACAACTGCATGGGTAGAAGCATGAAGAACAGGACAACGCTTTTGACGGTGCCACATTCGAAGAAAGGTTTCGGCTCAAAAAAAGCAGCCCGAGGAAAAATATACTTCGACGGGAAAAAACTGAAAAACATCCAAGTAGCCTACAAGACAACACCCTTATATCCGAATGATATTGATCCAAAGGATATCAGCATCGCAGTAGCCGAAGACCAGTTTGCAATTGAGGGAGACAAATTCACAAATTATGATTTCAGAGATACGCCATCTTCGCCCCAATTCATCCTTTATTCTCTAGGGTCTTCGGAGGACGCGGCTATATGGCATGGAATCGGAGAGTCTGGGGCTGCACAGCTGATAAGTAGCTATACATCGACGCGCCTTGCATGCGCCAAAGATGCGATGATTGGGAGTCTAGGAAAATATGGGATCTCGCCGAGGGTTCCTCTTCAGTTTAACCTTGTACCGAAGAATATGTGGGTTCACCCGATACATGGAACCATAGACACGAGCATAGGATCTGTTGAGAGACTGGAGGATTTGGCCAGATTGGGCATGAAGATGGAATGCCTTTCGATACAGGAATATGCTAGATAAATGAAAGGTTGCTCCTGAAGTGCTCTTCAAGCAGATCAAAGATTTTGGCGACAACTTCTCCTACATCGTAGCAGATGAAGTTTCAGGTGAGGCTGCTATTATCGATCCGAGCTTCAACGCTGACGTCATTATTCGATGGGCAAAGAAAGCCGGGTTTGGCATAGGATACATCGTTAACACTCACCATCACAAGGATCACATGGGGGACAATCCCAAGATCAAATCGTGCTTTGGCTCGAAGATTGTCGCCCATGGGCTGTCGAAGACTGAGAAAGACGTTGGGGTGATTGATGGAGACGTTCTGAAGATTGGTGGATTAGCCATAAGGGTGATTCACACTCCCGGACATACCCCTGACAGCATATGTTTACTAGTTGACAGGAGACTCTTGACAGGTGATACTTTGTTTGTGGGGGAATGCGGCAGGACTGATCTGCCCGGAGGGAGTTCCGTGGACATGTACAACAGCCTCTTCAATAAGCTGATGATGCTTGACGATGACATCGAAGTCTACCCGGGTCACGATTATGGTTCGAAACCATCCTCAACAATAGGAGAGGAAAAAAGAACAAACTACACGCTCGAAAAACGATCACTCGACGAGTTCATAGAATTCATGAAGGAACCCTAGCCATCCCACCTGCTTTCCACCCTCCACACAGTCAGCCATAGCTTCAACTCTCTATCGTCGCATCCACAAGAGACAACAGATGAACCTACCACAACACGCGCGCAAGACATTTCAGACAACAAAAACCGCTATAGCGGCTACTGTTGTCCACAACCCGTCTTTGTTTCCTTCTGCGGACTGGCAGATATGAGTTCTGAAGAACTTTCTGTTCATGTCACCGGATTTCCCTCTTTTTTTTGCCGCGGTTTCTGGTTCGGATTTTGTGCCAAGCCTCATTGTTAGCATTGTTTCGGCCAGATCCTCAGCATAGTCTCCGGCTTTCTCAGCGGTCTCCCCAGATGAAGCATACTCTGAAAGGTAACCGTAGCCATCGTCGTCTTTGACCATAGCAAGTCCTATTGCTGCAGAAACAAGACGATTCGGCTCGTTAGTTTCATTCTTTGCCATAACAACAAAGGTAATCTGGCCAGGCTTCAGCAGCCGCGAGCCTTCCTCCCTTGAAATCAGCTTACAGCCGGGAGGAAGGATACTTGACACACGAACAAGATTGCACATCTCAACGCCTGCCTCCCTCAATGCAAGATCAAACGAAGCCAGCTTGTCCCTGTGAACTCCTACGCCCTTTGTGAAGAACATTTTCGTTGGAATCATGACTTTCATACATACATTGTCGTTTCTTAAAACCTTTCTCCTTCAGATTCCAGTGTTGGTTCTTAGTCGGTCCGAGGATTAGTGTTACGGCAATATCTGATGGCACTAGGCTTTTGAAGAGAATACCCGCCCCCTTGGCTTTTGTTCTGGGCTGCCCACGGTGCACTTAAATATCCTGGTTTCCCCATATCCTCTATGATAGAATAGGTGAAAGAAAGATGAAGTGTAAGAACTGCGGTGTCGAGCTGGCTGAAGATACGAAGTTCTGTTCGAACTGTGGAGCCTATGTAGGCAAAGCAGTGAAGGAGGAGTTCAGAGTATCGTCGGACAACCTCATCAGGGAAGTCAACAGACTGCTTCGCGAAGGAAACATCACAAGACTGGTCGTCAAAGACGAGAAGGGCAAAACCTTACTAGAGATACCTGCCTGGGCAGGGATTGTGGGCGCTGTATTGGCGCCTTGGCTTGCAGCCTTAGGTGCAATAGCAGCTCTGGCAACGGACTGCACCATCAGCGTCGTTAGACAAGAGTAGCAGAATGGGCCCGTATCACGGCTGTAGATGGGGATATTGAGCGATCTGTCACCAAAGGTGCTCCCTGTAGCATACTCGGCCCGCTTCCAATCAACCACTGGTTCTGCAAATGCTCTTCCAAAAGCCTTTAGCGAGGTCAAAGCGAAAAGCTCCATCGAGGCTTCGCGTCAGATCATGATCATTGTCGCTTGGACCGCGATGTTGCTCACTAGTAACCTCGCAATCATCATCTGGCGAGAACTCGCATCTGGCGAACCGTATTGGTGGCCTTGGATGCATGCCTTTGGACTCCAAATGCTGTTCGTTATCGCCCTTGTTCACGAAACCTTGAAGCCATTAAGGAGGTTCATTCTGGTTCTACTCGCCATATTCTTCCTAGGGTTCGGAGCCGGCTGGCAATGGGGTCTGATCCCCTTCGTCCGTGCGAGCTCAACATGGACCACTTGGGAAAGCCAGACGCCTTGGGCGTTGTCAGCAATAGGCACTCATCTTCTAAGGCTTTTGCCAGCATTGACCGTTATGTTGGTCTTGTTGCTTCTAGGGTTAAGGCGCCGTGACTTCTTTCTTGCTAAAGGGAGGATTGATGCGCCTGTTGAGCCTTCTAGGCTATTGGGCATGAAGAAGTCTGAGCCGTGGACGCGGACAGGAAGCATTTTCGCCACAATCTTCACCATAGTCACTTTCGTCTTCCTGGCACTCACATGGAAGACTTCATTAGACGCGTTTGCCAACGCATTGCCACTGATTCCGGTTGCCCTGGTCATTGCAGCAATAAACGCTTTCAACGAGGAGTTCACGTTACGCGCCGCGCCACTTTCGACACTATCACCTGTCATCGGAAAAAAGCAGGCACTCATGGTTACAACAGTATATTTTGGCCTTGGCCACTTCTACGGTGTGCCCAATGGGGTGTTGGGCGTACTTCTATCGGGGTTCCTCGGCTGGTTCCTAGGGAAAAGCTTGCTGGAAACAAAGGGGTTCTTTTGGGCTTGGCTGATCCACTTTCTTCCAGATGCATTCATCTTCACATTCTATGCGATGTCCGCATAGTGGCAGGTATCAATCAGCTGGGACCAATGGCTGAACAGAGGCCTAACGAGTTCTTCCAGTATGCATATCCAGAATCAAGCATGATTCTTGCGGCTGACTTCCAGCAGGAGCAAGGCTGGTTCACCTATCTCATTATCTTCTGTAATCTAGACTTCCTAGCGCCAAGCATCAGATATGATATCACTGGTACCACAAATCCAATGGCAGCGGTATACTGTATTGTTACCCCCCATATGTCGAACACTATTGTTGCAGCACTGACAAGGAGAGTAACCCAGAATCCCCACCTTTTCATCAGCAACAATCCGGTAACAGCTATGAATCCCAGAATTCCCAGTAGGAAAAACATCGTGTCTACCATCTGAACAGTCACCTGTGAAACTTCCACATCTAGAAGGCCTCCTGGCGTAGTCGCACTTAAGTATCCAAAGAAGAATCTTCCAGCAGACTGGATTATCCATAGGAATGCCACAAAGATTACACTTTTCGTTAGTTTTCCTGAATTTCCCATTTTTCCCTACCCCTTTTTCACCACTTTCCAATTCTCGTTAGTTGAGCCCAACCTTCTCTAGGGTTTGTGGAGTTTTGAGTTGATTTGCGATTTTCCTTCCGAAATCCACGCACTTGGGAAGTTCTCCTTCTGCAATTGGACCCTTCATTCCGTTGACCCTTACCGATAAGCCGGGAGATATCAGCTTCATGTTTGGAACCTTATCGCTTATTCTCTTCTCCATTTTCTTTACAGCCTTCTCGAAGTCCCCTCCGAGATATGTGTCGAAGACTGCAGCCCATTTACCCTTCAGGTCCATCTTACTAAGATCATCAATAAACTTCACAATAGTTCCAGCTGGTCTGCCCATATGATTTGGTGCCCCGATGAGTATTACCTCTGAACCGGCCACTGCCTTGGTGTCAACATCCTTGACATCACTGATAGCAGTTTCTATTCCCTTAGCTTCTCTCAATCCCTCCACAATCTTTTCTGCTACAAGCTTTGTGTTGCCGTACTTTGTGTCATAAACGACGAAGACTTTCATCAATAGTCATCTCTCCATCAAGTTACACACTTTTTAGTAGATATGATCTTTCTTCTTTTGAGTTACCTTGACATATGAAAGAAACTCTATTTTGACCAGATACCCTTCAAATGCTGTAACTACTCTTCAGTCAGCCCAAATCCATTCCTCCTTCAGCTAATCGTCCGATGGATCAAGCTGCTGATGTTCCCTCAACAAGATCATGAATGGCAAGCCGACTGGGATCTGATGAGCGTAGAACTGCACGAGTAAGAAAAACGAGATTTGCTATGTTTCAGTTCTACTCACATTCAGGACTCTGCCGGACAGGAAAGGCGTGTTTGTCCTTGCAGACCAGCTAGTTTATAAATA
>Ga0129298_10001174_pt1 | contig 10842 bp, 9 predicted proteins | sample I19B2metaG_FD_94707 | JGI IMG/M metagenome (GOLD analysis project Ga0129298, IMG submission 94707) | Lake sediment bacterial and archeal communities from Gulf of Boni, Indonesia to study Microbial Dark Matter (Phase II) - ​I19B2 metaG | ecosystem: Environmental > Aquatic > Freshwater > Lake >...
AATCCCCTTTTCTCTCATCCGATCTACCGCCTCCATGGCGATCTCTCCAAAGCTGCCCATGGTCAGAAGGGCGAAAAATGGGCCGGGTTTTTGCCGAACGGTTCCCCGTGCGCGTGCGACACAGAGACTTGGAAGACTTCCCTTGAAGGGCGATGCGCGAGAGCAAGAAAGAGAGGTTACGAAGAGTTTATGGTTGGCGTCGTTTTGGTTACCCATCCGCATTTGGGCGATGAATTCGTCCGTTCGGCAGAATTAATCTGCGGGAAATTACCCGGCCTGGCGACCGTTTCCATCGACACCCACAAAGGGGTAGAAGAGTTGAGGAGAGAGATTGCCGAGGCGATCCGGAGTGTCGACTTCGGCGACGGGGTGCTTATTCTTACGGATATGTTCGGGGGAACGCCATCGAATATGAGCCTGGCTTTTCTGCAGGAGGGGCGAGTGGAGGTTCTGAGCGGCCTCAACCTTCCCATGCTCATCAAGATTTCCAATTGTCGCGAAGGGCAGAGCCTAAAAGAGCTGGCCAAGACGATTAAGGAGGCCGGCCAGCGAAATATCAATCTCGCCAGCGAGATCTTGCAGAGGAAGCCGTGAGCCGCGAAGTGATGGCCGTGGAGCCGATGGGGCGGATCGAGATCCGCCAGATGACCGAGCGGGACCTCGACGAGGTCATGGAGATTGAACGGAAGTCTTTTCCCTCACCTTGGTCCAGACGACTTTTTGAGCGGGAATTGTTATTGCCCTATGCCCACGTCTTCGTTGCCCGGGAAATCCCGCCGCATCGAGTCGGGGGGTACCTGTGCTTCTGGCTGGTGGAGCGGGAAACGCATATTTTGAATTTGGCCGTGCATCCTGACCGGCGTCGGCGAGGGATTGGTTCTCTTCTAATACGCTATGGGTTGGATTATTCCTGGGAAAAAGGGGCCAGAGAGATTAGCCTCGAGGTTCGCCGTTCAAATTACAAGGCCATCTCCCTCTATCGAAGTTTTCATTTTCAACCGCAGGGAATTCGCCCGCGTTACTACAGCGATAGCGGGGAGGATGCCGTCATCATGAGCCTACAGCTGGTCGACCCGACCCCGCCGACTTCCCCATGAAAACCCATCCCAAAGAAATGAAAGCCAAGATCCTGTTCCACCAGAGAATCGCCTCTGATTATTTTCGTCTGCGTCTCCTATGTCCAGATATTGCCCGCGCAGCGCAGCCGGGTCAATTCCTCCTGCTGCGGGTAAACGAATTAAGAGACCCTTTCCTCAGACGGCCCTTCAGTTTTTCGCGCATTTTTCCCCCCAAAGGAAAAAGAACCAGGCCGGAAGATGAGGGAGCCCTGGAAATTTGCTACAAAATCGTCGGCCGCGGAACTTTCCTAATGACTCAGCTGCGAGAAGGTCAACGACTGGATGTGCTAGGACCCCTGGGGAAAGGATTCTGGGTCCCGGAAGGCCAAAGACGGGCCATACTCGTCGGGGGAGGGATCGGAATTGCCCCGCTCATCCCTTGGGCTGAGGAGCTACGTGGGGAGCGGGGAAAGAAAAGGAGAATCCCCAAGAACCCGGAAGAGAGCCCGGAAGTTCTTGTTCTGATCGGTGGAAAGAGCCGGGAGAAGATTCTGGGAATCCGGGAGTTTAAAAAGATCGGGTTTGAGCCCCAAGTGGCTACGGAGGATGGAACTCGGGGAATGCCAGGATTGGCCACTGACCTGCTCGAACGAGAGCTTATGACGCATGGTCCCAAGTCAGCTTCGCTTTATGCCTGCGGGCCGCTGCCCATGTTGGCCAGAGTGGCCCAAATCGCTGATCAGTTCGATCTGCCTTGCCAAGTGCTCCTGGAAGCCCGGATGGCCTGCGGGGTCGGGGCTTGCTTGGGATGTGCGGTGAAAGTCAAAGAGGGGACTTTGCGCGGATTGCCGCAGAGTGAAGAATCCCCTGCCGCCAGGGAAGGCGCCCGGCTCGCCGGGGAATATGGGGAGGGTGAAATGGGATCTATCCCAGAGAGCTTGGTTCCGGTGATTGCCGAATTCCCCGCCTTTCGCTACGCCCGCGCCTGTAAAGAAGGCCCCGTCTTTGAGGCCAAAGAGATTCTTTGGGAGTGAGCTGGGTTGGTGAGAAGAGGGGAACAGAAAAAAGACGGCCGGAGTTTGGAAATTAAGCTGGGTCCGCTGACGCTGAAAAACCCAGTGATTGCGGCCTCGGGCACCTTTGGCTACGGGGAGGAGTACGCCGGGATTCTTGCCATAGGAAGGCTGGGGGCGATCGTCACCAAAAGCCTCTCCCTGGAGCCACGCAAGGGGAACCCTCCTCCTCGTGTGGCTGAGACATCCTCGGGAATGCTGAACGCCATCGGCCTGGAGAATGTGGGGTTAAAGATTTTTCTCCAGGAGAAAATGTCTTTTCTGCGCAAAGTGCGCTGTCCGGTTCTGGTCAGCATCTTTGGCTCGACGGTAGAAGAATATGCCGGAATGGCCAGGAAGTTGTCGGAAGTAGAAGGGGTTGCTGGACTGGAGATCAACGTCTCTTGCCCGAATGTTAAGGCGGGCGGCGCGATTTTCGCCGCCGAAGCCAGATCCATCCATCAGGTAGTGTCAAAAGTCCGGCGCGCGACCCCCGCTTTTGTAATGGTCAAGCTATCTCCCAATGTGGCCGATATCGTAAAGATCGCCCGGGCCGCAGAAGAGGCCGGTGCAGACGCGGTCTCTCTGATTAACACTCTAACCGGACTGGCCATCGATGTGCGGACACGGACGCCGATCCTGGGAAATATCACCGGGGGTCTCTCGGGTCCAGCCATCAAGCCCATCGGCCTGCGTATGGTCTGGCAAGTGGCTCAAGCCGTAGGCATCCCGGTCGTGGGCATGGGAGGGATCATCTCTGCGGAAGATGCGTTAGAATATATGATTGCCGGCGCGACCGCAGTTCAAGTGGGATCGGCTCATTTCATCGACGCCAGGGCAGGTCTGAAAATTGTCGATGGGCTTCAGAACTACCTGCGCGTCAACGATATCCCCAACCTAACCGATTTGATCGGAAGCTTAAAGGTTAAATGAATTTTTTATGCTGAATTCTGACTCCTGATTTCTGAATTCTGCGTATGAAGGAGAAAGCCATGGAGCTGAAAGGCGTAAAATTGGAAATCCCGGAGGGCGCGAATATTATCGTTGGCCAGACCCATTTCATCAAGACCATTGAGGACCTGTACGAGGTCATGGTCAATGCCATGCCGAAGTGCCGCTTTGGTACTGCTTTTTGCGAAGCTTCCGGGGCTTGCTTGATCCGTCTCGAAGGAAATGATGAGGAATTGAAAAAGGTGGCCCTGCGGAATGCCCAGGCGATTGGCGCCGGACATACCTTTGTGCTGGTGCTCCTCGATGCCTACCCGGTCAATGTGCTGAACGCAATCAAGAACTGCCCGGAGGTCTGTTCGATCTTCTGTGCCACAGCCAACCCCGTGGAAATCATTCTGGCTGAATCTACCCAGGGACGGGGGATCCTCGGGGTCATCGATGGCTCCTCCCCCAAAGGTGTAGAAGACGCAGCCGGAGTTAAGTGGAGAAAAGACCTGCTGCGCAAGATCGGCTATAAACTCTCCTGACGCATCCAACCGACTTTGTCCTGCCCCGCATAACAACAAGGTGCCGAAGGGAGGCATCAACTACTGTCAATTAGGAGAGGAACGGATATAACGGACCAAGGGGAGGGTGGAAACATGGTGCAAGAAATTCATACTTATTTGACAGATTTGCAAGAACTGCGGGATCAGGTCAAAAGTCTTCTGGAAGGGTTGCCCCAACAAGCACTGGATTGGCGCCCCATTGAGGGAGAGGGTGAGCTCGCCACCAATTCCTTGGGGGCAATCGTGGTTCATCTTGCTGGTTCCGAAACCTTTTGGATGAAAGAGATCATCGGCGGGAGGAAAATCGACCGGGATCGGGACGCGGAATTTGTGACCAAAGGATTAAGCGTTTCGGAATTACAAGCCAAGATAGGAGCAGCGGCCAAGCTGACGGGGGAAACCCTTTCAGCTCTGACAGAGAAGCAGTTGGAAGAAGGCCGGAAATGGAAAGACCGATCGATAACCGTGCGCTGGTGTATTCTGCATATCATCGAGCATATTGCCCAGCACCTGGGGCACATGCAGCTTACCCGTCAACTCTGGCTGGCTCAATTCCGGAAATAAGAAGATCATCTCCATAATATCTTTGCTTTTATTCATAATCAGTCCTCCCAATCTACTTAACTCCCTTGCCTCCCGTCCGGATCAATGGGGAAATCTAAAGGGGAAGGGCAAGGGGGGCGCCTCGCTATTGATTTAATCCTTTGGCGATGTTAATGTTAGAATAATTTTGGGTCCCAAAAACCAAACCCCCTGCCTTTGCGCTCTTAAACCAGAGAAGGGTAGAAATGAGCATCCATGGAGATTGGGAAAGTCGTTGCCTTCTTTGAGCAAAAGAAAATCCTTTGCGCGGTTTGCCTGGAGGCTAAGGAAAATAAATATCACTTTCTCACCGAAGAAAACCGGGAAATCTCCCTGGGGCCGAATCGTATCGCCCACGTCTCTTCTCACTCCCTGAATATCAATTTCCCCCGCGAAACCCTGGTAGCCGACCTGAAGAAGTTCGGGGAACGCCAGAGAGAATTGATGCGGGCCATTTCGATCAAAGACCTCTGGGAAGTGGTCTGCAGCGAAGCAGAAGGGTTCAGCTTACGGGATCTCACCGAGCTGGTTTTTGATTCTCGGGCCTCTTCGGACCACGAAATGGCCCTCTTTCGAGCCCTCGCTGATGACCGGGTCTATTTTAAACAGAAAGCGGATCTCTACGAAGCCCGCGATCCCGAAAAGGTAGGGCAAATCTTGCTCCAACTCGAACGGGAAGCGGGGCAAGAACGGGAGCTGCAAGAAGCCAGTGTTTGGCTGGCCGCTGTGTGGGCGGGCGAGACAGGACCTCCCCCAGAAACCAACAAGAGGATTGTGGCCCTGCTGAAGGAGATGGCGCTGTTCGGTCCGGAGACCCCGGAGTACGCCAGGGGGAAAGCTCTACTGGAGAGGGCCCAGATTTCTTCGCCCCAAGCCCCTTTTGAGCTATTGGTGCGCTTGGGCGAATGGGGAGAGGACGAAAACCTTTTTCTGCATCAGCACCAGATTCCCCAGGCTTTCCCCGAGAAAGTAATCGGGGAGGCCGGGCAAATCCTGGCGCAAGCCGAAAAGGGAATTCCGGTTCACCCGCAAGACCGTGATTTGACTTTCCTGCATCCTTTAACCATCGATAGCGAATTTACCCGGGACATCGATGATGCCTTGAGCCTGGAGCGTGTGGGAGAGGACTATCGGGTAGGAATCCACATTACTGATGTGGCTACCTTCCTCAACAGACATGAAGAGATTTTTCAGGAAGCGATGTCCCGGGCGACCTCGATCTACCTACCCGATCAACGGATCCCCATGATTCCTCCAGCGCTCTCCGAGGGCACCTGCAGCCTCGTCGTCGGGGAGAAGCGGCGGGCACTCAGCTTTTTGGTGCGGATTAACTCCGAAGGGAAGATTTTGGAATACCAGATTACCCCCAGCATCCTCCAAGTCGAACGCCGGCTTTCCTACGAGCTGGTGGATCAACTTCTGGAAGAAGAGGATGAGGAACTCAGCCGCTTACAGCAGATTGCCGAGAAACTTTTCCGCAGGCGGGCGGAGTCGGGGGTTTTCTTCATTCCCCGGCCGGAACGGGTAGTCCGGGTAAACCGCGACCGGGAAATCACCATCTGCAAACGCGACCGGGAAAGTCCTTCACAGAAAATGGTCTCGGAATTTATGATTTTGGCCAACTCCCTGGCGGCGCTTTTTCTGAAGGAAGGGGGCGTTCCGGCCATCTACCGGGGTCAAATGGAGCCGCGGGAAAGAATTCCCCCCATGGGGAAATTCGACCCTCTTCAAGCCTACCGCCTGCGGCGGGTCATGAACCGGGTAGAAGTCAGCACTCGGCCCCTGCGCCATTCCGGCATAGGGGCGGAAGCCTATCTAACTCTGACCTCTCCCATTCGCCGATTTTACGATTTGTTGACGGAACAGCAAATACTGGGGGTCCTCCGGGGGAACCCCGTTTTTAATGAAACCCAACTCGAAGAAATTATCACCAAAGTCGGACCCACGATTTCCAAGGTAGGCTTAGTAGAAGAGCTCACCGAACAATACTGGATCTTGCGTTATTTGGAAAGGCGGGTGAATTCTACCACCCCAGCGGTCATTTTAGACCGCTTCGCCAATAAGTACTTGGTTCACCTGAATGAATATCTTTTGGAAGTAGATATGGCGGCCAATTCCAGCCGTACTTTTGTGCCGGGCGATGAAGTACTCATTCGGGTGGAAAAAGTCAACGCCCGCGCTGGGGTGCTGAAGATTGTTCCCGTTTAAGAAGGCTGAGTGCCACCCCGCGATTCGCGGGGCCGGGTTCCAGCGATTGGCAAACCAAAATCCCCAAAGACCATTTAAGATTTAGCATTTTGATTTACGGCGGCCTTGATCAGCTCCTGCTTCTTTTGGAACAGCTTCTCGCCTAAACTCACATGGTAAATGTGGGGGTTCTGCAGTCGTTTATGCTCGGGGCGGAGGCCGGAGAGACTTCGCAAGGTTTTCTGCTGAATTTCCTGGAGGGAGGGAAGCGGGTAGACTAATTTCCCATTCTTGATGATCGGGATGAGAATCTCTTCTCGTCTAAAGTGGCCGGGATAGACCTTGCTGATATGGGAGAGCATGGGGTGGAAGGCCTTGACCGGCTGGCCCTCGGGAAAGGTTTCCTCCTCAAACACGATCACGTCGCCGCGCATAAAGTTCTTCTCATCGTAGAAACGGACCACTTTTTTAACGCCCGGGTTGGTCGTCTTCTCTGGGTCATCGGAAACTTTCAATTTGGGGCGCAGATGTCCATCCTCGAAGATCGCCGCAAGCTTGTATACCCCACCGAGGGCTGGACAGGAGTAGGAAGTTACCAGACGGGTGCCCACCCCCCACGTATCGATTTCCGCCCCTTGCTTCTTGATGGATTCGATCAACCATTCGTCGAGGTCGCTCGAACCCAGGATACGAGCGCGGTCAAACCCCGCTTCGTCGAGCATCCGGCGCGCCTCCCGGCTTAGGAACGTCAGGTCGCCGCTGTCCAAGCGAATTCCGGCAAGGTCTCCTTGTTTCCTTTGCCGCAACTCCTTCCCAACCTGGATGGCACTGGGAATTCCGCTGCGCAACGTATCATAGGTGTCAACCAAAAGGATGCAGTTTTTCGGGTAGATTTTCCCGTAGGCCTGGAAGGATTCCAGCTCCGTGGGGAAGGATTCGACCCAGCTGTGGGCCAAGGTACCCCGGACCGGAATCCCAAAGGCTCTTCCGGCCATCAAGTTGGAGGTGGCTCTGGCTCCGCCGATGAAGGCAGCTCGGGCGGCTGTTAATCCCCCATCAGGACCCTGGGCCCGGCGCACTCCAAACTCAATGACCGGGTCTTCAGCAGCAGCGATGCACACCCGGGCGGCTTTGGTAGCCACCAAAGTTTGAAAATTGAGTATATTGAGCAAGGCGGTCTCGATCATTTGGGCTTCCGGCAAGGGGGCCGTCACCCGAACGATCGGCTCTTGGGGAAACACCAAAGTTCCCTCAGGAACCGCGTAGAGGTCTCCCGCAAAACGCAACTGGCTGAAGTATTCCAAAACTCCTGGTGGAAAGAGGTTTAGACTTTGCAGGTAATCCATATCCTCCGGGCTGAAGTGAATGTTCTGGATATATTGGATCAATTGCTCCAGCCCCGCAGCGACACAAAACCCGCCTTCCTCAGGGATCCTGCGGAAAAAATAATCGAAGGTGGCTTTCTGGTCTTTTTTGCCCAGAAGATAATATCCTCCCACCATGGTGAGTTGGTAGAGGTCGGTCAATAAGGTCATGTTTATGTTCATCTGATCACTCTTTCTTTGCAAGTTCGGGGAGACCTTACGGCCTCAGATATAATTTTCCATCAGGCCGTAAATCTCTCTCTCGATCTCCTCGGGAGACTTGGGTCCTTCTTCGCCGTCCGAACGACCCACTCTGTCAATAATTTGATTTACCCGGCGTAAAAGATCGGGGTCTTCCAGGTCCCTGAGGCTGCGATAGTAGCCCAGCCTCCGGCCTACCCGGAATTGGAAACGAGTCTCCTCGGGCAGGGCCAGGTAGCGGTCGATGATCCCGATCATCCGTTCTTTCTCATCGGGAAGCTTTCCCTGAACTTCTTCCAGAAGGTTCAAAATATGATCGCTGACTACCGTACTGTGGATGCCGTCGAGGGTGGCGATGAAAAGCTTAATCTCAGAAACAATTGGGTCATCAGCAGGCCGGATGAACTCACCCTTTTCAATTCTGACGAAAAGAGGCATATCTTTCCGCACGTAGAGGGTCCGCAGCCGAATGAAGTCCGGGTCGATCTGATTCAAGACCTTGGCCGTTTCCACAGCGTGTTCTCGCCACCAAAGGTTGCCGCCCAGGCCCGGCATGACATACTCGGAGAGCGAGATACCCGATTCCACAACATTTCTTCCGCCCTGGATCTGTTCTTTGGCCGTTACTCCCTTTTTCATGTATTGCAGGAGGGGGTCATAGCCGGTCTCCATGCCGACATGGATCCGGGAAAGGCCGGCCTGCCGAAGCTCCTGCAATTCCTCCACGGACTTTTGCGCTAGGGTTTTGGCCCGGGCGTAACTGGTAATCCGCTGGATAGAGGGAAATTTTTCTTTGAGGTACTTGAGGATCTCTACTAGGTCGGCAGTCTTGACGATCAGGGAGTTGGCGTCCTGAAGGAAAACCTGACTGCCCCCGAAATACAGCCATCCGGCTACGCTTTGAAAGGCCTGGTGGTAACGGCCGGCCTGCCCGAACAGGACCCGCAGGACTTGTTGGTTTAATTGCCCCGCAAACCCCATCCGCCAGGAAAACTGGTGAATCTCGTCCGCAATGGCCTTCACCTGGTCGATGTCTTTTTTGATTTCTGCGACTGTGCGCAGAGAGAATTGCTCCCCTTTATAGGTATGACAGAATTCACATTTATTCCACGGGCAATTTCGGGATACGCGGATTAAGAGGCTTTGAGCCTCGCTGGGTGGGCGGATGGGGCCCATTTCGAAAAATTCGTTCATGATTCTTTCTCTCGTAACCAAGTATAAAATACCATCATTCCCCTTATTTATCAATGGTTCCGGAAATCTGGAATCAAGAGTTGCTGGATTCATCCGCCCGCGTTCCCCGTCTTACCCCCACGCCTAAGGGATGCGGTCTTAGAATGATCCCGTAAGTCGGAAGAAGATCGGCTTCTTTTGTATTTGGGTTCTATAAAGCGTTTAGACCTTGGAGCAGGCGGAGGTCATTAAATTGAGGATGTCCAACTTGGTCGAAAATTGTTCTTTGAGGGGAGGGGGTAATGAATTCTTATTCCAGGCCATTCATTTTTTGCTTATTTTTGCCATTTGTCTCTCTGATTACTTTTTGGTTGCCTTTCATACTTTTTATTTTCCTTAGGATTTCATCCATATCAAATCTCCACGACTTGCCGATCTTAAATCCGGGAATCTCACCCATGGAAGCCAATTTATAGATGGTTGATTCCGTCAATTTTAGATACTCACTCACCTCTTTCGCTGTGACAATATTGGCCATTTTCAAACCCCTTTGCTTAAGTCCTATAATGTACCTTTAGAAAATTTCTGATTTGAATAAGCTGTTTAAGAGCCATTGGGTTTATTTAAATCCGGTAAAAATAGGGAAAAAGTGTAAATTCTTTTATCCGAATGTTATTTCGGCAGCTTTTCTGAGAAACTTTAATGAATATAAAAAAGTCTATTCGAGGTTAAAAGGGCAAGAGCCCAGAAAATTACGAGTAGATTGATATTATTGGGGAATCTTAGGGCAAAGGAGGAATGCTGATGTCGTCGGGAAGATCCGGAAGAGGATATGGCGCGAAAGATTCAACTGACCCGGAAACGATACAATCGGGTCAACAAATCTTGTTAGAAAGATTCGGACAGGGGCCGGAAACCAACAGAACAGCCAACCCATCACTGTGGAGGCATTCCTTGAAAGCGGAGGCCAGGAGTTTTTTGTCCGCGAAAGCCTCTACGGCCCGGAAGGTTTGGACAGGCACCGAACGCAAGATAGACTCGAGGTGGATCCCCGCACGCCTCTGACCCCGGATCGTGAACTCAGTCCCAGGATTGCTCTGGCCCCCCGTCATGGCGGTTGCCCGGTTGTCCAGGACTACGATCATAATACTGGCGCCGCTGGCTACCGCGTTCAAGTAAGCAGAAAGACCTGTGTGAAAGAAGGAAGAATCCCCGATGAGGGCAATGACCTTGCGCCGTTCGCCGGAGCGGACCAATCCCTCGGCCATTCCGATACTGGCTCCCATGCAGAACTTGCAATCCAGCAGTCGGAAGGGGTCATTCATCAGCCGGATCAAGCAGCCATCATCGCCCACAAAAATGGGCCGTTCTTTTGGATCTGCCGGGAGGACAGTAGAAAAAGCCTCAAAAGCCTGATAGAAAGGGCAGTCGTGAGGAAGAGGGCGGTAGACCACGCCGCTGCCAGAAAATCCCTCCTGACTCCAGGTATCATCAGGAGAGATCTCCACAGCCAGCGAGTCCTTGATGGCTCTGGCCAGATGGCTCCGGAAGAGCTCGCCCCATTTGGGGAGATGGCCGGTTTCCTTTCCGTACACCCGAACTTTTAGATTGTGGATATGGGCAAGGGTATGGAGGTGCTGTTCAATCAACGGTTGAATTTCTTCAGCGACCAAAACTGCTTCCAGGCCAGATAAAAACTTTATTAACTCTCCTTCCGGGGGTGGAT
>Ga0129298_10001175_pt1 | contig 10836 bp, 15 predicted proteins | sample I19B2metaG_FD_94707 | JGI IMG/M metagenome (GOLD analysis project Ga0129298, IMG submission 94707) | Lake sediment bacterial and archeal communities from Gulf of Boni, Indonesia to study Microbial Dark Matter (Phase II) - ​I19B2 metaG | ecosystem: Environmental > Aquatic > Freshwater > Lake >...
CATAGAAGAATCTGAACCGCACATTCAGCAGATCGCCTCGGTTACCCTGCCCAGAAACTCCTCGCCCCATCTTATTGCTTGCCTTGCCTCTTCTTCGGAGACTATGTCAGTCTCTTCATAGACCACTCTATGTCTTTTCTTTCGCATACCGTTCATTGCCATCGACATCCTTTCGCTGGCTTCTATATCAGAGGTCGCTTGAAGGAGCTTCACTACTGCTATGTGTCCTTCGGTGGTAGATGGTCGGTAGCCCTTGCTGAACATAAGAGCCCTTCCCGCCACCAACATCGCGTTATAAGAGATAGCCAAAGACCAGTCGTATTTCTTGTGCTCAATCAGCGTCTTTGCCGTTTCTATGTCGCTTCTTGCGTGCCTGAGTGAGATGAGCGCCAGCTTGCGGTTGGGCTTCATTCCCCTTATGACTCTACTTCTCAACAGCTCTTCCAAACTCATCTTCATCACCGACCAGCATGATATAGGGCTTGCCTGCAATGTCCATCAAAAGGTGGTGTCTGCTCGCGACTCTTCTTGCAAACTCATCTTCACTCCACAGGATATAGTTGACCTCTCTCCCCACTTCCTTTTCGATCTGGCTTATGCCGGCCAGAACCCTCTCCTCATCAACTTGGCCTACAATCAACAAGTCTATGTCGCTTGATTCCGACTCCTCTCCACTTGCGAAGGAACCGTAGATAAGAGCGTACCGTATTTCTTTCAGTGTCGAAAGGACATCCCTCATCAGATCGCCTAGACCTGCAGTCTTGACGAGTAGGCTTTTCAGCTCGGCAAAGTAGGGAAGTTTCCTGTTTGGAGAGACAAGCGTGACCTTTCCCTTCCTCTCTTCTTTGACAATACCTAGGGCAACAAGCTTCTTCTCTTCCTTGTAGAGCATGCTGTATGGTATGCTTAGTTCCTTAGACAGCTCGCGCAAGTAGTAGCTTCTGTCCGGGTTCATCATTAGCTTGGACAGTAAGGCGACTCTTGTCTTCGAGCCGAAGAGCTTATCTATTTTGGATGTCATATTATCTACTTGATATGTCAAACCAATATAAGGCTTCTTGTCCAAGCGACAATGGCAGAAAACATGCTTTGAATGGAAAGGGTTATTTTCCCGTTAGTTATACCTGAGGTGAGGTTGAGCATCAAATGAACAGGTCGATCCGAGTTGCGGTTTGGAACGAGTTTCTTCACGAAAAAAGAGACCCGAAAATCGCCAAAATCTACCCAGACGGGATTCACGGCGCCATAGCCAAGTACCTGCGGAGCCGACCCGGCTTCGAGGTCCGTACCGCTGCACTGGAGGAGCCGGAGAACGGTTTGTCCGACAAGATTCTCAACGCTACTGACGTGCTTGTTTGGTGGGGTCACATGGCTCATGACAAGGTAAGCGACGCTGTGGTCGAAAGGGTTTACCACAGAATAACTGGCGAGGGCATGGGGCTCATCGTCCTCCATTCTGGGCACTACTCCAAAATCTTCAGGCGGCTCACAGGCACAAGCTGCAGCCTCAGGTGGCGGGAAGCAGGTGAAAAGGAACGCCTTTGGGTTGTGGCGCCTGGGCATCCTATTGCCGAGGGCATAGGCGACTACTTCGAGATTGAACACACTGAGATGTACGGGGAATACTTCGATATACCAAGCCCAGACGAACTCGTCTTCATAAGCTGGTTCCCAGGAGGCGAAGTCTTCAGAAGCGGATGCTGCTTCTATAGAGGCATAGGCAAAATCTTCTACTTCCGACCGGGACATGAGACCTTCCCAATCTTCCACGATCCCAACGTGCTTAAGGTGATCGAGAACGCGGCTCGCTGGGCGGCGCCAGTTGACCGTCCTAGACCGGCAACCATATTGGGAGCCATAAACGTGAAGCCACTCGAGAAACTTTCTTAGATTCTCTCTTTCTATCGAAACCTTCGACCAAAACCAGTCTCCATCATGTCACGTCCTGGAATGGAAACCTAGGAAGGTTCCGCCTAGTTGTTACCTTTATAGGTTTGGGGCTTGATACTATCAAGTGAGCTAGGTTGGTCTCTTTGCCCAGCAGCCCAATCTTCAAGGACAAGAATAGGCTTTCGCCGCACTACATCCCGAAGCGGCTTCCCCACCGAGATCAGCAGATGAGCCTCCTCCACTCCATTTACGCGAGCATGATCAAAGAGGTCAAAAGGGCGTATCCTCGGTTCACCCAGATCACGGGAGACACGGGAACTGGCAAGACCTGCACCACGGTGAAATTCGGCGAGCAGATTGCTGAGTACGCCAAGAAGGAAGGGGTCAACCTAAGGCATGTCTACATCAACTGTAAGGTGGACGGAGCTACCCGTTACGTTCTCTTTGGGAACCTCCTACAGAAGGTGGCGCCTGAAATTGCGTCGAGAAGCCTAAGCCCTGAAGAGATGATAAGACAGCTCGTTGAATACCTGAAAGCCAAGGGACTTTTTTTGATAGTCTCCTTTGACGAGATCGACTACTTCATCCAGACAAACCCGAGGGAGCACATTATCTACGACTTGACGCGGGTAACGGAGATGCATCCGGGCGAACCCTCCCCAATAGTCGGCCAGATATTCATAGCAAGGTCCCTAAAGTGGCATGAACGGCTTGACCCTGGCGAACGGTCTACTCTCGGAATGGGCGTGATAGAGTTCCCAAGATACACGAGTAAGCAGGTCAGAGATATACTGGAAGATCGCGTCCAAGAAGCCTTCCATCCCGGCGTGATGGAAGAAGAGACCTTGGACCTCGTAGGCGACATAACCGCCAACCCGCCCATAAATGGCGACATACGCGTCGGACTGGACCTTCTCTACTATTCGGGAAATCTGGCCGAGAGTCAAGGATTCGAGAAGGTTCTCCCAGACCATGTTCGAAAGGTCTACAGCGAGACGAACCCGACCATAACCTCAGAGGACATAATGAACCTCGACGAGAACGGAAGGCTGGTTCTCTTGGCGCTTGTACGGAGCCTTCGAGCCAGCAAATCAGCCTATGTCGGGCTAAGAGAAATCAGGAAGAGCTACGAGGTTGTCTGCGAAGAGTTCAAGGTAAAACCTTCCGAGAAGTTTGAGGAAAATGTGCAAGATCTAGTCTACCGAGGCATAATCGACATGAAGTCGCTGACTGAGCTCGGAATCTCCGGCGCCTCGCTCGTGGACCTCGAGAAATTCCTAAACAACCTCACGCAAAGGCTGAGGCAAGACATGAATGAAAACTAAGGAGCGGAACATCTGGCAGGAACTCGAACTGGGGTTCGGTGGCGGAAGCAAGTTCAGAGTCCTACTCCATCTGGCGCTGAACCCTAAAGAAACGTTCACGAAGTACGCTTTGGTGAAAGCCACCGGGTTACGGACACCCTCTGTCGAGAGTCAACTCAGGACTCTTCGCCAGCTAGACTGGGCTAAGGAGTATCCGTTTACGCCCAAGACGTACCAGATGAACCCAGAAAACGAGACGACCAGACACATAATTGACCTCTTCCAGAGGCTGAGATACGCGAGAACTGGACTGCGAGATGCACCCGAGTAGAAGACAGGGCGACCCCCCTCCCTCAAGTTTCACCGACTTCTTAAATACGGTTCGATTGAGCTCTAACCGGACGAGAGCTGAACATTGATGAGGAAGAGAAGGACACTGACGCCAGAGATGGACGAAGCAGAGCCGGAACCAACAGAGCCTCGGAGATGGGGGAAGGAGACATGCATGAACCCTTGGAACGGCGAATGCTCAAACACAGACATAAGCCTCTACATCATGTACAAGGGCAGACGCCTCCCAATATGCTGGGAATGCTGGGGGGACATCTCGTCCAAAAATATCGAATGGACGTATGATTAGATGTCAGATGAGCTCGAATCCCTAGACGGAGTCGGTTCCACCACAGCTTCAAAGCTCAGAGGCGCAGGCTATACAACGATCGAGGCGGTAGCTGTCACGCCTCCACGCGAGATAATGGAGAAGACGAACATAGGCTTCAACACGATACTCAAGATTCAAGAAGCCGCCAGACAGATGGTCACAACAGAGTTCAAGACAGCCCACGAGTTCTACGAGAAAAGGAAGACGATGAAGAAGTGCACAACGGGAAGCAAGAAGCTCGACGAGATACTGGGCGGAGGCATCGAAACCCAAGCCCTAACCGAACTCATAGGCGAATACGGATCAGGCAAGACGCAGCTGTGCCTCATGCTCTCGGTCACCACACAACTCCCCTACGACAAAGGCGGCCTAGAAGGAAACGTTGCCTTCATCGACACCGAGGGCACCTTCATGCCTGAACGCGTCTACCAGATTGCGTCCACAATGGGGCTTGATCCCCAAACTGTTGCCAACAACATCTTTGTCGCCAGAGCCTACAACAGCAGCCACCAATGCCTCCTGATCGATAGGCTTTTCACCCTTTGCCCAGAGAACAACATCAAACTCGTCGTGGTAGACAGCATGATCAGCCACTTTCGAGGAGAATACCTTGGACGCGAAAACCTCTCGGAACGACAGCAGAAGCTGAACCAGTATCTGCACAAGATCGTGAGGCTCTCCGAAGCCTACAACCTAGCCGTTGTCGTAACCAACCAAGTTCAAGCCGACCCAACAGCCTTCTTCGGCGACCCCAACAGACCGGCTGGAGGAAACATAATGGCCCACGCCTGCACCCACAGAATTTTCTTCCGCAAGGGAAGTAAAGGCGTCAGGGTGGCAAGGGTGATAGACAGCCCATGCCTCCCCGAGGTGCCAGCCCGCTTCCGAATAACCGAAAAGGGCGTGGAAGACACCGATGAGGAAGAGGAAGGCCCAGGCTAACCTTTCCAGGTCAGTCTGCCCTGATTATGTTGAAGCCTGAGGCCTTTCTAAGCCTGTTCATCACAGCAAGCCCCAGACCCTCCGGCGGAACGGCCTCGGCGACGATTATGTCCACTTTATCCTCGTCGAATTCGCGGAGAAGCTTGAAAAGGTTCTTCGCAGCAGAGGCCAAGTCCCTTCGGCTTCCTAGGGACCTGACTGAATCCGCCCTGTACCGCGACTCAGTTTCTCCTGTAGCCAGAATGCCCACGGACTTTCCCGTCTTGCGATGTTGATCCGCGAGTTCCTGCACCTTCGTGACTATGGCGTCCATTCTTCCCTCCACGACGATGACTTTGGCGTTCGGCGCATAATGCCTATGCTTCATACCTGGAGAACGGGCTTGAACGAGGGGGATTTCCCTCTCAGCTAAGACGACCGGATGAAGCTCAACACGGTCAAGTGTGCTCTTCAGTTCTTCATATGGCACTCCGCCAGGTCTCAGAATCTGAGGCGGGTCCACAGTCAAGTCGACAACCGTTGACTCCACACCTACCTTAGTTGGACCAGCGTCGAGAATTAGGTCTATTCTCCCATCTAGGTCCTGTCTCACATGTTCCGCAGTGGTAGGGCTTGGCCTTCCCGCCAAGTTAGCGCTTGGCGCAGCAATTGGTGCGCCCGACTCTGCGATCAAAGCCAAGGTAACCTTGAGTCCAGGCATCCTTACAGCTACAGTGTCCAAGCCTCCGGTCGTTATTCTTGGAACGAGGCACGAAGCCTTCAAAACCAACGTCAAAGGACCAGGCCAGAAAGTGTCCATCAGTTTCCGAGCGTTAGCTGGCACTTCTTCCGTCAGTCTGCAAGCTTCATCCCTGCTGGCCACATGCACTATGATCGGGTTGTCCGGCGGCCTATTCTTGGCGGTATAGATCCGCGCAACAGCTTCAGGGTTCAGGGCGTCTGCCCCTAGACCGTAAACTGTCTCGGTGGGGAAGGCTACGAGGCCGCCTTTTCGAATTATCTCAGCGGCTGCTCGGATCCTGTCGATCTCGGGTTCCTCGCGGTTCACCTTCAGTATGACTGTCCTCAATCTTAGCCACTCTTCAGTAGTTGGGAGACCACATTTGACGGTTAAGCAGTCTCTCCTTCAGCCTCTGTTTCTTATAGGTGCTTGCCCATCAAAAACTTTATCCCAACTGGCAATCTTAAAGCTCTCTTGCAGAAGGCTTTCGTCATGCCAGGTGAGGCATCTATGGACGTGAAGGACTTTCCGTTCGTCTCCAAGCGGGAGAACTTGACAGATATCTTGGTTGATCATGAGCTAGCCGCCCTAGGAGACGCCTACGTCAACTTCGCCTATTCCCTGATGCTGTCAAGAAAGATGGGGAGACCTGTTGGCAGGAAGGTAGACAGTTCGGCTCTTGCATTGGCTCTCAGGAAGGCGGGTCTGCGAAGGTTCCTACCCTCCCGGACGGATCGGCATAGGCAGGCCGATGCTGCTGAGTCTTTGGTTGTGTACGCTTGGTTGACCAGTGCAATTTCGCTTGAGGAAACTGTTCAGATCATAGAGAAGGAAGAAACGGTGGAAGATGCTTTCGCTCAGCTCCTGCAGGCCATAATGGAACGCTTGAGCTTGCCGCATCAGAAGGTTTAATAGCATTCCTGCTTCATCTCTTGATAGTTGCGCGGTTTGTCCACGGTTAAGAAGGCGGGTTCATGAGCGAAGTCCTAACCCCGATCGCCTACCAGTTAGGAGTCGGCGGAGTCCTAGGCTTCTTCGTCGGTTACGCCGTCAAGAAGCTGACGAAGATCGTGGCAGTGCTAGCAGGCATATTGGCATTCATACTGATCTACTTGGGATACCAAGGCGTGATAAACATAAACTACGACAAGCTTGCAGAGATGCTCGGGGGACTTCTGGGAACCGCAGGCCAGGCTGCAAGCCTCTTGACACCCATAATTGCCAACCTTCCCTTCGCTGGTAGCTTCATTCTTGGTGCAGCTGTAGGGCTGAAAATCGGCTGAAGCTTTTCGCAAAACCCTTCCATTCCTTTGAGCCTGTGGAAGGATAACCTCTTCCTTTAAGAGGCTTCGCAGTCTTCTATTTTTGCCATTCTTCCAGAGCCTTGCTAAAGGCTTCGCTGAGTTCCCTGCCTCTCTTGAGGACCTTCTCGGCAGCCTCTTTCAATGCTTGTTCAGGTTTCTTCCCTTTCTTCGCCCGGACCGTGATCACAGGGTTGGAGATTAGGGGATGCGGTATGTCGTAACCCGCATACTCGACGTTCTCGTCCTCCAAGAGAACTGATTCCAAGAGGTTGCAGAATGTGTGACCCTCGCCTTCAACCTCGATCTTCAGTTCTTCCGTTGTTCTCTTCAACACCTTCAGCCGCAAACCAGTCCTCTCCCTCACAAGACACTTGTCCCGTAATCCGAAGCAACCTTCCGCCTTTCAACATTCCCACAGGCTCCGCACTCAAGCCCCCTGCCCTTGCTTGACAGGAGGTTTCCACACTGCGAGCAGAAAGCGTAGATAACGCCGAGGTTGTCCTCTTTGGTGGATAGATGATATGTCTTGTTCTTGTCGCTGATGACCTTGGCGCGGACGAGGTCGCTGACCCTGAAGGCATTGAACATGTTCTCCGTGTATGCGAAGCTCACATCTGATACGTGGATTAGTCCTGAAAAGAAGCCTGAGATGAAATCCTTCCCAATCTTCCTTATCCGCAGTGTTGCCATTGAACTCTGAACGCTTACGGCGTCCCCGATTGCTATGCTGCCAATCCTTGGAACGTTTATGTTACGTGCAGCGGGATACACGGAGACCTTCTTGTTGGTCATATCCATCAGAACATGCCCAACATTCCCAGCGTGGATGGTCCCGTCTTCCACGTAGGTTCCAGAGTCCGGTATGAACTCCTCAATGACGCCCAGTTTCTCTCCTGGAACAACGAATTTGCCGCTACTTCCAGCCTTGCTCATTACTGACACGTCTATTGCTGCCCAGTCTAAGGCGTGATCGCAGAAGAAACGAACAGAAGCTCCCATATTAGCTTTGCCCTCAGAAGCGGCCTTACTTCCAGAGATCGCTAGATGTGGCACTCAGAATCCTGTAGAGGTTAGCTTTGACTGGATATCTCCTTTTCCTGTGGAATTCGTAGGTTCGGCGGATGATGATCTGCATCTCGTAGACCTTGTCCATACGACCGCCGATCTGAGGGATTTCTTGTTTCAGAAAGTCTCGCACGGACTCGCTTCCCTTGTGCAAAGAGTATACAACGTCCGAAATTGCGAGGGCTTTCCTCAGGAAATTGATGTCAGCCCCTCGCCTCCAGCTTCCGAAAGGCGGGTTCATCAATGTCGTGTCGAAATGACCGACGATGCTCTCTATGTCGGCAATAGTCAAGTCGACATCAGCGCCAACCCTCTCAGCGTTTTCTCTGGCAACCATCACCGCGTCTCTGTCGATGTCAACCCCGACCACCCAGATAGCCCCGAGAAGAGAAGCAGCAATGGCGAGGATGCCTGAGCCGCAACCTAGGTCAATGACCTTTTTCCCACGAACGTCGTCATGGGTCACAGCTGCCACGTAACCCATCAACGATGCGCTCTCAGCATCAAGTGTGTATCCTTCCCACCTTAGCTTCGGTCTTGAGCTTGGTGCCAGCTGAGAAAGGATTATCTCGAGCTGCTTCTTTCTCATCAAGGCTAGTCCCGACCTAAGGCATCCTAGTTCGAGCCTGTCCTAGATGAACCCTTCATTCAGAAGGTCTTCCCAACCAATCTTCCCAAGCGCCACATATGCCTCCCTCACTGTGAGCACAGGCTTTGTGAAGGCAGATGGCTCATCTAAGGCGATTCTTGGGCAAGCCGTGTTGACGTGGGCTTCTATGGTTGGGAACTGCATAAGCGCCCCGGGCACTATTTCACGCAGAGCAAGCAGTACAGCTTTCTTTCCGCTTCTCTCTAAGTCTTTCTTGATTTCGAGGGCGGTTTCGACGCTCATCTGACCCGGCTTCAACCCGACTATCACGCCGAAGGTTTCCGCCTTCCTTGCTTGGCTGATCTCTGACCATCGCCTTTTCAGTGTCTTCTGCCCTTCAGCCTCTATAGGGTAGGCTCTCTGCTCAAAAGGGTCGGCAACCACGATCGGCTTCATCGTGGCGAGAGACAATCCCAACGCGTGGAAACGTCCACCCCCGACGAAAAGGAAGGCTTCAACCTTCGCCGAAACCGATTTGGCGTTACTGTAATCGCAGCCCAGAACCTGCCCAGGATACTTCATGTGACCCGCATCTCCGACGTAAACAGTCTTCCCGGCTGCCTCAAGAACTTGCCGCGCCTCACTGAGCATGTGTATGTGTTGAATGGTCGTCGCCAACCCAATTCTGTGCCATAGTTCCAAGTGACTGAGCGACATCTCAACCACCTTCTCAATGCCGATATCAGCCCGCGCTTCGACATAGATGGTGGGCGCCCTGGTTTTTTCATCTCCCACCATTCCGGTGTGCCCATAATGAACCACCAGGTCAACCTTAAGGCTTTCAGCCTCGCATAGGAGCAAGTCGCAGGCACCATAGCAGGGGTCACCAGAGATTATCGCATCAGCACCGGCATGCTCGATGACTGCAGCCAGTCGAGGTCCCTGAGGCTTCAGTCCGTCTGGGAGTTGAAGCAGCACCCTCTTGGCGCCGCGTTTCGAAATCTCTTCTTTGAGTCGGCTTTCCTCAAGCTCAAACAGAACGTCTTTCATCCCGCATACACTGTGAAAAGTATGTCTTCAGTCTCATCTTAGAGCTAGTCCCGGTTACTCTTAAATATTTTCGGGGCTCAGTGGTGTTTCCGCGGATGTTTTCCAGCTCAGACGTGCGAAGTATCTGCCATCTGATGAGGAGACCCTACATCTCTTGGTTCTAGGGCGAGAAACATGGACTTAGGATTCATAATTGCTATATGTACGTGGACTCCATCTTCGTTCGTTGAGGCAGAATGAGAACCCGTTCGAGACTAGAGATCTACATAGACCTGTTGCGGACAGTTACGAACCAGAGCGATTCAGTGGACATTGCCAAAAAAGCAAACCTCACTCTAAGCGACACAGAGAAACACCTACACTTCCTAGCGTCGCAAGGATTTATAACAATGGTAAGATTGGACCAGAACAGAGGTAGGTATGAGCTGAGCCCAAGGGGACTGGAAGCCCTGGAAGCGCTTCGAGAACTGACAGAGCCAGCGCAGCCTCTTCTCACGCATGCTTAGCACCTAAGCCATCTTGGGGAGAAAAACGAATGGAGACTGCTTCATCAGGTTGTCTCTTTGAGGACTTTGCTGTACTTTTTGCATATGTGGCAATAGGCGCGGTCTTTCACCTTCAACGATGTGGCGGACACTATCTCGTGGCCGCATTCCAGCAGGTGGCGCCTATACAAACGCATGAGGAAGGAGACTCCTATTGGGTTCTGCTAGTCGCTGGTTCACAACTCCCGCCGCGCAAGAGCAAATAGCCAGGGATACCCTTGAAGGAGTTTGATAAGCGCAGAAAAGAAGAGAGAAACTGCCTTCGGTCTCTCCTTGGCATGCTAACCGAATGGTCTTGTGGTACATCTGTAGCAGTTTCTAGGATCCTTCAAGCGGGATGTCCAGGTCCGGATCGTCGCGCATTCCTTTGCCGGTTGTTTTGTCGAGTACAATGCGTTGCTCAACCATGGCGACCAGCTTCCGTGTTGACGCGACTACGTCTGGGTTGACTGATATGCTGTCGATTCCGCTTCGGACGAGGAACTCTGTGAACTCTGGATAGACGCTGGGCGCCTGGCCGCAGATGCTGACAGTCTTTCCGTCGCGGTGGGCGAGGTGGATCAGCAGTCTGATTGCGCGTTTCACTGCGAGGTCTCGCTCGTCAAAGAGGTGGGCAACGGTTTCATTGTCGCGGTCGCATCCGAGGATCGTCATGGTCAGGTCGTTGCTTCCGATGCTGTAACCATCCACGTACTGGTTGAACTTGTCTGCGACGATGCAGTTGCTCGGTATCTCGGCCATAAGCCAAACCTTGAACCCAGGGCC
>Ga0129298_10001176_pt1 | contig 10834 bp, 8 predicted proteins | sample I19B2metaG_FD_94707 | JGI IMG/M metagenome (GOLD analysis project Ga0129298, IMG submission 94707) | Lake sediment bacterial and archeal communities from Gulf of Boni, Indonesia to study Microbial Dark Matter (Phase II) - ​I19B2 metaG | ecosystem: Environmental > Aquatic > Freshwater > Lake >...
CTTAGTAACTCGCCACTGGTTATTTTCTTTGGTTAAGTATATGCTCCATGGAAGTGGGCTGCCGTGGACAGCTGTAGGTTGATGGTTGTTTAGGTAGTCCATGTTTTGAGCCCAGAGGGCTACAGCTCGATAATAAGTACGACGGTTCACACGTCCTTCCTCTACAGCTTTCTTTCCACTTCCTTCAAGAATTTCCATTCGGAACATGAAATCGTTAGGGTCGCCGACCACTTTTTCTGGGTCGCCGTCAAGCCAGATTCCTGACCGTTTACCATGTATGGAGTGCAACTTATGGTACACAAGCCCAATGGTCTCAAAAATTGCTTGTGCGTCGGCTTCATCGACTTGGTTTAGAAGCGTTCCGAGACGGGTTCCACCCACATATTCCTCGATGACGTATGGATACTTAAAAATCGTTTTTGAGTTATCAGCAGCTAGAACATGTGCTGCAGGTAAGCCATGTTCCTCGAGAAATTTGTTTCCTCCGCCATAATCGAATGGGGCATTACCTATTTCTCCATCAAGAACCGAAATTTTGATTAACACCTTTTCGTTTCCGTTAAGCGTTACTTCTATTAGGTGTCTGCACCATTCACCCCTGTCTTTGATGGCTAAAATAGTTCGACCTGGAAGATGCAAATCGACAGCTTTTCGTACAGAATCATCAAGCGCATCCATTACTAAGCATCATCCTTCCTCTAGTTCAGTTCGTAGGTTTTGCTATGTACATTAGATACATTAATATTTTTATCACGAGCAAAGGTTTTAAGGAGTACAATAAGATTTTTTATAAAATCGTTCTTTAAAACGTATTAATTCTTAAGAAACGGTGTTCGGATTCTGTGTTCACAAGGATATAATGTGTGCTCGTTGTTTCTTTGTCCTTCATGGAACAAAGAGCGGAGCTGGCGAACGGAAAACAGTGCCGCCACAACTGGCTTGAGCTAGGACACTCAGCTAAAACGGGCAAAAGGTACAGGCGATGCGAAAAATGCGGCACAATCAAAGAAGACTATCTACCCTACATTGCCTGAAAGCTCTGATTTGTTCATCATTAGATTATACTTCGTGTGTATCAATTGCATAAGACAGAGCTTTTCATGAAAGTTTGACCCTTAAAGTGTTCAAGACTGTCTACTTGAGTCAGACAACAGTCCTAATTGTTAGTATCCTTAGTATTTCAGCCTTCTTTTTTGAAGCTTATAACCAGTAACAAAGCCCTAAAAGAGGCGTTCAAAAGATTTGAATAACCTTTCAAAAACTTAATATTAAAAGCTACCTTTCTTCCTTTAAAATTACGGGCTAACATGAAACTCCTGAGACTTCTTAATGACGATCTTTATGCAGATAAGAGCCTAAAGTTTAATTTTTTTGAGCTATAAGGAGCAATATTTTGAAATGCGTGAGAACTGGCAAGCCCGTTCTGTCATCTCTTGATTGTGAAAAAAGAATAGGTATATCGTAGGATGACGCTGAGGCTACTTCGAAGACGCTGAAAAATGGGTAATCATTCACAGCTGAGGCTCTGGTCCGAATGAACTAAGTAGTGATATTATAACATTTTTCTTTCCTTAACGTACCTTGTCTTGCGAACAGATTTGTGTCTGAGAACTCGGCCAAGACCTATCTATCACTCATTCTATTCCTTCCTTATGAAGCACTTGAAAGTGGCTGACTAATATCATGTCATCGTTTTGACTGTTTAAATTCGGGGATAACCTCCTTGGCGAATAATAGTGGACCATCCAGTCTAGGAAGCGGTAAGAAAGCCAGAATGAAATGTTCAACGCCGATATCAACGAACTCCCCTATTTTGGCCTTGACCGTATCAACGGATCCGACAAAGCGCGCGAGATCCCTGAAAGTGAAATTCTGATAGCCTATTCTCTTCTTCGCAATCTTCATAGCATCCTCATCTGTATCTGCGATAACAACTGCGCCAAGTAGCGTCTTTACTATCTCATTAGAATCTCTGCCTATTCGTGAACAATAATGTCTAAGAAAATCAAGCTTATACTCGTATGTAGAGAGATCAGCCCAATCTAGGTTCCACCAGTCAGCATACCGTGCTACAACCTTGAGGGTTAGCTTCTCACCTCCACCGCCAATCATTATCGGTGGTGGCGGGTCCGGCTTTGGGCTACAACGAGCATTCTTGACCCTAAAGTATTTTCCTTCGAATGTTACTTGGCCTTCGGACCACATACTTTTTATGATTTGAACTCCCTCCTTGAGCTGCTCAATCCTGACAGCTGGAGGTGGAAAGCTATAGCCATATTGTACGTATTCCGACTCGTTCCAGCCAGCTCCGATGCCCAAAATGAACCTACCTCCTGTTAGAAAATCTAAGGTTGCCCCTATCTTAGCTACTAATGATGGGTTCCGAAAGGAGTTACATAGAACAAGGCTTCCGAATTTGAATTTCTTAAAGATGCCTAATAGGTAACTTATAGTAGTAAGACATTCCAAAGTCCCCCCTAAGAAGGGAGGTGTAAATGGAACGAGGTGATCCGGAATCCACGCTGAGTCGAAATGATTTTCAAGACCACTAAGATAAGTCATGATTTGAGAGAGGAACTCTGATCCTCTGCTATCAGTTGACCTTTCGAAAGGAACTACAATCCCAAATTTCACACCGACCTCTTTCACTTCTTTATACCTCTCCTCGGGAGCTTCCGGAATCATCTCTTGAAATCTAAAATATAAATTACTTACTTCTTTGTTGCTTTCCTATAATAATCATCAGTCTTTCGGCTGTTACTAGGCTTTCATTAACTGAAAGTCATAAAGAGAAAAGTAATGTCTATTCTTCTTTTTTCTTTTCCGCTTCGGTTGTTGGGAACTCTTTAAGTCGTTCAGCCATTTCTCGTAGGCGTCTGTCAACTTTGCTGTTGATTGTGTTTTCCTCGAATTTTCCATCAGGCTTTTTCTCACCAGCTATCGCTCCTGTCAGAGCTTCGATGCCTTCGTCTATCGTTTTAACCGAGTAAATGTGGAACTTCCCAGCTTTGACGGCTTCAATCACTTCTTCTTTCAGCATAAGGTTCTGAACGTTGCTTTCAGGCACCATCACTCCCTGGTCGCCCGTGAACCCCTTCGCCTTGCAGACCTCGTAGAACCCTTCGATTTTCTCGTTCACCCCGCCGATGGCTTGAACCTCGCCTTTCTGGTTCACCGAACCCGTCACAGCAATGTTCTGTTTAACTGAAACTCCAGACAATGCTGACAGCAAAGCGTACAACTCGGTGCTTGAAGCGCTGTCGCCCTCAACTCCGCTATAGCTCTGCTCAAAAACTATGCGTGCGGAAAGGCTGAGAGGCTTATCCTGAGCATACTTGCCTGAAAGGTAGCCATTGAGAATCAAGACCCCCTTCGTGTGAATTGGACCGCCCAGCTTCGCCTCCCTTTCGATGTCTACAATTCCTTCGCGACCAAGACCTATGCTCGCCGTTACACGAGACGGTATGCCGAAGCTAAAGTCCCCCAAGCCCGAAACAGACAGACCATTAACCTGCCCAACAGCTGAGCCTTCCGTGTCTATGAGGAGGACTTCGCGTTTACTCATCTCTTGAATCTTCTCCTGAATCATGTTGGAGCGGTAGATTTTTTCCTCAATCGCTTTTCGGACGTGGCTTGCCATGATATAGTCAGAGTTTTCTTGAACTGCGTAAAAATTCGCTTCCCGAATAATGTCGGCAACATCCGCGAACCTTGTGGAAAGTTTCTCCTGGTCCTCTGCAAGCCTCGAACCGTACGCAATTATCTTAGCAACCGCTGAAGCGTCAAGGTGTTTAAGTTTCTCCTTATGACAGAAGGTGCAGATGAAAGCCGCGTATTTGTGCATGTTTTCCTCTGAACGGTTCATAACCGTGTCGAAGTCTGCTTTCACTTTGAAGAGCTCCTTGAACTGCGCATCGTACATGAAAAGCAGCTCGTAAACAAGCGGACTGCCGATAAGAGCAACCTTGATGTCTAGGGGAATAGGCTCAGGCTTCAACCCTTTCGTGGTAATGAATCCTAGGGCTTCACCTGCCTCCTCAATCGTGACTTCCCTGTTCGTCAACGCCCTTTTTAGGCTGTCCCAGGCAAACGCGTTAACAAGTGTTTCCTCAGCTGGAAGCACCAAATAGCCGCCGTTAGCCCTGTGCAGGGAGCCGCCGTGAATCATGGTGAAGTCAGTGGTTAAAACCCCGAACCTAGCCTCCTTCTCGATTCTGCCAATAAGGTTCTGGTAAGTTGGGTTTCGGTCCACAACAACAGGCGCGCCCTTAAGGTCAGAATTGTCAATAATGGCCTTCACCTCGTACTTTCTGAAGGGAAGCTCCTCCATCCACGGAAACGGCTGCTGAGCTGGTGTCTTAGGTTCGCCGACAAACTGGTCAAGGTTCTCCAGAACATCGTTCTGTACAGCGTTCAAATAGTCGACGATTTCTTTGAAGTCCTTGTATTTTTCCTTAAGCTCGTTCACCGCAAGCTCAATCGCGTAAAGGGCAACCTCACGGTCCATCTTCTTGATTTCTTCATCCGTCTTTTTCGCCAACCCTCTGAGCTGCCTCATGGCGTTTCTCAAGTCAGCATCTAAAGAGTCCCTTCGCTTCTGAATCTCAGCTCTCACTTCTGGACTCAGCGAAAGAAAATCTTTCTCGTTCAAAGGACGTCCTTTCACGACAGGAATGGTCAACAACCCTAGCGGACTGCTTTGAAGAATGAAGCCTTCAGCCTGGGCTTTCTTGTTAAGCTCTGCAAAAAGCTGCTCCCTTTCTTTTTCTATGACTCCGATCGTGGCTTCCCTTTTTTTCGCGTAGTCCTCGCTTTCGAAAGCCTTAGGAAGGTCCTTACGCACTTCCTCGATAAGGTTCGCCATGTCCTTCTGAAAAATCTTGGCTTTCCCCGGAGGAAGACTAATCGCAGTAGGCTCGTACGGGTTCTGGAAATTGTACACATAGCACCAGTCGTTCGGCACAGGCTTCGTCTTCGCCACTTCCTCCAAAAAGTCTTTTACAGCTGTGGTTTTGCCAGTTCCAGGAACCCCAGCCACGTAAATGTTGAACCCGCGTTCCCTGATGTCTATTCCAAACTTCAACGCCCGAATAGCCCTATCCTGACCAATGATCTCCTCAAGTGGCGACAACTCTTCAGTAGTGTCGCACTTCATCAATCGTGGATCACATTCTTTCCGAAGCTCAGCATGAGACAATTCTTTAGCCAACACACTTCACCCCTAAATTAAAACAACCGCATTATGTAATATGAAGAAATTACTCTTAAAAACTTCGGCAATACGCAATAATTTTCCAACCAGAACTGTAAAAAGCATTAACCATGCGCATAAGGTAAGGTTTCGTATGAACGAATCAAGGCAGCCACAAACTTTATGGAGTTCACATAATCCTTTATCCTAATGTTTTCGTTGGGCGCGTGAACCTTAGAGCCCGGGTACCCAACACCTCCTGCTGAAGCAACAGGAATTCGCATCCAATTTTTAATCACGTATATTGGGCTTGTCCCCGCAACTGTTGGCCAAACAACAGGTTTGCAGCCATAAACCTTCTCAGCAGTTTCGATTACTCGAGTCACAAACGGATTCTCAAGCGGAGTCTTCGCAGGCTCGTAGCCGCCATGGTTTATAACTGTTACGTCATCGAACCCTTGGCTTCTCAAGTGTTCCTTAAGCCGTCTGAACTGTAAATCGGGCTTCTGAGCTTCAACAAGCCTGAAGTCAACCTTAACCATCGCCTCGGAAGGAAGAACCGTCTTTGCACCTGGACCTGTATAGCCAGCCTCAAACCCGGCGACGTTGCACGTTGGCGAAAAACGCAGAATTTTCTGGCTTTCAAAACCCGTAACTCCGTGAAGGTATTCTTTGAGTCCAAGTTCTTCCTTGTCGGCTTTTTCGTCGAAAGGCGCCTCTTTGAGGAGTTGAGCCTCCTTTTCGGTGGGCGGAACGACCTCGTCGTACCATCCTGGAATCCGTATTTTCTCATCTGGTCCTTTTAATGATGCAAGCAGCCAAACCAGCCTCCACGCTGGATTCGGAACAACCGGAGCCAACGAGGAATGTACGTCTCTTTGTGGTCCTTTGGCTCTGAACTCAACGTAAAGTATGCCTTTAACTCCTAGGCTGACGTTTGGTCTGTTCTGCTCGTCTACGCCGTCGCCTTCCCACACGTAACCATCAGCCTTCAATAGACTCATGTTACCCTTGACGAAGGACTCAAGATGCGGGCTTCCAATCTCCTCCTCGCCTTCCACGAAGAACTTCAGGTTCACAGGCAACCGTCCGTAAACCGCCTTCAAAGCCTTAACAGCCTCTAAACGGGCGATCAAGCTTCCCTTGTTGTCTTCGACCCCTCGGGCGAAAATTTTTCCTTCCATGACTTTGGCTTCGAAGGGAGGAGAATCCCACAGCTCCAAAGGCTCAGGAGGCTGCACATCGTAATGGTTGTAGAAACCCAGAGTCTGCTTGGCACCTTCAGACTTGAGCTCTCCAAAAACCACAGGATTGCCGTCTTTAACAGGAACAACCTTTGTGTCGATTTCAGCCTCAGCCATCATTTCTTTTAGGAGCTGAACACATTCGTCTATGCCTTTATTCTGCGCTGATATGCTTGGCTGCTTGCAGAACGTCTGCAAGTCTTCGACGAAGTCTTCAACATGCAAGTCAATGTGCCTAAAAAATTTTTGCATCGACACTACCTGTAATCCTCCAGCTAGGTGACCTATTATGAACTGAGCCAACTATAAGCTTTAAGACAAACAACGTTACTAGCTAGATTACCACGGCAGTTTCCCGTGCTTCTTCACATAGCTGACAAGTCCGCCTTCGGACAGAATTACCCTGAGCTGAGGGGGCAAAGGCTTAATAGCATACGACTCGCTTTTCGAAAAGTTTTTGACAACGCCCTTCGCCAAATCGACATCAAGTAGGTCTCCATCCTTTATCCTGTCAGCCTGTTCACACTCAACCGCAGGCAACCCAATGTTTATGGCGTTCCTGTAAAAGATTCGGGCAAAGGACTTCGCAACAACAGCGGCTACACCGAGATGCTGAAGAACCAGAGGCGCCTGTTCACGGCTTGAACCGCAACCGAAGTTTCTTCCCGCAACAACGTAGTCGCCTTTTTGGACCTTGCTTGCGAATTCAGGTCTGGCGGCTTCCATCGCGTGCCTCGAAAGCTGGTCAAGGTCGGTTATGCTGAGCTTGTATTTGCCAGAGATTATGACGTCGGTGTTAACGTCGTCTCCGAACCTCCAAGCCTTGCCGTGGTTACCCAATTTAGCCCTAAGCCTCCTTCAACAGTCTCCTAGGGTCAGCTATTTTTCCCTCAATCGCCGTTGCAGCTGCAGTCGCAGGTGAAACCAAGAAAATCTGGGACTCCGCGCTTCCCATCCTTGCCTTAAAGTTGCGGTTAGACGTGGAAACACAAACCTCGCCCGAAGTCAAGATGCCTTGGTGCCCGCCAGCGCACGGTCCACAACCCGGATTGCACACTGCGCATCCAGCGTCCAGAAAAACCTCGATTAAGCCTTCTTTCAAGGCTTGCACGTAAACCAATCGAGACGCAGGGGTAACGATCATGCGGACTCCTTTTTTCACTTTTTTTCCTTTCATTATTTTTGCTGCCACGCGAAGGTCTGACAGCCGCCCGTTTGTGCATGAACCGAGAAAAACCTGATTGACCTCTTTTCCCTCAACCTCAGAAATGGGTTTAACGTTGTCGACCAAGTCTGGACATGCCACCTGAGGCTCAAGCTCAGAAACATCAAAACGAAGCTTCTCACAATACTCAGCGTCCACATCGCTTTTGTATCCCGCTTGAGGCTTGTGCCCCAGCGACTTCAAGAAAGCAGCGGTTTTCGCGTCGGGTTCGATCAAGCCTGTTTTGGCGCCCATCTCAACAGCCATGTTTGTAAGAGTCAACCTTTCTTCTACGTCCATTGCTTCAACCGTTGGTCCTTTGTACTCTATTGCCTTGTAGCTGGCTCCGTCAGCCGTTACGGTTCCAACAATCTTCAAAATCAAGTCCTTAGGGAAAACCATAGGCGGCAACTTACCATCAACGAGGATTTTCAACGTTTCAGGAACCTTAAACCACAGTTTCCCCGACAAAAATACAGCAGCCATCTCAGTTGAGCCTATACCCGTGGCGAACGCGCCGATTGCCCCGTAAGTACACGTATGGGAATCAGAACCGACGACGAGACCGCCTGGAAACGCCAAGCCTGACTCAACCATGAGCTGGTGGCACACGCCTGAGCCCACCTCGTAAAAGTTGGCGCCGTATCGAAGGGCAAACTCCCGCAGACTCTTTTGGACTGTAGACATGGCTTCGTTGGCGCTCGGCGCAACATGGTCGATGACAGCTGCCACTTTGGATGGGTCCCAAAGCCTTTTTCCACCCATCTCATGGAAGGCGTCCATAATGAGCTTCGCCATTGAATCGTGCATCATTGCGCCATCTATGTCTGCGATGACGATGTCTCCCTTGTAAGCGTCCTTCCCCGAAGCGTGACTCAAAATCTTTTCAGAGATGGTTTTACCCATTTATTGAACCTCAACTAACTGAACAGTTCTTTCTAAAAAAGATTGTTCTTAAGAAGATGGAGGTTTGCGTCGCTTATTCGATGCTTGTCCAATGATTCATTTTAACGTCTTCGTCTTGCGAGTAGCTTATTTATGCCGTTTATCATGGCTTCGACGCTTGCCATGACGATGTCTTCGCGGGCGCCTCTGGCTGAAATGACGTTTCCGTCCTTGTCCTCGACCTTTATTATGACCTCGGCGACAGCGTTAGACCCGCCTGTTAACGCTTCGAGGCGGTACTCTGTCAACCGAACGTTCGCGAGGTTGTCCGTAATCTTCTGAATCGCCTTAATAGCAGCGTCCACAGGTCCAACGCCTGTTTCAGCGGCTATGTATTCTTTGCCGTCAAGTGTCAGCTTCACCGAAGCTGTTGGGATTACGTGAATCCCAGTTGTCACCGCGAAATCGGTTAGGTCTATGATTTTTTCTTCAGCAGCCTCGCCGATGATGGTTCTCGCAATCGCGAACAAGTCGTCGTCCGTCACAGTTTTGCCTTTATCGCCCAAGTCTTTCACGCGGTTAACAATTTCTAAGAGCTGAGCCTCATTCGGATGAAGCCCTGACTCGACAAGCTCAGCCTTTATTCCGTGTTTCCCAGCTAGCTTCCCAGCTATCAGTCGCCTCCTCCTGCCTACAACCTCTGGGCTAAACGGTTCAAAGGTTAAAGGCTCCACCGTCACGCCTCTCGTGTGAACACCTGACTCGTGCGAAAACGCATTTTCACCAACAATAGCTTTGTTCGGCTGTATAATGACGCCGGTTAATCGGGAAACAAGCCTTGAGGTGCCGTATAGGAGCTGCGTATTAATCTTAGTCTTCTTCTTGTAGATGAGTTGTAGCCCCATCACAACCTCTTCAAGCGACGCGTTTCCAGCTCTTTCACCTAAACCGTTGACAGCTACGTGAACTTGGGATGCCCCTCCGACCACTCCAGCCAAAGAGTTTGCGACAGCTAAACCGAAATCGTTGTGGCAGTGAACGCTTAACGGCGTCTTCACGACGGCCTTCAAGTCTCGAATCATCTTTTCCATAGTGTGGGGTTCCATGATGCCCACGGTGTCCGGGATGTTGATTCGGTCTGCTCCTGCCTCTTCAGCTGCCCTGCAGATTTTCTTCAGAAAAGCCATGTCGGTTCGTGTCGCATCCATCGGAGAAAACTCGCAGATCAGCCCGTGGTCCTTAATGTACTGGACGGAGTCAACCGCAGCTTTCAGCACTTGCTCCGGAGTCATGTTTAAGGCATACTTCATCTGGACTTCGGACGTTGAGATGAAAGTGTGGATTGAGTTTGGGTTACATGCTAGGGCAATATCTAAATCGTCTTTCTTTGTACGGGTCAAGCCGCAGACTTCAGCCTTCAAACCAGCGGATATTATGTTTTTGATTGCTTTTTGTTCGCCTTCGGATGATGACGGAAACCCAGCTTCTATTACGTCGACGCCTAGCTTATCGAGCTGCACAGCAATCTCTAATTTCTGCTCAGGCGTAAGCGACACGCCAGGTGTCTGTTCTCCGTCTCTCAGAGTCGTATCAAATATTCTAATGCGCTCCATACTTATTCCATCCTTCAATAATCATGATTTAGAGCTCCAGCTTCAAAATTTCGGAAGCTATAGCCTCACCCATCTGAACCGTTGTCAATGTGCCGCCAAAATCCGGAACAGTTAAACCTTTACTTAGAGCTCTGACCATGCTTTTCTCAACCGTGTCTGCAGCCTTCACGCATACAGGGTCGTTGTGTTTTTCGCTCAGCCACTCAAGCATCATCTTTGAGGCTAAGATCATCGAGCAGGGGTTAGCCGTGTGCTTGCCAACTCTCGTAGGCGCAGCTCCATGAACAGGTTCGAAAAGGGCAAAGTTGTCGCCGATGTTTGCGCCTGGAGCCATGCCTAACCCTCCGACTAGCTGAGCTGCCTCGTCTGAAAGGATGTCGCCGAAAAGGTTTGTCGTGACAATAACGTCGTAGCCTTGGGGTTCCTTAATCAACCGCATCGAAGCCGCGTCCACGTATTGCTCATTGAAGCTAATGCCAGAGTACTTACTAGCGACTTCTCTGCAAACCTCAGCGAAAAGCCCGCAAGTCTTCTTTAACACGTTAGACTTGTGCACGGCAGTGACTTTTCTCTTACCGTTTCTGCGTGTTGCCAACTCGAAGGCTTTCTTTGCTATGCGTTCGCTTCCCTTGCGAGTGATGACTCTTAACGCCACCGCTGTGTCGTCAACCGTGAACTCGAAACCCTTGTAAAGTCC
>Ga0129298_10001178_pt1 | contig 10826 bp, 12 predicted proteins | sample I19B2metaG_FD_94707 | JGI IMG/M metagenome (GOLD analysis project Ga0129298, IMG submission 94707) | Lake sediment bacterial and archeal communities from Gulf of Boni, Indonesia to study Microbial Dark Matter (Phase II) - ​I19B2 metaG | ecosystem: Environmental > Aquatic > Freshwater > Lake >...
AGCAGTTTCCTGGAATGGAGAAGGCATTGTTTGCTAAGAAGGATAAACTGCACAACATCGTTGAAGTTTACCTGAATCATGCCAGCGCGCACCCCAATGAACTTGTTAAACCCGTTAAGGACGGCGACGAAATCCACCTCGTCATTATGCTTGCCGGAGGATAAGAGAAAAAGTCACGACTTAAGACTTCTCCCCCATCCGTTTTGGGAAGCATGATATCAGGGATAATGTGATCGTATTTCTTATGGAGGGCTAAACGTAGACCCTCTTCCCCATCGTAAGCTGCATCGACAGAGAAGGAATTTTCCAACAACCCCTTCTTAATGAATCGGACAATGCCTCTGTCGTCTTCAACAAATAAAATCTTCCTTGAAATAAGCCCCTTTATTTCTTAAGATATTTTTCACTCCACCTTCCCCTCAAAAGGATGTGGTCCATGAAAAAAAGAGAGAGTCTATTAAGTTTCCTTTCGGGCGTTCTCCTTGCCTTCTCCTTCCCAAATTTTGATCTCGAATTCTTAGCCTGGTTTGCTCTGGTTCCCCTTTTTTACTCTATTGAAGGGAAGGGATTATATCAAAGCTTTAAGCTTGGGTTCTTTACTGGCTTCGTCTCCTTTCTCGGGATCCTTTATTGGATCATTGTTGCCGTGCATACCTATGGCAATGTCCCTTTAATCCTGAGCGGCCTCATTCTCTTATTGCTGGTCATCTATTTAAGCCTCTATATCGGAGCCTTTACCTTCCTCTGTCGCCTTTCACAGAGACATCTTGGGTCCAAAGCCCTCATGCTCTCGCCTTTTCTCTGGGTCTCTTTGGAATACCTCCGCTCTTTTCTTCTGACCGGTTTTCCCTGGGCGAACTTAGGCTACACTCAATACCTTAACCTCCCCTTTATTCAAATGGCAGATGTTACGGGATCCTATGGTCTATCGTTTGTCATTCTCTTGGTCAATGCCACACTCTTCTGGGTCCTCCACCAGTGGCCAAAGAAGAGCTTCCCGCTTCAAGAGGTAGCCATCACTGCAGTCGTCCTTCTCGTTTTTTTGGTCTATGGGTATATGAAGATGAAGCATGTGGATCGAGAAGCGACCCAAAGCCCTCCATTGAAGGTGGGCTTAGTCCAGGGGAACATCGATCAATCCGTTAAGTGGAATGAATCCTTCCAGAAAGAGACGCTCAAGATCTATGAAAGGCTTTCGTTCAAGGTGGCAGAAGGAAAACCAGAACTCATCATCTGGCCAGAAACAGCCATTCCTTTCTTCTTCCAGGACGAAAAGGAGTATCAACCCATCGTCCTTGGCATCCCTGAACGAACAGGTGCCTTTCTCCTCTTTGGGACTCCTTTTTATAAGATCGAGAAGGGAAAGGTGAATTACTATAATAGCGCCTTGTTGGTATCTCGGTCGAAGGAATTGATAGGAAAGTATGATAAGATTCACCTGGTGCCTTTTGGAGAATATATTCCTCTCCGAAAACTTCTCTTCTTCATTGAATCGTCCATAGGCGAAGGGATCGGGAACTTCAAACCTGGGAAAGAGATCTTCAATTTCTCCCTTCCGCAAGGGAAATTCGGGCTCCTCATCTGTTTTGAAATCATCTTTCCGGATCTCTGCAGAAGATTTGTCAAAGGAGGATCAAACTTCTTAGTCACCATCACGAACGATGCCTGGTTCGGAAGGACCTCCGCTCCCTATCAGCATTTTTCCATTGCCGTTTTCAGGGCGGTCGAAAATCGAGTCTTCATTGCCAGAGCAGCAAATACAGGGATCAGCGGTTTTATCGATCCCAAAGGAAAAATTATGCAACAGGGAGATATCTTTACGGAAGAAGTGTTGAATGGAACGATTCGAATCATGAAAGGGAAAACCTTCTACACCCTCTACGGAGATGTCTTCGCCTGGATCTGCTCTGGTTTGTCTATCCTCCTGTTAGCTTATGCCCTTCTCCCAAGGTTAAAGAAACGTAGTAGCCCGCTTGGTTGTTGATATTCATTCACCAAAATCAGTGCTTCATCACCTTGAGGCGCGATCGCTCCCACAAATCTCTTGCCTCCTCTACGGATTCCCCCTCGAAGCGTTCAATTCCCAATGAACCTATATCCATCGTCTCGGTACGCCCCTTAGAGATATATTCCGCCACGAGCTGACCAGCGATCGGGGCTTGAATGATCCCTGCCCCGCCCCATCCACAATTGAGAAAAAATCCCTTGACGTAAGGTGCGGGCCCCAGTATTGGATGATCATCAAGAGTCACTGGCCGAATGCCTGTCCAAGACGTCAACACAGAAGCCCTTTCCAATACTGGAATTCGATGCGTTGCGACATCGATCATTTCATTCAGCAAGCTCTGACTCATCTCCACATCCAGTGCTTCGGTGGGGATTGTTCCCATGCCCATCAAGATACCAGAGCCCTCGGGTCGATAATACCATTCGGCTGTCAGATCCTCGACAAAAGGTCTACTCGAAGGGATATCAGGCAACGGTTTGGTGACCCAAATGCTTCTAGCTAAATTGATGATCGGGATCTCCAAACCGACCCACCTTCCTATTTCGACTGCCCAGGGTCCTCCAGCATTCACAACCGCCTTCGTGGACACAAATCCGCTGTCGGTATAAACGCCCTCCACTTGTCCGTGCCGAACCTCAATCCCGGTTGCCCGCACCCCTTGATACAACCGAACACCAATCTGAGATGCCCTTTTGATGTACCCCCACATAATCATATGGGGATCAAACGGCCCATCGTCCGGCCCCCAGGTGCCAAGGACCAAATCTTGGGTATTGATCTCTGGGTACCGTTGTTTTACTTCTTCGGGTTGTAATATCTCTGTTCGAACATCAAGGGACTGCAACCGCTCCGCATTCCTCCGAAGACCCTCAGCGCTTTCTGCTGTGGCCAAGGATAACCATCCGATCCTCTTGAAATCGATTGGGGTACCAAATTCTTCCTCAAATTCCATATATTGGGTGTAAGAATATTTAGCCATGCGAACGCTTAGTTCATCGTGGCAAAATTGTAAGCTCAGCATAGAGGCTGACTTGCTCGAAGAACCACTCCCCACCTCGCCCATCTCGACGACGGCAACATCTGGGATGCCCATTTGAGCAAGATGATATGCAGTGCTACAACCAACGACGCCAGCTCCGATCACCACGACATCTGCTGTGGGCTGCATCATCCTATCCCCTCGCAATCATAATATAAATCTCCTGAAAATAAAAACCTGAGTGAAAAGTGATATAATAATACCTAAATTGAGCGATTGTCGTAAGTTCTATGGAGAGCAGGGATGCTGAATCGGTTTGATTAAGTAATATCTAAAGGAGTCTGCAAAGATCCGATGACCAATTTGGAAGAACGGATTGGAAAAATGATGAAAGAGAAGAATATCTCTATCGAATGCATCCAACATGAACCCGTCTATACCATTCAGGCAGCAGCAAAGGCCCTGGGGATAAAGGAATCTCATACAGTGAAATCTTTAGTCTTGAAAACCAAGGAAGAGAAATTTGTCGTCCTTCTCCTACCTGGAGATAAAAAGGTGGACTGGAAGCTTCTTGCTCAGAAACTCAGAACAAAAAACTTAGAATTAGCAAAGCCTGAAGAGGTTCTTAACCTGGTCGGATGTGAAGTTGGCTGCGTTCCCCCTTTTGGTCACTTTACAGACCTTCCCATCTACATGGATAAAGACCTTCTCAAGAAGGATGTTCTCTACTTCAACCCTGGGGTCCACAATAAATCCATTAAAGTAAAGGCTTGGGATCTGAGAAAGTTGTCTAACCCTAAGATCATTTAAGGAGAGAGCATGGAAATCCTTTATCTCAGCCGTAAGGACGTCGAGAATTTGAGCATCACCATGAAGGAGGTGCTTGAGGTCGTGCATGATGGCTTCCGCCTCAAGGGGCTCGGGAAGACAGAGATGCCACCAAAGCCGGGTATCCATCCGAGGGCCGATACTTTTATCCATGCCATGCCGGCCTACCTGAAAGGGCTTGAAGTCGCAGGGATGAAATGGGTCAGTGGCTACCCCAGCAATATGGAGAAAGGGTTGCCCTATATCACGGGCTTACTCATCCTTAACGATCCGAATACTGGGATTCCATTAGCGGTGATGGACTGCGCATGGATCACAGCGATTCGTACCGGCGCCAGTGTAGGCATCTCGGCGAAATATCTCGCAAGGCAAAGCAGCAGCATCGCTGCCATCATGGGCTGCGGGGTTCAGGCTCGTACGAGTCTTAGGGCTCTTGTTGAGACCTTACCGGAGCTATCCAAAGTTCGCTGTTATGATCTTTATCCTGAGGCGACCGGACGTTTTATAAAGGAGATGAGCGCGGCCTTCCCCCGGCTTAACATGATCGGCTGTTCAACTCCTGCTGAGATGATCGAAGGAGCAGACGTCGTGGTGACAGCCATTCCCATTATCACAGATCCAAAGCCTCCCCTTCGTGCTGGGATGCTCCAGAAGGGTGGCCTCGCTGTCTCCCTCGATTATGATTCTGCTTGGACCAGCTCGGCTATGAAGGAGTGCGATAAATTCGTCTCTGATGACGTCGATCAATTGCTAAGCACCAAAGAGGAAGGGGCTTACTTTAGCGGTATTCCAGACAATATTTACGCTGACCTTGGAGAAATAGTTGCGCAATTAAAACCGGCCCGCCAAGACGACGTGGAAAGGATCTTTTCCATGAACATGGGTATTGCTGTAGACGACATGGTCACAGCTAAGATAGTCTATGAACGAGCATTGGAGAAAGGAATAGGAACTAAACTACCTCTGTAGTCAAGAATTTTTTTTCGTTCTAACTCAGATCAGCTGACGTCATTCCTTTTGCCATAGTCTTCCTACTTCAGCCTATAATAAGCCTATAATAACCTCTTCTTTCTATTTCCTCTCCTATACCATCCGAATGGCTTTTGAGACAACAACCACAAGAAAAGAAGGGAGCCAGATCCACAAGAACTCACTCTTGATCACCATGAGGCCCCATCTGCTGAAAAAGGCGTCGACACCAATAGGCGAAACCATAATGGGTGTCCAGGGGAAGAAATATCTTGTGTTATCGAAAGGAGACAGCAAGGCAATCCCCAACCCTCCACTCGTGAAAGCATCGAGAATACCGTGGCTTGCTGACACCAGAAAGAAGAAAATAAGATAGAAGAGCCATTCATCACGGAAGAAGACTGTAACCAGAAAAATGCCGATCAATAGACCGAAAAATGGCGAATGGAAAAATCCTCTATGGCCGAAAAAGTGGTGGTATGGGATACCGAAGGAAAATCCAAAGACGTCAGCATCGGAAATGATTGAGCAGACGATGGAAACAGACCAGAAGCGCTCCGAAGCATCCCGCGGTCCGAATGCCATTCCAGCAGCGACCGCCACTGCTGCATGCGATATGATCGAAGGCACAGTAAACTCCCTCCGGATTCTTATTCTCTGTAAATCTACGATACAAGTCAATTACCTAATCATAAATAATTTTGGCTAATGGGTCAATTTTCATCCGAGGGAATACACCCTTCTCCCTACCCAAATCAAAAAAAGAGGTTATATTTATAGCGAAGGGGGTACTTTTATTCAAGGAGGAGAAGACCATGAAACGACAATTAATGGTAATAACGGCGAGTTTTGTTTTAGCCATCCCTTTTTTCGTCCACTCAGAAACCTGGCAAATCGACCCTGACCACTCCAGTTTCGAATTTAAAGTTCGACACCTAACGGTCTCCAATGTTAAGGGAAATTTCACCAAGGCAAAGGGAGTCGTCACATTGGATGACAAGGATACCACTAATTTGACCGTTAACATAACCATCGATGCTGCGTCGGTGAATACGGATCATGCCAAGAGGGATGAACACTTGAGGGGACCGGACTTCTTTGATGTGGCAAAGTACCCAAACATCACTTTCATCTCAATAAGGGTCCTGAAGGCCGGTCCGAACAGACTAAAAGTGATAGGCGACTTAACCATCCGTGGTGTGACCCGAGAAATAACGGTTGACGCCGAGGGACCCACTCCAGAGGTGAAAGACCCTTGGGGTAATTTCAGGCGGGGCGCCACTGCCACTGCAAAAATCGACCGAAAGGACTTCGGTATCCTGTGGAATAAGGTGCTCGACACTGGAGGCTTGGTCGTCGGCGACGAGGTGAATATTAATCTGGAGGTCGAACTGATCAAGAAGTGATAAAGGGAGCCTTACTCACTTCTGTTGATAGCCCTCTATGAGCAGAAAGGAACCAGTGGCTGCACCCTCGCGCAACCTTTTTGCCTCTGCGTATTCTTTGGAGTGATAGAATTCTTTGGCCTTCTCCAAGGAAGGAAACTCAAGGACCACAATCCTTTGGGTTTCCTTTGGGCCTTCGAGGGTTATGACTTCCCCTCCTCGAACGAGGAACCTGCCCCCAAACTTCTCAATGACTCCAGGCGTTACCTTCGTATATTCCTTGTATTGATCCCAGTTCGTGACATTCATCCTCACAATAATATATGCAGCCATCTCAAACCTCCTCAGTTAAGATAAGATCCTCTGCAAGCTAATGCTGAGATTATCGAATGGTGAAGGTATCTGTCAAGAACGAATTAGGAGAAAGGGAGGCTTGCTGTATATAAAGAAACTATGGCGCCGGACGGTCCGGAGGGATTTATATTCCCTCGCGTTGGAAAAGGGACGCTATTCCCATCCCCATATTCTATTGGAATTGATGGTCACCCTGCAGTCGCACCTTTCCCTTTCATCGACATTGACTGCTACGCCAAAGCAGCCGGGACATCTAAGATTAGCTAACATTTTGATGAAATCGCACCGTTTTTCATATGAAAGGTTCATAAACCCACCTCCATTCAACCTATCCTAATTTCAATATAATTATCACTGCCAAGCAACGCAAGGCGACAAGCTTCTATTTTTTCCTGGGTCTGGGAAGGATTTTACGGGCGAGCATCCTCAATTCATATTTTCCTCCCTTTAATAAAGGGAGGCAGGGAGGGATTTTGCGCGTGATTAGATATGTTGAACCGAACCTCGATTGAAGAGAAATATGGCAGGTGTCCCCTAATTTCTAAAACTCTTACCCCAATGCAGGGAAGAGGTGTTCACATTTTGATAGGCAACCTTACGAAGAAAATAGAGCCGTCCCTTTTTCCATTATTACAAAACGCAACCATCTCATTCAAATATTTTCTCTTCTATACTCTTATATTGCAAGACCTGACCCTCTTGCCCTCACCAGTCTCTAAACCCGCTCAATATCCTGCTCAATTAGTGAAATGGCTCTCTAAATTAGATTAATTAGCTTCGGATTAACCCAGTCAGGCCCACAACAAGAAACGTCGTAAAAAACCATCCAAGAATAATGTGAAACCACGTATACACCCGCATAAGATTTCCGCTGACAGGGATTTTGATCTTCTCTGATACGCTTAATAGGCCTTTCCGATTCCTGCCAGGCTCCCAATCATTTGCCACATGGAGGTTAATAATCGGCACAAACAAATCAATAGAATACACCAGAGACTCCAAGATAAAGGCTTTCGGGGGATCAGACAAAACAAGACCGGGCTCTGTATTAATGGGGACATAGAAATTTCTCTTAGTTGGTGTCATTACATCCGCGCAAAACCCCATCCCAAATATCACCCAGCCTAATGCAATCAAACCGAATGACCAGAATAAGGCTCTAAAAGGACGATATCCATAACCGATTACACAGCCTAAGATTCGGTGCCACCATAACTCACTAAATGACATTTGCGAATATCGTGCCCGATCCCTATTCTTTTCAATCAGTACTTGTCTTGCATCTTCCTCTTTCCCCATTCTTCGGAGCATCGATGCAAGTTGTTCGTACGGCTGTGAATAAAAAGGTTTATTAGGTTGCCGATGCAACCACCTGATACGGTCTTGAACAGTTAATGACCCGCCCTCATTTATTTCGTCGTAAGTCAGCCCTCTGAGGACCAGGTTGTCTTTTTCTGGCCAACTATTGGCATCGTCAAACAATGTACTAATTTTTGCAGACTCAAGATTCAACTTCACCTCTCTAGTTGAAGTAATACCTGTCCAATACATATCTTCAATCGAGGCACCGTGGAATCTCACCTCGCCTATAATCTTCACATTCTTGCGAAAAAGAACACTGCTTTTCACTTTGAGGCGATAGGCGTTAATCGCATATTCCTTCGATTTGGTGAACTGGCTGTAATCGCATTCCAGGTTGCCACCAATATTCCCTTCATGCAAACTTACCTCCCCATCTGCTCTAAACCCGTTATTTAAATACACGTTACCTTTTACATGGACCGAATCAGCAATGATGGCGAATCCATCAGGGTTGATGAACTGGCCGTTATTACATTCCAGATTGCCACCAATAGTTGCGCCAACTAGACTGACTTCTCCATAGGCCTTGAAACATACTTTACTCTCACCCTTGAGAACTGCCACTTGACGGGAACTCTTAAGGTATCGGTCCAAATCAAGGAAGTCACGGCTAAGAAACACCGAGCCTTTGACCGTAATAGCTGCCGCATTAAGTGCATGTGAATTTTCATTCAAAAGCTGACTCCCTTGAAAGCAAAGATCTCCCCCTATTGTTGCACATACAGCCGCACTTCGCCTTGAGCCTCAAAGCTTTCCCGCAGAAACATGTCAAATTTTACCTCGATTCGTGCGGCATTTAAAGCTATTGCTTTTTTGTTGATGAATGGACCGCCATCGCAGACGAGACTCCCATCAATTTTGGCACCGTAAAGACGGACTTCACCTTCTGACTTGAAGCCATCGCAAAGAAATACATTACCTCCCACCTTTAGTGAATCGCCAGCAAAAGAAATACCGCCCGGATTGATAAACTCGCTTTTATTTGAACACTCAAGATTCCCTTCAATTCTTGCGCCGAGTAGAGATACTTCACCTGTAACCCTGAAACCATCCCTTAGAAGGACACTGCTTGTTACCTGCAGTTCTGAGGCATTGATCGGGCCAGTGTGAGTGCCAACGAGTGCTATTCTTAGGATTTTAGCATTTCTTAAATCTATGCCGTCAGGAAATGCGCATTTTTCGAAATGAAGCGGAAACAGAATCTTGGCAAGCTGTAAATTAAGTTTACCCTTAAACCGCGCCCCCTTGATCGCAATCCCAAAGATGCTTACTAAATCTGATGCCTCTCGATTTAAGCAAAGCCAAGAGATAAGGTCAGCTTTTAGAACTCGTCCTTCATTCCAGTTTTTGGCCATGGACGGATCATTATCTTTTTCCGAATCAGAGCTATAATCAGCGATGTCAGAATTTAAGACTGCTTTAAGCAGCTTCACATCAGCCATGCTCAAACTTCCAAATTGCTTTTCTGCCAATTGTAATAATTCGGACGATTCACTCATTCTTGCCTCCGGTTTATGGATTGGTAAAATTAGAATTGAGATAAAGAAAAAAAAGAAAATGTATAATTTTAACCGCATGCTTCTAAAGAAATTATTTCTCTTTATTATAAAAGAAGGGGGCTCAAGAGGCGGTCACATTTTCAGATGTTTTAATAATTGTGAATACATTCAGAAAATTAGCACCTTTGAGATGCTCCGATTCTCCTCAGCCTCTCTATATTAGGCAGAATATACCGCGGGTGGGTTTATGTCAACCACTTATTAAAAAGACGTGACCGTGTCCCTGCTCCGTGTCCGACCATTAAAACCCGCAGGGGCCATATAGAATGTTAAGATAACTTGCAAATTTGTCCAGAATATGTATAATTAACGTATGAAATTTGCATGGGATGAAGATAAAAGCAAAATTAATAAGGCAAAACATGGAATTGATTTTGAATCCGCAAAGAACCTATGGTTGGATGAGGATCGAGTTGAAATTCATGCACCCCATCCAATAGAAAATCGCAGTATCATCATTGCCAAGTATCAACATAAGTTATGGGCAGTAATTTATACCATACGCGATGATACTATTCGCATCATATCTGTGAGGCGTGCAAGAAAAAGGGAGGTGAATCTCTATGAAAAGGAAAAAATTGGCAATAAGTAGTGCGGAGTTTGACCGGCGTTTTGATTCTGGAGAGGATATCCATGACCTTATCGATATGTCAAAAGCCACAGTGACCCGCCAAGGGAAAAAAGTTCGCATTACCCTCGATGTTGCAGAATCCTTGGTTAAAGATATTGATGAAATACGAAAAAGAATAGGTGTTGATCGTGGTGCTTTGATTAAAGTTTGGCTGCACGAAAAGGTAAAACAGGAAAAAGTCGTGGCGAGTCCCAAAGAATCAACCGGATAAGAGACAGCAATAATTCCCTGTTCGGATCTTTTCTTCCAGTCCTTCTACTCAATAAATAAAAAGGCGTAGCGGTTCATCTCCTGGGAGTAATCATAAAGGACTTCGATTGGGTAACCGATCTTTCGAACCGTTTTAAAAACATCGACAGCCATGGCTTCAGGAGTGGGCCGAGACATTTTCGGATTTTTGCACAGCTGTTTTATTCCAGGACAGGACTCGCAGAAGTTACAGGAATCCATAAACAGGAGAAAAGCCTTATAATATCCCGAAAGAAAGACCTCTCGTTCAAGCTTCAAAAGCTCCAAATTAACCTTTCTTGTCCAGGCAAAACGATCCTCAGGTTTCGCTACCCTTTTCGTGAAATGGAAGACTACACCAGTTTTGTATCCTTGAAAAAAGTCTTTGCATTCTGCCACAGAAGGGGTATTGGGCGGACAGGTACCACATTTACCGAAATTTTTACAGCCGAACATACATTTCATCCGCGCCCATTGAGCCACGACGATCCTCTTCGGGTCAACCCATTTGTAATCGTCATAA
>Ga0129298_10001181_pt1 | contig 10817 bp, 9 predicted proteins | sample I19B2metaG_FD_94707 | JGI IMG/M metagenome (GOLD analysis project Ga0129298, IMG submission 94707) | Lake sediment bacterial and archeal communities from Gulf of Boni, Indonesia to study Microbial Dark Matter (Phase II) - ​I19B2 metaG | ecosystem: Environmental > Aquatic > Freshwater > Lake >...
CACCCGCTAGTTGCGAGAGTCCTTGCTCATTGATGTCCACTAACGCCAAATCGGCTCCCATCTCGGCTAAGGCGACGGCTAATTCTCTCCCAATTCCACCTGCGGCACCAGTTACAATCGCCTTGCGACCATTCAACTCAAATATATGTCTAGCACTCAAATCTAGTTTCTCCAACTCTTTTTCGCGGAGCCTGACCTTTAAAGTTCCGGGTCACAAGAATAGCATAACGGCCGATCAATCGGTCGGCCATTGAGGCGTCCCCGTTGAGATCGCTCGCATGATTTGTTCTTCTGTAACGTCTTTCCTAGGGACATCGCCAAGATTTATTCCCTTTTCCAGAATTGTGAATCTATCAGCCACGGAGTAAACGTGATAGATGTTATGGGTTATGAATATGACCGATAGCCCTCTTTTCTTGACATCCACTATAAAGTCTAACACCTTTTGCGCCTCCTTTATGGAAAGCGCAGCCGTCGGCTCGTCAAGGACCAGAAGTTTGGCGCCGAAGTACATACTTCTCGCTATCGATATCGCCTGCCTCTCTCCTCCAGACAGGAATAATACAGCTTCATTCGGCGACCTTATTCCTATTCCAAGACTTGTCAAGTACTCTAGGCAAGTCTTGTCCATCTGGCGTCTATCGAGAACTCCCAATCGACCATACCTAACGAGTTCTTTTCCAAGGAAGAAGTTCCTCGTGATATTCATCGTGTTTACCAGTCCTAAGTCCTGATAGACAGCTTCTATCCCAGCTGCTCTTGCTTCTGCGGCAGAAGAGAATGCTACTCTCCTCCCTTCAAAATATATCTCCCCTTTGTCTGCGTGATGTATTCCCATCAATATTTTTATAAGGGTAGACTTGCCTGCGCCATTGTCTCCAACCAGTCCCACGACTTCGCTGTAGCCAACGTGGAAATCTACATTCTTCAGTGCTTGGACGTGACCGAAGCTCTTGCTGATGCCTATCATTTCCACCAAAGGCTCGGATCGTTCAGTCTCTATCTCTTGTTCTATCATTACACTCTCGCCGTCTTTCTCACATACGTGTTGAATATCACAGCCAGAATAACTATTACGCCAGTCAGTGCCATGTACAGGAAAGGAGGCGCTCCCATGAGAATCAGTCCATTTGAGATTTGCGCTACCAAAAAGGTGCCAATGAACGTTCCTATGATCGTCCCGTATCCTCCGAACAGCGATGTCCCTCCTACAACCGTGGCAGCGATAGCTTCAAGTTCGAATCCGGTTCCGAGCACCGGTTGTGATATTAGATACCGGGCCATGTTAACAGTCCCTGACAAACCTGAAAGTAGCCCGACGAGCGAGAAATTGATTAACTTGACTCTGTCGGTATTTACGCCCAAGGCCCTTGCAGCAGCCAGATTTCCCCCGGTGGCGTACACCCAGTTTCCGTAGCGTGTTCTTGTCAGGATGAACGCAAGTATGACCGTGGTGATAGTGAACCATATCACTGTCACACGGACCGGGGTCTCGCCGATATATCCGCCCAAAGAATTTAGGACGCTCTTAGTGTAGCCAGTGACTACGATGTGAAGCGGATATCCTTCCGTGACGAAGTAGAGCATCCCTCTCCAGAGCATCATTGTTCCTAGCGTCGTTATGAATGAAGGGATTCCCACTTTTACGGTAATCATGCCATTGAGGAGCCCCATCAAGGTGCAACAGCCTAAAGTAATTATTGCCACAAGAATAGGGTCGACCCCCTGGTTCACCAATGTGCCGAAAATCCAAGCGGCCATCCCGAAGACGGAGCCAACTGACAGGTCGAACTCTCCACTTATCATCAACATCGTCGCTCCGACCGCGATTATTCCTACCTGGGATGCTATTGTCCCCATCGCGGCAAAATTGATTTGAGCAAAGAACTTCGGGGATAAAATGGAAAAGAGGGTAAAGAATATCAAGAACGCTACTGTCACACCAATTTCGGGCTTCACTATCGCTTTGGGTAGCCCTACTCTATGAGGAAAAAAAAGGGGGTTTTTCGGCCTTTTCATCAGGCGCGTATCATCAGGCAACGTCCGGCGTCGCCTTGTCTATCTGTATCCTTTTGCGGCGAGTTCCATAATCTCAGCGGCGTTCTCTTTGGTGACAGAGTAAGGACCGGTATATATGTCTCTGGGTATCAGCTTGTACTTCTTGTAGTGCCAAAGTTCCAGCGCGCAGTAAAAGCCCTGCAGGTAGGGTTGTTGGTCAATCGTATTCGTGATCTTGCCATCAAGAATGTATTGAAGCCCGTGGTCAGTGATGTCGATGGCACTGACAAGAGTTTTGCCTTCCAATCCCAGTTCCTTTATGACGTCAGCTGCGAAACAGGAAACCTCGATGAAACCCGAACCCATGTACTCACAGTCTGGATGTGCTGTGAGGTACGCTCTCACGTCCTCAGATGTCTTTACCGGATCATACACGGTAGCAAAGTTATCGATCGTCTTGCATCCAGCTGCAGTGAGAGCGTCCTTGAAACCTTCCCACCTCAATACCATGCAATAGACCATTGGCGCATGATTTATGAAGCATGCACGCTTCGGAGCCTTCCCGAATATCTTTAAGAAAACTTCTGCTTGGAGGTGTCCGCTTTCATAAGAGTTCTCCCCAATGTATACTAGGTAGGGTATCCTCTTGTCTGGAGGTCTAGGATCAATTACGTTATCGTCTACGACGGGAATTCCCATTTTTATAGCTCTTCTCAGCGGCTCATCCATAGTTTCTGGCGCACCAATCACGCATGCTATCCCGTCAGGCTCTGCGGCTATTGCTGCCTCTAAGAGGCTCAACTGTTCTGTAACATCCCCATCTACTTTAGAGCCTGTATAGACGCCCTTGACGTTTACCGCTGCACAGGCCTCATCCCAACCCTTTTTCTGTATACCAAAGAACGCCGTTGGCGGCGCATGGGTTACAAGATAGAATGTAAATTCTGGCGTTGGTTTTTCTACGGGTGCTGTGACAGTCTGCGTAGCGGTCGTTGTGACCGTTGTGACTGCCCCCGGTGTCGGCGATGCCGGCGGCACTGTCGTTGTACCTGCGTAATACCCTATGGCTCCAGCCGCGACTGCAACGACAGCTCCAGTAGCATACTTTGCGTAGGTCCGTCTGCTCACCTTCTCTTTTTCAGCCATTTTCTGCTCACCTTCTCTTTTTCAACCTTTTCCTCTTCTCAATATAGTCCTCTTCACAGGACTATATTGAGACATAGTAAGCTATGGAAGAACGGAAAAAGCTTTCTACTAATAATTGCTACATACAGTTACTCAAAATCAATCGTCTTGGCGAGAAAGCATGGAAAGGGTGAGGTTGGGTTTCGCGGCGGTAACCCGAAAAACGCCTGCATTCCCTCCACAAGAACAATGGGCCAACAGAACACACAAAGAAGCCCTGACCGTTCTGAAAGGAATGAGTGAGAAATGGGACTTTGACCTGTTCGCACTGGACACAACAATATCCGAACCCGACGAAGTGAAGAAAGTTGCCAAGGAGTTTCGAGAAAAAGGAGCGGATGTGATTCTCTTGCAGACGACTTCTTTCGCTTCCGGTGAGTTGGCATCTGAATTCGCTTCATATCTCAAGTCTGAAAGTGTTCCTTTAGTTCTCTGGGGCGTTCCGGAAACTGCAGAAGGAAGATGTGGGCGCCTCTCCTTAACCGGGCAGAACTTCTACGCTAGCATATTTCATGCTAGAGTCATTCCATATAAATGGATCTTCGGAAAATCGAACGACAAGGAACATTTCCAAAACCAACTATGTAACACACTACTAGCTGTAAAAGTAATTAAGCATTTGAGAGAGGTGAAAGTCGCAATAATTGGGAGTGCTGGAGTCGCTGGGCGCTATGAATCGAGTTTTGATGAAACTATGCTCAAAGATACGTTTGGAATTACAGTACATCGGATCGATTTGTCGACGATATTCAAATTGATGGAAAAAGCTCCTGAAAAAGACTTGAAAGCAATAGTCGATGACATTGGAGCAAGAGCAGAGATTCATGAGTTATCTGAGGAAGATTTGGAGAAATCTGCTAAGATCTACTGGGCTCTGAGAGAGATAGCTAGAGAGAATGACTATTCAGCGATTGCGCTAAGGTGTTGGCCTGAATTTCGGGAGCTATACGGGACGAATCCTTGCGCTAGCGTCGCCATGCTCAATGATGATGGCATAATTACCTCAGATGAAGCCGATGTATTGGGTTTGACAAGTATGCTAGCCTCACACTACGCAACCGAGGGTGAAGCAGTTCCTACACTACTGGACCTGGTCGGTTTTAATGAAGAGAGAAACTCAGTCAGCTTATGGCATTGTGGAGCATCCGCCTTGAGACTGAAGAGAAGCGGCAGTCGACCCCGCGCATGTAGACATTTTGAAAACCCATTTGGAGTGATTATTGATGAGTCGCTTGAGACAGGGCCTGTGACGCTCGTACGTTTCATAGGAGCAAGAGGCCAGAGAATGCTGGTCGTTGAAGGAAACGTGATAGACACTCCGGCTGACGCGCCGAGTGGATCATGGGGAGAGGTCCAGCTTTCCGGAGATGTGCATGTGAAGGATCTTATCAACACTATATTGACTAGTGGATGTCCGCATCATTATTCTTTAGCTCGAACGCACCATGCCGAAATTCTCAAAGAGGTGGCTTATTGGCTGAAAATCAAAGAAGTAAGAACGATTCCTTACGAACGCGGTGCAGGCGCTTTCGCCTCTTGGAACAACGAACTATGAATCTGAGATGCGAAGACACTGTAAATTGGAGTCCGCATAATAGGAGCCAGTCGCACCGCATCCCATGCGGCGTTTTCGTTTCTAAAACGTTTCAGGATAGCACAGTCCTTTAAGTACTATGCAAATGCTTAGATGTGATCATATCTCGCGCGCGACGGGTAAGCCCCAACGAGTTGCCTGTCAAACCGTTCGCGGTTTTACACGGTGTCCTATGGCCGTATATTTTGGCGACCTTTCCTCTCAATTCTTCAACAAGCTTATTGTTTCGGATGCCCGAAAACGCTATCGACAGTGGAAAGTCGTTAGCCTTAAATTGCCTACCCGGATCATTGATTGACAAGTGGCCTATCGTGAGGAATATTCTGAAAGAGAAGTTGAGAAGGAACGAAGTCACATTCGGAGCTGAACTGTCTATCAATCATCCGGACATAGCCGAGATGATAGCTAGTATCGGCTTCGATTGGGTTTTCATCGACATGCAACACAGTCCTCTCGCTATTGGGGATGTTCAATCAATGTTGCAGGTCATGAGCTACTCCGAGACCGTTCCGATAGTGAGAACCGCTTGGAAAGACCGCCCAATGATTCAGCACGTCGTTGACGTAGGGGCGTATGGGCTGGTGGTCCCGTTCGTAGAATCGCGAGAGGAGATGGAGGAGATTGTTAGTTTTGCTCGATTTCCTCCTAAGGGTACAAGAAGCTTCGGTCCGAGGCGAGCTGCCCTACGTGACGGTGACTACGTACGGACTGTCGAAAAGGAACTGTTCATTGCTCCGATGATTGAGACGGAGAAGGCCATACGAAACCTCGATGAGATCCTCTCCGTAGAAGGGGTGGACGGCTGTATGATCGGACCCAACGATCTTTCCTTGTCCTTGGGTATCTCCACGCCAAGAGCGGACAGCCCAAGTGAAGACAAACTCAAGCTCCAAGAGGCAATTAAAGAGATCTTAAGGGCGAGTACCCGTCGAGGTCTCCCCGTCGGTATACTTGGAGTTCCCTATGATGTGGGGACGATGTTGGAGCAAGGATTCAAGATGATAGGGGTTGTAGGTATAGACTTGTGGTTCCTCCGAGACGCCTATGTAAAAGCCCTTGAACAGGCCAAGGAAAAATATGCTTCCTTGAGGAAGCGCTAGTCAGACGAATCGGCGCAGTCCACTTCCTTGGGTGTTGTCTCATCAGTCCCGAGTGCAGTTGAGGGAATGGAGCTACGTGAGGTGTGAATACGAAATTATCGAGCTTCAGTACAGGATTGTCAAGTGGAACAGGTTCTTGTGACACGACATCTACAAACGGTTCAGCCATTTTCTTCTTCTCCAAGGCATTGCATAGAGCATTCTGATCGAGATAGGGCCTCTAGCAGTATTTAGTAGAAAGGCCGATGTCTTCATCAGAGCCATCTCTCGGCTTTCCTGATGAGACTAATAAGCACCGTCAACTTTACACTAATGATAGTGCTCTCATTTCTAGGCCTAATGCCTTTGATCTAATAGCCTAACAGTTTCTTAATGTAGTTCGCGTAGAATGTGAAGTCGTCCAGTGACGCGTCCGGAGGAATCAGGTGGTCCAATCCTGGAATATACCCTCCTTCCTCTCTTAGGTAAGGCAATTTCTTATCTATTTCGTTTTTGATCGCTTCCTTCCCTTTCGATAATACTCTTTTATCGATGTTTCCTATGAAGCGCCACGTTCTTCCGTACTGCTTCCTCAGCTCCACCGCATCCATTCCCGCATTGACTTCCATTGGCCACATACCTCTAATGCCTCCCTCCCAGAAGAGGGGCATCAATATTCTCGGGTCGCCATCGCTATCAAGGATGATGAGGTCTATACCATTCTTCTTGAAGAAGCTCGTCACCTTCTTCAGATTAGCCAGTATGAACTCTTTGAAGAGTTTGGGAGAGATGTTCGGCCCACTTCCACAAGCTAGGTCTTCATGCCAGAATACCCAGTCGATACGTGATTTCAATGATTCAACAACCTCTCTGAAGACTTGTATTAGAAAGTCTGCGTAGGTATTCATCATGTCGTGGACGAGTTCAGGGTCTTTGTAGAATTCTGTTAAGAAGGCGGCAGTACCCATCACTCCTCTCCCAAGCGCATAGAAACCATTTACCATCAGTGACGTAGGGTGTGTAGCTTCTTCAAATAACTCGACGTATTGTTCACTTGCGTAGTCTTTAGGGTATCGGCGGGGGTCAGCAGGGTTGAGCCGCTTCTTATAATTCTCCCAATCCTTCATATTCTTCACAGGAAAATCTTCGAAGTGAGGCATGCTATAGTCTTCCTTACGATATCGCATCTTTCCTCCAAGTGGGTCTCTGCACAGCACCTTATCTGTATCTTCTCTCAGTATCTTGTAAGTGTATCTAGGAAGCGGACCTAAATCCAGTGTTATAGTCGTCTTTGGATTAAGAAGAGGATCAAAGCCGAAGTACCTGCCTACGTTGAATGTATAGGGTTGCGGCTGAACAATCAGTAGAGAACCGTTCCAAACTATATCGTAATGAGTTTGAACTGCCTGTTCGATCGGAAAGCCTTCACGTATCCATCTCAAAGTGGTAGTGTCAAGTTGCTGTTCTATCCATGGCAGTCGATCGGGCTTTCTAAAACTCATAACGTTTTTGAACCTCTCTCTAGGGGCCACTTCATCGGCCATTTTGCAGAATCCTCATCCATATGTTGTGCGTACAAACCGAACTTCTAAATTACGATTCTATTTACGTTGGCTATTAACAATTTATATTCTTGCGTTCATCGTCCTGATACCGGTAGATTCCACATGATCGAAGCCATTGTTTTCGACCTAGATGGGACTTTAGCGGATACGATGCCTATGATCATCGAGTGTTACAAAGAAGTGTTTAAGCAATATCTAGGCCGCGCCTACTCCAAGGCAGAGATCATAGCGATCTTAAGCGTAGCCGGCAGACCTGAGAGGACAATAATCCGAGAGAGAGTTCCGGAAGAGAAGGTGGAGGAAGCTGTGGATCTATTCCGTAGGCTCTACGTGCAGCGACTTAGGGCTGAAGCCTCCTTGTATCCAGGGGTCATGAGGCTTCTGTCAAGGCTGTCGTCCTCAGGTCGGCAAGTTGCGCTCGTCACCGGGAAGAGCAGGTGGAGCACAGAGTTTACTCTTGAGGAGTTAGGGGTTAGAAGCTACTTTCGAGCCCTCATAACGGGTGAGGATGTGGAAGAGCCGAAGCCCAGCCCTCAAGGCGTACTGAGGGCCGTTCAAGCTCTTAAGAGCGATGCTTCAAAGACCCTCTACGTGGGCGATGCTCCGATAGATATTGAAGCAGGAAGAGCGGCTGGAGTTCTCACTGGAGCCGCCTTGTGGGGAACTGTTCTGAGAGAGAAACTTCTGAAGATGAAGCCCGATTTTGCTTTTGAGACTGTTCGGGATTTAGAGAAGATCGTAGTAAAGAGCTCGGATCCCTAAGTGAGCGTCCTAAGATTGAATGGTACAAAGAGATCCAGCATGGAATCGTTTGAATTCTTGTGTGAAGAACACGATCTATCTGGGCTCGCATTGTGGAAGTAATAAACGACTCGATTAAGTCATAGAATGAGGTGAAGAACTGGTTTGATGAATGGGCGAATTATAGATGATGTCTACCCTCTTCCAAAAGATCGCAACTCTCTGCGAAGGCTTGGCGCGCTCAAGTAAAAGGACCGTTAGAACTGCTGGCAAACTGGAATTGTAGACCTCATAACAATAGAGGAAGGCTCAGCGGGGCCTCTGGATCCAAAGCTTTTTATGAGGCTCATACAGATTTGAAGTATTTCGTAATCGTAAGATAGGTTGTTCTGGTTGGGTGAAATAAACGTCGGAGTGATAGGCGTAGGAAATTGTTTTGCGGGGCTCGTCCAAGGCATAGAATACTACCGGCAAAGAAAGGATAGGAAGATCATAGGAGTAATGCATGGAGAAATCGGAGGATACAGCATATACGATTTGAATTTTACCTCGGCATTTGATGTCGCCGAAAACAAGATTGGGAAACCACTTCACGAAGCCATCTACCAGGCTCCTAACTGTGTCGACTGGCTTCCAAGCGTTCAGAAGATGAACACGGTGGTTAGAGAAGGCCCGATCCTAGACGGCGTCGGGGTATACGTAGAGAAGATGATTAGACCGGTCAGCCGGACGAAAAGCGACAGTGAATTGAAAAAAGACATAATTAGCGAGATCAAAGAAACGGGAACGGAAATGCTCTTAAACTACCTCCCGGTAGGCAGCGAAAAAGCCGTTAAGTATTGGGCTCAGGTATGTCTAGACGCTGGAGTCGGCATGGTTAATTGTATGCCGGCATTCGTAGCCTCAGACACTAGTTGGGCTAGAAAGTTCGAGGAAAAAGGCCTTCCCGTCATAGGCGACGACATTAAGGGTCAAGTTGGCGCCACAATCCTGCACAGAGTATTAGCAAAATTGCTAGACGATAGAGGAGCGACGATCGATCAAACCTATCAGATAAACGTGGGAGGAAACACGGATTTCGCAAATATGCTCGAAGACTCACGGCTCATTTCTAAAAAAATCTCAAAGACGGAAGCCGTGCAGAGTCAGCTGACAAAGAGACTGGACGAAAAAAAAATATACGTAGGACCATCAGACTTCCTCCCCTTCCTCGGTAATACTAAGATAGCTTACATAAACTCTAAAGCGAAGATGTTCGCCGACAGACCTTTCGAAATTGAGTGCAAACTAGTAGTAGACGATAAGGCCAACTCCGCGGGCGTAGTGATAGACGCCGTGAGATGTCTGAAATTGGCTAAGGACAGGGTAACCGGAGGGCCGTTAACCTCACCATCCAGCTACTTTATGAAACATCCGCCCATCCAATACACTGACGCGGAGGCCAAGGAACTAACGGAAAAATTCATTCGTGGGGAGATCCCTCGTTAAGACGCGCCCGATTTTTCGTAGAGAATAGGGTAATTAGAGCTAAAAGATACTCAGCTGTCATCAGAAAATCACCTCAATAGTCGTCGGGAACTACAGATGATCCGATGCAATATTACATACGAGTTTCCAAGATAGTTTGAACGATCATTATTGTCTACCCGCATTAATACGGAAATTGAAGTGAGTCTCGACGTAAAAAAGAATTATCTAGACTCACACAACTCGTGATCTTTCCATGGGAAAAATCTACGAGATGAGATGCGAAAGAAGTATGCTCTCGAATGGCGTGAAGCACTTGAGAAACGTGACTATGCAAAGGCGTTTTCGAAAGCCGTTATGATGGCAAGATTGACGGAACAGATGGTTGATGATGCGAAACTGCTCTTGCGGTTGCTAGGAATACCTTACATTCAAGCTCCGAGTGAAGCTGAAGCTCAGTGTGCCTACATGGCAATGAAGGAGGATGTGTGGGCAGCGAATAGGCGGGATTATGATTCACTGCTATTCGGCGCGCCGCGCTTAGTTAGATATATTACCATATCCGGCACTGAGTTCATGCCCAGCAGAGGGGTATCGCGCAAACTCACGCCTGAACTGATAGAGCTACGTGAGTTCTTGCTTCATCATGGAATAACGAGAGAACAACTGATAGATCTGGCTATACTCATCGGTACTGACTTTAACTCTGGGATAAGAGGTCTAAGCCCGAGGAAGTCGTTGAAACTCATAAAAAAGTGCAGAAGCCTAGATCAACTCTCTGTGGATCTGAGGACACAGCTACCGGGAAATTATGCGGAGACAAGGGAGATCTTTATCAAACCTGCGGTGACAGATGCCTATAATCTAAGATATGAAAGTGCAAATGAAGAAGGATTGTTGAGATTTCTATGTGAAGAACACGATTTCTCTTCAAATCGCGTTGAGAAAGTAATCGAAAGGATGAGAGGAGTAAGCCGGTCGATTAACTCGCAGAGTGGCCTGGAAAACTGGTTCGATAAGTAGGGGGAACTGCCGATGGCATCCACGTCTTTCATGAAGCTTGCGACTCTCTGCGAAGATCTGGCGCGTACAAGTAAAAGGACTGTTAAGACTCAATTGATCAGCGCTTTTATACGCGAATTGGAGGAGGATGAAATATCACCAGCTGTCTGTTTCATCGTCGGGAGG
>Ga0129298_10001184_pt1 | contig 10813 bp, 11 predicted proteins | sample I19B2metaG_FD_94707 | JGI IMG/M metagenome (GOLD analysis project Ga0129298, IMG submission 94707) | Lake sediment bacterial and archeal communities from Gulf of Boni, Indonesia to study Microbial Dark Matter (Phase II) - ​I19B2 metaG | ecosystem: Environmental > Aquatic > Freshwater > Lake >...
TATTCCACCACCAGATCACCCATGGAGAAAATTCAAATTTGGAAGAAAATCCAAACTATTTGATAATTCAAAATTTAACATTTCAAAAAATTAAAAGTTTAACATCTTGACATATTAATAACAGGGGAAATGTCGGAAGGTGGAGCGTCTACAATCATTCCCGTGTTGTCACGTAAAGTTTTAAATAACGACTCAAAAGAAACTCTTCTTCTAGGAGTCTTATCCTAATAACGAATATGTATTTTTTGCCAGCATATTCTTCTCTTTCTGGAAAGTTGAGATACATCTTAATTTTAGCTTTTTTCTTTCCTTTCAGTCCAAATTTCGACTTATCAAATGTCAAAAAATCTGGGTCCGAACAATCCTCATATCCATTTTCAACTCCTATTCCTGCTCTTCTTGCAGAGATACTTCTTATCTCATAAATGTGATGATAAGGGCTAAGATTTTTAAGCTCCAATACCTTTCCCAACACTCTCTTAATATCACAAACCTCCTCCAACCTTACATTCTCCAGTACCATCTCATCTGGAAAAGCAGCAAAGTCGAATCTCCCTTCAAACTCTTGAGATAGATCTCTTTCCTTTTCAGAAATTTCAAGGAGAAGTCTACTCTTCAAACCCAAAGCAATGGGTAGGTTCCCCTTGCCCACAGTATGTGACCAGATATAAGCTTGATATTTCTTGCCCAGATATTTCTTATCGAGGGGAACAGTGATAATTATATCAGTCACTGCAAATTTTGACGGCTCGATAGAAAAGTAGTCCTTTCCCAGTTCTATCCAGGAAGCGTCGGGAATTGGTTCATATCCTTCCTTCAATTCACTTTTAGACGGGACCAATACTTCCATTTTCAACTCAATCAAATTTTCACCTTTATTTCTGACCCGCAATTGACGACCAACTTTCTGCCCAATCGCATAGTTTTTCCCGATACTCAAATTGCGAATAACCACTTCCGTGAAATCAGTTGATATTCCTCCTGCATAGCTATCTTTGGGAACGCAAAGAAATAGAATCACAGATAAGACAAGAAGATAAGTCCCCATACCTGAGCCACTTTTTCTCATCTTCTCTCCAAACCTTTTGTAGCGGCAAAGCGCAAACGGCTGCGCCATAACCTTTCTTATCATCCATCAAGTAGTCGGGGTCGTCCCCGACCCTGACATAATTGCGAATTGGGCGACCACAAAGGCCGCCCCTACGCGACTCCAATTACCTATTGCACGATTTGAAATTGTGCCTACAAACGGCTTTTGGAGTGTCAAACGAAAGTTTGACCATTGGGCGACCGTAAAGGTCGCCCCTACTCTATTTTTTAATTTTCATTCTCTCCCTTGCTCGCTCAATGAGTGTTAGCGATTGAGTATGGTCGGGTTTTAATTCCAGAACCTTTTCAAATTCGGCAATGGCTTTCTCATATTCACCTTTCTTGTAGTAGTCAAGTCCTCGATAATAGTATTTCTTCATTTCCTCTACCTTCTCTTCTTCAGTTAAAGGTACCTCGGGAATACTTATTTCTGTCGGCTTTATCACCTTTGGTTCAGATACCATCTCCCGAGAGCCACCAAAACGTAATGTCAATGAGAAACGATGAGAACCATAAGTTCCTCTGAGTCCCGAAAGCGGATAAATAAAAGCATAATCTATTTCGAATAGAGATACCTGGCAGCTCCCCCCTAGAGAAAAACTCTTAAACCCACTACTCCCTACATCTATCCCTCCCCTGGCTCCTACTGACTTACCTGGGAACCACTTCTCCGCTCCAGCAGAAATGTTAAAATCCCCATCTTTGTAAACACCATCTAAAGCTAAATTAATTAAATTAATTTTATCTCTGTAAGCAATACCTATCTTAACTCCCAGTGGAAGCTTATCTCTTCCGTCCCCCAGACTCATATTCGGCTGAACGATATCTGTAATGGAAAGCCCGGAGAAGATATTGGCAGCAGGATTATACAAAAGTCCTAAATCACCGCTAAATTCCATCCTGGAATAACCTTTTTCCTGAAAGAGCGGGTCAGATTTTGTGTATTCATTACTGCTGTACCGTTTAGATAGTAATTTAAAGGTTAGCCCAGCAGAAAGCGAACCATATAACCTATTTCCGTAAGAGAGGATAAAAGTATCTTCTCGATACAAACTCCCAAGCACCAGACTCAGCCAGCCTACTCCTATTCCGCCCAATTTTTCCAGGGGATGAGCATAACCGATGAATGTATTCCCTAAGTTACTCCCATCATCCAGTCCCCAGTTGAGTCTTCCATATCCGCTAGTGAACTCTATATTGGTTAGTTGGCTCAATCCCGCAGGATTATAATAGATAGAATGGACATCGTCAACAAGACCAACAAAAGCGCTTCCCATTCCGATGGGTCGCGCTCCCACTCCCAGGTCCTCAAAATTACCAAAAGAGACATTAGACCCAAAATTTAAAACTACAGTCAACAATCCTATCAAAACGATTTTTTTATTCATCCATTTCATCTTTTTCCAAATCTATAGCAGCAAAGCGTAAGCTTTGCCTTTAGCAGAGCTTCGCTCTGCAGCTACATTACTATTGTTGCTACTTAGCAAGGACTATTGTCCCATTTATGGTTTGACCTTCTACTTCTATCTGATAAATGTATATTCCGCTGGGAGCCACATTCTTATTCTCGTCCTTCCCATCCCAGGTGAACTTATCTTTCCAACTTTCGATATCCAGTTGTCTTATCACCGTTCCCTTTATATCATAAATCCAGCAGACTACGCTACTCTCATTAATATTTTCGTATTCGAAAGTTACCACTTCATTCTTACCGTCACCGTTTGGGGTAAAGATGCGTGGACGAGGATAGCCCTCTTTTAGCCTAAAACCTGAGGAAGTAGCGAATTTCAAATCCAGCGAGCCGCGCCCAGCCAAACTACTTTGATTCATAATATTAAAAGCAAGCATTCCAGGGTCTTCTTCTCCCCCCGCCGCAAGTATACCAAAATTAAGAATGAGAACAATACTAGTCAAAATTAGAGAAAAATTAAAACTCCTTTTCACCTTCCCCAACCTTTTTGTTCTGTAATTCATAATTACCCTCCTTTTCAATCCTATCATATAAATTCCAAAATCCAAAATTACAGATTACAAATTTCAAATTACGGGCATAAAGCCCTACCATATAAATTTCAAATTCCAAATTCCAAATTACGGGCATAAAGCCCTACACTACTGAGCGACTCCGAAATCTATCCCTTCATCCCATTTATTTCACCACTTCTTTTGTTCTCTTAAACCTTCTTTTATAACTCGTTTTAACTGGGCTGGATCTATTGGTTCGATTAAAAAATCAAAGATTGCTTCTCTTGTCGCCTTCTCAAGAGTCTCTAAATCGAGCGTACTGAATTTGCTCATCATAATCACACAGGTCCTTCTGTTTTTCTCCTTCAATTTGGTTGCCAATTCAAGACCACTCATATCGGATAACTCTAAGTCTATAAGAGCAACATTGAAGAAATTCTCCTCTGCTCTCTTTAGTGCTTCTGAGCCATCACTGACTGAAATTATCTTATACCCTTCTCCTATCAATATATTTGAAATTGTTTCTTTATGGGTTGGGTCCTCATCAACTAAGAGAACTTTCTCTCTCTGCCATGAAGAACTAACCCTTTTCTTTTGCTCCTGGACCTCCTCGATTACCCTCAACAACTTTTCCATATCCAGGAAAGGCTTATACAGACAGGTATATGCTCCCCTTTGTAGCGACTCTCCCGCAAGTCCTTCCGAAGAGTATCCGGTCATCATTACTACACCTATATCCGGTTTAATCTCTTTCACCACTTCCAGAACTTCCATCCCATCTATTCCTGGCATCCTTATATCCAGAAGTATGACATCGAAATCGCTTCTCTGAACAATATCGATTGCTTCATAGCCATCTTTAGCTACGAATGCCCTGTACTTTCTGTCAACAAGAATATCCCTTAGAGTCTCGCGGTCTTCAATCCTATCATCAACCACCAAAATTAAAGGCCTTTCCAGGATAGATTCAATAGTGGCTACAAGCTTTTTCACATTAAAAGGTTTATCAACTATAGCTTCTACACCAGCTCCCAGAGCCTCTTTTATCTCCTCCCCTACACTTCCAGCAGTCATCATTATTACAGCTGCTGAGGGATGGAGCCTCTTTACCTCTTTGAAGCTCTCCACGCCACTTATTCCCGGCATTTTGAGATCCATAAGAATAATATCGAAGTATTTCTTTTTTAAAAGTTCAATCGCTTTATTTCCATCCTCTACCATAGTCACATTATAGCCCTTGCTCTCAAAAATATCTCCTAAGGTTTCCAGAAGATCGATTTCATCATCTACAATAAGGATATTTGCCTTCTTCATCCTTTTATCCTCCTCGGAGGTAAACCTACCAGGGAATCAAATTATTTTTGTTTCTTTTTCTCTGTTTTTTCCTTTTCTTCTCGGTATTCCTCAATTATACTGAACAGTTTCTTCATATCGAAAGGTTTGTAAAGAAACGCTAGGGCACCCTCTCTCAGTGCCCTTCCCACAAATTCATCCATTGAATAAGCACTCATCATTATTACCCCTGTTTCTGGATTCATCTCCTTAATCCATTCCAGGGTCTTAATACCATCCATTCTGGGCATTTTTACATCGAGAAGTATGATATCAAAATTTGCCTGGGGAACAATATTCAGTGCTTCATACCCATCGCCTGCAGTGACTACTCGATATCCTTTATTAATCAGAATATCTTTCAAAGTTTCCCTGTCTTCCACCAAGTCATCCACAACCATAATTAGGGGCTTTGTCAAAGCTCCCTCAACGGTTTGAAAGAGCTTCCTCATGTCAAAAGGTTTGTAGATGACTGCATAAGCTCCTTCCTCAATTGCCTGCCTTAATAATTCCTCTACTGAGTACCCTGTCATCATTATCACTATCGCAGAGGGACAAATTTTCTTTATTTCCCTGAATGTTTCTAAGCCATTTATGCCTGGCATTTTAACATCCATAAGAATAATGTCGAAAAACTTCCTTTTTGCAAATTCTATAGCCTTATATCCGTCCTCAGCCAGCGTAACAATATAGCCTCTATCTTCAAAGATATCATCGAGAGTTTTCAAAGTTTCCACCTCATCATCCACAATTAACAGATTAATCTTCTTTAACATTTTTCTTTCCTCCCTATTTATTTTTCGTCACCCTACCCCTACATTCCATAGGCTTCTATTCTATTTCCTCCCTGATTTTTCGCTCTGTACATTGCTTCATCAGCATGTTTTATTAGTGTATCTAAATCGCTTTCGAGATCATATTGGGCAATACCTATACTTAAGGCCGTCTCATCGAACTTACATCTTTCAAAAGCCTTTCTAATTCTCTCAGCAACTACTACTGCATCTTTTTTAGATGTTTCTGGCAGAATCACAGTAAATTCATCACCACCATAGCGAAATCCCCAATCAACTTCCCGGATTTCCTCTGAAACTATTCTTCCCACTTTTTCAAGAACTATATTTCCAGCCAGATGCCCACGGGTATCATTATAGGATTTGAAATGGTCTACATCGAACATCAATAAGGAAAGGGAAAGCTTGTAGCGTTTAGCCCTGGCTGTCATCTCTGAAAGTTTTTCGTAAAAATATCTACGATTATATATTCCTGTTAAATCGTCAGTAATCGAGAGTTCTTCTAATCTCTTGTTTGCCCTTCTCAATTTGTTTTCCGCTTCCATCTTGTCCCAGGCAAGTCTCTGCTCTCGCAGGGCGCTCTTTATTGTCCACTTAAGTTGTCCAGGGTCACGTCCTCCACCCTTGAGCACATAACTATAAATTTCTTCCCTCATTTCAATAGCTTTCAATGCTGTTTCCAAGGAAGCATGGCCCGTAACTAATATAATATAAGTATTTTTGTCTATTAACTTGATTTTTTTAGCTAATTCCAGACCAGTGATATCGGCGAGTTTGAAGTCGACCAGAGCCACATTAAAGAACTTCTTCTTAACTTCCTCAATTGAAGCCATCCCTGTTTCCACCTCTGAAACTTTATAACCCTCGTCCTCGAGAATGTCAGCAACCGTCTCTCTATAATTTGGATCATCATCCACTATTAATATCTCAACCTGTTCTTCTCTTCTGAATTTTTTACTCAAGTCGCGAACTTTCTGGATAGATTCTAACATTTTTTCGACATCAATTGGCTTAAAAAGACAGGTATAAGCCCCCTTTCTGAGAGAATCTTCTACGAATTCCTCCATAGAATAGGCAGTCATCATTATTATTCCCGCGCCAGGCCTAAATCCTTTAATTCTCTCCATGGTCTCAATACCATTTATCCCGGGCATCTTTATATCTAAGAGAATTACATCGAAATTACCTTTTTCCGCAAACCTCACCGCTTCATACCCGTCTTTCGCCAAGACGGTCCTATATCCTTTCCCACCCAATACGTCCCTTAAAGTTTCCCGATCTTCTATCCTGTCATCTACTATTAGAATTACAGGCTTTTTCAAAGCTTCTTCAACAATCTTTATTACTTTTTTAACATTAAACGGTTTATAAATAACAGTATAGGCACCTTCTTCTAAAGCTTTCTTCACCAGTTCCTCTTTGCTGTCCCCCGTCATCATTATCACTGTAGCAGTCGGGATAATTTTCTTTACCTCTTTATAAGTCTCCAAGCCATTTATACCTGGCATTCTTATGTCCATAAGAACAACATCAAAATATCTCCTGCTGACTAATTTAATCGCTCTACGTCCATCTTCTACCATAGCTACATTATATCCCCTGTCCTGAAAGACGTCGCCTATTGTTTCCAACATGCTTATGTCATCGTCCACAATCAAGAGATTGACATTTCTAGCCATTCTTCTCCTCCTTTAGGGGCGACCTTTATGGTCACCCGAACCTCCCCCGATTTCATCGGGGACTCCAAATCCATACACCGACCAACTTATTTCACCCTCACCTTTATCCTCTCCCCTCAAGAGAGAGGAAATAGCCTGGGCGACCGCAAGGGTCGTCCCTACGCGTGGTCGGGCACTCTTTCCCGATCCCGTCCCGGTCTCGGGACGGGGCAGAGTGCCATTTTCAATTTTTCATTTAGCCAGCGGTAGACTAATAATAAAAGTAGTTCCTTGTCCTACCCGGCTTCTCACTTTAATTTTTCCTTTGTGTCTCTCCAAAATTCTCTGGACTGCAGCCAATCCCAGCCCGGTGCCTTTGGCTTTAGTACTGAAGAAAGGAGTAAACAATTTCTTCATATTCTCAGGAGAAATTCCACATCCCGTATCAGTAATCTCTACCTGTGCCATCTCTTCTTCAATATAAGTTCGGATTTTTAGTGTTCCTCCGTCCGGCATGGCCTGCCAAGCATTGTTAATAAGATTTACGAAAGCCTGGCGGATCTCATCCGGGTTTACCAGGGTAGGAGGAAGCTCCAAAGAGAGGTCTATTTCCACCTTCACCGTTTCAGGAATGGAGACAGCTGACAGGGAATCCTCGACTATCTTATTTAGATCTAAGGATTGAGCCATCGGCGGCCTAGTCCGAGAGAAGCCCAATAGGTCATTAACAATCTTGTTAGAAGCAAGAATCTCCTTCTCGATAATTCCAATGTGTTTTTGAATCTTGGAGTCCAATTCACTCCCGGAAGACATTTCAAGCTTTGTTTTAATATAATAGATAGCATTATTGATTACGCCCAAGGGATTTCTAATTTCGTGACCAACTACAGAAGCCATCTGACCAATCGCAGCCAGCTTTTCACGAAGGACCAGTTGCTCCTGAAATTCTTTCAATTTCTTAACCATAAAATTGAAGGTATCTGCTAAAGTAGAAATTTCATCATGCGTGTTAACCTTTACCTCATAACTGAAATCGCCTTCTCCCAATCTCTCTGCTCCGGCTATCAAATCCAGAATCGGACGGCTCAAACTTTTTGCCAAATAGAAGGCTATGAAGACCGATCCCAAAATGCTAAGCACTATCCAGAATACGGCATTCACTTTCATACGGGTTATAGAACTATAGGCTTCTTCCTTACTCTGTTGCATAATTACTCCCCAATTCAAACTTTCTGCCCAAGCATATGCTCCTACCACCCCTGATCCGTTCTCATTACGAAATCCTTCACCTAAGATATTCTTGCCAATAGGGATACCAAATTGAGCTAAAGCTTGCTTGACAATAGGAAGTTCAGTTGCTTTCTCAAAATTTTTCGCCCTTTCCAATTCCGGGTGAAAAATCGTTCTGCCTTCACTATCTATCAGAAAAGCAAATCCTGTCTTTCCAATTCTCATCCCATCAATCTTCCGCCAAAGCTCACTTAAAGTCGCTGTAACAAAAACGTATTCATAATCAGCCTCAAGGGGATAAACCACATTTATTCGTGGTAAGTTACCATCATAATAGATATTTCCCACCCGAGGAGCCCCCGTCTTTTTGGCTTCGACAAAAGCCTGATCCTTGCTCCTACTGATTAGTCTGGATGACTCCTGTACAAAACTTGGATTATGCACTTTAATTACTTCATCACCATTCCCATTCAGCACGGAGATGAGAATGAAATCCTCCTGACGGGAAAGAACGGAAAGCAGAACCTTCATCTTCTCCTGCCAGGACATCTTGGGAAATTTCTCAAAAGCCAGAACAAAAGCCAAATCCAGATTCAGTCCTGAGACATAGTCATTAATATCTTCTGCTATCGCTTGAGCCAGTTTGGTGTGAGTCTCCAGAACCGAGACCTCCAGAGCTTCACGGTTAATATTAATCATCTTAATTCCTTGAATGAGTAAAGGTATAACTACCAGAAGAACCATAATTAAAGCAAACTTATGAAAGAATCTGATTTTCTGCACCATATCTATCCTCCATTAGTTCCCCCTCACCCTAATACCCTCTCCCCCAAGGGGAGAGGAAATAGCTCACGTGGTCGGGCACTCTTCAGAGTGCCATCATCGATGCTTCGCCTCACTTAAGGGAAACTATATCAATTTCTATCCTTCGGTTAAACGCACGATGCTCCTCTGTATCGTTGGGATAGAGTGGTTTATACTCTCCATAACCTATTGCCGAAAGCCTTTTGGGCTCTACCCCCTGTTCAATAAAATACCTGACCACGCTGAAAGCTCTGGCTGTTGAAAGTTCCCAGTTGGAACGGAATTCTCCGCTGATAATTGGTTTATCGTCTGTATGACCTTCAACCACCACTTCATTTGGCATATCTTTAATTACTTTAACCACTTCACTCAAAACAGAAATTATTTCCGGCTTAAGCTCAGCTCTCCCCAAATCGAAAATTACAGGGCTACGAAATATTATTTTTATTCCTTCTTTATCTATTTCCACATTAGCAAATTTCTTTAAATGCTTCTCATCAATAAGTCCATCCATCTCATTTGCCGCTTCCCTCTCCCTTGCTTTCTGAACCATCCTTTCCATATACTCCTTGTTCACCTTACCACCCATATCTTTCTGGAGAGACTCAACTATTCTTTCAAATTTTACTTCACTTACTACAAATGAGTAGGCATATAAAACGAGGAAGAAAATCATTAAAATAGTCATTAGAGTGCCGTAAGGGACAACCCACATCGAAGTCTCCGGCGTAATTTCTTCTTCAATTTCCATTAAATGTCTCTCCTTATCTGGCATAATTTCTCACCCTCTCCGTCACTAAAGGGCGACCTTTGCGGTCACCCGACCCTCCCTTTCGGGAGGACTCCAGAAGCATTATGGAATACGGACAATATTAATTTCTATCCTTCGATTCTTAGCTCGATTCTCTTCGGTATCATTGGGATAAAATGGTTTGTATTCACCATAGCCCACTGCCGACAGTCTCTCGGGGATTATATTTTCTTTTTCGATAAAGTATCTAATCACGCTGAAAGCACGAGCAGCTGACAGCTCCCAGTTAGAGCGGAAATTTCCCCCGGTTATCGGTCTGTCATCAGTATGCCCCTCCACCAGAACAGCATTGGGTATATCTCTAAGAAGTTCTGCTACCTGGTGAAGAACAAAGATAGCAGAAGGTTTCAATTCACTTTTACCCAGATCGAAGAGAACGGGATTAGCCAACATTATCTTCACCCTTTGCTCACTCACTTTTATAGTGGCGAAACCGCTAAGCCTTCTTTCCTCCACATAGTCCACCATTTTCTTTATAGCCTCTTCTTCCCTTTTTACAAATACATATTCTTCCTTGCTAAATTCTCTCTGGATTGATTTATAAATTGCCTTTTGAAGGTCTAAAGCCATCCTGCTGGTTCCAAATAACATCAGAAAGAAGAGCATTAGATTGGTCATTAAATCCGAATAGATAGTTAGCCAGAGGGGACTTCTCCCTCTCCTTATTATTTCTTTCTTTCTTATTTTGGGAATCATCTGATTTTCCTCTTCGCTATCCCCCTCACCCTACACCCTCTCCCCAAGGGAGAGGGGATTCCGTCACTCTATAGTAGATTAGCAGAGCTGTCGCTCTGCGGCTACATTTCATTTATAGCCTCGCTTATCCCCTCCTGCGAAATTTATAAGCAAGGAATGCCTGTAATTTTCTCTCCACAATTAGAGGAATCTCCCCTTTTTGAATGGAGAGAATTCCCTCAATTATCACTTCCTTAATTAAGAGCTCTTCTTCACTGTGGGCATTCAATTTCCCGGCTATGGGGAGGAAAATAAAGTTCGTTCCGAAAATCCCATAGAAAGTTGTGGTTACAGCAATTGCCATGGAAGCACCCATAGTTTTAGGGTCAGCCAAATTCCTCAGCACCTGGACAACCCCAATGAGTGTTCCCAGGAGTCCAAATATCGGAGCGTAA
>Ga0129298_10001185_pt1 | contig 10812 bp, 10 predicted proteins | sample I19B2metaG_FD_94707 | JGI IMG/M metagenome (GOLD analysis project Ga0129298, IMG submission 94707) | Lake sediment bacterial and archeal communities from Gulf of Boni, Indonesia to study Microbial Dark Matter (Phase II) - ​I19B2 metaG | ecosystem: Environmental > Aquatic > Freshwater > Lake >...
AACCTTTGGTCGTGGGTTCAAATCCCTCCGCTGTCACTTATTAGTCTCCCTTCAGGAGATAGAATAAGATAGCAGTTCGTGAACCTCCCCGGTTTCATGGTGTAGGCTCTTTACATGAATCTGCTTCACTTGGTCAGACGTCCAATAACTACTGACCACAGTGTTAGCCTCGTCGAATTTAATTATCTTAAAGCATCTAAATGTCCCGGCAGGGACGGTTATTTGTTCCATCTTGTCTACCTTATAGGTATAAGTAGCGGCCACCGTATTTGTTTCTGTCTCACCCGTCAACGTCCTGGTGGTAGTCTTAGCCTCTATTACCTTGATTTCCTTTCCCACCGCCAGCGGGTAAAGGCGCTCCCCAAGAAATTCATGGGCGTAGCTAATGGCTATCAACAACGGCATATCCATATATTCACCTGACATCTGCTGTGTTGCCGGGAACATTGTCGCCTTGTCAATCGTTTCCCTCAAGCGACCTAAAAGCCCCATAAAAGGGGGGTTGATTGAACTGTCTATGACATAGCAATCATTGCCATCGCTAACCTCCTCACCGCTCACCTGTGAGGTCATGGTGTATTCAACTCCCTGGAACACAACCCTTGAGACCCACCTGTCACCTATACTTAGGGTAGGTAATACTCCTTCCTCAAACTTTGCCAGCTTGGCACAGGCAGTGGGTATAACCAGTGCCACTACCAAAGCGACCGCTATTACGGCGTTAGCATATTTCCCCATCTCCGCCTCTAGCCCCCATTTTACGTTGCCGCTCTTTGAACGGCAAGCAAAAACAACCTAGTCAGATTAAGGTATTTGATAATCGCCTGTTTTTCAGCTACAGTAAAGTTTAAAGGGTAATTTTTTGTTCGGAAACTCGCTTTATAAGCAGAGAAAAGGCAATGATGTGGTGTGGGAGGATGGTTTTCCTGTTGAAGGGTGGGGCGGCAAGCGAGTGCATTGCCTTTGAAGGACCATTAATCACTGAACACGATGCCAGAATGTACAGCGATTCAAGATTGATAATTGGGGATAGACTCAGGCCCAGTGCATTTCAGGGACCTTAACTAAGACGCGCTACTATTCACTTACCTCTTAAGATCTCAACAATTTTCCTTCCAAACTCTTGAGCCTGTTCTAACAGTTGCGGGTCGTTTTTGGCTTCACCTAGTTCGTAGGCATAACCATGAAGCTCGAATATTTTGTCTTTTGGGACTCTAAAAGATTCGTTTATGTATCTTTTCAGGGTGTGAACAGTATCCTCGATGCCTTCCGACTGAGCCACAACGATGATGCCTACTGCCTTTGCTTGAGATTTTCGATTGTGCATATAAAGGAAGTAATTGCGATCCATGAAGGCTTTCAATTGAGCCGTAACGTTATAATAGTACACTGGTGTTGCTAGAATAACCCCATCTGCCTCACAGAACTTATCCAGAATCCATGACGTATCGTCCTTCTGAACACAAGATTTGAAAGAACCACATTCGTCATGACCGAGACATGGGGCCACCTTATATTGTGAGAGCATAATCTTCTCTGTCTTCACCTCTAATTTAGCTGCTTCTCCAAGAACTTGGTCCACGAGGAAATCAGTATTACCTCCCGACCTGGGACTTCCGACTAAGGCCAAAATCTTCAATTCTACCTCCTCAAGCTGGTATCAAGTTACAATTGGTATATTTAACTCTTGATTAAAGAAAATCATACGGCTGTTTACGAGTATACCACAGTCCGATGTACGTAGGCATCCGACAGTCATTTACACAGCTCATTCCTAACTGACACGGCCCTATACACATAAGAATGTTAACATCTGGTTGTCACGTAGCAAATGAAAAACGGCACATTTCATCGGAATGTGTAGTGGTGTGATTCGAACACCTAGTTTGTCGACATTTTGCCGACAAACTGTTTAGCACCCAGTGGTACAGGGTGGCACTGCCAGATACAAGATGCTTACTGGCGCTAGACAGAATGGTACAAAACTGTATCTGGCGGCATTAGGTGGACCATATGGCTTTACTCTTCAGAACTGAGGGTCGTGGGTTCGAATCCCTCTAGGCGCGTATTTAATTGCCGACATTTTGTAATCAATACATTTGCCTACCACCTTGCTATTTCGCTGTCAGACCTTTATTATCTCAGCCGTTACCTCGTCATCTATAGTTAATAGCCCAAAGGAGTCGCTGGCTCGACCTGGATTGAATAGAAGGCTGCCACCAATGTATTCATTACAAGGTTGGTGTGAATGACCGAACACGATAATGTCCACGTCGCCAAACATTTCTCTTACTCTGTCAGCTATCCCCCAAGGCGCACCCCAACCGTGCATGAGTCCGACCTTCTTTCTGTTAACCACAAATAGCTCTTTCTGGGGCAGGGTTCTCTTAAGTTCGGCTGAATCCATGTTGCCACAGACAGCTTTCACTGCTCCTAGTTGTCTGAGCCCCTCGAGGACAGGCAGCTCGGTGAAATCCCCGGCATGGATAATGAGGTCTACCCCGGCTAGAGCGGTGATAATTGTGGCTGGGAGCTCATCAAGTGTCTTCACATGGGTATCAGAGATTATGCCGATTTCCATAGCTTTTGAGCTACCTTCGGTTGGTGGCTAGGGACTGTCAGTCTTGGAAATCTAGAGGCTTTAGGGTTAAAAGCTTCTTGGCGATTTTTGGGTATTTGGCGATAAAGATTAGTTCGTCCTCGACCAGCGGTTTCTGGGCTTCTACATTAGCATATCTCACCAGTTCCAGAATCTCCCGGGCTTCTTTATCATCATGGAATAGTACCGCCATTTCGCCCTCCGTCTCGCCCATGATGCTACCCATAACATGCCTAAAACCGGATATACCACTATATTCCCCGGTAATAATTTCTCTGCCGGTTTCAACTTTTACTGGTTCGCCTCGCCCCAATTCTTGATAGCCATATAGTTCATAGGTCTCTGGGTCCTTTATTACTCCATCGGCGTGGATACCGGAAGAGTGGGCAAAAGCGTTAGCCCCGACGCCCGGCTGGTTTCTGGGAATGGGGACTTTAAATGCGTATTCGGCGAACTTGGCTATCTTATATGCTTTAGATAATTTAATTGAACCAGCCAACTGGTATTTTTCAGCAAACCCCTTTGACTTAGTCACGGCTAGAATGGTAGCTACTAGGTCAGCATTGCCCGCCCTTTCACCAATCCCGTTGACGGTGGTGTTGATATAGGCGTCTTGCCCCCCGTCTATAACTCCTTTAGCCCCGGCGATTGAATTGGCTACCGCCATGCCTAGGTCACCGTGGCAGTGAAGCTCAATTGGCATCCCGGTGTTCTCAGCCAGTTTTTTCACCGTTTCATAAATGGTAAACGGATTATCGTAGCCCAGGGTGTCGCAGTATCTCAACCGGTCAGCCCCGTGCTCTTTAGCGGCTAAACCGAATTTAATAAGGAAATCTAGGTCTGTACGTGAAGAGTCCTCAGCATTTACCCCGATACTTTCAGCCCGGTGTGACTTAGCGGCGTCAACAGCCTCTATCATCATCTTAAGTATATCTTGTCTGGTTTTTTTGCCCAAAAATTTGCCGTAGATCATCTGGTCTGATGTGGAAATAGAAAGATTAAGGTGCTTAATATCCGGGACCAACTTAAAAGCGGTTGTCACATCCTCGGCTACAGCTCTTATCCAACCTTCCAGGCGGATGGGGTGCAACACTCCCATCCGGGCTAATTCAAGATTAGCCTGGAGGTAAAGTGATTCGTGATGGGTGGTAGGAAAGCCAAACTCAGACTGAAAAACACCCATCTCGTTCAGGAAGATATTTATTAACGTCTTTTCCAGTTTTGACAGACCAAGCTTAGCGGTCTGCACACCATCTCGATTGGTAACATCGATGAGATATATTTTACCCATTAATCTCTCCTCTGCGTGCCCAAAGTGCGAATAATTGTTAAACCAAGTTATTATAACATAATGTTTGGCTATAGTTAAAAGGGTATATTGGGCAACGGGGTTCGGGTTAGCGGTGGCTAAGCTTTTCAATCACAGCATCAGCCACCTGTGTGGTGCCAACTGCGGTATCAGGTGCGTCTGGTTTGAGGTCATAGGTAACATTTTTACCCTCGGCAATGACCTGGGCTACTGCCTTTTCTAATCTATCGGCACTTTTTTCTTCCCCGAGGTGGCGGAGCATCATTACGCCACAGAGCATCATAGCCATGGGGTCAACTTTATTTAGCCCGGCATATTTTGGGGCGCTGCCATGCACCGCTTCAAACACCGCTATTTCGTCGCTTAAGTTAGCCCCCGGAGCTAGTCCTAATCCCCCGATTAGGCCGGCGCAAAGGTCAGAAAGCAGGTCACCGTAGAGGTTAGGCGCTACTATTACATCAAATTGGTCTGGCTTTCGCACCAGCTGCATACTCGTGTTATCCACAATTCTATCCTCAAATTCAATATCGGGGTATTCTTTGGCTACCTCTCTGGCTGCCGACAGGAATATTCCGTCGGAGAATTTCATAATGTTGGCTTTGTGCACTGCGGTTACCTTTTTTCGGTGGTGGGTTAGAGCATATTCAAAGGCAAATTTGACAATTCTTCGGCTGGCTGTGTCAGAGATTAACTTTATGCTTAATCCAGAGTCCTCTGTTACCGTCTCGCCTTTAGTTTCTGAGATAAGCGTTATTAATCTCGCTGCCTCAGGGGTCCCCCGTTCAAACTCAATACCGGCATAGAGGTCCTCCATATTCTCCCTGACAATAATGATGTCTACATTCTTATAGGGTGAAGGAGCCCCGGGGTAGGTCTTACATGGACGCAGCCCGGCATAAAGCCCCAGTTCCTTACGCAGGGCAACGTTAACGCTTCTAAAGCCGGAGCCTACCGGCGTGGTAACCGGACCTTTGAGGGCAACCTTGTTTCTTCTAATGGATGCAAGCACGGACTCAGGAAGTGGTGTGCCCAGCGTGTTTTGAGCCTTGCTCCCAATATCGGCTAAGTCCCAGCGAAAACTAACACCAGTCGCTTCCAAGACTCTTCTGGTAGCTTCGGTCACCTCGGGACCGACACCATCACCGGGGATAAGAGTAATTCGGTAAGCCATAAAATAGTCTCCCTTTATAATTTGAAATCACCGTGCTTCTGTATGTAGGGCAATAGCCCGCCGTCATCAAGGATACAGAGCATTATTTCAGGGATTGGGCTAAACTTCAACTGGTTACCATTGGTCATATCCCAGATGGTACCGGCTTTGAGGTCTATCTTCAGCTCATCGCCATCATTAATATTATCGGTCTGGCATATGAGGACTGGAAGTCCAAGGTTAATGGCGTTGCGGAAGAAAATCCGGGCTACTGACTTAGCCAATATGGCACTCACCCCGGTCATCTTGATTACCAGTGGAGCATGTTCTCGACTGGAGCCAAGCCCGAAGTTAGCACCAGCAACGATAAAATCTCCCGGCTTCACCTTGGCGGCGAAGGTTGGGTTAACGTCCTCCATAACGTGTTTGGCTAGCTCAGACAGGTTACTTCTTAAGTGAGCAAACCTGCCCGGTATGATGTGGTCGGTAGAGATGTTATCGCCAAATTTGAAGGCTCTGCCAGTGAGCACCTAAATTACCTCTCTCGGGTCAGTGATTTCGCCGTTAATGGCAGTAGCCGCCGCTGTAGCTGGGCTGCCGAGATATATAAATGCCTCGGGATTACCCATTCTACCCCTGAAATTTCGATTAGACGTGGACAGGCAGGTCTCCCCAGCCCCAAGCACTCCCTGGTGCAGCCCGAGGCAGGGCCCGCACCCTGGTGGCAAAATAATAGCTCCAGCTTCAAGCAGGGTCCGGACATAGCCTGCCTTTATTGCTGCCATCAGTACCCCTCGTGATGCCGGGGCAATTATCAGCCTAGTCTCGGGGTGAATCCTCTTCCCCTTTAGAATCCTAGCGGCGACGGCTAGGTCTTCCAGGCGACCATTGGTGCAGGTACCGATAAATACCTGCTGGACTTTAGTCCCTTTAAGTTCTCTAGCCAGGGCAATGTTGTCCACGGCATGGGGTTTGGCTACTGTCGGCTGAAGCTCAGCCAGACTAATATTGATGGCTTGTTCATAGATAGCGTTTTCATTGGGAAAGAGTGGCTGGTAATCTGCCCTCCTCCCCCGGGCTGATAGATAGTCCTTTGTTACCTCATCGGCGGGGAAAAGTCCGACCTTAGCCCCGGCTTCAACCGCCATGTTGGCTACGGTAAGGCGTTCTGGGATGCTCGTGTTGCTTATGGCATCGCCGCTGAATTCCAGGGCTTTATAGGTAGCGCCATCAGCTCCAATCTGCCCAATCAGGTGAAGAATTAGGTCTTTGGCAGAAACACCGTCAGAGAACCTGCCTGAGAGTGATACCTTAATACTTTCCGGTACCCGGAACCAGGTTTTACCTAGTCCGAGGGCAATAGCTATGTCGGTGGAGCCCATCCCGGAGGCAAAAGCCCCCAGCCCCCCAGCAGTTACCGTATGGGAGTCAGCGCCAACAATTAAATCGCCTGGCTTAGCCAGAGATTCGGCAACTATTTGATGGCATATACCTTCGCCAACATCATAAAGGAGGCTGCCGGTTTCCTGGGCGAAGTCCCGCAGGAGCACGTGGTCGTTGGACAGCTCGTGACTTGGACTGGGGGCAGCATGGTCAAGGAAGAAGGCGACTTTCATGGAATTGGCTGGGTGGTTAAATCCGGCGGCTTGGAATTGCCTCACCGCCAATGGTCCGGTAGTATCCTGAACGAAAACCAAATCTACCTTAGCAATAACAATATCTCCTGCCTTGACTTCACTCCCAGACTTGGCACTCAATATTTTTTCGGCTAGAGTCTTACCCACGATTGCTGTTTCCTGGCTCTAAATATTCAACAGTCTATATTGGTGCTTCTATCATCACCCTGGTGCCTTTACCTGGCTCAGATTCAATTGTCATGGTGCCATTTAGCAGGCGCACCCTCTCTTCCATTCCAGCCACACCGAGCTTGCCGGCACGAGGCAAATCTGCTAGACCTCGCTTCAAGTCAAACCCTTTACCATTATCACGGATAGTTACCTTTGTTTTGCCTTTGGCAAATTCTATCCTCACCTCTACCCTTGAAGCCTGGGCATGCTTCTCGACGTTTCTTAATGCCTCTTGAACGATACGGAAAATTATTAGTTCCACTTCTGCTGAGTAGCGCCGCTCAGTACCAGACACGGTTAATTCTGTTTCTATCCCGGCTCGTTTTTCTAGGTCGCTAACCTCCCATCGTAGTGCTGCCAACAAGCCTAAATCGTCTAGCATGGGCGGGCGCAATTCCTGGGTAAAACGGCGTATCCCCTCTAGCGTGTTGTTCAACTGCTGGCGCAGTTCCTTTAGGAATGTAGCCTGGTTTGGTGCCAGCTCCACATTATCGCGGGTGAAGTTATCTACCTGGCGAGAAAGGGCATAGAGCGCTTGGCTGGTGTCATCGTGAAGGTCGCGAGCAATACGCTTGCGTTCTTCTTCCTGAGCCTTGGTAATCTGGCTGAGGTAGTAGCGCAGGCTATCCTGCATCCGCCGTTGCTCAGTTATATCACGCAAGGTCTCTATGGCACCTATTATTTCTCCCTTGTCATCTTTGATAGGACTGGCCGTAAAATGAAGCCATTTGCCATCCTCACCAAGAGCTGGGGAGAAATCTTCAGCTTCATAGGCGCCATCAATTAGGTATGATTTCTTGGCTTTATCTCTATAGTATACTTTAATTTCATCGGCGGAGGCGCCGTTGACTATTAAATCAGCCATAACTGGCCTCTTTTCGGCATAGAATGCTACCCATTGCTTGTCCGTCCTGAGTACTTCATCCTTTTTTATGCCAGAGAGAGATTCAAGGGCTGTGTTCCAGTGAGTGACTTTATGCTGCTTATTGATGGCAAATGCTGGAATTGGGGAACCATCAATAATTTTAGTGAGCGTCTCCTCGGCTCTCTTTTTCTCAGTTATATCCCTGGCTATATGCTGAAAACCGGTGGGTTTCCCATCCTCGGTAACCAAACTGGTGGACAATAGCAGAATCACCTCCGAGCCATCCTTCCTTATCATGCGTTGCTCATAGGGCTGTTCCACCGGTTCCTTCTCCAATAGCTTCTGGCGAATTTGACTGGTTAAATTAAGGCTTTCCTCGGGTAGGAAATTCCTTACGTTCATCTTTTTCAGTTCTTTTATACTATATCCGACGAGTTTTGCCGCTGCTTCATTGACAGCGGTAATATTACCTTCCAAGTCGTTAACCCAGATAGCGTCACTGGCATTTTCAAATAGCTGCCGATAGTTTCTTTCCGAGATAGCCAGTCGCTGCGCCACAAGGCGCTCTTTCTCATACAGACGAGCATTTTCCATGGCGGTGGCTATTTGAGCACCGATGGCGGTGAGTAGTTCCATATCCTCGACAGAAAACTGCCTAGGACGGCGCATAGCTACGCAGAGTATCCCCTTAATTTGGCCTCTAAGAACCATGGGTACAATAAGATGGATTTGGATTTGCATCTTACTAACCTCAGGTATAGCCAGCCTGGGGTCATAAGCGGTATTGTCTGCGACCACAGGTTGGCATGTCTTAGCTACCTCTCCATAAATGCCCTCCCCAATCTTTATCTTATCTACCGCCCGGGCGAATTTATCGGATACACCTTCGTAGGCAACAAGCCTCAGTCTTTGGCTTTCTTCATCCAGGGAAAATATCAGGGAGACCTCTACTTCCATTAGCTCTGACACCATATGGGTGGCTTTATCTAATATTTTATCAAGCTCCAAAGATTCACCCAGCAGGGTAGAGATGGTATTAAGTATGGTCTGGCGTTTCTCATTCTTTCTCGCCGACTGGACATAATGTTGCAGAATCTCGTGCGCCGATTGCAGTTTGGCTAAAGCGGCTTTGGTTTTATCCCTTTCCTCGGCTCGTGTCGAAATTCCCCACGATGCCAGTATAGCTATGGCAAGGGTGCCTCCAGTCTCCAGAAGGGCGTCTTTGGGAACCGGTGAGATAAGGATGGCTCTGGGTAGCATAATTGCCAAAGCGGTAAAAGAGGTAATTAAGCCTCCTTTTAGTCTGAAGGTGAAACTGGCGTAGATTATGGGCACCAGAAAAAGAATGCGGTCAAAGGTGTGTCGGGTCAGGCCGAAGTGAAGGCTGGGTGGCGTGCCAGTGATACCGGTTAGCTCGACGTAGTGAAGCAAACTACACAGTATAAAAAAGACCACGATAAACCAAAATTTACGGTTTCGTATAAGCCTCATTGGTGTAACCTAGAAATTCTAACTTCTCACGGGAGGTCTTCAATGGCAAACCATCCCCGTTTTAAGCCATAAAGTATTGCCTCGGAGCGTGAACCCACCCCTAACTTATTGAAGATGCTCCTCATATGGGCTTGGACAGTGCGCTCGCTGATAAAAAGCTCGTCGCCGATATCCTTATTGCTCATACCTTTGGCTGCTATCTTGAGGACCTCCATCTCACGTTCACTCAGGGGTTGTGAGGGTCGAGCCAGCGCTGGCTTGGCGGTCGGAGCCTTGAACCGGGTCATCAGCTTGCGAAGGACTGTCGGGTGAATCATCGGCTCACCGGCATAGACGGCTCGGACAGCGCTAATTAGCTCGTCACCAGTTACATTCTTTAGTAGATAACCGGCGGCACCTGCTTCCAGCATGCTGAAAATATATTCATCATAATCATAGCCGGTGAGGACAAGCACTATGGTTGCCGGTAAAGTAGCCTTGATTTGTTTGGTGGCCTCGATGCCACTAAGTTTGGGCATAGCCACATCCATAATGACCACATCAGGCTTGAGTTGGCTGGCTAGTCGGACCGCCTCTTCACCATCGCCAGCCTCACCGACAATCTCAAAATCTTTCTCCCGTTCTAGGAGTTGGCGGGTGCCTTGCCGTACCACCACGTGGTCTTCAGCCAGTAGAATCCTGATAGTGTTCATAGCCACCCTCTCTACTACCAGTATAAGCTGTTTCCGAAGTATCTTCAACCGCAGTGATAGGAGTGATATGAAAGCAATCGCTAGGCGAAAATGCCTAGGTATAGAGGCCTAAGTTTGGTCGGGATGTTTGCACTAAGGCAAAGTGAGAAATAGGCACTAAGGCGGATGGCATTGGGTTCCCGATATGGTTAAATGCGAGTAGAAGCAAAGAACGATGAACAGTAGTAAGAAGGGAGGAAAGGATAATGAAGATAGGCGATATGGTCAAAATTAAGGAATGCGATTCAATTCCAGAGGCGATAGGCGAAAGTGCTGAGATAGTAGATATGCAAATCCAGGAGTTCGATAAATATGCAGTATACCCTTTGTGGGTGAAGATGACCTCTGGTGAACGTAAAGGCAAGATTTATGGCTTTCAGTATGATGAAGTCGAGGTGCTACCTAAAGTGTATGAGGCGCTGGAGATAAGCGCTGAGAGGGCAGGAGGGGCAGAGATAATGAAGACGAAAGTGGCTGAACAGGTGGAAGAGCTCCTCAGGGGTGTTACCACGGTAGAAGAGCTTGCCGAGGTAGAGCGGGTCATTAACGAAGTGAAAGGGAAGGTTCTGGCAGAGCCAGGTCTGGGCTTCTGGGAAGGAAAAACACCCTGCTGGGAGATGTTTCGCTGTCCAGAGGCAATGAAGAGCGAGTGTCCGGCATTTAAGTATCGGACTCTGCCTTGCTGGCAGATTGAAGGTACTTACTGCAAGCTTCGTGATTATGGGCAGAGGGGTGATGCCACCGATATCTGCCAGGTGTGCCGGGTTTACAAGAGATATGGTCACGGTGAGCCGATAGAGATTAAGCTCCGCGGAAAAGG
>Ga0129298_10001186_pt1 | contig 10811 bp, 6 predicted proteins | sample I19B2metaG_FD_94707 | JGI IMG/M metagenome (GOLD analysis project Ga0129298, IMG submission 94707) | Lake sediment bacterial and archeal communities from Gulf of Boni, Indonesia to study Microbial Dark Matter (Phase II) - ​I19B2 metaG | ecosystem: Environmental > Aquatic > Freshwater > Lake >...
ACGATGCCGAGATCGCGCACCGATTGAAGAGTATCTTCCCGGGCACCGAGCTCATCGGCTACGAGGCCTCTCCCAACGGCTGGTCTGGGACCCTCACCAAGAGAGACGACGGCATGCTGGTCGTACACCTTCCCATGACCTTTCCGCTCGCCGAGCACCTCCTGGAAAGTCTCGCCGTGATCCGAGCAAGCGAGCAGGAGCTCTTCGTCATGCGGAACCGCAGCACCGAGCTCCAGGAGTTTTCCGATGCCTTTATCAACATGGTTGAATCTTCCTGGAACGCCAGCGATCGCAAGTTGGGGATGTGCCTGCTGATCAACAAGATCGCCGCATATCTTCGGGCGGAGGAGTCTGTTGTTTATCTTTTCAACGAGGAAGGCACATCGCTGCACCGGGCCTATTCGACGGGAAATATCAGGGATCTCGATCTGTTCGACTACCAGGCAAATAGCGCGATCATTGAAAAAGTGCTCAGCACTGGGGTGCCCTATATCAACAACAATTATTCGTTCGAACTCAAGGTCCCGTTCGGACAGGACAGCGTATTCATTCGTTCCGTACTCTGCTATCCGCTTGAGCGCCGCGGCGAGAAGATCGGGATTTTCGAGGTGATCAACAAAAGGAACGGCGCGTTTACGGAAGAGGACCAGAACCTCGTCCAGACTCTGATCAATCCTCTGACGGTGGCCGTTCGAACGGTGTCAATGTTTGAGAGTTCCGAGCGCCTCACGATCACGGACGATCTGACCAAGCTCTACAATTACAGATACCTGATGCAGTTCCTGGATACGGAGGTAAAGCGCTGTCTGCGGTACAAGAAGAAAGTGTCTCTGCTTTTCATCGATATCGATGGTTTCAAGCAGATCAACGACACCTTCGGGCATTTGGTGGGCAGTCAAGCGTTGTCGGAGCTGGGCCAAGTGTTCCGGAGGATCTTGCGGGAAACCGACATGGTGGCCCGATATGGCGGAGACGAGTTCGTCATCGTGCTGCCGGAAACTCCGCTGGGAGGGGCCATGGTCATCGCGGAGCGGATCCGGAAGAAGGTAGAAGATTACGAGTTCATCGCCCATAACTTGAGCATCCGTCTCACGGTCAGCTTGGGGGTGGCGAGTTGCCCGAAGCATGCTCTCACGGCCGTCGGGCTGATCAAAAAGGCGGATGCCGCCATGTATCGAGCCAAGGAGCTTTCGAAAAACAGTATCAAGGTAGCGGTGTAGGGAGTTATGAATCTAAGGTCTATATTTGGTTTCTTTTCCAGTGACCTGGCCATCGATCTGGGCACTGCCAACACTCTCGTGTACGCCAAGGGGCGGGGCATCGTCGTCAATGAGCCTTCCATAGTAGCCTTGGATAAGAACACAAAGAAGGTCCTGGCGGTCGGGCGTGACGCCAAGGAAATGCTGGGTCGCACTCCCGCCGACATCGTGGCTGTCAAGCCGATGAAAGACGGCGTGATTGCGGATTTCGACGTCACCGAAGTGATGCTGAAGCATTTCATCAAGCTGGCGCACAGCCGCAACCACTTATTGAGCCCGCGCATCGTCATCGGTATCCCGGCCGAGATCACCCAGGTCGAGAAGCGCGCCGTCATGGAATCCGCGCTGCGCGCCAAGGCGAGCGAGGTCTTCCTGGTCGAGCAGGCCATGGTAGCTGCCATCGGCGCCGGCATGCCCATCACTGAAGCGTGCGGCAACATGATTGTGGACATTGGCGGCGGAACCACCGACATCGCGGTCCTTTCGCTGTCAGGCATCGTCTACAGCCGCTCGGTGAGGGTGGCGGGCAATGAGATGGATGAGGCGATCATCCAGTACATCAAGAGGAAGCACAACCTGCTGATCGGGGAACGCACGGCCGAGACGATCAAAATACAGATCGGGAGTGCCATGCCTTTGGACCGCCCCCTCACCATGGAAATCAAAGGGCGCAACCTGATTGAAGGCGTGCCGAAAACCGTTGCCGTAACGGATGAGGAAGTCCGAGAAGCCCTGAGCGACAGCATCGGCATCATCATCAATGCGATTAAAGTGGCTTTGGAGCGCACGCCGCCGGAACTCTCGGCTGACATCATGGACCGCGGCATCGTTCTCACCGGAGGGGGCGCTCTGCTGAAGCGGTTTGACAAGAGGCTGTCGACCGAGACCGGGCTGCCGGTGTTTATCGCCGAAGATCCGCTCTCCTCGGTTGTGCTGGGAACGAGCAAGATGCTGACCGATTTCCGATTGCTCCGGAGGATGTGTGTCCGTTGAGTTGGCACCGAAGCTGAAGGAAGTGAACGCTCTCCGCGTGCTGATTCCTCTGCTTCTGCTGCACCTGATCCTGATATCGGTTCAGGTCGAGGATCCGGCGGGTACGGTCCTTTTTCGCAAGTGGGTTTTTCTCGCCGGCGCGCCGCTCTATGGGGCGTCCAGTTACGTTTCGGGCAGCATGAAGCACTCGTGGAGCGAGTATTTCTGGCTCCGTGGTGCGCGCGCAGAGAACCGGCGGCTCCATGAGACAGTACAGCAGCTTGCCGCGCGGGAGGGCGCCCTGGCACAGCTGAAGGAAGAGAACCAGCGCTTGAGGCAGCTGTTGGCTTTCCGGGAAATGCTTCCCATCAAGACTGTGGGAGGACGCGTGATCGGCCGGGCTCCGAACTATCTCTCCAATCTCCTTTACGTGGAACGGGGCACGGACGACGGCGTGCAGGTAGATGCGCCCGTGCTTTCGGGATCGGGCGTCCTCGGTCGCACGCTCCTGGTATCCCGCCATTATTCGCAGGTGCAGTTGATCACCAACGCAGATGCCTCGCTCGGGGCGATGGTGGAGCGAACGCGCACGCCCGGGGTGCTGAAAGGTTCGGGGAATCCTCTGCTCGAGCTGAACTACATTAGCAATACCGAGCCGATCACTCCGGGAGACCTCGTGGTCACATCCGGGCTGGACGGCATATACCCCAAAGGGCTGCCCGTTGGGAAGATCGTCGAATCGTACAAAGGCAAATCTGTGTTTCGAGTCATCCTGGTGGAGCCTTTTACCGACCCGCTTCGCGTTGAGGAAGTCCTGATCATGATCGGCACGCCGAAGCTGGACAGAAGGCGTGAAGGCTTCACGACCGGCAGATAGCGCCCTGGCACGGCGCCGTCAGGCCGGAGTTTTACCGATGCCTGCTGCTTGCAGGCGCAAGAGGAGCGCACAGTTGAGATCGTGATGGCAGTACTTTGAGAAGCCGCAAGGCGGCTCGAGAGGCCCGGCTCCCATGAAGTACCTGTTTCTGGCCTTGTCCTCGTTCCTGGCTATCGCTGCGCAGATGATCGCGGGAAGGAATTTCTACCTCTTCAACTTCCTGGATCTCTCGCTGATCCTGATCGCCTATTGGGCCGTGTATCGGAGCCGAACCCAGGCGCTTTTCGTCGGATCGTTCACAGGGCTCCTCATGGACGCCGCCATCGGGTGGCCTCTCGGTTTCCACGGGTTTGGCAAGACCGTGGCCGCTTTCGTGATCGGACAGGTGGGCAAGAGGTTCAATGTTGAGGAAGTCTGGATACGCTTTGTCCTGATCGCCTCCGGTTCCTGCCTGAGTTCGCTCAGCATATATGCGCTGTGCCTGTTGCTCGAGCGCTCATCAAGCAGCACCTATCTTGGCGCGTCGCTGCTCCAGGCGCTTGTTACCGCAGCGGTCGGTGTGCTGGTGTTCGCGGCTGTTGACGCCTACAACCGGTCACAGGCTAGGAAAGCGGGCTAGACCGTGTCGCTTCAACCTGAATCCAACCGGCAGCTGATCCAACAACGGCTCGCCCTGTTCTACATTCCCGTCATCCTGGTTTTTCTCGTTCTCGCTGCGCGGTTGTGGCAGCTCCAGATTCTGCAGGGGAATGAGTATGCCCTGAAGGCGGAACAAAATCGGATCCGGACCATTCAGGTCGTCGCCCCCCGAGGGACCATCCTTGATCGATACAACCACCCGCTGGTCGAGAACCGACCCTCTTTCAACATCCTGCTCTACCGGGAAGCCATCAAGGACGACTCGGGCACGACGAATTTTATCATCGAGAAACTTGGCGTCAGGCCGGAAGACCTGGTGGCACGGTTGCGCCGCAACAAGAGCTCAGGCCTCTACCGGCCGATCGTTATCAAGGAGGACGTCGGCATCGATGACATCTCGGTGGTCGAGGCTCACAAGAGGGACCGTCCGGAAATCCAGCTGGGGCCGGAACCCCGCCGCCTTTACCGGTACGGCAGCCTCGCTGCCCATGTTCTGGGGTATGTGGGAGAAATCTCGGAGGATGAGTTGTTGAGCAACGCCTTCCCCGACTCCAAGACCGGCGACTTGGTCGGGAAGTCCGGAGTCGAACGCATGTACAACGCGTGCATGACGGGCCAGGACGGCAGACGGCAGGTGCTGGTCGATAGCTTGGGCCGAGAGATGGGGCTGCTGGAAGAGATCGACTCGGCGGTGGGGGGTGAGTTGTGGCTGACCATTGACCTGGAGCTTCAAACGGTGGCCGAGAGTCTCCTGGCAGGGAAAGTGGGAGCGATCCTGGCGATGGATCCGCGCAACGGAGAGATTCTGGCGATGGCCAGCGCTCCGTCGTTCGACCCCAACAACTTCTCCACGCGGATCTCGGAGCAGGATTGGAATCTGCTGATCAACGATCCGAATCGGCCGTTGCAGAATCGCTCCATCCAGAACAGTTACTCGCCTGGCTCAGTGTTCAAGCTGGTCATGGCAGAGGCGGCGCTGGAAGAGGGATTGGTCGGCGAAAACACGCGAGTGCACTGCGGCGGTGCAGCCATGTTTTACAACCGGCTTTTCCACTGTCACATCAAGCAAGGCCACGGTTCCTTGGACCTCCAGACTGCCATCACCAAGTCCTGCAACATTTTCTTTTACGAGATGGGCAGGAGGATGGGGATCTCGAAGATTGCCCAGCACGCCCATGCTCTCGGCCTCGGTGAACGCACTGGCATCGATCTGCCGGGAGAACGCAACGGCGTCCTGCCTTCGCCCGAGTGGAAAATGCAGACCCGCGGGTCCAAGTGGTTTGCCGGGGAGACCATTTCGGTGGCGATCGGCCAGGGCGCAGTCAGCACTACCCCGCTCCAGGTGCTGCGGGCAGTGAGTGCGATTGCCATGGATGGAAAGTTCGTCACTCCGCACGTCTTGCTGCGCGCGGAGCGCGCCCAGGAAGACCCGGCGCAGTGGCCTGTGAGCCGTGTATCTCTTGATCCCGATAGCGCGCAGATGATTCGCCAAGGCATGTGGTCGAGCGTGAACAACTGGGGTACCAGCCACAATGCCGCCATCCCCGGCCTCGACATCTGTGGGAAGACGGGCACAGTGCAGATCATCAGCATCGAGAACAAGAAAGCAGTGCAGAGGGATCCTTCGCTGGTCGAAGACCACTCCTGGTTTACCGGCTTTGCCAGCAGAGACAACCCGGAGATCGCGGTTGTGGTCTTTCTGGAACACGGAGGAAGGGGAGGCATTGCGGCGGCACCGCTCGCCAAGGAGCTTTTCCGAACCTATTTCGCAAGGAAGGGGCGCCCGGAACTGCTGACCCAGCTCACGGGAGCCCGGAACATCGGCGCGAGATGAAGATCAATCGTCGCCTTCTGATGAGTTTTGACTGGATTTGGTTCTTTGCCGTGCTGGCGCTTGCGTGCGTCGGCCTGGTTGCCATCTGGAGCACCACGGAAGGGACGAGCCTGAATTCGTATTTCGGACGGCAGGCGCTCTACCTGTGCCTCTCTCTGGCGTGCTTTCTGATCGTCCTGTACTTTGACTACCACGTCTACTCCGATTTCATCAGCTTCATCTACGCGGCTGGGCTGGTCGTGCTCGGTTCGGTTCTTTTTTTCGGGCAAAGCATCCATAGCAACAGAAGTTGGCTCTCGGTCGGCCCCTTCGCGTTCCAACCTTCCGAACTGATGAAGGTCATCGTCATTGTCGCGCTGGCCAAATATTACGCCGAGTCGGAACGGGAACACCTGGAGTTGAGCGAGCTGACCATCGGCGGCTTGATTGTGCTTGTGCCCACGGTTCTAGTCATACTGCAAGGCGACCTGGGAACCGCAGTAACCTTCCTTCCCGTCTACCTGGCACTCTCCTTCCTTGGAGGGCTCAAGCGGAAACATGTTTTCGTGATCGTGCTGGCAGGAGTGCTCGCCGCCCCGGTGGGATGGATGATGCTCAAGGACTATCAGAAGGGGCGGATATATACGGTTCTCAATCCCGACAACGACCCCCGCCACATGGGTTACCAGACCATCCAGTCGAAGATTGCGATCGGCTCGGGGAAGTTTCTCGGCAAGGGATTCAAGCAAGGGACGCAAGGGCACCTGGGATTCTTGCCGGCGCGCCACACGGATTTTGTGTTCTCCGTCCTGTCGGAAGAAAAGGGCTTCCTCGGCAGCATCTCGATTCTCGCCTTGTTTCTATTCGTCTTCCTGCGCCTGCTGCGCACTGCCCGGGAATCAAAGGACAAGATAGGAATGCTGATTGTGGCGGGAGTTTTCTCGCTGTTCATATTTCATGTCACCATCAACCTCGGGATGGTGGTGGGCTTGCTCCCCATAGCAGGAATTCCGCTTCCGCTGGTGAGCGCCGGCGGATCGTCGCTAGTCACTTCCTTCGCGGCCATGGGCCTCTGCATGAACATCAAGATGAGGCGCTACGTCAACTGATCGCGCCGCCGGCGGGTTCCCAACCGCGATCGTGTACTCCACAGCGCACAACGGAGCCTGCGCCCGGCATCCCGGATTCAGTTTGCATTTGCCCGCTTCGCGGCATATCATAGTGTGCCTGAGGACCCGGAAAGAGTGGCGGCTGCACCTGTAGGTAACAATCGATCCCGGGGAGCCAACACCAGTCCTTCCAGGCGCATGACAGAACCTGGGCGGGCGACTGCGGGTCCAGGCGCACGAGTGGTAGACAGCGCCGCCGATTCGTCTGTCATTACGAGGAATTTGCTTTAACCGAACACACGACTGAAGGGTGATTGTTCGCGGCACGGTTGAGCCATCGCTGCAAGGAACGGACTGAGATTCAGGAGATTGGCTAATCCTGGCGGCTGTGCGTCCGGAGCATAGGCGATCTGAGCTCTCGAGATGCGTGAAGGTTTTCCCCGAGCGGACCCGGAAACCCAAAGCAGCAACATCGCGGATGCTTGCGGTCCCTGGGGAATACACAGAATCGTACCATAGCCAGGATTCGGATCTGCCGGCGGGCTACTCTGCTGATGCATGCTCTGCCCCGAGCGAGATGTACATTGTCCCGTGATTGGGACGGAATGCCACCTGTGACCAGGCTTCAACGCTCCTGCTGCGGCCACGATCGCAGGTGAGGTCTGGTTGGCGCACTACGCGTTCCTGCAGTTCGCTCTCGCCCCAAATCCCCCTTCGGCACTCAGGGGAGCGCTTCATGATCAAGGAAATGATCGTCGCCAGCTCCACGCTGGAGACGAAGATAGCTATTCTGGAAGACGACCAGCTCGCCGAGCTTTACATCGAGCGCAATCGCAATCGCGGCATTCTGGGCAACATCTATAAGGGGAGAGTCACCAAGGTGCTACCGGGAATGCAGTCCGCGTTTGTCAACGTGGGCCTCGAGAAAGACGCCTTTCTGTACGTTACCGACTTCATTGAGGACACCGAGGAGTACGACAAGGTGCTCACGGCTGCGGAAGAGCAAGTGGCCACCGCGCTGGCCGAGATGGAGGTCCAGGAGCGGCCGCAGCGCCGTGAGCGCAAGCCGGAAAGACAGAGGTGGCGCGAACGGCGTGAGCGCGGCGAAGCAGCCCAGGCGGGAGTGCCCGCCCCAGCGGATGTGGCCCCCGCGCTCGCGCTCGATCAATGGGTCTTGAGCGCGCAAACCGGAAGCCAAATCGAGTCCGACTCGCGTCTGCAGGGCCTGATGAAGCCATCGGATCTCCCTGCGCCGGTGGAAATGCATCCGGTGGCTTCACCCCTGACAGAGCCTCAGCCGGAGGCCCTGTCGGCAGCGGACGGGCCGCCGCTTCGCGCAGCCGATTCTCGGCCCCAATCGTCTTCGGAGACTTCTGAGGCTGTACCGCTTGACCGCGCTTCATTAACAGACGACGGAGACATAGCGCCATTCTCCGCTGAGAGCGGGGAGAAGCCTGGACATTTCAGCGCTCGCCGTCGAGGACCGGGCGCCCGACGAAGGCGGTATACGGCCGCCCGCCACACGCGCCGTCCCGAACGCCAGTCCATCGACGACATGCTTCGTGAAAGCCAGGAGATACTGGTTCAAGTCGCCAAGGAGCCGATCGGGAAGAAAGGTGCCCGTGTCACAAGCCATATCGCCCTTCCCGGCAGATATCTGGTCTATATGCCCACCGTAGACCACGTGGGTGTATCTCGCAAGATCAGCTCCGAGGCCGAACGCGTCCGTCTCAAAGACGTGATCCTGAAGCATCGGGACCGTTTCCCCGGGGGAGTTATCGTCCGTACGGCTGCAGAGGAACATACCGAGGAAGATCTGGTTAACGACCTCAGTTTTCTGGTGAAGCTATGGGACGACATTCGTCTCCGCTCGGAGAAGATGTCGGCCCCTGCGCTGGTGCACGCCGAACTGAATCTGGTGCAGCGCCTCCTGCGCGACCAGTTCTCGTTCGAATTCGCCAGCATCCGAGTGGACGACGAGGTGGAGTTCCAGCGCATTGTGGAGTTCGTGGACAAGATCTATCCCAACCTCGTCCACCGGGTGAAGCTCTACACCAAGGACAACTACATCTTCGACGAATACGGCATCTCGCCTGAGATCGAAAAACTCCTGCAACCCAAGATCTGGCTCAAGTCGGGAGGTTATATCGTCATCAACCAGACTGAAGCCCTGGTCAGCATCGACATCAACACCGGCAAGTTCGTCGGCCGGGGCAACAGCCTCGAAGAAACCATCACCCGGACAAATCTCGAGGCGGTGAAAGAGATCGTCAAGCAGATAAGGCTGCGCGATTTGGGCGGCATCATTGTGATCGACTTCATCGACATGGACGAGCGCAAGAATCGCAAGCGGGTGATGGAGGCCCTCTCTCAGGAAATCGGAAGAGACAAGGCCCCCAGCAAGATTCTCGAATTCAATGAGTTCGGCCTGGTAGCCATTACGCGCAAGAGGGTGAAGCAAAGCCTTGAGCGCACGCTCTGCCAACCCTGTCACTACTGCGGCGGCTCCGGGATGGTGAAGTCCATCGCGACGACCTGCTACGGCATCTATCACGAGCTGGAAAAGATGAAGGGCTATATGGACGGCCGATCGGAGGTGATGATCCGGGTCCACCCCGATGTGGCTCGCGCATTACGCGAGTCCGAGTCCGCCGTGATTGAAGAAATCCGCCACCTGGTGAAGAAGGATGTGGTGGTAAAGTCCGACCCGACCCTGCACATCGAGCATTTCAATATCGTTACCTGAGGATCCGGATCGGGCCGAGGGAGTCGGAGATTGGAGTAGGCCGATGATATTGAGAATCTCAGCCCCTCGGGCTAGCGCTCTGAGGCCTGGGGAGCGCCGTCGACCGAAGCATCCAGAACTTCCCGCACCTTGGAGCTCAGGAGTTCGGGGGTGAAGGGCTTCTGCAGGAAAGGGATGCCCCTCTTGCCGAGATCAGCCGGATTTAACACGGCCGAATCTGCGTAGCCCGAGACGAAGAGCACTCGCGTTTCGGGGTGGAAGGGGACTACCTTCTCGACTAGCTCAGCGCCACCCATTTGAGGCATCACAACGTCGGCAATGATGAGGTGGATCCTGTCGTGATGATTCTCCAGGAGCCAAAGCGCCTCTTCTCCGTTACTTGCTTCCAGAACCTTGTATCCCTGCATCTTGAGCACGCTGCGGGCCATGACCCGGACCAACTCTTCATCCTCGACGATCAGGATAGTCTCCGATCCCCTGAACGAGGCGTGCGGTTGTGCTCTTGACTCCGTCTCACATACCGGCTCTTCGACCCTGGGGAGATAGATTCGGAAGGTTGTTCCTTTGCCTAACTCGCTGTGGACCTGGATCGCGCCGCCGTCCTGCTGAACAATTCCATCAACCGTCGACAAACCGAGTCCGGTGCCCTTGCCCCGATCTTTCGTGGTGAAGAAGGGTTCGAAGATGTGCGCCTGGGTATCGGGATCCATGCCGCAGCCCGTGTCGGTCACTGCCAACACTGCATACGGCCCAGGGTCGACCATGAGGTGCTTTCTGCAATACTCCTCCTCCAGTTCGACCTTGGCGGTCTCGATGGTAAGGGTTCCGCCGTTGGGCATAGCGTCCCGAGCGTTGACGGCAAGATTCATGATGACCTGCTCGATTTGTCCTGGATCCGCCTTGATGTGAACCGGCTCAGGACAGGGCGCGGTAACGAGTTGGACATCCGCCTCGATCAGACGGCGCAACATCTTTTGGGTGTCCGCGATCAACACGTTGAGGTCGATTACCTCGGGATGGGGCGCCTGTCGGCGGCTGAAGGCCAGAAGCTGGCTGATGAGAGAGCTGGCGCGCTCTCCTGCCTGCTTGATGGCCAGCAGGTCTTCGAGCGCCTTGTTGTCTGGTCCCACCGCCTCGCGCAACAGGTCGCTGTAGCCGATGATGGCAGTCAGAAGGTTGTTGAAGTCGTGTGCGACACCGCCGACAAATCTGCCGATGGCCTCGAACTTCTGTGCTTGACGCAATTGCTCTGCGAGTTCCTTTTGCTCGGTGACGTCCTGCCCTATCCCGAGGAGGCCGACGGGCTGGCCGTCCTTGCGTATGATCCTGGGAATGAATTGAAAGCGGATTCTCCGTCCTCCGTCGGAGATTATCTCAAAACTGCACAATTCGGGGA
>Ga0129298_10001187_pt1 | contig 10808 bp, 9 predicted proteins | sample I19B2metaG_FD_94707 | JGI IMG/M metagenome (GOLD analysis project Ga0129298, IMG submission 94707) | Lake sediment bacterial and archeal communities from Gulf of Boni, Indonesia to study Microbial Dark Matter (Phase II) - ​I19B2 metaG | ecosystem: Environmental > Aquatic > Freshwater > Lake >...
GCTGCCTCCACTTTGTGATGGTCGTTCGATCCGTACTGTACCCAGATGTGCACGTTCGCGCGCGCAGAGAGTGCTAGAGTCTCAAGAAAGTGAGAGATGTCCTCGCAGAGCATGCCTTCGATCTGCTTTCCATTAAGCCTTAGATCAATTCTAGTGTACGGTCTGTTCACAAGGTCAACAGCCGTCAAGGCTAGGGAGCAGTCCATCGGCACGGTAGCGTAGCCAAACCTCCCAATTCCGGCAGCATTCCCCAAGGCCTTTCGCAAAGCTTCGCCGAGGCAGATCGATACGTCCTCGATTACGTGATGCCTTAGATCACCCGTGGCCTTTGCCGTTATGTCGATTAGGCTATGGGTTGCCAGAGATTTGAGCATGTGATCCAGGAAGTCGGTTCCAGTCTTAACCTCGGCCGAGCCCGAACCGTCAAGGAGAATCTTTACGTAGACATCGGATTCGCCTGTCTTTCTGGAGACCTCAGCGGTTCTCAACTCTTCTTCCTCCACACTCCACCTAGGACTGCTGGTAGCTCGTTGACAGAAGGCAGAACAATGTCGCATCCGAACTCAAGGAAGATCCGTAGGAATCTATCCGAGGGATACGAGTGTCCATAAACACCGGCTGACAGCAATTGGGGACTAGCCTTCACAGCTTCACGAACCATCATGACATCCTCCATAGAGTCTCCAACATATACTGGGAGATTGACAGGATACATGCCTTCAAGAGCCCTGAGAAGAGAGAAAGGATTAGGCTTCCTGAGGCTAACCTTAGGTCCATTTCTTGTTGAACATTCAAGCTCTGTCCTTTCGATCTCATCGAGAAAAATCAAAGCCTTGGAATTGAACCGGCCGAGAAGTTCCTTCAAAACATACTTGGCAGATTCGAATCTGCTTCCGGATGCCACGCCGAAATTTGCCTTGCCGAGGAAAGAGGTCAGTTGCTCCAGAACCTCTTCCCGAATAATGACCCGTGACTTTTCAATCATGCCAGAGCCATTGTAAAGCCTTGGTTCGATTCCATATGCTTGGAGAAACAGCTTGGAGCCACAGTAGCATTCCTCAAAGGCCCTGGAGATCATACTCTCATCAACGCCGGCAGGGTGGCAAAGGAAATCTTTCAACGCCTTGTAGAAGCCGGGAGGCTCTCCAAGATTCGCAGTACGGGCGAGGTTCCTGTCAACCGATCTCACGCCTTCTCTGTCAAGTTGTTTCGTGAACTCCTTCAACCCACTGATCAATTCCCTGAAGAATTCCTCGCGCAGCCTAGGTCGGTCGATTTTCCCTTCTGTCATCGCCTTTAACAACAAGAAGCGTGTAGCAGGGTCTTGTTGCCTCTCAAGAGCCCCAATGCTTTCCTTCAGCTGTGTCCGCAGTCTCTCGGGCAAGTGAGACAACATGAACATCAAAATCCCATAGACCGTGTCCCAGTCGTTGTTGAAGCCGCCAGTTCTTCTGAAGAAGAATATGACATCGTTCGAGATGAGATTCTCCTTAATCGAGTATCCGGTTAGGCCGCCGAATATCAATGCGACAGTCTTGGAAATGGCCTTGTTGTAGGAGTCACTTATGTCTATGAGCACCCCGTCGCAATCGAAGATGATTGCGTCGACATTCTTGAGTTGATCCAACTTGTCCTCCCTGACGTAAGCGTCCTGGAGCCCAACATTCAGCCTAGTGTACTTGCAGGACATGTCTATCATCCCATGACTTCTCTCAATGCCTGAAGGAACCTCTCCGATAACGGTGAAGGTGCAACCGTAACTCTCATGCAATTCGTGAAGTCGAGAACGCGACCTAGGTTCTTCACTATTACTCCCCTTTCCAAGAGCGCCTTGTGCAAGTCGTCAGAACTTCTTCCAGCCTTGAACAAAACGAAGTTCGTGACAGAATCAAAAGCGTGAATTCCATCCATCTCGTTTAGCTTTCCTATGAGTCTAGTTCTCTCGGCCTTCAACTCCTTCATTGCGGTGTTTATGACTTCAATTCTTTCAAGTATTTCTAGCGCGAACCTCAAGGCGATGGTGGAGACGCTATAGGGCAGCTGGAACCTTTCGCTGATGGCTGATGAGAGATCTCTATCTGCAACTGCGTATCCTAGTCTCAGGCCCGCCACACCGAAGGCCTTGGAAAACGTCCTAATGATGAGAATGTTTCCGAGTTCTTCAAGTAGAGAGACAGCGGTCTCCTCAGAAAAATCCGCATATGCCTCATCGACTACCACAAGGCCCTCGAAGTTCTCGGCTACATGCCTAATCGTTCCCAAATCGAATTGGTTCGCCGTTGGATTGTTTGGAGAACACAGGAACAATAGCTTAGTCTTCGGTTTGACGGAGGCTAGTAGCTTTTCCACGTTAAGCGAGAAATCTTCTCCAAGTGGAATCGCGCCATAAGTGGCACCTTGAACTTCCACGCATCGTTTATACATGGAGAAGGTCGGCGTGAATGAAAGCACATCATCGCCTGGTCTTAGAATCGCGTGCGATATCAAATCAATCAACTGATCGCTTCCGTTTCCTATCATGACCTGCTCCGGTAGAACTCTCAGGTACCTGCCTAGTGACTCTCTTAGATCAGTTGTTTCTTCGCCGGGATAGAGCCGAAGGTCAGCTTCATCCACAACCTCTTTCAGCAAGTCCTTAAGAAAAATCAGCGGGACGAAAAAGTTCTCATTAGCATTGAGCTTCAGGATTTCAGAAAGCTTCCTACCCGTCCTATTTGCCACACCCTCGATAGTCTCGCCGATATCGTATTTGCTCAGGTTTTGAGCTTCACTCACAATCTGTCGAATCATCGTCTCAGCATGAAGACTCAACTTTGAACCTCTCCTCCACAGCTAAAGCATGACATGTCAACCCTTCACTTTCAGCCAAGACCCTTAGGTGTGGTCTAAGCTTGGCGAGGCGTCTCTTTGAGCATTCAACTGTTCTTACTAGTCTGACGAAGTTGAGAACTGATAGCCCTGAGAAGACGTGGCTGAAACCTCCGGTCGGCAGAACGTGGTTGGTCCCTAAGCAGTAGTCACTTGCCGATACAGGTGCGTACTTTCCGATTAGGATCAAACCTGCAGATGAGATCTTTCCGGCGACGCCGCGCCAGTCCTTCATCATCACTTCAACGTGTTCAGGCGCAAACTCTCTCACGAAGGCTATCGCTTTCTCCATGTGCTCGAAGACAAGCAGGCGCCCGTTCCTAGAGAGAGCCTGAATGACTCTTTCTCTGTTCGGCAATGACGCAATTCTCTTCCCAAGTTCCTCCTTAGTGGCCTTTGCAAGATCCCTCGATGTTGTCACCACGATTGAGATGGAGTCTGTTCCATGTTCCGCCTGCGAGATCATGTCCAAAGCAACTGACCGGGCGTCGGCGAATTCGTCTGCTAAGATGACTATCTCGCTTGGACCTGCAGGCATGTCTATGGGTACGATATTTGAGACAAGAGTCTTGGCAGCTACGACATAGCTGTTACCAGGCCCAACTATCTTCTCAACAGGTCTGATTGTTTCAGTTCCGTAGGCCAGTGCGGCAATGGCCTGTGCGCCCCCAACCCTGAAGACTTCGTCGACCCCACAAATGTCGGCGGCTACTAGTATCAAAGGGTTGATCTTGCCTTCAATCCTAGGCGGAGTGCAAACGACAACTCGGGGAACACCGGCGACCTTAGCGGGAACAGCGGTCATGATCAAGCTGCTTGGATAGGACGCGTTTCCGCCCGGGACATAGCAACCTACGCTTCGAATGGGGGAAACCCGATTCTGAATCCTTATGCCCTCAGACTCTAGTTCAAAGCTAATTTGCTTCAGAGTCTTTCTTTCCAGTCTTTCGACACGTTTTCTGGCAGACTCAAGGGCAGAGATTTGCTGCCGATCAACTTTCCTGTAAGCCTCTTCAATCTCCTTTCGGCTTACTTGTAGTCGGCTAGGAAGTAGTCTTACACCGTCGAACTTCATGGTCAAATCAACAAGTGCCGCGTCGCCCTGCCTCTTGACCTTCCTAGCTATCCTTTCCACGTAGTCTGCTAGGTCGGGATCTGCTTCTTTGGTCCTTGGCCACCTGTTTTCCAGTAGATCCTCCATAGCGACGGAATCTTCCGAGATTTCTATCTTCAATGATTCGTTCAACTTTCTTGTTCTCCGGGCCTTGCGTTGTCAAGCGATAGAACCTGCCTAGGCTCATACACAACCAATCCCTGAGCGAGTCTTCGAAGAGTCGGAATAAGCTCCAAGAAGCGTTCCTTCTCGATCACGGTATTTACTGAATACCAGTCTTTGTTTGAGAGAGGCGCGATCGTCGGACCCTTCAAAGCAGGGAGAAGGCTCAGCAATTCCTGGAGCTTTCCCTTGCTCACATTCACGAAGATGTGGAGTTTCTTCCTGCCATCTACGACTCCTTTCAGAAGCGTCATTATGTCGTAGATGCTCTCTCTTTTCGCGTGGTCCCTCAAGGCTTTCTTGTTCGCGATGAGAACCGCAGTGGATTCCATGACGGTTTCAATCGCTTTGAGGTTGTTCTGTTCAAGGGACGTTCCTGTCTCAACTAGTTCGATTATAGCGTCGGCGTTCTCGGGAGGCTTAGCTTCTGTAGCTCCAAAAGAGAGGTAGATTGCAACCTTCTCGTTTTCGCCTTTCCTAAACCACGGAGTTACCAGAACAGGATCTGCGTCACCATAGAGGTCACGGTAAACCGTGTCACTCTTCAAGCATTCGGTTGAGAGATTGAGGTATTCAGTGGAAATCCTCAGACTCTTGCCTTCGTGTGAGAATTCCTCCAGAAGCTCCGAAAGAGAATTTATTTCCGCCCACGTTTTTGGCACAGCCATGACAAGTTGAACTTTGGAATATTCGAGGTTGAGGAGCACCTCAAGATCAGCGTGAGTTTCACGTACCCAGTCAGCACCTGTAATACCTACATCCTGTAACCCATTGCTTACGAAGATCGGTATCTCTTGCGGCCTGATGATCTTCAGGTCGACTCTTGCATCGTTTATTGTCGGACGGTAAGTACGTTCTCTGCCGGAGATCACGTAACCTGCTCGTTCCAAGATCTCGAAGGTTGCCTCTGCCAAGTGCCCTTTCGGTAGCGCGAACTTAACCTTCTCCAACGCTTAGAACCTCGACTTCGTAGTATTCTGGGATTGCACCGCATAGAAGCAGAGCAGTAGGATGCTGAGAGCAGCTAGGAAACGCTTGACGAAAGCACACATGAGAGGAGAGAGTTTAGAATACAGTATCTCTGATGTGGAGCTTAGAGCAAGGTACCGCAAGTCAGGTATGAACGCGACGACCTCGCGTGAACGCGATCCCTCACTTCACATCACTTGCAGCAACAGGCGCATTGTTACGCTATTTAACCTTTCCTCTAATCAGTCGCCTCTACAATGGCCGTGGCTTGATGATTCAGAGGATCCGATGTCCATTGGCTTCACGCAAATGAGGCCAAGGACCACGAACGGGGCCTAGTCAACCTTGTCATTCGCAACTATAGCCGGCAAGGTGCATGAAACTGGACATCGCATTAAGCTGGATACTGCGGGTCATTGTCCACAGTCCAGTAGCTCAAAGAAGCCTGATCTAGGAGATCCCTATAGGGGTCAAGTCGCTTCGTTCCATAGCCGCCAAACTGAAAGTGCAAGTGCGGGTTTCTTCCACTCAACCTACCCGTTTGCCCGGAAAGTCCAATGACTTGACCTCTCGTTACATTTTGTTTTAGCTCCACCATCCGCTCACTCAAATGAGCATACAATGTAAGTTTCCCGTCTGGATGCATAATTCCAACTACATGTCCATCATCTTCACTCCAGTAGCTATACACTACTTGCCCCGGAGCCGCCGCCAAGAGTTTTGTACCTATCGGCATGAGAAAATCTGTTCCAAGGTGACCCCCGTATGTATTTGCCCCTCCTTTCCAATCTCTACCACCGCCTACATCAACATAAACCCGTGGGCCCGTCTCCACTGTACCTTTCGCAAAAGGCAACGTAAGATATCCCTCCATCAACCCGATGTCTCTCCTCGTATCATTCTCGACCTGAAATCGACAGGTCGCGTCTGACCTTCTGAATTCTGCGACAGATTCACACATATACCGAAACTTGCTTGGCGCGTAAACTCTCAACGAATGTTCTCCTTTGGAAACCCGATCTATTGCATACCATCCTGTTGTGTTGCTGACAGTGAGATTGGCGCCATTGAGCGCAACTGTCACACCAGATATAGGTGGCTCATTCTTCTCCCGTTTTCCGTTTCCGTTGTAGTCGAAGAATATTACGCCAAACAGTCTGAACCTGGTAATAGTGCTCGTGACCGTAGCCGTGGTTGAGGAGCCCGGCACTGTAGTCGTGGTTGGAGATATGGTGATCGTCACTGGAGGTGCAGACCTTGAACCGAACTGCTGCCATCCCGCACCTCCAACGACGGCTAGAGCCACAATCAGCGCTACAGCAAGTTTCCCACTTCTTTGCATAGGCATACCGAGTAAGGGACTACCTCAGAGTACTTTAGATAAGATTTGCGAGGAGACAGAGCGAAACGACTTCTGACTGACCTACGATAGACCGGTTAGCCATGGACACACGATTATTGCCCAGCGCTACAATTGAAGGGAGCGCAATCTTGAATGAGAGAAGAGGATTCTTCCAAGCGATAACACGCAAGATCCCCATTCCTGTTGTTGAGAGGTTCCAGCGGCTTCTTGGAAAAGTAGCTGAAGCGGTCAGGGAAGCCACGGTGGAGAAAGGACTGTTCATTCCGGCTGTGAAGGTGCGACTTGGAGAACAACCAACCGTCAGCCTCAGCACGCTCAAGGATCAGGCGATAGTTATCAACCGATGGCAGAACCTTACTTCGCCCTAGAAGTTATCAGAGCCCTCCCTTTGATGGCACACATAGTTGGGGCAATTCAGTATGTGGGCTTACTGGACCTTAGGGCCTACAGTCGATGCTGTGAAGGAGATGGTGTGCGCTGAACTTTGATGTGTGGAAGACTTTAAGCTCTCCCTCCCCTCTGGGTAGACGCTGACGACCTATGGTTAAGCGAATAGAGGCAGGCATAATCGGAGCCACGGGCTACACTGGCGGCGCTCTCCTTGAAGTTCTTGTTAGGCACCCACATGTGGAACTCAAGTTTGTAACTACGCGACAACCAAATCTAGCAGGAGAATATGTCCACCGGGAACATCCGAACCTGTTGGGCTTTACTGATCTGAAGTTCACGCTCTATGAGCCATCTAACCCTGCCTTCTCCGAAACCGCTGAGACAGTCATGAAACAGGCCCGAGACAGCGACGTAACGTTCCTTTGTGTCCCCTCAGGAGCTAGTGCTAACATAACGAAAGACCTTGTAGGCCACGACACGAAGCTCATCGACACCAGTGCGGACTTCCGCCTCAGAGATCCTTTCTGCTACAGGGAGTTCTATGAATGGGATCATCCGATTCCACATCTCTTGAAGGAATACGTTTATGGCCTTCCGGAACTTCACCGAGAAGAGATAAGGAAAGCTAGCCATGTGGCTTGCCCCGGTTGCAACGCCACCGCCATGATTCTTGCGGCTTACCCTTTAACGAAGCTGGATTCCCTCTCAAGCTTGAGAATAGTCTTCGATGTCATGGCTGGCTCTTCTGAAGCTGGGGCGCAGTTGACGAAGGCATCGCATCACCCGGAGAGATCTGGAGTCGCTCGTCCTTATGCTGTCAAGGAGCATAGGCATCTCGCTGAAGTGAGGCAGGAGCTGAGTCTTAAGTCAGATCAAGTGGGAGCCACCGTATTCGCAATTCCTATGGTCAGAGGTGTCGAATGCATTGGTCACGCCTTCGCGGATAGGATGGTTGATGAGAAGGATCTCTGGAAGGCATACAGGGCCGCCTACGGAAGCGAGCCTTTCATCAGGATACGTGCCCGGAAGACTGGTGGGCCGGGCAGCCTACCGGATGTGAAATATGTACGGGGCTCCAACTTCTGCGATGTAGGCTTCTTCTTGGACGAAGGGCGAGGTAGGATAGGAGTTGTCTCCGCCTTGGACAATCTCCTCAAAGGTGATGTGGGCAATGCTGTTCAGTGTATGAACCTCATGTTCGGCCTAGATGAGACAACGAGGCTAAAGGATATGGTGCCCAGCTACCTCTTTGAGTGACGCGCTCACGAATTCATCTCCACAGGTTTGGCAGGTCCATGAGCAGGCATCTGATCATTGTCGATGCCGATGAACCGCCACCTCAGGCGGCCTGTCTCTTTCTGCGTCGGTTGTGAAGCTCCAACATTCTTACCAAGCCTTTCTCTAGAATCTTGACGCTGTCCAGATACTCCTCCAAGTCAATGCACTCACTATCTGTGTGGTCAAGCTTTGAGTCTCCAGCACCATATGTGACCATTGGAACGCCGAGGCCAGCGCCTAAGAGATTCATGTCTCCAGTTCCGGTCTTACGGAGAAGAGTTGCGGGTCTGCCTCTGACTTCTCTCACAGCCCATGATAACCCTCTTACGAGCACAGAGTTACGGTCAGCCTCGTAGGGCTCGCAAGAATCCTCCACCTCTACTTCCACTTCGATGTCGGGACGAGACAGATGGAAGGCCTTAGTGACCTTTGAGACCTCTTTCAGCATCCTCTTCGAGGGCACTGCTGGTGGAAGCCTGAAGTCTACGTGGATTTCGCAGAGGGGGGGTATGGTTGAGGAAGGGCCACCTCCGTGTATCTCTGTCAAGGCAGAGGTGACGGAGTAGAACTTGCTCTCCGGATTCTCTTCGGGGAAGTGAATCTTCTGAAGTTCTCGCCAGAGATCAAGTGTTTCTTCGACAGCATTTCGGGATAGCCATGGTGCGGACGAGTGGCCTGTCTTCGTTTTGCATTTGAGCCTAAGGTGGCAACTGCCCTTGTAGGCTATCGTAATGTTTTCCAGTCCGCTGGGCTCACCGAAGATGGCGTAGTCTGCTTGGACACCTCTTTCTACTAGGCTCTTGACTCCTTGACCCTTTCCCTCCTCATCCACTGCCCCAACGACTATTAACTTCCCTGGGAAACCGTCAGTGGCGAGGATGCCCGCTGCGGATATTATCGCCGCGAGAGCTGGCTTTGCATCCACGGCACCTCTACCATACAGTTTGTTTCCATTCATTCTCACAGGCAGTCTACCCGGAACCGTGTCCATGTGTCCGCACAGAAGAATTACGGGATCGCCACCTCCCGACTCTCCTATAGCGTTGCCTGCTTCATCAATTCTGGAGTGTAGTCCAAGGGATTGCATTTCTTGGACTATGAAGCGAGCTATTTCGCTTTCTTGCCCTGTGGGGCTGTAGAGTTCAACCATCCTACGTAGCAGGTTGACTTGGGGATCTGTGGAGCTTAGCATCTTCTTCTCCAACAACAATGTCCACTACGGAGGCTGCTTTGTCAAGTTGTTCTTGCGTAATCACAAGAGGTGGTAGAAATCTCAGAATGTTACGGCCTGCATCGAGGATTATGACGCCTCGCTTCTGAGTCCCGACCAGCACATTGTAAATGTCAAAGCGGCACTCGACACCGATCATCAGCCCCTTTCCTCTGACCTCGCGTACAATCTTGCATCTCTCGTGAGTTTCTTCGAGTTTTCTCATGAAATGTCTTCCTAGTTCGGCTGCGCGCTCTGGAAGGTTCTCGCCGACTACGACATCAATGACAGCCGAGGCTGCCGCACAGATAAGCGGGTTGCCCCCAAAGGTGCTGGAATGTTCCCCGAGCCTCAGTGCTCCGATCACATCTTCCTTGGCCACGGTCACTCCGAGAGGCAGGCCACCTGCAACAGACTTCGCTAGGCAGAGGATGTCCGGTACGACTCCGGAATGTTCACACGCGAAGAGCTTTCCAGTCCTTCCGAAACCTGTCTGAACCTCATCAAAGATCAGTAGTATGTTCCTCTTGTTGCAAAGCTCGCGAAGTTCCTTGAGAAACTCCGTAGGTGGAACCCGCACGCCTCCTTCCCCTTGGACGGGCTCCACAATAACAGCGGCTGTCTTCTCGTTGATTGCTGCAGCCACCGCTTCCGTCTTTCCGTAGGGAACGTGCCTAAAACCCGGCACCAGAGGTTCGAAAGGGGTTCGATAGCGGGGGTTCCACGTCGCTGAGAGAGCCCCCATAGTCTTTCCATGGAAGGCCTCAACGAAGGCAACAATGTCAGTTTTCCCCGTGAACCTTCGAGCCATCTTGATGGCTGCTTCAACCGATTCAGTACCACTGTTCGATAGGAATGCTCTCTTCAGCCCCGGAGGCGTAATTGCCATAAGCTTCTTGAGGAATTCCGATCGTGCCTCTGTGTAGATGGAGTTGTGGCAGGAATACAGAGTCTCGGCTTGACGTTTGATTGCTTCAACGACCTTCGGATGGCAATGGCCAACAATGGCAACACCATAAGCACTCATGCAGTCGATGTACTCCCTCCCACTCTTGTCCCATACAAGCGCGCCCCTTCCTCGCTCAATGACAAGATTTTTCCGCGCATAGATATTGGCCGTGAACCGTTGCTCCACGGCCATCACTTCCTTCTCATCCATTCTCTATCACCGTTCCAGCGCTATGGTTCACAGCCGAGGAAAGGGGAGTCGGCCCCACTCCACAGGAAATGACCACTTCCCTCACTCCCCGCTCAAGAGCGTCTATGGCCGCGTGAACCTTCGTGATCATACCTGGGCCAATCTTGGGCAGCATTTCCTTAGCATCAATCAGTCGGAGCCTCGGTACGACTTTTCCATCTATCATTAAGCCTTCAACATCTGTCAGGAGGATGAGCATATCCGCCTTCAGTGCGCCTGCGATACTTGCCGCGGTTCGGTCGCCATCGACATTCAA
>Ga0129298_10001190_pt1 | contig 10800 bp, 9 predicted proteins | sample I19B2metaG_FD_94707 | JGI IMG/M metagenome (GOLD analysis project Ga0129298, IMG submission 94707) | Lake sediment bacterial and archeal communities from Gulf of Boni, Indonesia to study Microbial Dark Matter (Phase II) - ​I19B2 metaG | ecosystem: Environmental > Aquatic > Freshwater > Lake >...
AGAACGTGATGCACGTTGAACCTCGCCATCTTTTTCACCAGGGGGGACGGTCTGGGCTGGCTAAGCAGGAAGTCTGTATATAAGAGTTAAGCGGCCTGTAGCAGAGATCAGGTGAACAGATCTATCAAGGGCTTGGGTTTCGTTCCTGTCGATGACTCGATCGAGAGCTCTTGAGCAGGTCTCTCGCTATTATGATCACGTTGACTAATACTACCGCTGCTATGATCGCGGTTCCCAGGGGTGCCAGTTCCTCTCCTCGAAGGACAAGAACTAGGTAGCCGACACCCGCCCAGTAGGGAATGCTGAATCCCGTCCATCTACCTATGATGTTCTCGTATGGCACAGGCCCCCACGAGAACTCATCCGTGTCCAGATTGTGGTCTCCCTTTGTGACTATGCCTGATGCTACGCGGCGCACTGCCCTGTGCACTATGATCCAGTCGTTGTCGCCGAGGTACCCGGGCCTGTAGAAGATTATGACGTCTCCTGTGTTGAACTCTGCTGCTATCTGACTGGGTTTGACCGATGTTACGGCTATTATGTCGCCCTTCATTATCGTGGGCGTCATGCTTTCGGACTTCACGACTAGCAGCGGGAAGGACGTTCCAGTTATTTGTTGGAGGAAGAACCAGGCAACGACAATTCCTCCGAGGGAGGCTGCGACGATGATCACCGTTTTGAGTAGCTCTCCTGAGGTCTCTTCACCGGTGTCTACTTGGGGTTCGCCGCCGCCCTCCTCACCCCTCAAAGTAGTCTCCCTCTTCAGACTCTCGGAACTCGTGGCCTGAACCGTTTCTCCCTTACCCCCGTTGCGCCCATCTTCGTCCTTCTCCGGAGGTAGAGCGAAGCTGCCAGCAGCAGCAAGGGAATCGCGCTGCCGGCTGCTGCTACGGCCGCTAGCGAAGGCTGATCTTGAACGTTCAATAGCAGTATTTGGACATTGCGCTCGGTGTTGACCACGCTTGAAGACGACCTGCCTCCCATGACTATGCGCCAAGTGTGCTGTCCTCCGGCGAGATAGAACTCGGCGAGGCCGCTTGAGTTGGTAACGATCGATAGAAATGTGTTTGTGTCTTCGGATATGTATATCTCAGTGCCTTGAATCGGTTCGTGTCGCAGGTCTATCGCCTTGACCCGGCACTTGTAGACTGTGCAAGGAATCTCCAAGTCCTTTGAGCTACGGTGCGCTTCGATGATGTCGCTCACCGATCTGTCTTGGTAGTACACCTGTATCCTGTAGGACCCCGGGGGCAGCGTGAAACTTGTCCTGGGATCCAGTGGGGAAGGAGTTTTGCTTGCTATCCTGCGACCGTCCTTGAGCACCGTCACATTGGCATCGACGATCGTAGTGTTGTCCGCCGCAGAAAGTTTGATTCTGAGGGTCGATGCCACCGTTTCCAACTGAACGACTTGACCCTGGCTGTCGAGGGCAACGGAGACCATGCCTACTTGCTCCTTGTAGAGAAACGTAAGGATCTGGTAGGTGGTGTTAGGAAGGTTGATGAACTCGGCGAGGCCGGATTCGTCAAGGTTTTTCATTCCGACCTCCCTACCCCCCAGCAGAACCTGCACCTCGCCCAGCTTGAGCTGGTTGCCGTCCGCGTCCAGGCACCGAACTGTCATGTCGTATATGCCCGGAGAGCTGAAGGTGATGTTCTCGTTGCCACGCAGCGTGACGGAGATGGCTGATACCTTTACGTTCATGAACTTGGCGGTCAACAAGTAGTCGGCCGAAGGCATGTCTTGGAAGACAGCTTTTCCCTGACTATCCGTGACCCTGGTCTCGGTCCCAACGAGGTCTTGAGCTGTCGCCTCGATGGTGGCTCCTTGTATGGGGGTTGATGCCTCGAAGTCCGTAAGTCTCACCGCTATCCGATAGACCTTGGCGACGATCTGGAGAAAAGTATCCTGGGAGACCTGGACGTCTTGCCTAGCTACGATGTACCCCTTGCAGTTCACAGCCACGTCGTAGGTGAGGCCTAGGATTCTTGGGAAGACAGCGGCTCCACTTTGATTTGACTCAAGCGTTGCGATCGGTATGCCTCCAGCCTCGACAAGCCTGATTGAACAGAAGAGAGGGTGAAGCTCCGCGTCTACAACCTTCAGACTGAGATTATAGGTTGTGGGCTTCATAGAAGGTAGGAGCTGATCCTGTGAGCTCACCGCAACAAGCCCCGAGCCTACGACAATCCCGCCCTTGAGGAGCGTCAGCCTGCATGTGGCGGGAGGGACGTTCTGGAAGAGAGCGTCGCCACTCACCCCGACGGAAGACTCTGCGGCAAAGCCCCCATACTCCAGCCTCATCCTGAGGTTCTGGGCCTGAGCGCTGTTGAGCAACTCGCTCGCGTCAACCCTCGCCGTGACATCGTAGAAGTTTGCATTCACGGTTCTCTGCTGTGACTCCTTCGTCAGTGTATGCAAAAACGAAGCGACCGTCACGTTCCCAAAGGTCACGTTGATGCTGTAGGTTCCAAGCACAAGGGATCCTAGATCTATGTCGCCGGTCGTGGATGATGACTCCACAGCTAGTTGTCCGTCAAGATAGGCTGAGGCCTTTATGTTGAGATTGCTCATGATGCTCAAGCTGTTGTAGTCTTTGACCGTCAAGGTTAGTCTGGCGAGTTGTAGAACCATCGTTCTGAGGAGACCGTCCGTGTTCAGAGTAAACGGGCCCAGAGAACCGATCGACTTGCCCTGGAAGAATGCCTCTGCCCTGTATTGATTTGGCGCCCCGGGAAGGTTCTTGAACTTGGCTTGCCCATTGAGGCCTGTTTGTCCCTGCCCAACGAGCGCGCCGGTTGAGTTCCAGAGTTTCAGCGTCACACCCACAGCCGGACGTTCAGACACGTCGAGACAACCAAGGATCAAGTCTAGCATGTTGGTCGGGATCGAGTCCTGTTGATTCTGTGTCCCCAGGTAGAGGGTTCGCTCGGCTATCTTGAGGCCCTCGTACGATACAGTACAACCGTAGCTACCGAGGGGAATTCTGGAGAAGCGTGCGCGACCGGAACTATCACTTGTCAATGAGTCGTTCATCGTGAGTGATTTTATCGAGACTTTCGCCCCGACTATTGTTTCGTTCCCAGCGATCGATCCGTCCAAGACAGTTATGACCCAGTCGTAGACAGTGCAGTTCAAAGTGATCAACCGGTCGCCCTGTAACAGGAAGGGACCGTACGTTGAAACAAAGGTCTTCTTGTAGTCTGCCCTGAGTGTGTAGGAGTCGGCGAGTAAGCCAGTGAACATCACTATTCCAAAAGAGTCTGTCAGACCGGACCATGTGTTGCCGGACTTTGCAAGGGTGACGTTGACGCCGGGGAGCAAGGCGTAGCTGCCTTCGACGCAGCGCACTGTGAGACTGTAGGGTTGTGCGCGGACCGTCGGCAAAAGGATCGACGCAGAAAGGCCTACCAGAGCGAGGATCAGGGCACCATCAAACAAGAACAGGCTTCGCGACCCTCTTGTGGCCATATCCGCTCAAGCCTTCGGACACCAAGAGCTCTCTTGCCTCTTGAATTAATGTTTTATTCGATCTTGTTCGAATGGTTCTGCCACGTGATCTCCAGGCCCTGTTAGCCCTAGGCCTGGTCGTTTTCAGCTCTCTTCTTTGCGGCTAGGATCGTCTCCAAGGCCCACCGTGTCGCGTTTAGGATCTCCCTCAACCTGCCCTCGGTTCTGTAGTTTCGGACCTCGATCTCTTGGACCTTGTCGCCATCCCTCTTTACCTCAAAACCGAGGGCCACGCCGGGTTGAAGCTGGCCCGACGCAACCATTTCCCCGTCCTTGCTCTCCATCGCGGCCAGGACCTTTCCCACTAGAAATGACGAGAAGGGCCTCATCTCGTAGGTCAACCCCACCTCTGGGCTTGGGACAATCCTCACAAGGTCGGGGCTGGTCTCTATCTTCGCCAGGGTTTCTCCCTCCCTGCTCTTGATCTGCTTCACAGTTGAAGCCACGGGAGGCATAACGACCGGGGGAGGAGGTGGAGGAAGAGTCCGGGCTGGGCCCCTTGGAGTTATCGCTGCAGCAGGTCTGAAACTCTTCGACGCCAGCTCTTGGTCAACAACGCCCACCAGCAGGGTGAGGAATTCCAGCTCCTTCCGCAGCTCCACCATTCTCTTCTCGATCTGAGACTTTGCGTCCGCCAGAGCCTTCACCCTTTCCTCGTCACTCTGTTCCAACTGTCCTCGGAGGACTTTCGTGCAGGCTGCGTATTTAAACCAAGCTTTTCTCTCCTACGCAGCTGCAGCCCTCTTCAACTGGCTCTGACGCATCTCAACGATTTCCTTCACCGCCATTGCGTCCTCAGCGAGCGATCGATCGGAACTCTCTCGGAAGGAGGCCTGAGTTCCTGAGAGGCTTGAGCGCCAGCGACCCCAGCACTGTGGCCAGCGCGGCGATGGTCAGCCTCTCAACAGGATAGACGGAGAAAGCCACCTCGAACAATCTCGTTAGGGACGGCCTCGGCAACCCGAGAACGGAGAGAAAGAGAATGCTGCCGGCCAGGTGTTGCAGGGTCGTTCCGACCAGGCAAAGAACGGCGACCCCTGCGGTGGCTCGCGCGGGAGAGAGCTCCAGCGTCCAGTTTACGGCCTTCTGTCCGAGGGGCGAGAGAAGAAGCAGTAGACAGAGGATGTGCAGCCAGGCAAAAGGAACCCACATGCTCCCTCCGAGGGCAGGGATCGCGATGACCTCGAAATCTTGGGCGTTGGGATGAACTAGGAAGAGACCAATCAGGCCGGCGTATACTGCAACAACCACCCCACGTCTACCTCTGATCATGAGACCTATTACAAGGACGTCTAGCAGAGCGGGAACAAAATCCAGGCCGTAGAACAGCGTAGTCCCGGTCACACCGACTGCCAGGTAGGTTCCGACCGTGACCGCAACGGCAGCCACAACAGGCTCGAGGATGACCCCGAACACAGGGGCGACGACGTCGGCCGCGGAGAAGAACCTTCCCGGTGAGCCTATGACAGGAAAGAAGGAGACAAGCTTGAGCAACGCGTAGAGAGCTCCGAAAAGAATTCCGGTAGCCAGGGTTCTTGTGGAGAACCTAGTTCCGCTCGGCATCGCTCGATCTTGCCCCCTAGAAGATAACAGAGTGGAGCCCACCGCGCTGCGCCTGCTAATGAGACTTTTGCCCTCATCCGTTGGGGAAGGAATCCGAGAGCTCAAGATCCAGATTCAGCTCGGCTTGATCGCGATCGTTCGAGCCCATGTAGATCTATACACAAAGACTTAAGCTTCGAGGAATTGACACCCCGGGACGTACTTGGGCCATGTCGTCTGCGCCTGTTCCTGTATCGCGGAGCAAATCGGTGGCCTTGGTGGCGTTGTGCGCGGGTTTGTATGGAGCCATGTCTATTCAGCCCCTGAAGATTCCGGCGGTGGCTGCCGGTGGCACCAAGATCAACCCCGAGGCCGTCTTGGGACCCGTGTTCGGGATCGTACTCGGCCCTTGGCTCGGTGTTGCGGCGACGTTTCTCGGGGTCCTTGTAGCGGTCGCGGTTCCCAGCCCATTCGGTGGAGGAGGTTTGGGGCCGTGGACCCTCTTGACCATCCCCAGCCCGGTCTTGGGCTCCCTAGTCAGCGGGGTCCTCTCACACAGTGTCTCCCGTGGTTCCATGGATAGGGTGAAATGGACCATTCCACTCGGAGTCTTTGGGCCTCTCCTCGCTGCCTGGTATCTGTCTCCAGTGGGGATCGAGATGTATTACTACGTGGTTCCTCATCTCTTTGCCTTGGGCGTTGCCCTACTGCTCTGCTTCGTTCTGAAAGGGATGGTGAGCTTGCCCCCGTCGCGTCTGATGCCGACAGTGACAGCTGTAGTGTTCTGTGGGACAATGATCGATCACCTCTGGGGCAGCGTGATGTTTGCCTACAACGGTGGCTGGCTGTTCGGGTTGAACAGGGAGGCTCTAATCGGGGCCTTCGGGGTGGTGTTTGTGCTCTTCATTCTTGAGAGGATAGTTATCACGGTTCTGGGTATCCTTCTCTCGGTCACCTTGGTCACTGTCCTTCGGCGTGCCGGCATGCTCCCGCAGGACTGATTTCAACCGATCAGGAATTGGGATGCTGGAACCAAACCATCGACCGATGAGAAGGGTGAATCTCGAGATCGACACAGGTTAGCGGCGGCCAACCAGCGACGGTTCGGGATCGAACTGAGTCAGCGCGGTGGCCATCAAGGCCTCTTCGTTGAGGCAGCTTGATCAACCCAGCAGCTGGAAATAGTTCGCAGTCTTCGTTTCAGTCCGAGAACCACAAGGAAGGTGACCGCGGCGCTTGAGATGCCTATGAAGAGCAGAAAAGGGAGCAGTGCAAGACTCAGAAGTGTCGGCGTGAAGATCCACGTTGCGAAAAGATACGCTGGGACGCCTGCTATCGGCCACATCCACACCGCCCAAGGAAATCTATTGCCTAAGCGTGAAGCGGTCAACCCTACTAGGAGATGAGGAAGAGGCGAGCCGATCAGGTCGATCTGTGCGCCCGGCTTCAAGGCGGCCAAGGTGCCGCAAATCAGGCCCCCCCAAGGACCTGTGACGGATGCACCGAGGAGTGAGAAAACCCATCGGAGGTCCAGCTTGAAGGGACCGTATATAGGGATGAAGAGGTTGAGGTTTCTGATTGTCATCGCCGCCGCTCCGAAGGTTATCGACAGGGTTAAGCTTCTACGGTTCACAAGGCACCGCGAGCTTGGCGCTCATATAAGACTAGTGTCAGTCCGGGACCCACAAGTCTTATAGGCGACCGCTGAAGGTCTCGCGCAGGATTCAAGGTGGAAACATGAGCAGAACCCCATTTCTGGCAACACTCACGGCTGCCTTGGCAGCTTTCCTTCTAGTCACATGCAGCGCCGCTCCGGCTGCCCTAGTTCTTCAGGGCCCGTCAGCTGGCATAGACATAGCACTTGCTTTTGTCATCATAGCTATCATATGCATAATCATTGCTTTCATATTCTCGTATCTTCGAGGCGGAAAACCGGAGTGAGTGACTCCGGTCCCTAGCCATTTTTCCTTTCGGATCGTTCCGGCGTTCAAGTAGCTTGGCGGATCGACGTCAGTATGGCGAGGCCATGAGGCCCGAGTGACTGTTTCACAGCAAAATTGTCAAGAGGGCCAGGCACAGGCCAATGATCAGAGAAGCCGGTAGGGCGGGTGCCGCGCCGCCTTTTTTGAGGGCCAGCAGAGTGATTCCGAAACCAACCAGGATTCCTGCTGTGGCCGCCACGCCTGCAAGTGGGCGAAATTGCCAGGAGTCGATCGATCGATCGATGCTCGAGAAAGCTATGAGCATAGAATAGAAGACAATGTCCCCCAACCCGACGAAAACGTCCATGAAGTCGACGACAAAGCCCCGCATGGCGGTCAGGTCTAGCTGCGCCAGCCTCCCCAAGGGTCCCTTGTAGACAGCCACGATGTCATACAGGGAGATGCCGACAATGAAGACGACGGTCGTCCAGGGAGGCATGGAGGCCCCGAGGTAGACCCCAAGACCCGCGCCCACAAGAGAAGCGGAGATCACCCTCAAGACTCCCCACTTCGACCAGAGCATCAGCATAAGCAGGCCAGCCAGCAGTAATGAGACAGGGAGCAACAGCCGGTCGATCCATTGCGCCACGCCTACGTGAAACAGCTCTATGAGCATGAAGCCATAGAGATACAGGATAAGGAAGCCCGAGAGGCCGAATAGGGCTGCTGCCAGGTATTTGATCGACTTGGGGAACCTTCGCGTCAATAGGTAGACGATGATGCCTCCCACAGCCACGAAGCCGATGAAGATAATCGTGTTCAGGTAGGGAGCAATGTTCGTCAACCCTTGCTCAGGACTGGTCGAGGGAGGCTCTTCAATTGGAGTGAGGGCAGGTGGCGGCAGAACTACATGAAGGCTCACAACGATCCAGGTGTAGACCCAGGCCAATGCCACTGTCAGCAGAACCGGGAAGACGTTGGCAGCGGTCATCTCTTTCTTGGGTCTTTCCTCCCGCTGCGTCTCCTGAGCCATGGCCGAACCTTCGCTGGGCGCCTGAACCGCCGCTGCCAAGCAGGTAATATGTCTTTGGGTTGCGCTTTCTTGATCGATGTATGCGACCGTTTGTTCGCGGGTTATCTAATGATCGAAAACGTGGGAAGAGACTCTGCCTCGTCCGGAGGGCATAGTGAAGAGAACTCTACCGCCTGAAGACGTCGTCATTCCGCAGCCAGTGATCGGTTAATCGATCCCCGTGTATTGGGGAAGCGCTTTTATGCCTCCGGGCTTCAAAGACATCGCCTCGACCCACACTGACGGGGAGACCTGCAATGAAATACAGACTGATGGATCTTCTGGCTTGCCCCATATGTAAGGAGTTTCCGCTGGAGCTGAAAGTCTTCGCTGAAAGAGAGGTGGATCGGCCTCCAGCTCAAGTCAAGTGTGAGCTCTACTGTGGCTATGAGCGGAAACCGGTGTCCGAGCTTGAGAAGAGACCCTGTGAGGCATGTGGCAGGAAAGAGATTTCGGAGGGAATTCTGCTGTGCCAGGCTTGCGCAAGATGGTATCCCATAATGGAGGACATACCGAGAATGCTTCCCGATGACCTGAGAAACAGGAACCAAGATCTAGCTTTCCTGTCTAGGTGGAGATCAGAGATACCTGAGACTGTCCTTCAATCAGGCAAACCATTTAGTCTGAAGCAACTGTGATCACGCCAGAAAGAAGATTTTTAACCACTAAGCCCTTCCTTGCCTTATGGTTTCCGTCGAACATTTTCGCCTGCAGAAGCGAATGACCGCCGCCAGCGTACTCAGGGGAATGAGGAAGATGGGGCTGGGCGCTGGGGAGCTGGCAAGAGCATTCGACATCCTCACCGAGATGCGCCTCGACGGCACCTGCACGAAGTTCATGGGTGTGGCTGGAGCCGTGATTCCCGCTGGACTACGCAGCGTCATTGCGCACATGGCCAAGCACGGGTACATGGATGCCATCGTCTTGACTGGCGCTGGGGTGACTCACGACCTGATGGAGGGGCTTGGAGAAAGGCCTTCCCTTCTTCGGGGCCACAGGTCGGATGAGCTGCTTCTGAGGTCGGGCTTCCACAGGATCTACGACATAGCCGTGAAGCAAGGCTCATACATCAAGCTCGAGTCGTTCGTCAAGCGCGTTCTCCAGACCTTGCCTACCGGAGCCTACGGCACATACAGGGTGATAGAGGCCATGGGCTCTGCCATCAAGGACCCGGGGTCCATAGTGAGGCAGTGCTGCTTGTCAAAGATCCCCGTCTACTCCCCTGGGATCGTGGACTCGGTGCTCGGATCGCAGATCTGGGCCAGGTCTCAAGGCAGGGTGAAGATCAACGTCTTGGAGGACATGAACCACATCGTTGAGAAGGCGTGGTCCTCGACGAGGGCTGGGGCGCTGTTCCTGGGCGGAGGCGTTCCGAAGCACTTCATACTCCTGGCTGCCCATACAGCGGACAGACCTCTCTCCTACGCTGTTCAAATCACGATGGATCGACCTGAGCACGGCGGCTTGAGCGGGGCAAAGCTCGAAGAGGCGGTGTCCTGGAGGAAGCTCCTGCCAGGAGCGAAGAAAGCGGACCTTATCTGCGACGCCTCAATAGCGCTGCCCCTCCTTGTCGCTGGGCTTGAAGAGCGAAACAGTCATAAGCCCTGATCTGCGGCGCGATGGTTCGATGTTCAAACTGCAAACACACTACGACGTGATAGTCGTCGGCGCCGGCCCAGCAGGCTTGATGGCTGCAAGAAAAGCAGCGGAGGGAGGGGCGAACACGCTTCTCCTGGAGAAGGAGAGGAGGCTGGGCGTCAAGCCCTGCGGCGAGGGCGTGTCACTCTCAACGCTGGCAGACGCTGGACTAAGCTTCACCGGCAGGTACGCAGTTCACACAGTAAGAGGGGCGCACGTGGTTGCCCCCGATGGCGTGAGCAAGGTGACGCTCAACGCCACCGACTTCACTGCCGCCGGAAGGGGCGGAGGCACGATCATCGACAAGCCAGTATTCTTGGAGGAGTTGGCGGCCAAAGCCGTGGCGAGCGGGGTTCAGCTCGTCATCTCGGCAGGGGTGGAGGACGTCGAGATGTCAGAGGAAGATTTGGCGGTCAGCTACTCGGTGATGGGACAGAGGACTGTGTCGAGAGCCAAGGTCGTCATCGGCTGTGACGGGGTCGGCTCCTTGGTAGCGAAGAAGTACTTCAGCCGTCCAAGCTACGAACTGGTGTCAGGCCTCCAATACGTCATGGCCAACTGCGAATTTCCCGAGGAAGACATGCTGTACTTCTACTTCGGATCCCAGGTGGCTCCCAGAGGCTACGTCTGGGTCTTTCCAAGGGGTGAAGGATACGCAAACGTGGGCCTGGGAGTCAGAGGAGCTCCAGCCAAGCCCTATCTGGACAAGTTCGTTCATGCTCACCCCGAAGTGTTTCGATCAAGCACCGTGATCGGAATCGGGGCTGCCACGATACCAGTCGGTGGGCTTGTGTCGACGATTGCTGCTGACAGGCTGCTCCTCGCCGGCGACGCGGCAGGTCAGGTGATCCCCTTGACGGGGGGAGGGATTCACGCGAGCCTCATGGGTGGAGCCCTGGCCGGCCAGGTAGCCGCAGAATCAATAGAGGTCGGCGACCAGTCAGCTCGATTCCTGAAGGCATATGAAGAGAGATACCGAGACCCCTGGGGTCGAAGGATAGAAAGAAGCCTCAAGGCAATGAGGACAATGGAGAAACTCAGCGACGACGACCTCAACGCTCTCGCGTCCGTCTTGACGGGAGAAGACGTAATGGACCTGGCGAACGGCCTCAACAC